>Ga0316363_10000287_pt1 | contig 77574 bp, 72 predicted proteins | sample Sb_taG_3_FD_200459 | JGI IMG/M metagenome (GOLD analysis project Ga0316363, IMG submission 200459) | Peat soil microbial communities from Weissenstadt, Germany - Sb_50d_a_PC metaG (v2) (version 2) | ecosystem: Environmental > Terrestrial > Soil > Wetlands > Peat | place: Germany: Weissenstadt...
GAAGTTCGGTTGTGATAACCGCTGAATGCATATAAGCGGGAAGCACTCCTCAAGATGAGATCTCCCAACCCGTAAGGGATAAGAAGGGCCCAGGAAGACTACCTGGTTGATAGGCTGGAGGTGGAAGTGCAGCAATGCATGTAGCTTACCAGTACTAATCGCCCGTTCGGCTTGACCATAAAATTTACTCGGTGCAGAAAAACAGTTGTCAGTTCTCAGTTGGGTAGGGCACGGCTTCAGCCGTGCCTCAGTTAGAAACTGAACTGAAATCCAGCATGTTGTTTGGAAGTTGTTCGAACCTGGACGACTGAGAAGCAAGACTGAAACTGTTGCGCCGACGAAAAGCCGAAGTAATAGCGTGACTGAAATCGGAAGTAAACAAAGATGAGAGTAAGTCACACCCAATCTATTCAGTTGTGAGGTTTCGTCCTCACGATCTTTGAGAATTCAGCTCTTAGCTTTTGGCTCTTAGCTCTTAGCCCAATCTCTTGGGTTCAAGCTTGAGTCTGGAAGTTGAGAGATCAAGTTTGCAGCAAACGATTCTGCCATGGACGCGATGATGTTTGCGCCAGGGGAATCAAGCTATGAGCCAAGAGCCAAGAGCCAAGAGCTAATAGCTACAAGCTGCTTCGAGTTGTCGGTGATCATACCGCGGGGGATCCACCCGTTCCCATCCCGAACACGGAAGTTAAGCCCCGCTGGGCCGATTGTACTGCACGCGAAAGTGTGTGGGAGAGTAGGTAGTTGCCGGCATTAATAAAGGCCGTTGAGAGAAATCTCGACGGCCTTTTCCTTTTGTGTTTCGAAGTTTCAAGGTTGCAAAGTTTCAATGTTTCAAGCTAAGACCTCTGCAACTTGAAACCCTGAAAGCCTTAATTCTGACTACATAGAAGAATCACAACTTACCCGCGTGCCTCTTGGCGCGCGGGTTTTTCTTTTGGAGGAAATCACGACTGCATTCAAAGCCGACCGCATCGTCCACGAATTCACTCAAACTAACCCAGCCGCTCCTGAGAAGGTCTTCCCGCTGCTCTGCCCAGTACGCGAAGGCGACTGGCTCCCGGGCTGGCAATATCGCCTGATCTACTCGGACTCCGGCGTCGCTGAACTCGGATGTGTGTTCACTACACCCACACCGCCTGCCTCTGACCTGCATGGTCACGCGGCTGCAGAGACCACCTGGATCGTGACCGACTATGATCCTTCGGCGTTTCGCATCGCATTCGCCTGGATCGACCCTGGGCGAATCATCACCGAGCTCAGCATTCAACTGGCTTCGTCCGATGCGGGAGCGACTCGAACCCACATCCGCTACCGCTACACCGGACTCTCGCCGGAAGGCAATCGCGAGATTGCCCACTACGACGAGAAATGGTTCGAGAGCAAGATGCGAAACTGGCAGACGACGATCAATCACTACTTGCGCACTGGAGAGAAGATAGGAGCCTAGTCGGCATCAGACCAGCGAGTTGCGCTGGGCCGATCGTACTGCACGACTGCACGCGAAAGTGTGTGGGAGAGCAGGTCGTTGCCGGCATAAATGAAGGCCACGTTGCTAAAGCAACGTAGCCCTTTCCTTTCGTCCGATAGGCGAGATGCGAAGAGCTTAAGCCGCTTCCTCTAACGGACTCATGTTGTACTGACGGAGTGTGGCCCTGTAGTGGTCACTGATGTCTGCCAGCTGTCCCACGGTGAACTCGGAGAGCCTCGCAGGAAGCGCACTATGTGGAAGAATACTGGTCAAACGTTGCGAAAGAGCGGATGGCTTTTGATACTTTCTCAACAGTTGCGTCAACTGATCGGCACTGATCGCCTCTGCCTCGTTGATTGTGTAGCTCGGATCAGCAGCGATCAGCTTATGGCCTTGTTTGTACAAGGAGAGCGCGGAGGCGAATATCTTCGCGCGCTCTTTTTCATCTGTAGCGGTGGTGAGATCATCCAGCGCTGCAGTCGCCGAAGAAAATGTACTGAACCAGTCCGCATCTCTGTCTATCCCTCGTATCTGATCAAAGGAATAGCGTAAAACCACGTAGCTATTGCCGAGAGTGTTCCCGCTGTACTTGAGCTCATTGTCGACAATCGTAAACTTGCTTCCATCCAGCCCATCCAACCCTATATCGGCGTCCGATTCCCTGTAAATCAGTATCAAGTACCCAGTGCAAAGACAGGAATCCTTGAGTGGATCCACGATTGCGCCGGCACTTACCTTGCCACCGTAGGTTCCCTGCAATGTTTTCTGCGGATCCGTTCGCGTCAGCAGTTTCTTGACGACGCCCGCAATCGCAAGCGACTCGGAAACAGCCGGGGGCGCGAGTTGAAGAGTAGACTTCAGCTCACCGGCATTGAGAAGGTTCAGTGCACCACTCAAATTGTCGTCCTTGACCGCTGCGATCGACACAGTTACTTCGATTCCATCGCACTCGGTCGGCAATTTAAGAGCAATGAAATGGTTTCCGAGACCAAAATAACTCGGCTTTCCGACATCGAAGGTACGAGTATCTTCGACGGATGCACTGGAGGTTTGTTTTGCACCGCTGGTGTGCACGATGCCCGTGGTTAAAGCAACTTTGTCTGAGCCGCCGAATATCTTCTGCCAGAAATTGCCGTCGGCCCGATAATGCGCGCTAATCACACTAATAGATACGTACCCTGTTCCTTTCAGTATTTGTGCGGTCCTGCCCCCGGTAGCTGGGTCAGGCATCCAGTAGTCCTTGGTCCCGAAGCCTCCGACAAGACTCTTTCCCATATAAAGTCTCCTTGTGTGGTTGCTTTCGTAATAGAAACCGTGCACCCTTTGGTGGAAACGGAGTTTCCATCTCCTGGGCGCTCAGACCTTTAGACGGCAAGGAGCATAGTCGCCGCTATCCTGGCTGTCAAGCGAGCTGGCTCACCGGTAGTGGTGCAGTTTTACGAGGAAGCGAGCCAGACGCGCGATTAGTGTGTCGCAAAGGACGCGACACTTCGCGCGGCTCGCCCAGATCCCTCGCTGCGCAAAAGACGCTTGCTCGGGATGACAAGGAAACTGCACCACTACCGGCCCACCCTATCAGCTCCTTACGACCGCCTACGTTTTCGCGGTTTTCGAAGCGCGGAAGGGAGAGATCCTCGGCATGCTCCGCTCTTCTGCTTTCCACACGCCCCATGTTCGAGAGGGGAGAGGGATACCCTTGATCACGTTTTTCCCAATTTGGAATGTTCGTCCCGAAAATTTGTGAACTTTTGCTAATGTTCCGCCCTGGACTGCCGATCTCCGACACATGTAACACAAAACGGAGGTTGTTTATGAGTAGTTCCATTAGCAGTGTCGTCGCAGTCGTGCCGTTTGACTCCGCGGGTTCTTCTTCGAATTCTGCGCGGGTGCAACAGACGCCTTCCACCAGCAGCGCATCGGCCGACACGGTCTTCCTGTCGGAGGCACAAGTTGTGTACCAACTCTATAGCCAGGGAGAAACAGTCTCGCAAATCGCTTCCCGCCTCAGCTTGAGCGAGGCCGCGGTAAAGAGCTATCTGACGATTTCGATCGCGGCTTAGCTCGACGAGTGCGAGGCGAAGAGGGCTGCATCCGGGCGATAGTCACTGCAGTCGGGTGCGGAAGTCTTTGCCTCTGCCTCTGCCTTCCCGTCAAAGTCCCCACCCCTTCGACGGCGCTCAGGGCAGGCTCTGTCTCGCCAAAGGACGGCGAGACAAGGGTGGGGGCATCGGAAGTCAAAGCAGGTTCGTCCTTGCTCGCTGCGCTCGCGCGTCGGAATGAGGTGGCGTGCGCGCCAGTTCCGTTGTGGTGAGATTTCGCGGGCAGGAGTGCCCGCGCCACACAGGCTACGCGGCGGGATGGATTAGGCGGATTACGTAGAAGGCCACGGCTGAGACCAGGGCGGCGGCGGGGATGGTGACGATCCAGGCCCAGACGATTCTTGCGGCGACGCCCCAGCGAACGGCGGAGAGGCGATGAGTCGCTCCTACGCCGACGATCGCGCCGGTGATGGTGTGAGTCGTGCTGACCGGGATTCCGGCTAGAGCGGTGGCGAACAGGGTGATGGCGCCGGCAGTTTCGGCGCAGAATCCGCCGACAGGTTTGAGCTTGGTGATGCGCGAGCCCATGGTGTGGACGATGCGCCATCCGCCGAAGTAGGTTCCGAGAGCGATGGCGGTGTGCGCGGCGAGAATGATGGGCCAGTGATAGCGTCCCCAGCCCCCGGCGAGTTCGGAGGCGGAGAGGATCTTCGCACCGTAGAGAGCGCTGGCGACGATGCCCATGGTTTTCTGGGCGTCGTTGCCACCGTGGCCCAGGCTGTAGGCGGCGGCGGAGAGAAGTTGCAGTTTGCGGAACCACGCGTCGATACGGCGCGGAGGCTTGTTGCGCAGGATCCAGAAAACTGCCGTCATGAAGGTGAGGGCAAGAACGAGGCCCATGATCGGCGCGACCACGATGAAGATGAGGGTCTTGTACCATCCGGCGGTGATGATGACGCGCCATCCGGCGCGCATGATGGCGGCGCCGGCCATGCCTCCGATGAGTGCGTGAGAAGAGGAAGTGGGAAGGCCCCACAACCAGGTGAGGATATCCCAGACAATGGCGCCGAGAAGGCCGGCGATCACGACGTACTGCGTGACGGACTCGATATGGATCATGCCGCTGCCGATGGTTTTGGCGACGGCGGTGCCGAGCAGGAAGGCGGCAACGAAGTTGAAAAAGGCGGCCCAGATTACGGCGAGCTTGGGAGAGAGCACGCGGGTCGAAACCACGGTCGCGATGCTGTTAGCGGCATCGTGGAATCCATTGAGGAAGTCGAAGGTCAGGGCGACCAGGACGGTGACGACGAGGAGCAGGAGATCGGGTTTCACGAAAGTTTTTGCCTATTGGCGAATGAGCGAGACTTATGAATTTTTGAGAACTACGGTTTCGAGCACGTTCGCGACGTCCTCTGCTCTGTCGGTCGCGGATTCGAGGAACTCGATGAGTTCTTTGGTCTTGATGAGAGTGATGGGATCTTTTTCCTGATCGAAGAGCTGGCCGATGGCCGCGCGCGAGATGACGTCGGCCTCGTTTTCCAGGCGGTTAATTTCCACGCAGTGAGTCAGGATGTCGCCGTTCTTGCGGACGATGGCCAGAGCTTTCTGCAATTCCTGACTCTGCAGCAGGATGATTCTCGCGAGTTCCAAGGCGACCGGCGGAGGATTGGTGATGCGGTACATGATGATGCGGGCGCCGGAGGCATTGAGGAAGTCGAGGACGTCGTCGAGCGACGAGGCGAGCTGATGGATGTCTTCGCGGTCGAACGGGGTGATGAAAGTCTGGTTGAGCTTGGTAAGGACGGCGTGAGTCATCTCGTCGCCGGAGCGCTCGATGCGGCGAATCTCGGCGACTTTGGCGTCGACGTCTTTGTAGTCGGTGAAGAGTTCGACCATGACGCGAGCGCCGGCGATCAGGTTTTCGGACATCTGGGAGAACATGTCGAAGAAACTGTTGTCCCTGGGAATGAGCGGGGTCATCTCGGGCAGCGGGCTCCAAATTGAATTGAGTGCGGTAGAACGTGGCACTATCTCACGTGGAGAGGAAGGGCGTCAAATGGGGAGCGAAGGAATGGGGAACGAAGGAAAAGCGGAGGCTGATCGCGACTAAGGACACCCTTGGGCTCTGCTCAGGGCAGGCTTCGGTGCGCGAAGGAAAGCCGAAGGCACGCGCTGATGGACTAGCGGATGGTGCGGCGAATTACGGCTGCCGAACGGCGCGGGATGCCGATGCCGACGAACAGGATGACGAGCAATACGGTGCCGGCTCCGACTGCGGCGCGCGCCAGGAAGTCGATAAGGACGTGATCGAGGCCCATCGACGACAGTATCGCGCACGGGAGGGCTTTGAGCGAGGTTACTAGTAGGCCACACCTAAAGTTCTGGGTAAGAGTTACGAGTGTCATGGGTGTTCTCCGATTTGGGTGGCGCGGGTTCACGAACTGGATCTGAGGTTCGGCTAATCTGCGGAACGTAAAATCCCCGCCTTGTCTCGCCAAAGGGCGGCGAGACAAGGACGGGGCACCCGGGGCGCAGTTTCCCCCTATTGCGCCGGGGTTTCCGGGACGGCTGGCGCGGCTGGCGCTTCGGCGGTCACTTCAGGGGCGGCGACTGGATTGATCTTCACGGTCGTGAGGATTTGTTCCAGGCGGCCGAAGACTTTGTCGCGGTCGACGTGCTTGATGACGCCATCTTCCGAGGCGACGGTGGTGACGTTCAGGGCGAACTCATAGCAGGCTCCATTCTGGAAGACATGGAAGTACTTCGAGTCACTCTGGCGAGTTCCCTCACCGGAAACGGCTTCGGTGGCGCGGAGTTCGAGGTCGCCGAGCATCAGCTTGGAGCCTTGCGGCTCGGGCTGCGCAGCCGCTGTCGTTGTGGGCAGCGCTGAGGCGGACTGAGGGGACGTGGGCTGAGTTTCCGACGAAGGAGCGGGCGCGGGTGACGCGGACGCGGCCTCGACGGCGGGAGCGAGCGTCGCGGATGTCGTCATGGCCTTCGGCTGCGGCGACTTTGGCTGCGGAACGGCGAACTCGTTGCATTGATCGGCAGTGAGAGTCTTGTTCACGCTCACATTGAAGAATGCGGACGAGAAATCGGTGTTGGCGAAACCGGTCTCGGGCAATTCGACGGCGGCGAGCGCGACTCCACCGGGCTGCACGAAGTTCATCGGGATAGGGCTAGAGGCCAGAACATCCGTGGCAGCGTTGCCGGTCTCGATGGCGTAACGGCGCGAATACTCGAAGGTCAGGCCGTAGGTCTTGTCGGTATAGTTCACGGTTGCTGGCTTCTTGTGGACGACTTTCTTCGGAGCCGGCTTGGTCTCGGCCTGCACTACGGGCGCGGGCATGACCGGGGTCTGGCTCTGCGTGACGGGAATCTGAGTGTTGGAGCTTACGGGCTTCGGCTTGTCGCTGGAACAGCCGACGGTTACGGAGCAGACGATCAGTACGGCGGCGAAGATTAGCACGCTGGTGTTCTTGCCCCAAGATACGGAACTGGTTTCTACGATGTTGCGAACTGCGTTGATGCGGGTCATTGTGGTTGCCTCCTGCCGACGAGCGGCACTTTGAAGAATGCACGAGGGGGACCAGGGGAGGACGCGTTGATTTGGCGGGGGTTAGGGGATGCGGGATGCGTGCGGGACGTGGGATCGGGGACACGATGTGGGCGGGAGGACACGATCTTCTGACAATCAGCAGAAAGTCATAAACCACAAAGGACACGAAGGTGCACGAAGGAGAGCGTGCCGATTTAGACGGACGACAGTTTTTCCGGTATCGTGATCAGCTCCGCCGAACAGCTGATGCGATTGGGGTGAAGCGATGATGAATGGGCGACTCGCGGGCAATCACGTTCTGGTGCGCATCTTGTGCGTTGCTCTGTGTCTGAGTTCGGTTGCAGCCTGGGCGCAGGCTTCGGCGGAGAAGGTCATTATTGACACCGACATTGGCGACGATGTGGACGATGCGTTTGCACTGGCGCTTGCCGTGAAGAGTCCGGAGTTGCAGGTGCTGGGTGTGACGACAACCTTCGGCGATACCGAGGCGCGGGCCAGGATTGTGGACCGGTTTCTGGGAGAAGTGGGGCGGGCGGAGATTCCGGTGTTGGCGGGGAAGGCGACGGCAACGAAGAATCCGATGTCGCAGCGGCGGTATGGAGACGGTGGACACTTTGCCAAGGCATTGCATGGGGACGCGGTGGACTTTTTGCTCGAGCAAATTCGGAAGTATCCGGGGGAGATTACTCTGATTGCGATTGGTCCGCTGATGAACGTGGGGGCGGCGATCGATAAGGATGCGGCGACGTTTCGGAAACTGAAGCGGGTGGTGTTGATGGGCGGATCGATTCGGCGCGGATATGGAGACTTGGGCTACACGGCGCCGGTGGCTCCGATGCCCGAGTGGAATATCTTGAATGACGTGGCTTCAGCGCAGAAACTGTTTGCGGTCGGGGTGCCGTTGTTTGTGATGCCGCTGGATTCCACGCAGCTGAAGTTGGACGAGGTGAAGCGGGCGTTTTTGTTCAGCCAGGGGGCGGCGGTTACCGACCAACTTACGGTCCTGTATCACTTGTGGGGACAGGAGACGCCGACGTTGTTTGATCCCATGACGATTGCGGTTGTGCTGCGTCCGGAGTTGTGTCCGGTGCAGGGGCTGCATATTCGGGTGGACGAAAAGGGGTTCACGCGAGAGGAGCCGGGAGTGGCGAACGCGCAGGTTTGTCTGGATTCGAATGCGGAGGATTTCTTTCGGTTTTATTTGAGAAGAGTGGCGGGAAGATGAAGGTCAAAGTCCCCACCCTCTCGCAAAGAACGCGAGAAGGATGGGGCACCCGGATGCGGATTTCACACGGAGAATTTCGAGATGATACGGACGGCTTGGTTGGCGGTGGTTCTGCTGAGTTCGACGATGTTCGGGCAGGCGAAGCAGAATGTGGATCTGATTGTCAGCGGCGGAATTGTGGTGACGATGGATGGGGCGCGGACGATTCTTCACGACGGTAGCGTCGCGGTCAAGGGCGATGCGATTGTGGCGGTGGGGCCGCGTGCGGAAGTTCACGCGAAGTACAGGGGCGCGCAGACGATTGATGCGCGCGGGCGGCTGGTGTTGCCGGGGTTCATCAACGGGCACACGCATGTGCCGATGACCTTGTTTCGCGGGTTGCATGATGATGTCACGCTGAATGACTGGCTGTACAAATACATCTTTCCTGCCGAAGCGAAGAATGTGAATGAGGAGTTTGTGCGCTGGGGAACTCGGCTCGCGGCGGCGGAGCAGATCCGGTCGGGCGTGACGACGTTTGCCGACATGTATTACTTCGAGGATGCAGTGGCCGAGGAGACCAAGGCGGCTGGAATGCGCGGGGTTCTCGGGGAGACATTCATTGATTTCCCGGCTCCGGACAACAAGACCAACGCTGAGATGCTGGCTTACACTGAAAACTTTCTGAAGCGATGGCAGGGGGACGCGCTGATTCATGCCGCTCCGGCTCCGCATTCGATTTATACGTGCTCGAAAAAGACGATTCAGGATGCGGCGGCGCTGGCGAAGAAGTATCATGCGCCGCTTTTGATGCACGTGTCGGAGATGAAGAAGGAGTGGGACGACAGCGAGAAACAGAACGGAATGTCTCCCGTGCAATATTTGGAGAAAATTGGCGTGCTGGGACCGGATCTGGTGGCGGCGCACTGCATTTTTGTGGATGAGGCGGACCGAAAGTTGCTGGCAGAGCGGCAAGTGGGGTGCGTGCACAATCCGTCGAGCAACATGATGATCGCGAGTGGAGTGTCTCCGGTGGCTGAGATGAGGGCGGCGGGGATTGCGGTGGGGCTGGGGACAGACGGTCCGGCGGGAAGTAACAACGATCTCGATCTGATGGAGGAGATCGATCTGGCGGCGAAGCTGGCGAAGATTTCGAAGATGGATCCTCTGGCGCTGAATGCGAAGAGCGTCGTGGAGATGGCAACCATCGACGGTGCGCGGGCACTGCACATGGAGAAAGAGATTGGATCGTTGGAAACGGGGAAGAAGGCGGACCTGGTGTTGATCAGTTTGGATGAACCGAATGCGGTGCCAATGTATGACGTCTATGCGCAGATTGCATATTCGCTGAAGGGGAGCGACGTGGAGACGGTAGTGATTGGCGGGCGCGTGGTGATGCGAGAGCGGAAGTTGTTGACGATTGACGAGCCGCGCGTGTTGGAGAAGGCGCGGGAGTATGGGAAGTCGGTGAGGGCTTCGCTGGGGATGGAGGCGGCTCCCAACTGAGGGTTACGCCTCAGAATCAACATTCCCACGCCCGGGGAATCTCTTACGGACGCACGCGCCGGTGCGGGCGGCCTTCTGTTTCACAGCCTAAATAACTAAGAAGCGCGCGCGTCAACTCCTCGACGAGTTGCGCGTCGTCTTTTGGCATGAGCGGCGTCCAGGAGTGCGAAAGCACATCGAGAATCACCATCTCGCGCAGGGCGAGAGCTACGAGCATCAGGGCGAAGGGAACGGCGCGGTCGGGGTCAGGGTGCTTGATTTCGGCACGCTTGGCCAAGAGAAAGTCCACGACGCGGCGGAAGTTGCGAACCTCGATTTCGTCGGCCTGCTTCCTAAGAGCTGCGCTGGGATGGGATCGGGTGAACTGGGTGAGTGCGCGCAACAGGCCGGCGTGCTTCCGGTAGCCTTGCAGGGTCGTCGTCACCACTCTTCTGGCGAACTCGGGCAGAGAGTACTTCCGGGCGAGCTCGGGGGTCAGCAACTCCGCGGTGCGCTGGTCGGTTCCGCGAAGGGTTTCCAGCAACAAGGTGCGCAGGAGCGCGTCTTTGTCGCGAAAGCGGCGATAGACCGCGCCGGGGGAAAGTCCCGCTCGGGCGGCGATCTGCGGGATGGTGGCTCCTTCCAAACCTTTCTCTTCGAGCACGGCGGCCGCGGCTTGCAGCAGACGTTTCAGGGATTCGCGGCTGCGAGCCTGCTGGGGAGCCAGGGTCGGGTTTGTGCGCTTTGGCATGTCGGGCTTAAAGACCAGAATATCCTTGACGAAATTCATTTGCAAATGTAAATTCACATTTACATTATGACGAATGGGAGCAGAGCGTATGATTTCGTGGTTTCCGAGTCTTCTTACAGTCTGGACCGGGCCTGGTATGTTCGTGCAGCATTTTCTCGTGTTGGTTCTGATTGTGGCGATGCCGCTGTGGGATTGGTATGAGATTCCCAGGCTGAAGGCGAGTACGGAGCCACGGAAGAAGATTCGCTACTACCGGAAGATCGTGGCGGCTTTGTGGACTTGCGCGGCGGTGGCCGTGCTGACGGTCGGCGTCGTGCCTGTGTTTACGACTCGGAAGATGCCAGTAGAAATTTCGTGGCTCACTGGATCTCTCGGCAAAGCGATCGTGGAAGGAATTACAGGCGGAATGCTGATCGCGATCATGGTGCCTGCGGTGCTGGCGCTGTGGAGCGATAAAATTCGCACGAAGGCTGGGAAGGCGGCGAAGAAGCTAGCGTTTCTGCTGCCTTCGACGGGAGAGGAACGGCGGTGGTGGTGGCTGGTGTGCATCACGGCGGGGATTTGCGAGGAGGTCGTGTATCGAGGATTTCTGCTGCATTACTTTCATATCCTGCCGTTTCACTTGAGTTTGACGTGGGCGCTGGTGGTGTCGTCGGTCATCTTCGGGATTGGGCATTTGTATCAGGGTGTGGCGGGCGCGGTGCAGACAGCGGTGATTGGGTTCATGCTGGGAGCGATATTTCTGACGACGGGGAATCTGGTGATCCCGATTGTGGTGCATGCGGTGATGGATTTGCGCGTGTTGGCGATGCTGAACGAAGGATTCGCCACGGCGGAGTGAGATTTTCTTCAATTTCAGAATGTCAAAGTCCCCGCTCCAAACGCCGCAAAAGACGCTGCGTTTAGAACGGGGCACCCGGTTTCCCTTGGGAGGGCTCGTAATCCCTAGAGTCCCTTATAATCAAAAGATTCTCTATGGCTGCCATTCTTGACCGAATTGTTGCGGCTACGCGGGCGCGGGTGGCGGATGCCAAGCGCGGGGCGGACTTGTATTCGCTGGAGCAGCGGGCGGAACGCCACATGCCGCGCGGGTTTCGGCGGGCGCTGGCGGCGAAGAGCAAGGATGGCGTGGCGGTGATTGCCGAGTTGAAGAAGGCGTCGCCGTCGAAGGGGCTGATTCGGGCGGAGTTTCACGCGGCGGAATTAGCGCGGGAACTGGAGGCGGCGGGGGCGGCGGCGTTGTCGGTGCTGACGGATGAGGAATTCTTTCAGGGATCCCTGGGGAATTTGCGGGAGGCTTCAGCGGCGGTGCGGATTCCGTGTCTGCGGAAAGATTTTATTGTGGATGAGTTTCAGTTGATTGAGGCGCGGGCGAATTGCGCTGATGCAGTGTTGCTGATTGTGGCGGCGTTGTCTGCGGAGGAGTTGCATTCCCTTGCGGAGGGGGCCCGTCGGCATGGGCTGGATGTCTTGTGCGAGGTGCATGATGGCTCGGAGTTGCAGCGGGCGTTGGACGCGGGATGCGACTTGATTGGCGTGAATACGCGCGATCTGCGGACCTTCAAGGTGGACTTGGAGACGGTGTTTGAGTTGGCATCGAGATTTCCTGCTGGTGTTGTGAAAGTTGCCGAGAGCGGGATTCATTCGGCCTCGGACATTACACGCCTGCAGGCCGCGGGGTATCACGCATTTCTGGTCGGGGAGTCGCTGATGCGGGCGGAGTCTCCGGGGGATGCGTTGCGTGCTTTGCTTGAGGTACCGAGTAGCGAGTACCGGGTACCGAGTGGACGGTGACGCAATTGTCGAGAGAATTTCTGTTCGGGTCGCGGGCTGCGCGGTTGGGGTAGGTATCCTTCGACTGCGTGGGGGCTGCGCTTCGCTTGCCGCCACTTCGCTCAGGATGACAGTTGAGTTTATGAATTTACTGGCCACTGACAACTGACCACTGCTATTGCGTTATGACTTGGGTGAAGATTTGCGGGATGACGAATTTGGAGGATGCGCTTGTGGCGGTTGACGCGGGCGCGGACGCGGTGGGGTTTGTGTTTTACGAGAAGAGTCCGCGCTGCGTGACCGTGGAGACGGCGCGGGTGATTGTGGCAGGACTGCCGGAGAGCGTGGAGAAGATTGGAGTGTTTGTTAATCCCGAGGCGGATCCGATCCGGGTGATGGTGGATGCAGGTTTGACGGGAACGCAGTCGTACATTTCGACGGAAGGTTTTGCAGGAAGTAAGGGGTGTATCAAGGCGACTGGGCGGGCGTGCCTGCCTCCACTCTTCAGGTCTCTTATCGCCTTCCCGATGAGTCTTTTTGGGGAAGACGTGAGCCAAGTTGAGCGCATGCTCGCCGGCTTTGCGGCTTCGAGGAAGAAACTTCCTGACGGTGTTTCGATTCCGGTGGGTTTCCTCGACACGTTTTTGTTGGATTCCGGAAATTTGCGGCAGCCGGGCGGAACTGGACATGCATTTGATTGGAAGAGGGCGCGAGCGCTTGCGGAAGGCATGCGGAAGGATGGTTTGAAATTGGTCGTAGCCGGGGGCCTGACCCCGGAGAATGTTGGGGAGGCGATTGGGACTCTGAGTCCCTGGGGAGTGGATGTCGTTTCCGGCGTTGAGGCGCGGCCGGGGAAGAAGGATCCGGAGAAAGTGCGGGCGTTTGTGCGGGCGGTGCGGGAGATGGATCGGAAAGCGAGTTAGCGATGGCTACAGTTCCGCGAACTACGAAAGTCAACGTCCCCACTTCTCGCGGACAAACCGCGCGAGAAATGGGGCAATCGGGGAGAGTCAAAGTCCCCGCCCTCTCGCAAAAAGCGCGAGAAGGACGGGGCACCCAGCGGCTTTCTCCGCCTGTGAATGAGCCCGGGAGGTTTGGGGTTTATGGCGGGCGGTACGTGCCCGAGACTCTGATGGCGGCGCTCGATGAACTTGAGCGCGAGTATGAGAAGGCGAAGCGCGACGCGAAATTTCAGAAGAGACTTGATGAACTGCTGAAGACTTATGCGGGGCGTCCGACGCCGTTGTTTTTTGCGCGGCGGCTTACGCAGAAATTGGGTGGGGCCAAGATTTATTTGAAGCGCGAAGACCTGCTGCATACGGGGGCGCACAAGATCAACAACTGCCTGGGCCAGGGGTTGCTGGTGGAGCGAATGGGGAAGCATCGCGTGATCGCCGAAACCGGGGCGGGGCAGCATGGCGTGGCTACCGCGACCGTGTGCGCGCTGCTGGGATTTGAGTGCGTCGTCTACATGGGTGCCGAGGACATGCGGCGGCAGGAGTTGAATGTGTTCCGCATGCGGTTGCTGGGGGCGGAGGTGCGCGGGGTGTCGTCGGGATCGCGGACGCTGAAAGATGCGATCAACGAGGCGATGCGCGACTGGGTCACCAACGTGCGGACCACGCATTATCTGCTGGGGAGCGTGCTGGGGGCGCATCCGTATCCGACGATGGTCAGGGATTTTCATCGGGTGATTGGCCGTGAGGCGCGGGCGCAGATCCTGAAGGCTGAGGGGAAGTTGCCGGCGGCGATTATTGCTTGCGTGGGCGGAGGATCGAATTCGATCGGGATTTTTTACGATTTCCTTAACGACAAGAAAGTCCGGCTGATCGGCGTGGAGGCGGGCGGGCGCGGTGAAAAGCTGGGCGATCATGCGGCGCGGTTTCGCGGAGGATCTCCGGGAGTGCTGCAGGGGACTTATTCTTATGTGCTGCAGGACTCCGGAGGGCAGATTGCACTGACGCATTCGGTGTCGGCGGGTCTGGATTATCCTTCGATTGGGCCGGAGCATGCGGCGTTGCGAGACTCGGGGCGGGCGGAGTATGTGCCGGCGTCGGATGCGGAGGCACTGGCGGCGACGACTTTGCTGGCGCGGACGGAAGGGATCATTCCGGCGCTCGAGTCGGCGCATGCGGTGGCGGAGGTTGTGAAGTGTGCGCCGAGAATGAAGAAATCTGAGATCGTGATTGTGAATGTTTCGGGGCGCGGGGATAAGGATATTGGGATTATGCGGGAGAACCTGAAGTTGGATTGAGGAACGAGAGAATCATCAACCACTAAGGACACTAAGGTACACGAAGCAAGTCCGGTTCCCTCATGCCTTTAACGTTTCATAAAAAGCCGGCGCTGGTGGCGTATGTGACTTGCGGGGATCCGGATCTCGCGACCACGCGGGAGATTGTTCTCGCGGCGATTGAGGCTGGGGCGGATGTGATTGAGCTGGGAGTGCCGTTCAGCGATCCGGTGGCGGACGGGCCGGTGATCCAACGGGCCAGCGAGCGGGCGCTGAAGCGTGGGACGTCGCTCGCGCAGGTGCTGACGCTGGCGGCCGAGGTGCGGCAGCACGCACAGTCTACGGGATTGATTGTGTTTTCGTATCTCAATCCCATTCTGCGTATGGGAATGGAGAAATTTTGCAAAGTGGCGCGGGCTGCGGGAGTGGACGGGGTGCTGGTTACGGACTTGCCGGTGGAAGAGGCGGGGGAGTATTTGCGGGCGATGCGGGAGTATGATCTGGCTCCGGTATTTTTGGCGGCGCCGACGAGTCCGGATGAGCGGCTTCGCAAAATTGCGGAGGCTTCGCGAGGCTTTGTGTATGCCGTATCGCGAACGGGAGTGACGGGAGCGCGGCAGCAGTTGGCGGACGATGCGCGGAAGTTGGTGCGGCGGTTGCGGCGCGTGACCAAGTTGCCGGTCGCGTTGGGCTTTGGGATTTCGACGGCGGAGCAGTTTGCGGAGGTGGCTGAGTTCGCTGACGCCGTTGTGGTAGGGAGCGCGATTGTGGAGACCGTGGAGCGGAATCGCGGGCGGGAGGCGGCGGCTGTTGCGGAGTTTGTGGGAAAGCTGCTGAGTGTGAGCTCTCAGCCGCCATCCGTGGCGCGATGAGAAAGTTTTGAACGGGTGGAAGAGTCAAGATCCCCACCCTCTCGCGAAAGGCGCGAGAAAGGTGGGGGCACCCGGCTGTAACGGTGAAGGGAGTTTTGATTGTGAGGGGTAGGGAAATCCCCACGTCTCGCATAGAACGCGAGACATGGGGCACCCACAGCAACGTTTCCCCAGGGCCTTTATGGATATCGAGGATTGGCGGAAGAAGATTGACGAGGTGGACCGGAAGCTCGTGGAGCTGCTAAGCGAGCGGGCTCGGGCCGCGGTGGAGATTGGGCGGCTGAAGCGCGACACTTCGTTGCCCATCTATGAGCCGGATCGGGAGCGGATTGTGTTTGCGAATGTGCAGGCGGTGAATCGGGGGCCGCTGGCGGGACAGGATCTGGTGCGGATTTACGAGCGCATCATCGACGTGATGCGGAATATCCAGAAGGAAGAGATTGCACCGGGGGCCGAAGCAGCCGAGGCGGGGACGGAATTGGATTCGGAAGTGAATGATTGAAGAGCAGCTCTTAGCTGTTAGCTCTTAGCCTTTAGCTAACCCGGAGTCGACTGACGACAGGAGCGTTGCTCGTGGCGAGGGAGAGCAGATTCCTCGCTTCGCTCGGAATGACAAATCTCCTTGGGGAACGGTCGATTGTGAACGCGAGAGCTAAAAGCTAAGAGCTAAGAGCCAAGAGCCAGGAGCTGGTTTTCTATGATTGTGGCGATGCAGGAAGGCGCGGACGAGCAACTGATTCAGCAGGTGATTGAACACCTGGTGAAGATTGGGTTTGAGGTGCACCGCTCGACTGGGGCAAAGATGACTGTACTCGGCGCCGTTGGGTCGGGGATTGATTTCGATATTCGCAACTTGGAGCTATTGCCGGGGGTGCAGGAAGTTCATCGCATCAGTTCGCCGTATAAGTTGGCGGGAAGGAGTTTTCGTCCGGAGGGGACGATCGTCAAGCTGGCCAATGGGATCGACGTTGGCGGAAATGAAATTGTGGTGATGGCTGGGCCTTGTTCGGTGGAGACGCGGGAGCAGATCTTTAGCACGGCGGAGTCGATCTCCAAGGCGGGAGCGAAAGTGCTGCGCGGCGGGGCGTTTAAGCCGCGGAGTTCTCCGTATTCGTTTCAGGGCCACGGGGAAGATGCGTTGAAGTTGCTGCGGGAGGCGGGAGAGAAGTTCAACCTGTTGGTGATCAGCGAGGTGATGGAGATCTCGCAGATTCCGATGATGCTCCCGTATGTGGACATCCTGCAGGTGGGCGCGCGCAACATGCAGAACTTCAATCTGCTGCGCGAACTGGGGAAGGTGCGCAAGCCGGTGCTGCTGAAGCGCGGGATCGCGGCGACGTTGGAGGAGTTACTGCTATCGGCGGAATACATCATGGCAGGCGGGAATTACGATGTGATTCTGTGCGAGCGCGGGATCCGGACATTTGAGACGTACACGCGGAACACGATGGATATTTCGGCGATTCCGATCATTCACAAGCTGTCGCATTTGCCGATGACGGCCGATCCATCGCATGGGACGGGGCGGCGTGACAAAGTTGCGCCGATGGCGCGGGCGTCGGTGGCGGCGGGTGCCGATGCGCTGTTGATTGAAGTGCATTGCGATCCGAACAAGGCCTGGTCGGATGGGGCGCAGTCGCTGTTTCCGGAGCAGTTCGCGAAATTGATGGATGAGTTGAGGATGATTGCGCCGGCAGTAGGAAGGAAGATCGGGTAGGAGTTTTTCACCACGGAGACACGGAGGAATTCTCTGCTTCCTGGATTTTCGACCGAGAGCTGTCCGAGTGTCCAAAATGATCTGCTGGACCAGATGTCTTTCAATCCCAGTTCTCCTCCGTGCCTCTATGTCTCCGTGGTGAATTGATCTATGGCGATTCGGCAAATCACGATTATTGGGACGGGGCTGATTGGCGGGTCGCTGGGGCTGGCGCTGCGGAAGAAGAAATTTGCGGGGCGGATCATAGGATGCGATCGCGAGGCGACGCTCGAGAAGGCTCGGATGTGCGGGGCGATCGACGGCGGGTCTGCGAATCCCGGAGACGCGGTGCACGGAAGCCAGGTGGTGGTGTTGGCGACTCCGGTGCTGGCGATTATTGATTTGATAGAGCGAGTGGGGCCGGTGCTTCCGTCGAAGGCTTTGCTCACCGACGTGGGGAGTACGAAGGCAGCGGTGGTCGAGCGCGCGGTGAAAGTGTTTGGGAAGAATGCGGGGAAACGGTTTCTGGCGGGGCATCCGATGGCGGGGAAGGAATTGTGCGGCGTGGACTATGCGGATGCCGATTTGTTTCAGGACGCGGTGTGGTTTCTGGCTCCGCTGCCGGGGCAGAATCTGAATGAAGGGTTGTTCGCCGAGTTTGCGGGATGGATCGATGCGATTGGAGCGCGGATCGCGATGCTGCCGGCGGAGGATCATGACCGCCTGTGTGCGTGGATCAGCCATGTTCCGCAGATGATTTCGACGGCGCTGGCCGCGGCGCTGGTGGAGGAGTTTGGGGCGGAGGCTCCGCTGCTGCCGGCGGGAGGGAGGGCGCTGCGGGAGATGACGCGGATTTCGGCGAGCCCGTATTCGATGTGGCGCGATGTCGCGATCAGCAACAAGAAGAATCTGGAAGATGCGCTGTGGAAGGTAGAGCAGCGGTTGGCGCACATCCGGGAAAATCTGGCGACGCGGGAGTTGGCAGCGGAGTTTGAGCAGGCGCATTTGTTGAGGAAGGCTCCAGCCCCGATCAAAAAGAAATAGATTCACCACAGAGACACAGAGGCACGGAGAACGGCAACTGCTTTCTTGAAGTCGGGCATGCTTCCCAGCCACCGGCTTGACCCATCGCTTTTTGTTCTTCTCCGTGTCTCCGTGCCTCCGTGGTGAAATTCATTTAGAATCCTTTGCGCTATGAATAAAGTTGTGGCCAATGCGGATGAGGCGATCCGCGACGTGTTTGACGGCGCGACGATCATGATCGGCGGGTTTGGGTTGTGCGGCATGCCCGAGAATCTGATTCGCGCGCTGGTGCGCAAGGGGACGATGAATCTGCGGACGATCAGCAACAATGTGGGTGTCGACGGTGTCGGGAACGGGTTGCTGTTGGCGGCGGGGCAGATCGTGCATCACATTGGAACCTACGTGGGTGAGAATCGACTGCTCGAGGAGATGGTGCTGAAGGGGACGATCCGGCTTGATCTCGTGCCGCAGGGGACATTTTCGGAGCGGATTCGCGCGGGGGGCGCGGGGATTCCGGCGTTTTATACTCCGACCGGGGTGGGAACGATTGTTGCCGACGGCAAGGAGACGCGCGAGTTTGATGGGCGTACGTACGTGATGGAGCGCGGGCTCACGGCGGATTTCGCGTTCGTGAAGGCGTGGAAGGGCGACCGCGAGGGGAATCTGATTTATCGGAAGACGGCGCGGAATTTTAATCCCATGATGGCGACGGCGGCGAAGATTACGATTGCCGAGGTGGAGCATCTGGTCGAGGTCGGGGAGCTGGATGGGGATGCGATTCATACGCCTTCGATTTATGTGAAGAGGATTTTTCAGGGAGAGTTGTTTGAGCGGCGGATTGAGCGACGGACGGTGCGGAAGAGCAGTACCCAGTAGCCAGTTGCCAGTAAGGACGGCACCAACGTTTTTTGAGAACTCTTTTGAGAACTCCTGTTGGGGCCTTTGGTTGCACCGGCGAGCACGGGTCCTTCGACTGCGGTTTTGCTTCGCTCATCGCGAAGCAAAATCCTCACTCAGGATGACAGGTGTCTGGGGATTGCGACCAACGACTAACGACCAACGACTGACGACGATCATGAACAAGCCTGGCAAGGATGTCGATAAACGCGAACGCATCGTGAAGAGGATTGCGCGCGAGTTGCGCGATGGGTTCTATGTGAACCTCGGGATTGGAATGCCGACACTGATTGCGAATCATGTGCCGGAGGGGATGGAGGTCACGCTGCAGTCGGAGAATGGGATGCTGGGGATTGGGCCTTATCCGGTCGAGGGGACAGAAGATCCGGATCTCATCAATGCGGGGAAGGAAACCGTGAGCGAGATGCCGGGGACTTCGTATTTTTCGAGTGCCGAGTCGTTTGCGATGATTCGCGGAGGGCATATTGATTTGAGCGTGCTGGGTGCGATGGAAGTGGATGAGACCGGGAGCATCGCGAATTGGATGATCCCAGGGAAGATGGTGAAGGGGATGGGCGGCGCGATGGACCTGGTCGCGGGGGCGCGGCGCGTTGTCGTGGCGATGGAGCACACGACGCGCGAAGGGGCTCCGAAGATTTTGAAGAAGTGTACGCTGCCGCTGACAGGAGTGCGGGTTGTCGATACGATTGCGACGGAGATGGCGTACATCCGGGTGACTCGGGATGGGTTGGTGCTGGAGGAGATTGCGCCGGGACTGACTCCGGAGGATGTGCAGCGGGCGACTGAGGCGCGGTTGATTGTTAGTCCGGGGTTGAAGGTGATGGAGAGCTGAGGAAGCACAGGATGTCTAACCGACACAGCAAGCGAGGCGAAGAACTCGGAGAAGTTTCTAAGGGCTTCATTCCGACGGGGTCCATGGACAAAGTTCTTCTTACCGGCGGCAAGAATCTGACCCTGCTTCAATCTCTTGGACTACTGGCGCTTGGCATTGTCGCCTCAGTGACAGGCGTATCCCTCTTTTCGACAACGGATATTTGGTTTGCTCTTTGGGGATCTGCTATGTCCCTTTGGGGATTGGTTATGCTGTTCAATGGCTCCAAGAGTGTCGTCAGGGTAATTCAAAGAAGGAAAAGTCAAAATCCCCACCCTAGCCGCAAAGGACGCGGCTAGGATGGGGCACCCGCATGTTTCTACAGAAGGCTAAACAGCCGCGATCCTGCGGATCAGATCCTCTTGCTCTTGTTTGCTTTCGGCGCCGATGGTGAATGCGTCTAAGACTCCCAACGACAACGCGTACTTGATGGCTTCGTCTTGGCGGGTGCGCAGCGCGCCTTGGCCTAGAATCTTCATCCCCACAACGGCTTTCCCTGCTGCTTTCATTTCCTTCAAGACCCCAACAACCGTTGCGGGATCGGCGTCCATCTCGGCGCCGATGGGGTTGATGCGGGCTAGGTCAATTTCGACCCACGGGGATTTCGCGGCGGCGCGCAGGGCTTCGATGGTGTGGCAGGAGCAGCCGTGGGTGCGGATGATTCCCTTCTCTTTAGCTTCGGAGAGAACGTCCATGACGCCTTTGTAGCGGTCGGTCCAGTCGGCTTCGGTGACGCAGTGCATCAGGCAGACGTCGAGATAGTCGGTGCCGAGTTCGCGGCGGAAGCGGTCGAGATCGGCGCGGGCGCTGGCGGGATCGCGGGAAAACGTTTTGGTGAGGACTGTGACCTTGTCACGTTGCACGTGCTTGAGTGCCTCGGCTACGTGAGGATGGCTTCCGTAGGAGTCGGCGGCGTCGAAGAAGCGCAGGCCGTGATCGTATCCGTTAAGCAGAAGATCGGAGAGGCCTTTTACGCCGAGCGCGGTCTGGTGCGAGTGATGTCCGGAGCCGACGGTGCCGGTGCCCATGGCGAGGCGGCTGGTCGTGATGCCGGTGCTGCCGAGAGTGACGGTGTCGGAGGCGGCGAATTTCGCGGGGAGAGGCTGATCCGCGATGGCGTTGAGGATGGTTGTGCGGCTCAGCCAGGCCGCTCCCAGGCCTGACGCGGAGCGAATGAGGAATTCTCGGCGATGCATGGTTTCCTCCTGAGTCGGTGGCGGCCCGTCCGTATGAGGCTACACCAAAGGGGCGCGACGGGAAAGTTTGCCTTGAGGATGGACGGGCGATTCTGAGAATCGTCAACTCGAGGAAGTCAAAGGCGGAAACCACTAAGGACACTAAGGTACACAAAGGAAACACTGCGGTTCCTTATTCGAATTGCTTGCGGAAGGCGGCTAGCTGTTGTTGGACTTCCGCGAGTTCCTGGCGCAGGCGGGTTACTTCGTCTTCCAGCGTTGCCAGACGATCTGCAGTGGAGTTGACACCGGCAGTCACGGGCAGGAGTGCCCGCGCCACACTTCGAGCTTCGTCAGCGACGGGCGGTTCGCCGGAGAACAAATGCATGTAACGCGATTCTTTTGTGCCGGGCTGACGCGGCAAGACGACTGTCAGTGGAGGTTCGCGCTGGGCGAGGCGGTCGAGCGTGGAAATTACGTCGTCGAGGGCTTCGAAATGGTACATGCGGTCAGTGCGGCTGCGGAGTTCGCCGGGAGTTTGTGGTCCGCGGAGGAGGAGGACGCAGACGACGGCGATTTCGCGGCGGTCGAAGTTGAAGACTTCCTGCAGGCGGTGTTCGAACTTGGTCACGCGGCTGTCGGCACCGCTGGCCGGGCCTGCCATGCGCTTTTCCTGCAGCGTGGCGAGTGCGTCGCGAACTGCGGCTTCGTCGAGGGTCATGACCGGGTCACGATTGTTTTTCTGATTGCAGGCGTTGACTAGGGCGTTCAGCGAGAGCGGGTAGTAGTCGGGAGTGGTGATGTCCTTTTCGATGAGAGCGCCGAGGACGCGGGTTTCGATTTCGGTGAGGATGTGGTTCATGGAGATGTCTGGTGGTGGAGATCAATTCTAATGCAAGGCTTCCGCGGGCGGAGCGCGCGCCACGCAAGGAAGTTGCTCGCGAGCGAACAGGGCGCAAAACTGACTCTCGTAACGCACCTGGGGGCTTCATAGTTGGCTTCAGACCTTGGAGTTGGCTCGCGTTCAACCGCACCCCATTTTTGCAATTGCGTCGCATCCAGGTTTGTCGTTTCGCGCTGAATCGCGCATAATCTCCGCATCAGCAAGACCGGCACAATTCGCAAGCAGCCCGCGCGGCCGAAAGTCGGAGCCGGGCACCAAGCACAGCCTACCGACGTTCGTCTGGGACGCATTGTGCGCCTGTTGATGGAGCACGCCACTGTCGTGGTCAGCGGCACCAAGATTGCCCAGGAAATTTCTTCCAGCCGCTCCGAAGTGTGGCGGCTGATCCAGCAACTGCGCGGCCTGGGTGTGGATGTGGCCGGGCATCCTGCAACCGGATATCAGCTGCGCTCGGTCCCTGACCTGCTCCTGCCGGAGGTGCTTTGCTCACTGCTGCGCGGAACCATCTTCGACGCGCATCTGCTTCACTTCTACAAGATTGGTTCGACCAACACGGCGGCTATGGGGGCCGCGGCGGAGGGTGCTCCGGAAGGCACTGTACTTCTGGCGGAAGAGCAGACCGCAGGCCGCGGGCGAGGAGCGAACTCTTGGCAGTCGCCGCGATCGACCGGGATTTATTGTTCGGCGGTGCTCCGGCCCGGCCTGCCACCGTCGGAAGTGCTCGTGCTGTCTCTGGCGGCTGGGCTCGCGGTTTGTGCCGCTATTCGGCAGGTGGACTCCCGCGTGATGGCAGATCTCAAGTGGCCCAACGATGTGCTGATTGAGGGTAAGAAAGTTTGCGGCATTCTCACGGAAATGAATGCTGAGGCCACGCGGGTTCGCTACGTTGTGGTGGGAATCGGAATCAATGTGAACCAGGCAAGTTTTCCGAAAGAATTGTCTGCGACGTCGCTGCGCCTCATCACTGGAAGCGAGTGGTCGCGCGTAGAGTTGGTTGCAGCTTTGCTAAAATCACTCGATCGCGAGTATCGCCAGTTGGTCGAGGACCCGAACGCACGGGAATCGATTTTGCGCCGGTTTGCCGACAGTTCTTCCTGGGTGCAGGGTAAAGACGTTCGCATCGAAGAGAATGGCTCGTCTTTCGAGGGAACGACCGAAGGCCTGGATCAGCGGGGATTTCTGCTGGTCCGGACTCCGAGGGGATTGCAAACGGTGTTAAGCGGAACAGTAAGAGAGCGCTGAACACCAGCAGTCGGCAATCAGCACTCAACATTCAGCCGTGAGATTTTGCTGTAGAGCTAGTAGCTGGAAGCCAAGAGCTACGAGCCAACAGCCAAGAGCGCCCATGCTTCTCGTTATCGATGTCGGCAATACGAACACCGTGCTGGGCGTCTTCGCCCGGGTGGCGAAGGTGCATCCGGGCGGCGGCTCGGAGGATCCGACGCGCTACGAGCGGCTGATGGCGAACTGGCGCGTGGCCACTTCGCAGACTGGCACGGTAGATGAATACGGAGTGTTGTTCCGCAACTTGTTTTCGATGGCTGGGCTGGAGGCTAAGGGGATTCACGGCATCGTGATCTCTTCGGTTGTGCCGCCGCTGGATCCGGTGTTGCGGCAGGTCTGCGAGCGGTATTTCAATTTGCGTCCGCTCTACATTGAACCCGGGGTGAAAACCGGGATGCCGGTGCATTACGACAATCCCGCGGAAGTGGGCGCCGACCGCATCGTCAACGCCGTCGCCGCCTTTGAGAAGTACGGTGGCCCGTGCGTGATCGTCGACTTCGGCACGGCCACCACATTCGACTGCGTATCGGCAAAGGGCGAATACCTCGGCGGAGTCATCTGCCCCGGCATCGGCATCTCGGCGGACGCGCTTTTCGAGCGCACCGCTCGTCTGCCGCGGGTTGAGATTCGCAAGCCCTCGCGCGTGATCGGGTCCAACACGGTCGGGAGCCTGCAGTCCGGTCTCTACTATGGATATCTCGGGCTGGTCGATGGCATCCTCGAACTGCTGCTCGCAGAGCTGGGCCCGGAGACGCGCGTTATCGCGACCGGCGGCCTGGGGCCCATGATCGGCACGGGATCGAAGTACATCAAGAACGTAGACGACTTCCTGACCCTCGAGGGCCTTCGCATCATCTGGGAACGGAATGCTTCCGCGCGTAAGGATTCACCCGCGCCCAAGACTGCCTCGAAAGCCCAGTCAAAACCGGCACAGGCGAAGGCCAAGAATGGTGACGGAGCGCCAGCCACTCCCGCTTCGAGTTCTGCCCGCTGACCTGCCGTGGAAAACTACTTCAACTATTTCACTGAGATTGAAGAGCGGTTCCTGCAGCGTCGCGGCGGCGGGCTGCTGCTCTCGACACTCGACTGGGCGCTGATTGAAACCTGGAAAGAGGCTGGCATTCCGCTCGAGGCCGTGCTGCGCGGCATCGATGACGCGTTCGACAGCTACGAGCGTCGCCCGACGAAAACGAAGAAGGTGAACGGCCTGGCGTATTGCTCGCAGTTGGTGCTGGCCGCGGCCGAGGACATGAAAGAGGCGGCGGTAGGTGCGTCGGGCGCGGAGACGGCAGGTAGATCCCGTGCCAAGCAAGGATTTGAGCCAGAAGTGGTCGCGCCCTTCCTGCGGCGCAACGCAGATTTGCTGGAAGCCGCGAAGTTGCCGCAGGGAGGTGGTATCTCCGCGCGATCCGTTGCCCTCGATACGGCAAAGACTCTACGTCAGCTTGCCGAGGGTGTAGAAAAGAAACCTGCTGCGCGCTTGGAAGACTTGGAGCGACGCCTGACCGTCCTCGAGGAAAAACTCTTCGCCGTGCTGCTGGCTTCCACTCCAGACGAGGATATCGTCACGGTTCGCGCGGAAGCCGACCGCGACCTCGTTCCATACCGCAGGAAAATGTCCGGAGCGCAGATCGAGCAACTGCAGAAGCAGTACGTTCATAAACGCCTGCTGGAGAAGTTCGGATTGCCGCGGCTCAGCCTGTTCTACATGTAGTTTCGCTTCTACTGCGCTGTCTCGGTAAACGTAGCCACCGGATGGCCGAGCCCGTACTGGCCTTCGGCCGTTACGCGCACGGACCCCGCGGATGACGGCAGCGTGAGCACGACTGCTGCATTCCCGGAGGAATCCGTGGTGACGATGCGACTGGAAAGGGATCCTGCGTTGGTGGTGAACAGGATCGTTCCTCCCGTGGCGTTTCCGCCCGACTGCCCTGCATTGAGCGTGACGGACAGATTCAGCTTGCTGCCCGCGGGGCCTTTTTGATTGTCGCCCGTCTTGGTCAACGAAGCTGGAGGATTGCCCACGAGAATCCAGCCACTCTGTTGCTGAGCAACGCCTGCGGTATCGGTGCTCGGAATTGTGTAGTGGTAGAAACCGGGCGTGGTTCCCGCGGTCACGGTGATTCTTCCGTTGTGGCCCGGGCTGAGGACCGGCTGCGTCAGGGCAAGGGAGATGCCGCCGTCCGACATGGGAGTTCCCAAGGTTACGGTTGCGGTTCCAGCTGTAATCTTCGGGGCTAGATTAACTTTGCCGCCCGCTGCGACCATCGTGGTGTCGGGATTCAAGTCCCATTCCGCGCCGGGCAACTGAGCAGTGCCGGTCACTACGAGCAGAGTCGCCGAGTACGGAGCGAAGTTGACTGACGAAGACCAGGCCGTCGTAGTCGAGGCCACAATCTTCGTCGGATTCGTCGAGGCCAGCGTGTAGGACTTCACCTGTTGCGGCGTGAATCCGTTCAGCACAAACTGCGCCTGCACGGTGTTCGCCGGATCTTTATTAAGCACCAGCAGCGTCAAGGTCTTGCCGGTGGAATCTAGCGCGGCGTAGCTGCTGAACAGATTCGGATCGCCATTGTTTGTGTCTGAAACGGAAGTGGTCGCGAACTTGTGGTGCAGCCCGTCGTAATTGGTGAAAAGTTTCAAGGCCAGGTAGTTGGGATTCGCGGGATCGGGCGCGACCCACCGCGACGCCAAATACACGCGGTCGCGGCCCAGAATGCCGTAGGCGTCCGCATCTCCAAGGGCAGTCGAATAGTCGGACTCACCCGCGGTCGCCGCGCTCCACTCAGTGAAGCTGACCGGAGTTCCGGGATAGATCATGTTTGCGGTGGCGCGGATGCGCGGAATGCGAAACGGAATCGTCTTGTTGGGCTGGATGAACGTCGCCCAGTTCTGGTTGATCGAGCCCGCCTCGCTGACGTAGGTGGGATCCCAGTAGTCGCGATAAATTCGCGCCGCGAGCGCCTGCTTCTGCGCCTGGGTCCAGGTCGAAGTGTCGGGAGTGTCGGGGTAGGCGTGAACATCGAGAACTTCGAGCGAACGCTTGCCCGCAATCTTGTCCTGCCAGTAAACCTCGTTCAGCCACCAGGGAAGGAAGTCGACTCCGGCATGCGCGCCTTTGTCACTATTGTTGGCGCCATTCCAGTAGAACCACCAGCAACAGGTCACCGGGCCGAGACGAATCGCCTTGGGGTCCCATCCTTTCAACGCGCGGGACTCGGCCAGAAACGTGTCGCGCATTTCGTTGTAGGCCGTTGGGGCGGGATGAATGTCGCGGTGCGTTCCGCCCCAGATGTCCATCTCGTTATCCATGTTGTAGAAATGTGGGGCTGTGCCGAACGCCGCGGCCAGCGCGGCTGTCCACTGATTGCGATAGACGGTGCCGGGAGGGTCGTTCGTTCCTGGCTGATCGAGCAAGGGGACGTTGGCGTCGTTCGGATTCGCGGTTAGTGCGGTGGTGCAATCCGTTTTCAGGCCGTCGCCGGCGTCGGAGTTGTATGGATCCGCGCCACACTGCGCGCCGTACTTGGCGACCGAGAAACTCCAGTTCTTGTTGCTCGAATTCTCCGCAGCCTTTGCGACCCAGGGCAGCATCACCATGGTCATGAGAGGATGGCTGCCGGCGGCCTTGACGTCTTGAATGTATTTCGCGGAATCGGAGTCGCCGATTTCGGAGTAGGCGAAGTCTTCGAAGTACCAATCGTTGCCTGCGTTGTTGGTCTGGAGCTTCCAGTTGTAGCGCGAAGTGGCATTGCCGCCCCAGCGCACAACCGTGAGTCCGCTGTCGGTGATGGTGGGCGCGTCCTTGGGATAGGCGCCACCGTAAACGTACGAGCTGATCGCGTGGCGGTTGCTGAGCGCGTCGACGGTGACGGTGACGCTTGTGGTTGCTGGCGCGGAATTGTTCTCGGCTGACGACGTGGATTGGCTGGAGCTGGTTGCGGGGCTGGGATGGGGGTTTACTTCGCGGCCGCGCCCGGAGGACTTGCCTACTAAGAACAACACGAGGCATAGGGCTCCGAACAATACGAGGCAGAGTGCGGCGAGAGAACGAACAAAGGGGATCATAGGGGAGGGACCTCCGTTGCTCTCAATCTACCGCTGGATTACGCAAGCGAAAAACACGGAAGTGCATTCGTAAGGAAATCCGGAAGTGCAAGAAACCAATGGCACAGTGCGCACCGACGGCGAGCCCCCAAACCCCAGCGGAGAGTCTGAGCCGTCTGCTACTTAATGTCGATCGTAGAAACGCTCAAAGCAGGAAGCGTGATTGTTAACGATGTTCCGCTCGCAACCATCTGTCCAACTTGCACTGGGTGCACGGGGTTCTGTCCTTGGGCCGAACTCGCCGTGATTTGATACACCGTGGCTGTGCCGGAGAGAGATTGGCCATCTATCTCGGTCACCTGCGATGAGGTGGAACGATTGATCGCTACAAACACGACCCGGCCCGGCGTTGTGCTGTCCAGACTCGCGTACACCACTACGTTCTGCACGTTGCTGGAGGTTGCCTGGAGGGATGTATCTCCAAAACTGGCATTCGCTCCGTCGAAGCCGCGAAAGACCCGGAAGCCGGCAAGCGCATAGCCATAAGTGCCGCTGGGAGGCCAGAGGTTGGCGGCGAAGACCCCTTGGGCTCCAAAGATACCAAGCATATCTGCCTCGGCGACGGTGCCCGCGATGTGGTTCCAGCCCCCGCCCTCGTATTCCGTGACAGAGATCCCCTTCATGCCGGGGAATTCGGAATCGATTTTGGCCTGGAGGCGCGGTAAGATGCGGATCGGCATACTGCCGAGCTCTTGGAAGACCCACGGATTGCTGTTGCCGTTGTCGTTGTAGGTGGGGTCCCACAGATTCCGAGGGCTCTGCACAATGAGCTGCACTTGAGCGTCAGTCAGCGTTGTGCTACTCAGGGAGATGATCCGCGTGCCGCTTGAATCGTAGTCCTCTGGGTACCAATGGAAATCGTAGACGTCGACCAAGGGTTTTCCGTACGCGTCCGAAGCGGTCTTGATCGCTGGAAGGTATTTGTCCGGGAACCAGTTTGTCCCGTCTGGCGTCGCACTTAGCTCACCCTGCCAATTGTAGATGCCCTGAAAGCCGTAGTGAACTGGTCCAAAGATTACGACATCTGGGAACTGATCTTTCAATGCTTGCGTGAGAGTGATGGTCTTGGCGATGTAGTTGTCCGACGACACAGGAGTCGATCCCTGGACTTCCAAATGAGTGGAATTCCAAAGCTCCGGCTCGTTGTCCAGACTGACGAAAGTTGGTACCGTCGGGTTGGCTCCGAAGATTCCGGGGAGTTTCTGATCCATTGCCCAGAGGAACTCGTCCATATACACATACGCATCGCTGGTGGGAGGCGTAGTCGTGAAAGGAGCGCTGGACACCGTGCCTTTCTTGTCGACTACAGTTTTGAAGCGCGTCATGTCAGGAGGATTTGTTACGCTCACCGGACCGTTCTCATCGGCGGATACCAGACCCTGGAGTTGGACTGTCATCAGACTCGCCATACCAAGGCCCTGATCTGCGGCGACAAAGCTGCGTACTGCTTCGGCTGGCGTGGTGCTGGAGCTTAGATAGTTATCGTTGTCGTAAATGTAGTCGCTGCCGGCGTTGGATGCATTGGTCTCCCAGTTGTAGGCGGTCCAGCGGTTTCCACCCGCGCGGTCAATGGTGAGATGTGGCGGAGCGCCAGTTACGCCCGTGTAGAAGTTGATGCCATAAATCCAGGGCGAGATCGGCTTGGTCGTGCTGGGATCGATTGTGATGGTCACATCCGGCGGCGCGACGGTCGGCGTCGCTGAAACTTCGCTGGAATTCGCGCTCTCGCCTGCCGTATTCAGCGCCGAGACCACGTAGTAATACGTTGTGCCGTCGGTCAGACTCGTGTCGGTATAACTGGTTCCAGTAGGCGAATTCACCGTCGTGTAGGGACCGCCGTGCGTGGCGGAGCGCTTGACGTTGTAACTGGTGGCGCCGGTGCTGGCCGTCCAAGACAAGCACACCTGGGCGGCGCCCGCAGTCGCGGTCAAACCTGTGGGAGCAGCGGGAGGATTGCCTCCCCCGCCACCGCCGCCGGAAGTGCCGGAGCCTCCACAGGCAGGCATCAGAATGGCGGCGAGAAGAACAAGGGATAACGTCCAGGCGGAAGGCACGACTCTCAGGGGCGTTGCCATAACGATTATGTTAGCGAAGCTCCTGCAATTCACGAAGAAGAGAGTAAGGCACGAAAGGGACAGCGGATAGAGGCCGGAAGGACTAGAGACAGAGATGCTATTAGGCCGGTACTACGCGCAGGCTCATGTCCGCGGCTTGCGGCGAATGGGTCAGCAGGCCCACGGAGATGAAATCCACGCCGGTCTCAGCGTAGGCGCGCACGTTGTCGAGGCGGATTCCGCCCGAGCACTCCATTGGGATACGGCGGCCGCCCTTCTGAAACTCGGGCTGGGCGCAGCGTTCGACGGCGCGACGCACGTCGTCGACCGACATGTTGTCGAGCAGAATGGCCTCGCCGCCGTTGGCCAGGGCCAGTTCCAGTTCCGCGAGCGTGCGCACTTCCACCTCGATGATCTGGGAGCCGCGGCGGTTGCGAATGGCGTGCTCCAGCGCGGGCACGATGCCTCCCGCCAGCGCGATGTGATTGTTCTTGATGAGCACGCCATCAGAAAGGTCGAGGCGGTGATTCTGCCCGCCGCCGCAGCGCACGGCATTCTTGTCGATGACGCGCAGGCCCGGCGCGGTTTTGCGCGTGTCGAGAATGCGCGCCTTTGTGCCCGACACAGCTTCCACAAACTTGCGGGTTAAGGTGGCTATACCGCTCATGCGCTGCAGGAAATTCAGGATCACGCGCTCGCAGGAGAGAATCACGCGCGCGTTGTGGCGGATGACGGCAACGGATTGTCCCGGCCGCAGGCGCACGCCGTCGAAAATCTCAGTATGCGTGGTGACGTCGTAGTGCGCGGTGACAGCGCCATCGAGCGCGGCATAGACGTCTAGGATGCGCGCCACGCAGCCGATGCCCGCCAGAATGCAGTCTTGGTTAGCCAGGATGGTGGCCGTCGCCCGCTGGTTGGCATCGATGCAGGCATAGCTGGTCGCATCGCGCGTGGCCCGGTCTTCGAGCAGCGCGTTCTCGAGAATGGCGGTGATGCGGCGGCTATTCCAGTCCATAAAGTGTAGGGACGGACGCCTCGTCCGTCCGCGGGTCGAAGACCCGCTGGGTTTGTTGCCAATCCCGAGTCGTTGCTCAATTCCGAGCCAAAGCCTATCGAGCTTCGCTCGACCCCGGACGAAGGCGTCCGGGGCTACATTCAGCAGCCCAACTCTTTCATCTTGCTCAGCGTCTTCTCTTGCAACACGAGCAGTTCTTGGCCTCGCCTGCGCAGGCCTTCGACCACTTTCTCTGGAGCCTTGGCCAGGAATTGTTCGTTCCCCAGTTGCTTCTGATTGTTGGCCAATTCTTTCTCGATCTTCTCCAGTTCCTTCTTCAGGCGCTCGCACTCGGCAGCCACGTCAATCTTTCTCTCATAGATCACGTGCACATCGAAGCGCGCGGTGCCGCGGGCGCCGGGCTTCGAGGCCATCGAGTTTTCTACGAACGTGATCTTCTCTACGTTCGCCAGACGCTCGATGGCACCACGATTCTGCTCGATCATCCGGCGAATGTCCGCTTCATGCGCAAACACTTCGATCGGCACCTTGACCTTGGGTTCGACTTTCAATTCTGCGCGCAAGTTGCGTACGCTGACGATCAGATCCTGCAGGATCGCCATCTCGGTCTCGGCGGCGAGGTCGAACTGCTTTTCGTCGGCCTGTGGATAGCCCGCCAACGCTATCGACTTCAGCGGAGGCTTGCCTTCATACATCGCCTGCCAAATTTCTTCCGTGATGAATGGCATCACAGGATGCAGCAGTCGCAGCGACGCGTCGAACAAATTCACCAGGTTCGCGCACGCTGCCCGCGCCCCGCTCTTGTCAGCGCCCTCTTCGAAATTGAGCCGCGGCTTGATCAGCTCCAGATACCAGTCGCAGAAGTCGCCCCAGAAGAAGTCGTAGATGCGGTTTGCGGCCTCGTGGAAACGATAGGTCTTCAGCGCATCGTTCACATCGGCGACAACGCGGTTGAAGCGGGAAAGAATCCAGCGGTCTTCGAGGGTAGCTGATTCGAAACCGCTCACTCCTGCTGCGTGGCTAGCACTGCCGGGACTTTGCCGCGGCTGGACAGCCGAGGGAGGCTGTCCCCACACAAACCCCAACCGGTCCACATTCATGAACATGAATCTTGCGGCGTTCCAGATCTTGTTGGCGAAGGCGCGGTAGCCGTCGGTGCGGCTCTCGCTGAACGCAATGTCCGTGCCCGGCGCGGCCATGGCCGCCAGCGTGAAGCGCGTGGCATCGGTACCGAAGCGCTCGATGACGTCCAAAGGATCGACCACGTTGCCTTTAGTCTTCGACATCTTCTGGCGCTCGGCATCGCGCACGAGCGCGTGAATGTAAACGTGGCGGAACGGAACGCTATCGTTCTTCTTGTCTCCATAGCCGCTGGCCTTCTTGATGGCCGCGTCCTGCTCGTGTCCTTGCATGAAGTGGCAGCCGAACATGATCATGCGAGCCACCCAGAAGAACAGAATCTCGTACGCCGTGATCAGCAGCGTCGTCGGATAAAAGACCGCCTGATCCCGCGTCTTCTCCGGCCAGCCGAGCGTGGTAAACGGCAGCAGTCCGGACGAGAACCAGGTGTCGAGCACATCGGAAACCTGCTCTAATTCAGTACTCCCGCACTTTCCGCAGGTGAGCGGAGCTTCGCGAGCAACCGTCACGTGCTTACACTTGGCGCAGGTCCACGCCGGAATGCGATGGCCCCACCACAACTGCCGCGACACGCACCAGTCGTGGATATTGTTCATCCAGTTCAGGTAGACCTGGCGATGGTTGTCGGGAACAATGGTGATCTCGCCGCTCTCCACGGCCTCTTTGGCGCTCTCGGCTAGCGGAGCAATTTTCACGAACCACTGCTCGGAGAGCCGCGGCTCGACGATGGTTCCGCAACGCTCGCACTTGCCGATGGCGAGCGCGTAGTCCTTCTCTCCGACCAGAAATCCCTGCTCCTGCAAGTCGGAGAGCACACGCTTGCGCGCTTCATATCTATCTAACCCCAAATACGCACCGGCGTTCTGGTTCATGTGGGCGTGCTCGTCCATCACGTTGATCTGCGGCAGGTTGTGGCGCTTTCCGGCTTCGAAATCGTTAGGATCGTGGGCAGGAGTGACCTTTACCGCTCCGGTGCCAAATTCCGGCTGTGCCAGCTCGTCGGTGATGATCGGAATCTCGCGCTTCATCAGCGGCAGCAGAACATGCTTTCCGTGCAGATGCGTGTAGCGCTCGTCTTTCGCATTCACGGCGATCGCGGTGTCGCCCAGCATCGTCTCTGGCCGCGTCGTGGCCACGGTGATGAATTCGTTTGTTCCGATCACCGGGTAGCGAATCTCCCAGAGCTTTCCTGATACATCTTCGTGCTTCACCTCGAGATCGGAGATCGCGGTCTCGTGCCACGGACACCAGTTCACGATGTAGTTCCCGCGATAGATCAGCCCTTCTTCATAGAGGCGGACGAAGACCTCGCGCACGGCGTGCGAAAGATTTTCGTCCATGGTGAAGTACTCGCGGTCCCAGTCGACGGAGGCGCCGAGGCGCTTCATCTGGTCGAGGATCGCGCCGCCGTACTCGCGCTTCCATTCCCACACGCGCTTGATGAATTCCTCGCGGCCCAGGTCGCGGCGCTTTTTGCCCTCTTTAACAAGCTGGCGTTCGACCATCATCTGCGTGGCGATGCCAGCGTGGTCCGTGCCCGGCAGCCACAACGTGATGAAGCCGCGCATGCGATGCCAGCGCACGATGATGTCCATCTGCGTCTGGTTGAGCATGTGGCCCATGTGCAGGCGCCCGGTGACGTTGGGCGGCGGCAGCAGCAGCGTGAACACCGGCCGCGTTTCGCCGGGCGCAGGCGTGGGGACCGAGAAGAGTTTTTCTTTGATCCAGTAGTCGGCCCAGCGCGTTTCAATCGCGCCCGGCTCGTAAGCTTTGGGCAGTTCGTGCGGCATGAAGGTCAGCAATTGGCGGTTAGCACTTGGCATTTGGCCCGCGACGGCCGATGCCACTCCACCAACCCGGGCAGCAGCTCCCGAGAAGGGACAATTGCCAAGCGCTAAAGGCTAAGTGCTGATCTTACAGGCGCGAGAAAAGAAGGGTCAAACCAACGGAGGGGTGCCGACCCGAGGATCGATTGGGGGGAACTTCCTGCCGAAGGTGTGTCCTTGCGCTGTCCAGTTTCGAACAGCTTCTCTCGTCAATGAACAGTTGATTGGCAGACATAATGCGCATGATCCTACCTAGCGAGCGTCGAATCAATGATTTAGATCTAAGCGGCACGATGGGTTTCGGCTTGCTTTGAGAGAATGCGTGGAGACTCTGGTGATGCCGGCCGTGCGCGCAACTCAACCTGCTTCGGGCCGCCTGCTTGTGGCAGACGACCAGCCCCATGTTCTCACCGCGCTCGAAATGCTGCTCGACGGCCAGGGTTATCAGACATACGCGGCGTCCAACCCTGGGAGTGTGCTGGATGCTTTGCGGGCACAGACATTCGATACAGTTCTCATGGATCTTAACTACACCCGCGATACTACCGGAGGGGGTGAAGGTTTGGAGCTGGTGTCGCGAATTCGATCACTGGACCAAACCATTCCGCTGGTGGTGATGACCGCCTGGAGCAGTGTGGGGCTGGCGGTTGAAGCTATGCGCCGCGGCGCTTCCGACTTCATACAGAAACCCTGGAACAACGCCGAACTGCTGGAAAAAGTCCGAGAGCAGGTGGAACGTTGCCATGTTCTGCGCAGTTCACAGCAGCAGCAAGAGGAGGAATCATCGGAAGCCAGCCAGATTCAGAAAGGACTCCTGCCGAGTAGCCTCCCGCAAATTCAGGGGTATGACATATCAGCCACCACGCGGCCCGTGAATTTCATTGGTGGCGACTACTACGACGTGGTGCGGATCAGCGATACTCACACGGCGATTTGTATTGCCGATGTAGCCGGGAAGGGATTGTCAGGAGCGCTGCTGATGGCGAATCTGCAAGCAGCATTGAGACCCCTCATCCGTGAGAACGTGCAACCCCGTGACCTGTGCAGCCGGCTGAACCGCCACTTGTGCGAGATCATGCCGGCCAACAAGTTCATTTCTTTTTTCTATGGTGTGCTCGACAGCAACAAGAACCTGCTCACATACTGCAACGCTGGTCACAATCCTCCGCTGCTTGTTCGCTTTGATGGAGGCACCAGGGAGCTAACGAGTTCGGGCGCAATCCTGGGTCAGTTTCCCAACTGGCACTACGTGCAAACGGACGTCGGACTGGACCGTGGAGATATTCTGCTTCTATTCACCGACGGCGTCTCTGAGGCACAGGGCGGGGATGGTGAGGCGTTTGGAGAGCAAAGACTCTTGCAGCACGCGCGCGCGATCCAGACCGGCGACGCTACGACCTTGCAGCAGGCCTTGCTGGGGAAGGTCTCCGAGCACTGCGGAAATCAATTTCAGGATGATGCGACCATGATCGTCTTGCGGGCAAGACGCTAAGTTCGCCAGGCGAGCAAGCTTCCGCTGGCCATTACTTACTTCTTCTTGCCCATCTTCCTGGAAATTTCGGCGACGATCTTGGGGCGCATTTCGGCTAGCACGCTGTCGACGATGCTGGCGATTTCGCCGGCGTCTTCGGACGCTGCTGAAGCTTCTTCCGGGGTCGTTTCCGCACCGGCGGCGACGGCCATGGCGGCCGTATCCTGCGGGGCGAATGTTTCTTGTTCAGCTTCTTTGTTCGGCTTGGACGATTGCGTCGACGTGGTCTTGGGATCGCCGGTCTCGCGAATTCGACGCCAACTCGCCCACGCGGCTGCTGTGGTCTCCGCTATCTCCGTTTCTTTCTTGGCCATATCTCTCGTGCCTCCCGCAGCAGGTTCGCCCGTCGGCGCGGGCGCTGTTATCTCTAAGGAAACTTCGCTGGCAGCAGTCAGGTCCGCAGAGGCTTCGTTCACAAAAGCTGGCGCAGCGGACTCGGGCTCCTCCGCGGCCATTCTGGACGTCTCTTCGGTGGCCGACGCGGCGACTGCCACTACCGGCGCCGGTTCTTCGGGTTTTGGTTCTTCTCGTTTTTGTTCCTCGTGCCGTTCTTCGTGCACTGGTTCGAGCGCGGCTTGCTGCGCCGGCTCTAGTGGCGCTGGTTCTGGTGCGTTAAGTTCCGGCTGCGACGTTGTTGCTTCCACAACCGGAGGCTCTTCGGCTCTTGCTTCGATGATCGGCTCGGCGGCCTGTGCCGGAACGGGTTCCGGCTCCGCTGGAACTGGAGGCTTCGACTCGATGTGCGCCGCCACCGTTTCAAATTCTTTCAACGCGGCAGTGATTGCTTCGGTCGTAGCCGCGCTTGCGATCAGAGGACGACTTTCGGCCTGCACCATTTCTGGCTCCGGAGTCGCCGACACCGGACCAACCAACTCGGGTGTTATGGCTTCAACGGGCGATATAGTTTCTATTGCCGCAGGGGGCACTGTGGCGACCGAAGGGATCTCGGGAATGGTCGTAACAAATGCGGTATGCGCGGTCTCAGCCGCGGCGAAGGCGGCATGGGCCTTCTGCATCTCTTGTTCCAGGGAGACCGTCTCTTCGTCGGCAGCGAGTGCAGCAGGGACGGCCGTCCAACGAGAAGCTGCGGCTGCGGACTCCGCACCGGCCGCCACCGCCATCGTCGCCGGCTGATCCGGCGGGCGGTTTGGCGCGACGTGGTCTGGAGCGTGCTGGTCCGGAGCAGCGTGCGACGCTGCTGCGTTCCCTGAACTTGTATCGAGTGAGTTGGCAGATTCGGGCACCAGTTCGGCAATCGCCGCCATCATTTCAGCGGGGCTCGGAGCGGCCAGGCTCGCTCCTTCCTGCGCAGCGTCGTGGGGCTTCTCTGAGGAACCTGCGAAGTGCTCGTCCGATTTCTGCTCGGCGAACGTCGCCCCTGCTGCCGCCGTGGTTTCCTTCGGCGGTTCGGCGAGGGCTGATTCCTTGGCTTCCGGCTTTTCTTCAGCCTTTATTTCGGTCGTCTTTGCTTCTTCAGTCTTTGCCTCTTCAGTCTTGGCCTCCACGTGAGTCGCAACCGGAGACTCCGGTCTGGGCTCAGCAACTGCGCTTTCCGCGAGCTTGCCTTTGACTTGGGCTGCGGCCGCTGCCAGAGCGGCAATCTCTTCGGGAGTTACATCTTTGGGCAAGCCCTCAGGGGCAAGCGCTCCAAGATCGACTCGCGGCTCTTCTGGTTTTGCCTCATGCGGAATGTGCGCAGGTTTGCGCTCGACCGTCGTTCGCAGGTCTTTGTTGACCGCGTTGTAAATCGCCGGATCGTCGCCGTCCTCTTCTTCCGCGGCCTTTTTCTTTTTCTTGGGCGGAAACGAGATCCGGTTCTTCCATCCCGAATCCTCGTCGATCGCGACCATCTTGTCGTACCGGACTTCGTCGAGGGCGGCATTCGCGCGGGCGAAGCGGCCAGGTTTCGAGGGTTCCCCACGGGGCACGATCTTGTCTTCGAGCCGGGTGAGGGCGGCCAGTAACTCGCTGGCCTCAAAAGGTTTAACGATGAAGCCTTCGGCGCGCACGCGCTTGGCTTCTTCCGGCTTGAACGGCTCCAGCTTGCCCACCGTCAGCAGGACCGGAATGCGCGAGGTTTCCTGCACTTCTTTGAGGCGCTGGCATACCTCCAGCCCGCTGTAGCCGGGCATATATACATCCAGGACGATTAGGTCGGGCTTAGCCTCGGCGATCTTCTTGAGCGCCGCGGAACCGTTGTTGACGGTAATCACCTCGTAGCCCGCATCCGCGAGGATCTTCCGCCCCATGTTCTGGGCGGTTACGCTGTCATCCGCGAGCAATATCTTCCTGGCCAAAGGTTTCCTCTGAAGAGGGGGATATCGCGAAGGTAACCCGGCTCACAAGCTAAGTCAATGATGCAGAAGGGAAGTAACGTGTTACCAGTGGCCAGCACCTACCGGAGGGATCAGGACCAAAGATTCACCTGTCCCGAGGCGGGAATTAAGGAAGACGACCGAAAGAACATGCCCCTGCGTGTAACCTTTCCGATGCGATTGGCGTCCAAGAGAGATAGACTTTCGCGATCACGTCGGGAGGAGCCCGCCATCCGCTCTCCATCAACCCCGCGCCAGGACAAGTTGTCCGCGTGTTCGTAGGCAGGCTGGAATTGATTACGCCCACGACCGAGCGAGCCGTCGAAAACGCGCTCGCGGCGCGTGATCTTTCTACGATCATGAAGTATGGCCGCTTCCTGGAACCGATCATGGAGCAACTGAAGGCGGAGAATCCGGCACGAGCACGGGAGTTGGACGACGAGCTGATGAAAACCTACAGCGCGGAGCAGGCCGAGCCGCCTGCGAGGTAAACGATGTTGGTTGCCTGCCTCAGAACTTGCGATGCTCGACGCTAAAGAATCCGATCCGGAGTTCTTTGGCCGGGACCAGATTAAGCGTGTGAGCGGAAAAATGGTCGGTGTCGATCTTGGTGACCGGCCCATCCCAGCAGAAACTCACGTAGTCGCCCGGTGAATCTGCCGGGTGGGTTCGATCGACAATCAGCGTGAAGTCCTCAATCGGCGTCTTCCAAGTGTTGGCCGTGGTCAGGATGAAGTCGACATAGGAATAGGGCGCGTCTGCGCCTTTGGTGTCTGCAATCCGTTGCAGAGTTGCACGCAGTCCTCCGTCCAGGCAGAAAGTCTTGAGTTCGGCGGCGCTGCGGGCATCAGGTGGGGATTCCATGCCGTACTTGATGCTGTTGCTCGATCCCATGATGGGTGAGTATTCGTGGCGGATATGGACGACCTTGTGCGCGGGGAAGGTCTGCTGCCAGTAGTACTTCTTCCTGACCTTCCAGAGCGGCTCATCAATACAGTTTTTCTCGCCTTGATCGCAGTCTTGAGCGATGAGTCCCACCTTCTCAAGTTGTCTTCGCTGGGCGTCCGTGAGTGCCTGAATGTCTCGACTCTTGGCGGTTGCTTTGCCATGACTATCCAGCGGTTGCCCGTGGCCATAGCTCGCGATATCCACATGCACACTGGTTAGCAGCTCGGTGTAGTCCTTGTCCTTCACGAACGCCCTTGCCTCAACTCGATAATGAGCAGGCGCGCCGTCGATCCAGAGTTGGAAGTCATCAAAGCCCTGCTCGTCTCCTGTCCTGTTGAGGTCGTATTCGTAATCCGGGATCGGAAAAGCTACTTCAGTGGTGATGTCCTCGTCGCTGTCGTTGCGGAAGTCATAATCGACGATCACCTTTTTCGCCGAGATTTGCAGAACTTCCTTGGCCATGGTGACGCGGGTTTCCCGTTTCATTACCACAAGGCCGCCCGCGGCGATGGAAGCGGCGCCATCATCCGCATGAAGACCAATTGTCCCCATGATCAGTAACGGAAGCAGGAACTTGGCTCTAAGGCTCACGGTGCGGGTATTGTTACATGAAAACTGGGCGACGGATAGGCGCAGCCTCTCTTCAGTAGCGTCGCACACTCATTCCCAACCTGTGGCCTTTTCGGTCGGGTCCACACTACGCCCAGTCGAGAACTGCTCTAGAACGGGATGATCTTCTTCATCCCTTTCTTTTTCTTCTTCTTGCTGCTGGAGAGTTCTTCGTCGCTGGCGGGAGTCGCATTGTCGGCGCTCGCGGTGGCGGAGGACGATGACTGTCCCTGTTGGATTTCATTCACCTGTGCGGGCGGAGGCAGGGCCTGATCGCCCCCGTTGTCTGGGGGCTTCAGTTCGTTGGGGTCGGGGGGTGCATTCGGCTTCAATTCATTCGGATCCGCAGCCGGCGGCTGGGCGTTCGCAGGCGCGCCCGGCTGTCCAAACGGCGTACCGCCCGCGGGAGTTGTGTCAGGCGCGGGCTCGTTCGCTGGTCGGTCGGGCACAATTTCCACACCTACCGTGCCTTTCGGGCCGGTGTCCCTTCCCGCGGCTGCTATCGACTCTCCTCGCACGACGTCGCTGGCACTCACCGGCGTAGGATCGACCAACGTCGGTTCGCCCACCTTGGCCGCCTGGGCTACGTCTGGCCCTTTCTTCACGATTCCCATCAACCTCTGGGCCATTGTGGACTCACGTCGGCTGGCCTCCTCGGCCTTGTTCTGCGCCACGGCCGCCCTGGTCGGGCGGGGAATCGGCTGATGCAACGCGGCGAGGCGTTTTTTCGCATCGTCGGATCGATCCATGATGGGATAGCGCGTCAGAATCTTTGAATAGGCCTCGGACGCATGTTTGGATAGCTCTTCGATGTACTTCGCCTTGGTGGCCTCGGTCGCGCAACCCCGCGGCATGCCATGGACGTCGCACGTCGGTGCACTACGCAGACGAGTGATCTGTCCTTCGTAGTTCTGCCCCAAGAGATAGAGAGCTTCATCTGCGCGGCTGTAGAGCGGATATCGTTCGACCAGGGATTGCAGGCGCGCGATCGACGCTGGGTACGACTCGCGCAAGTAGTAGAAGCGTCCGATCTCGAACTCGCGCTCGCCCAGCACCTCCTGCACTTCCAGCAGACGTTGTTTGGCCTCGGGTACCAACTTGCTGTCAGGGAATTGCAGAATCAGGCTCCGGTATTCGTCCTCGGCGCGCTTGGCGTGGGTGTAATCCCGGTCGGCCTTTTCCATCTGCTGGTAGTGGATGTTGGCGACCTTCAGTTGTGCCTCAGCCGCCTCCGGCATGTTGGGGAAGAACGTCTTGAAGTCTTCGTATTCCTGCTCGGCCTGCGCGAGTGCAGCCGCTCCGCCCTCGGCGTACCAGGAATCGCCCACGGCCAGCTTGGCGCGGGCGACGAATTCGGAATCCGGGTAAGTGTTGATGAGCGTCTGCAGCGTCAGGCGCGCCACGTCGAAGCGGTTGTGGCGCATGGCGTCCATGGCCTTGTCGAACAGGACCTTGTCTGGCTGCTTGGATCCGACACCGGCCAGCGGGTTCACCGACTTCTTGTTGGTGCACGCGGCGGTAAAGACCAGCAGCATGCCCAGCACGGCTAGCAATGGAACTCTACGTAACATAAGACCTCGAGGTTGCTTGTGTAGGGACGGACGCATTCGTCCGTCCGCCGCGCGAAGCGCGGCTCTTTCTGTCGGGCCTGCTCAGACTTTCTGGAACGCGGCTTCGGTCGCCGCTTTCAGCAGGGCTTCGGCATTCTTCTTTGGATCGCCATTGCCGAAGACGGCGTTGCCCGCGACCAGAATTTCCGCACCCGCCCGCACCACATCGGCCACCGTATCGAGCGCCACGCCGCCATCTACTTCGATGCGGTAGGGCAGGCCGCGTTGTCCGCGAATCTCGGCTAACTGCCGCATTTTATGCAGAGTCGACCGTATGAACTTCTGCGCCCCAAAGCCTGGGTTCACCGACATCACCAGCACATAATCCACGATATCGAGCACTTCTGACAGCGCGTCCACCGGCGTCGCCGGATTGATGACCACACCAGCCAGACAATCGTGACTCTTAATCAGGTGTAGCGAGCGGTCCAGATGCCGGCACGCTTCCTGATGCACCGAAATCCAGTCCGCGCCCGCGTCGGCAAACGCAGGAATGAACTCATCTGGATTCTCGATCATCAGGTGGCAATCAAGCGGCAACTTAGTCGCCCGGCGCAACGACTTCACTACCGGCGGACCGATCGTGAGGTTGGGAACGAAGTGGCCATCCATGATGTCCACATGGATCACACTTGCACCCCCCTCGGCGGCGGCGCGCACCTGCTCGCCCAGCCGAGCAAAATCAGCCGAAAGAATCGAAGGTGCCAGTTCGATCAAACCTGAACTCTCAGAACCGGATGTCTCAGAACCGGGCTCTCGCCAGGAAGCCGCTGGAAGAAATTCTAACACGCTAAAGTCAGTACCCAGTACCCAGTTGTCAGTACCAGAAACAATGTGGCGCGGGCACTCCTGCCCGCGAAAGGCCGGTGGCAACAGTGTCGTTAAGAGCAAGAGAGAAAGACACGCGCGGGACACCCTCTCCAATTCCCCCCGCATGTTACCCTCGTCCGGCGTGTTCTCCCCTACTCAATCCGCCTCGACGGTCTACAGCGTGGTTGCCGTGTTCCTATGGGGCACGAGCGACTTCGCTGGAGGATATGGGTCTCGACGCGCCAACGCCTTCGTTCTGACGGCTTTCTCTCATGTCTGCGCTTTCGTACTGATGTTCACGATTGCCTTCGTGTTGCATCCGGCCTTCCCGTCGCGTGCAAGCATTCTGTGGGGGCTGGCGGCCGGAGGGATCGGAGGATTTTCGCTCGCCATCTTTTATCGCGCCCTCGCCACGGGACGGATGGGGCTCACCGCGCCGATCGCGGCCTTGCTGGGCGCGGCCATCCCCACACTCGCCGACATTGCGCTGGAGGGTGCTCCCGGCCGCTGGACGATTGCCGGATTCGCGCTCGCCATTTTTGCCATCTGGCTGATCACGCGTCCCGAGCAAGCGAGCGAAAACGACGAGTCCGGTCACCCCAAAGGCGTGGCCATGGCCGCGCTTGCCGGCGTAGGATTCGCTGGTTTTTATCTGTGCATCCATCAGACTACGGGTTCGCCGATCTGGATCGCCGCCATTTCCCGCGTCGGGTCGTTCGCGACCACTGCCGTTGCGGTCGTTGCCATGCGCGCCCCACTCAGGCTCGATCCAACTCGCGCCGTCCTCGGCATGTTGGCTGGATTCCTCGACATCAGCGCCAGCGCCCTGTTCATCTACGCCAGCCAGCGCGGACGCCTCGACGAAGCCGTCGTCATCACTTCGCTCTATCCTGCGGTCACGGTGCTGCTCGCCCGGTTCGTCCTGAAAGAGCACTTCAGCCGCTGGAAGTTCATTGGGCTGCTGGCCGCGCTGGCGGCCGTGCCGATGATTGCGGCGGGATAGGCCATCATTCCATATTCCAGAATATGGAATGACAAGATCTCTCTCGGTACTCGCGACTCGGTACCCGGTACTGCTAGCATCGCAGCGTGCCGCTGCTTGAAATCCGCAACCTGACGAGGGTTTTTCCCCAGAGCGAGTCGCCGTTTGGTGGGGCGTCTCGCGGCGGGCTGACGGGAGGAGTCCGCGCTGTGGATGACGTTTCGCTCGACATTCACGCTGGCGAGACGCTAGGTCTGGTCGGCGAATCGGGCTCGGGCAAGAGTACGCTGGGACGCCTGATCCTTCGCCTCATCGAACCCACATCGGGGACGATCCGCCTCGCAGGGCGAGATTTGCTCTCTGCCAGCGGCACCGAAATGCGCCGTCTGCGCCGCGACCTGCAGATCATTTTTCAGGACCCGTTCGCCTCGCTCGACCCGCGCTTCCGCGTGGAAGACATCATCGCCGAACCGCTCGTCATCCACGGGATGGAAGGACAGAATCAGGAACGGCACGACTTCGGTCGTGCCGAAAGAGAGGACCCCGAAAAAGAGGGTGCCCCGTCCTTGTCGCGTTCTTTGCGACAGGGTGGGCTTGCGAAAGACGCCCGTCGCGCCCGCGTTGCGGAACTGCTGCGCGCGGTGGGCCTCGACGAATCCGCGCGCACGCGCTATCCCCATGAGTTTTCTGGGGGACAGCGGCAGCGCATCGGTATCGCACGCGCTCTCGCGCTGCGGCCGAAATTCATTGTGTGTGACGAACCGGTGTCGGCGCTCGACGTCAGCGTCGGCGCGCAGATAGTCAATCTGCTGGCGCAGTTGCAGCGCGATTTCGGACTGACCTACCTGTTCATCTCGCATTCGATGCCGGTGGTGCGCTATCTTTCGACGCGCATTGCGGTGATGTATCGCGGAAGGATTGTCGAAGTCGGCGACACCGAGCAGATCACCGAGCGGCCGACCCACGCCTACACCCGCAGCGTGCTGGAAGCCACGCCGGAACTGCTCGCGTAGCGGTATGACTCATGTGGCGACAGCCGCCCTTCGACTCCGCTCAGAGCCTGCCCTGAGCCTGCCGAAGGGGCAGCCTCTCGGCTGTCCGACGAAGCGCAGCTAGGAGCACCCGTGCCATACTTCTTAGATGTCCCGTACCGAAACCAGCCCCACTCGCGATCTGGCTGAGCTGATTCTCGGCTACGGACTGATCCTGTTCGTGCTGTGGATGCCGGCGTTCCCGCAGCGCATCCTCTCGCCGGTTGCGTTGCTCGTGACACTCGGGATCGTGCTGGCCCGCCGCCCAAGTCTGGACGAACTCGGCCTGGGCCGTCGCGGACTCGCGGCATCGTTCTGGATTCTCCCCGCCGCCATCGTCCTCGCCATCGTAAGCGCGCTGGTCGCGAAGAAAATGGGAACGCTGCATCCTCTCTACAAAGGCGACTTGAAGCACATCGCAGGCTACGTCTTGTGGACGCTCTATCAGCAGTTTTTGCTGAACGACTTCTTCATGCCGCGCCTCACGCGGGTCCTCGCGAGCGAAACGGCGGCTGTCGGAGTGGCCGCGGTGCTGTTCGCGGCAGCACACCTGCCGAATCTGCCGCTGACGGCCGCGACGCTGGTCTGGGGAGCGGTCTCGTGCGCGCTCTTTCGGCGCTACCGCAACCTCTATGCCTTGGGCCTCGCCCAGGGATTGCTTGGGCTCGGCTTCGCCGTCTGCGTTCCCGACGCGCTGCATCACCACCTGCGTGTCGGCTTGGGGTATCTGCGCTATTCGCCGCCACCTCGTCCGTAAGTTGTTGAATCTTCGTGTAAGTGATTGGGAAATCGTGAAAGCGCCCTGGCAGGCTTCCGGACGCGTTGTTTTGCTGCGGATGAAGCATTCCTAGCCCGCGGGACTAATCGTCTCAGCAAGGGCCGTTTCCGGCCCCGGAAAGGGCATTCTAGGCGATGCGCTGGGCGACCTTTGGACGGGTGAACTGCTCACCAAGATATACGTATTGGTTCGACGTACATTTATATACGTACAACTTCAAAGGTACACACTAGGCCCCTCGCTGGGGAGTTGCCGCTCTAGAACCACAACGACCACAACCAGTCCACCCACGTATGCGTGATGGCCGACGCTGGGACGCGACGGCGCTCGCGCCACGCACGACCGTAGAAGATGCCTGCGATCGTGGCCAGAAGCACATAACGCCAGTTGAAGTGTGCGGACCGTTTGTTGAAATGCGACAGGCCGAACAGCACCGCGGCGATCACGAGCGCGGCTTGCCGTCCTGCGCGCCGCTCAAGAAAGTTCTGCACCCAGGCGCGGAAGAAGAGTTCCTCCGGCACGGCGACGAACACAAAGATGCCCACCCACGTCAGCGCGGCCTTGCCCGCTGCGGGGGTGTTGGCATGCGGATGAATGAATCCAAGGATGAGTCCCAGCACGAGCACCGCGGGAGCGAAAAATGCGAGCTCGCGCAATCCCGTCTTCCAGTCACTCCAGTGCAGATGGAAATCAAATCCCGTACCGCTCAGACGGCGGATTCCGAGAAATCCGTACAGGCCCGCATCGACCAGCAGCAGATTGCCTAACCCGCGCAAGCCTGCGGGCCAGGCAGAGTCGAACCAGCGCAAATCCACGGCCAGGCCCAGCGTAAGAAGAATCAGCGCGTCGCGCCAGTTGCCGCGCTGCTCCGGATCGGCCACCGCCGCCTGCTCTAGCAGCCACGCCATCACGACCGGCAGTGCGGCGTACAACGCAAACCACCGCCACTGAAACGCCTGTTGCGACAGGGCGACGACAACGTAGGGCACGACACACAGCGCCGGAAGCATCATACGCACAGCGAGCCGCAAGCGCCCGACCGCGTGCGCCACGCGATCCGCGGCAAATCCGAAAGCGGCCGCAGGCACAAGCTCCACGATCAGGGCCGCAATCACAACCGGCGTTACATTCGACATGCGCACCATCTTATCCGGATGGTGCAACCGCCCGGCAAGCGCGCCTTGACGACGTAACGCCGGAGCCCCCTCAGACTGCAAGAGGCAACTTCAAATCTCATAGTGAAACCGAGGGAGTCCTCGTTACAGGCTTACGCGAGATCGCCATTCTGTCCGTGGTATCGATGCACTTTGATTAAGAGATTCGTATCAGGGCGCGCCTTCAGGGCATGCCACAGCCGCATGCAGTGCAGAGGCGCTTTATAGCTTGCTGAAAACTCACTTCTTTGGCGGTGGCATCCCGCAGCGGCTGAAGCCGAAACCGATTCTTCGGCATTTACGGTATCGCTGAAGCGATACCCTGATACGAATCGTTGTTTTCAAGTGCGCCACTATCCCATCGGCCGAACCGCTTGTGTAGACGCCCGGCCCCGACTAGAATTCCTTCGAATCTTCGTTAGGAGGCACTCATGGCCGCCGCTCCGGTCCTACCCGCTTCGCCTACCCCGACGCCCGAGCCTGCACCGCTTTCCCAAGGCGCACGCATCGTCAACACTTTCATCGCACCCTCGAAGACGTTCACCGATTTGCGCCGCAGTGCTAGCTGGTGGGCGCCCTGGATCTTGATCTCCATCTTCTCGGTGCTCTTCGCCTACGGTGTCGATCGACAGGTGACCTTCGATCAGATCATCCGAAACGAGCGCGAGCGCTCACCGAAAGCGTCGGAGCAGTTCGAAAAACTCACTCCCGAGCAGCAGGCTCAGCAGACGCGTTATTCCACCATAGGTATGCGCTACGGTTTCTATTTGAGCCCTGCGCTCATTCTTCTCGGGGATCTGATCGTCGCCGCAATTCTGTTCGCCACGTTCAAGTTCGCCGCTGGTGCGGACCTGAAGTTCAAAACGGCTTTTGCCGTGATGATCTTCGCGGGTCTTCCCGGAATTGTGAGCGCCGTCTTGGGGACCATCTCGATGTTCGCGGGGATCAATCCCGAAGGCTTCAACGTCAACAATCCGGTGGGAACAAATCCCGCGTACTACATGCCTCCTGAGACCAGCAAGTTCGTTCTGGGACTGGCGTCGATCCCGGACGTGATCAGCATCTGGACCATCGTGCTGCTGGGGATTGGGTTCTCGATTACGGGCAAGGTGAAGCGTTCCACCGCAATCACCATCGTCGCTGTGTGGTACCTCGTGTGGAAACTAGGCGCCGCGGCGCTGGCCGGGGCAAGAGGATAGGGAAGCCCAAACGCAAGCCGTTCTTGCTGTGCACAACTCTGTGACAGAAGTCACAGCCAGCATTCGTGTCCACGAAAGATAATCGCTCGTTGCAGGAGGCGCTTATGCGATCCGCTAGCTCCTGGGCCCTTCGGATTCTTGTTAGCTTGGCCTTTGTCCCCTTTGTTCTGACCTCTCACTTGGCCTCTGCGCAAACCGCCACGGCTGCGCAGTGCGTCGAGTGCCACAGCAAAGTTACGCCCAACATCGTCTCCGACTGGAAGCTGAGCAAGCACAGCGGCGCCGAAGTTACATGCGTGAACTGCCACGGCGACCAGCATACTTCGGCCACGGACGTAGCCAAGGTGAAGATCCCCACGCCGGAGACTTGTGCCCAATGCCATGAGGCGCAGGTCACGCAATTCCGCAAGGGCAAGCACGCCATGGCATGGGTGTCGATGAAGGCCATGCCGACGATCCACTGGCAGCCGATGGCGATGACCGAGGGCGAGAAGGGCTGCGGCGGATGCCACAAGATCGGCGACAAGACTCTGACGGAGGTTCTCGAGTTGCGAGAGTCCGGTTCCGGCACCGAGTTCGGCGCGGCGCAGTGCGATGCGTGTCACACACGCCACACATTTTCCGCCGAAGAAGCTCGCTCGCCGCAGGCTTGCGAGACCTGCCACATGGGCTTTGACCATCCGCAGTGGGAAATGTATTCCGCGTCGAAGCACGGCGTACGAAATGAGTTGAAGCAGAAACACGTACTTCCCGCCAGCGCCGCCGCACCTACTTGCCAGACTTGCCACATGCAGGATGGGAATCACGAAGTCCGCACGGCCTGGGGATTCCTCGGCGTTCGGCTGCCACTGCCCGAAGACAAACAGTGGGCGTCCGATCGCGCGACGATTCTCGAGGCTTTGGGCGTACTCGATCCGCAAGGACAGCCGACCGCGCTGGTGGCCACGGTGAAGGCGGCAGACCTTGCCCGCCTCACGCAGGAGGACTGGCAGCGCGAGCGCGACAAGATGATCAAGACCTGCAACCAGTGCCATTCGGTGAACTTCGCCAAACAGCAACTGGAGCAGGGCGACGACATGATCAAGAACGCCGATCACCTGATGGCGGAGGCGATCCACATTGTTGCGGGCCTGTACAAAGACGGCGTGTTGCCCAAGCCTGCGAACTACGCCTATCCGTTCCCCAACCTGCTGACGTTCCACGATGCACCGACGGTTGTCGAGCAGAAACTGTTCGTCATGTATCTCGAACACCGCATGCGGACGTTCCAGGGGACGTTCCACGCGAGTCCGGATTATGCGTTGTGGTACGGCTGGAGCGAGATGCAGCGCGATTTGACGGAGATCAAGGAGTTGGCTGCGCAGATGCGGCGGGAGAAGCTGGGAGCGAGTTTGAAACCAGCAGCGAAGTAGAGCCGGGCGCAACTGGGTGTCCGGCGTCAGCCGGCAATCGATTCAATTGCCCTCACGACCTCTGGGGGAAGCGCGAGGCTGAGGCTGGCGAGATCTTCTTTCATGTGCCCGGCGTTCGAAGTCCCAGTCAACGGCAGTATTCCGACCGCACGCGCGAAGCTGAAGACGACCTGCGCTGGAGTTGCGTTTAGCTTCCCTGCAAGGGCGATGAGCGGGGGATGTTGCAGCACCTCCGGATTCGCGGTGAGCAGCGAGAATCCCTGGTAGATGGTCTTACGCTGACTGCAGAACCGTCGGACTTCGCGATCCCATCCGAGGCGAGCGAAACAGCGGTCTTGCACGAACGCGGGGAGTTCGGCATGAGACGCCTCCATCTGCTCTAAATGGTGCAGCGAGACGTTGCTTACACCGAGCAGGCGCGTGCGCCCGGCATCGCGCTCTTTCCGCATCGCCTCCCAAACCTCGGCGTCGTCATCGGTCCACTCATACCCGGACGACGGCCCGTGCAGCACGAAGCTGTCGACGTAGTCGGTCCCGAGATGCTCCAGCGAACTGGCTAACGATTGAGCCACCTGAACTGCGAGGCGCGCTGCGGGATCGTAGGGAAGACGATGATCTTGTCCACGCTGGTAAGTGAATTTCGTCTGCAGAAAAAGATCGGCGCGCGCCACTATGCCGGCACGGTAGGCGGCGGCTAGGCCCTCGCCGACTCCGGCTTCGAAATAATGGCGCCGTTGGTTGGCTGTATCGATGCCGCGAAAGCCTGTGCGGAGCGCGAGTTCGGTGAGAGCCGCGGTTCGGTCTTCTTTCCAGGCAGTGCCGTAGAGAAAGTCGGGAAGCGGCGAGGGCTGGGCAGGCATCGGGTCATTGTGCCATGAAAGCCTTTCAATCACAGAGGACGCAGGGACACAGAGGAAATCCAAATCTTCTCCGTGTGCGTTGCGTCCTCTGTGGTTAGAGTTCTTGCTGGGAGGTCGTTCGCGCACTGTGCGCGGGCTGAGTAGAATGGGGGCGGAATAAGTCCTGCACATCCGGCGCAACCGCGGGAGGACGCCATGAAACTCACGATCTGTCTTTTTCTGGTTGTTGCGGCGACTGTAGTTTTCGGGCAAGAAAAGAATCCGGTCACATCGGTCGCGAAGGAGATTCTGCCGCGCCAGCAGAGGAACCTGGTGGGGGCAGTCGAAGAAATGCCGGCCGACAAGTTCGGCTACAAACCTACGGAACAGCAGATGACCTTTGGCCACCTGGTGCTGCACATCGTCGAATCGAATACCTACCTGTGCTCGAAGATCGGGGACATCCCCGAGGTCAAGGCGCCGGTGCCGCTGAAGGAATCCGACGGCAAAGACAAGCTGGTGGCAGCTCTGAAGGCGAGCTTCGAATTCTGCGCCACCGCACTCGGGAAAGTGGATGACTCCAAACTCGGCGATGAAGTCGAGTTATTCGGTGGCCGCAAGGGACCGCGCGCGTTCGCGCTGATCGCCCTCACCAACGACTGGGCCGACCATTACAGTTCGGCGGCGATGTATCTGCGGCTGAACGGGATGTTGCCGCCGACTGCGCAGCCGAAGAAATAGTGGGCGGCAGCCGGCATTGGGCATATCGAACTGGTGCCGAGTGGGGTGCGGCGGTAATTTTAGCGAGCGTCCCGGGCCCGCGCCGATTCGGGTCAATGAGCGCAATGGCGATGTTACGCCAGCGATCACTGCGATCATCTCACTAGGGGAGGCGGAGGGCCTTTTTCGCTGAACGCGGCATCCCAACTCGCCGCTCCCGAAAGCAAGCCGAAAAACAAAGACAGGAACGCAAACTTAACTGCTTCGACGTGCCAATCGTGTGGGCTGCGGTCTAACAAAAGATCAAAGGTCACCATTGCCAGTCCGAATGCCAGACCCGATCTAAGCACTCCAACGGTTAGGATGTATCTCAGGTGTCCGATACGCATCAGTGTTTCCCGGGTCCTGATGCGATCTTTCGCCTTTCGGCGAAGGAAAGCCACCGGCATACCAAGCAACAAGTCCCATATCGCGGACCAAGCAATCGTGACTGCAATTCCCGCGATGAATGTGAGTAGGTAGCGCACGACCGGATTCTACTCCCCTCGCCGCTAACGAAACAGGCGATTCGTTCATTGAGAATTTCCGGCTTGCGCCGATAGGGTCGCGCCTAGCCAACTGCTATTTGATCTGCACCAGTTCGTTCTCAGGGGCCACTGCGGGAATCGTGGGCGCGGGGTGTTGCGGGGCGCGCCAGGAATCGAAGATGGAAACCTGGTGCACGCATGACACCGTGCAGTGCGGTGCGCAGGATTTCTCGGTGAGGTATTCGCGGCGGAGATCTTCGCGGGTGTAGGTGGCAAGCGGAACTCCGGGATAGCCGCGTTGCTGCGAGCAGTAGTGGACGAGTCCGTCTTCGCAGATGTAGAGATAACGCGCGCCGGCGCGGCAGCGCCAGTCGTTGGGCAAGCCCTTCGCGATGTTGTCCTGAAAAGCGTGGATGCGGGTGAAGCTGCTCTTTTCCATCGCCTGCATTTCGTGATAAATGCGGCGCTCTTCGTCGCCGAGCGGCTGCAACTGGCCGCTGCCATCGTGAATAATGCCAATGGTTGAAGTAAAGCCGAGTTCAATGGCACGCTTGCCGATCACCAACGCGTCCTGCGGATGGGAAATGCCGCCACCGACTACCGAATTGATGTTCACGTGAAAGTCGGCGTGCTCGGCCAGCAACTGCAGCTTCTTGTCGAGAACCTTCAGACTTTTCTTCGAAACGTCGTCGGGATTCACGTTGTCGATGGAAATCTGTAGCCACTCGAGCCCCGCGCGGTTGAGGCGCTGAATACGCTCGGCGACCAGCAGATATCCGTTGGTGATGAGTCCGGCGATCATGCCATTGGCGCGAATGCGGCGGATCACGTCATCGAGTTCGGGATGCATGAGCGGTTCGCCGCCGGAAATCGTCACGACCGCGGTGCCCAGTGATCCTAGCTTGTCGATGCGGCGGTACATTTCGTCGATCGGCACGGGCTTCGAGAAATCGTCAAACTCATTGCAGTAGGTACACGCTAGGTTGCAGCGGCGCATGGGAATGATGTGCGCCAGCAGCGGATGGTCGGTCGAGGCCAGCGCGCGGATAGCCATATTCGCTCCGCGCAGGTTGCGGTGCAGAGCTTTGGCGCGGCGGCGCAAGGTTGTAAGGACAGATGGCATGGAGTCGAATCTACTTCTATTACAGCATAGACGTTTAGGAAAGTGCATACTTCGCGCAGCGCCAGGCAGAATTCGCGCATTGAATGGCAGGATTCAACGGTCGCCGCCCAGAGTGAAGAATGTCACATGCGAATTTTCGGCCCTGGTGCGGCGGCACGAGCGTGAGACCCGGCTCTACTCGGGTTCGGATTTCGTAACAAGATTGCCGATCTTGCTGAAAAGACGTGCTGTTGGTATACACGTTGCGTATCTTCCGAGCCGCTGACTGGGCGAAGCCCGTCATTCGAAGTTTTGCGCTCGGGTCGCCCACCTCCCCCAACGAGAGCGGAAGACGGGCGTGCCCTAATCCAAAAAACGTTGCTGCAGAGGAGTAGGCTCCGCGGGACTGCGGAGTGTTTGCGCTGCTCCTTGTGTAGACCCGTCTTCAGGCGAACCTGCCCCGCTTTTCGTGGTTGTTCGGTGGTGTTTGATCGACCGCATTGCGTTCGGTCAACAAGAACCATTTTCGACGGGAGGATCGCCATGACCTTATCGCGCCGTTGTTTCTTTCCTTTATTGATGTTGAGTTTGATCGTTTCATTGAGCGCGCTAGCAATCGCGCAAACGCAGGAAGTAATTTATACGAACCGAGTCCCCGTTTACGTCGGAGACTTGATTAACGAGGTGACCGCTACCCTCGACGCGCAGAATGCGTCGAAACTATGTGTGCGGCTGAACGCTGCCATTCCCCTAGACCAGCATGAAAAGCCGGACGAACACGCCTCCAACTGTATCTTTCACATCGTGCGATTCGATGACTTCTCAAGCGGCACCGCGCCTGCAGCCGGAAAATCCTCCGCTGACGTGCAGACAATTCCTCAGGCCAAAAATAATTGGTATGTCTATTCGAACGACCACTTCTGGTCGCTGGAGGACCTGAAACAGTCGAAGCGATTGTTCGGCGCGGCTCACGTTAGTTTCTTCTTTATCTTGATCAACCGAGCGCTCGGACCGACGGCGAGCATCACGAATGTGTCGGTATCGAAAAATGTTCTGACGATTGACGCAGCTAACAACCTAAAGCCGGGCACGAGCGTACGTTTCTCAAACGTCAAAACTTCGACATTCCTGAATGACAAAGTCGTAACCCTCGACACAGCGAAGGCGACCGGCTTTACGGCGAAGTTCGTGAATGCAGACGTAGCCTCCACGGTCGATTCCGGAGATGTGTCTGTTTCGATTGTCCCAACCGACGCACCGCCTTCTGATGAACCCGGCGACTCCGAGTGCACACTGCCCGAACTCCCCAAGACCGGCGCAGACGGGTACTACACTTCGTATGGGGTTGATGTGAAGAGGAAGGTGTCGGCCAATGTGGAGCATCTGTTTGCCCTGCTGAAGGCGGAAGGACTGCAGTCGCCGACCGAAACCGCGGATCCATCCACTCTTAACTCTATTTCCCCTACCACATTGACCCAAAGTCCCGCGAACCGTCTCTTTGCCCAGACAGCGGTGAAGGCAGATGCACAGGATAACTACTCGTGCTCCGCCCTAAGCCCGAAAAAGATGGGTTCGGGTTGGTCCCAAGCGAGCAAGAACTGTACACCGAGGAACAGACTGCTTGCCGCGAAGGCTACCTCTGGGAGCACAAAGTGCCACCGACCCGACGCAATATTCGGCGGAGGCACCGTCGATGTGGCTTACCGGCCGTCCGACATCTCAATTTCCGGATCGCTAAACAAGGGAGACACAACGGTCGCCATCAACAAGGACGCGTACGTCGTGGACAACGAAGGCCGCTACTACTTCGATTTCAGCGTGCCGCTTACCCTGAAAAAGTTGAGCGCAGTGCAATATCAGAGCACTGGCGGCACGTTTTCTCCGGTCACTGTGGATTCCGCCAATGCCTTCATGGCGCTCGATGGATTCTTTAGACCGGTCGACGTTAAATCCGGAAATTGGCCGACTTGGCCGCATCCGCTGGCTGGAGTGGCCTTTGCCAAGCAGCCGCTGAACAAGATTCTGGTTGCGGGAGCTTGGGGACCTTACTTCTCCGAGATCTACATGGGTTGGGCGTGGATCAAACAACCGCGTATCGCAGATGGATCCAACAGCTGCAAGGCGAGTGCCGGGACTTCCGCTACCCTGCCCAACAGCTTCGGCTATCATTTTTGTGGCCAGTTCTCGATTGGCCTGAACCTGAGCGTGACGGGTATTGCCAGCAAGCTGGGATCGCCGAAATAGACCCGACCACTCGGCTAGGTGTGGTCCTGGGGGACGAGGGAGTGGCCTGCCTTGCGCAGCGCGTCGAGAGACGCCGCGGAGAATTCCTGCTGCACGAGCACATAATCGGTGTCGTAGGTCGAGACCGCGAAAATTGGGACGCCATTGTTCGAGAGCGGCTCGATGAAGGAGAGGAGGACCCCGGTTAGGGAGAACGGAAACGGGCCTTCGAGTTTCAGGCAGATCCATTGCTGAGGGGAAGGCACATCCGGAGGAAGATTGTCGGTTGGGCAGACGACGGAGAGTTCGTCGGCGGTGCGGGTGATCGAGGTGAAGTCTCCCTTGGTGGCCCAGTCGGGAACGGGCGCGTCGGCGGCGAGGCGGACAATCGCGTAGGGGCCGGGGAGTTGACGGAATTTGAGTTGGTGACGCTGCGGAGCACGGCCTTCGTTGTGGGCCACAACCATCCTTAGGAATCGTCGCTACAGACCACCGCCGGGCTTCGCCCGGCCGGACAGCCGAGGGCGGCTGTCCCCACATAGCTACACTTAGAACATCTAACCTTTAACCTTCTACCGCCTTGCGCAGGGCGGCTCTTGCCAGGATGCGGGTCGAGTCTAACATCGGTAGCGGGGAAGATTCCGGCGTCATCAGCAGCGGAATTTCCGTGCAGGCCAGTGCCACGGCGTCGCAGCCTTCATCTTTGAGGCTGCGAATCAGTTCGGTGAAATAGGCCTGCGTGCGAGGCTGGTAAGTTCCATGGACCAGTTCGTCGAAAATGATGCGATGGATGCGCTCGCGCTGCTCCCCGCCCGGGACGCGATGCTCGATGCCGGCGGCCTTCAGCGTCTCGCGGTAGACCGGACCGTCCATTAGCGAGCGGGTGCCAAGGACTCCGAGGCGTTTGTAACCGTGGCGCTTGGCTTCGTTCGCGACCTCGACCGCGATGTGCAGCCAGGGCCGCGGCGATCGGTGCTCAACCAGATCGAAAGCCTGGTGAACGGTGTTGACGGGAGCGATGAGAAAATCGGCGCCAACCTTGGCGAGTTTCTCCGAGGAAGACAGCATGAGCTCGGCAACACCAGCCCAGTCATTGGCGTTGATGCACTTCACGTATTCAGCGAACGAGTGGCCGTGCATCGACACTTCGGGATGATTGTAGGGACCGAGCAGTTCCGCACCTTCAACGCAGATGGTGCGGTAGCAGAGTGCGGCGCCTTCCGCGCTGCAAGCGACGATGCCGATGTGTAACATCAGGGGTCAGTAGTCAGTTACGAGTAGTCAGTTTCTCTGTTCTTAGACGTAGGTGCGAGTCAGTCCTTGATTGTAACTGGGGATGCGACCGCATACGGGCTCGCCTCCCGGTAGCGTTTTTCAAATTCTTCGCGGGTACAGATTGTCTTGATGTCTATCACGCGGTCGATCGCCAAAATGCCGTCGAGATGATCAATTTCGTGCTGAAGGAGTTCGGAGAGGTTGCGGTCGTCTCCGGCTTCGAATTCGAGGGTTTCACCATCCAGATTCTGGTAGCGGACGGTGATCTGGTGGCGGCGTTCGACCTGCATAAAGATCGAAAGGAAACTTAGGCAGGCGTCCCAGACAACGATTTTGTCTTCGCTGTAGTCGACGATTTCGGGGTTGATCAGCGGCCAGGGCTCGACGCCAGAAAGCTTGAGAAAGATGACGCGTTGCAACACGCCGAGTTGCGGAGCGGCAATGCCGCGTCCGTAGCCGGTGGTGGACCGCCAGTGGGCGAGCGTGTCAGCCATGTCCCGGACCAAGTCGTCGATCTCGGGAGCCGTGGGGTCGTCGACCCGGAGAGTTTTCTGGCGGAGTAGCGGGTCGCCGAGTTGGAGAATTGGACGGATGGGCATTTTAGTTGTCAGTAGCTAGACCCCGGACCTCAGGCAAAAACGAGTTGCGAGCTTTTTTCGGACTCGACAATTCTCTCGACTTCCGCCTGATCCGAATTCTATTTCTTCGGCTCAGACTTCGCATCGGACCAGGCGAACTGAAGCACTACGCACAAGACAAACGCCAACAGGAAATCCGCGAATTGGGGATGGGCTGGCCAGATCTTCTGCGGAAAGCCAAGCCACCAAGCCAAGACCGCTGCGATCGTCGCTACCAGGCTGATCTTCAGAGTTTTCATGGCTGCGAATAGTGCGTCAGGCCCGGATCGTCGGTGATTTTACATCATCTGCGGCGACGGGACGCTGTCGGAGCGAGTCGGCCGCGCTTCGCGCTGGCCCCACATGATTTCTTTCTCCACATGATTTGTTCTGGATCGCGATTACCTCGCCGCGGCGGCGTCGAACAGGCTCAGGAGCTCCAGCTTCTTTTCTGCCGGCAGGAACGATGCTTCGAACGAGTTGCGGGCTAATTCGCGGAGGTGTTCGTCGGTGAATCCGAAAGTTTCCTGGGCAAGTTGGTATTCGCGGGACAGCGTCGTGCCGAACAGCGCAGGGTCATCGGTGTTGAGCGTGATCATGACGCCCTGGTCGAAGTAGTTCTTCGTGGGATGTTCGGCAACTACCTTGCACACTCCGGTGCGGAGGTTGCTGGTGATGCACAGCTCGACCGGAATCTGGCGTTGGGCCAACTCTTCGATCAGGTCGGCGTCCTGTCCGGCGGTGAAGCCGTGGCCAATGCGCTCGGCGCGCAGGTTGAGCGCGCCCCACACAGATTCGGGAGGGCCGGTCTCGCCGGCGTGTGCGGTCAGGCGCAGGCCGTTGTCGGCGGCGTATCCGTAGACGCTGCGGAAAAGTTCCGGCGGGGCCTTCTGCTCGTCACCGCCGATGCCTACGCCTATGACGTGACGGTCCTGATAGCGCACGGCCAGCTCGAAAACTTTCTGCGCCTCTTCGACTCCGAAGTGTCGCGTTGCGTCGAAAATCCACAGCAGCGAGACGCCGAAGTCGCGCGCGCCGCGGGCGCGTCCGCGTTCGAGACCTTCGAAGATCGCTGCGAAGTCCTGCTTGCGGTAAAGGCAGACGCCGACCGCAACATAAACCTCCGCGTGCAGCACGTTTTCTTCTTTCAGCCGCTGCATCAGGTGGTAGGTAATCAGTTCGTAGTCATTGGGGCCGCGCAGGTGCTCGCTCACCGCCTTGAACGCCATGAGGAAACTGGGGAAATCGGTGTAGCGGAAGAGTTGCTCGGTTTCAGCAAGCGTGGAGCGCTCGCCGTGACGCTGGCGGAGTTCGAGCAGGGTCGCGGATTCGACCGCACCCTCGAGGTGCAGGTGCAGCTCCGCCTTCGGGAGTTGGCGGATGAAGGCATTGGGCGGGCGGTCGACAGCAGCGGTCATGAACCTGATTGTAGATTCTTGGGAGAGGATTTGCGAGTTCAGGTAGTCCAACGCGGAGACACGGAGGGAAGCGTTTAGCTGATAGCTGACGGCGGCAAGCTACGTATCCGCTGGCTGATAAGGACGTGTTCCCCACGGGGGCTGATCTTCGTTCCGACCGCTCTTTCCGTTACAATCCGGTGTTCTTATATCGCGACTGAGGGAGAGTGTATGAACACGAAGATCCTCTGCAGATTGGTTGTGTGCGTAATGCTGGTCATGCCGTTGGCCTTGTTTGGTGCGTCGTCGGCACCGCAAGCAAAAACTGAGTCGGGTATTGTCGAGGGCAAGGACGACGGGGTCGTGCACGCTTTTCTTGGAATTCCATACGCTGCGCCGCCGGTGGGCGATCTGCGCTGGAAGCCGCCGGCAGCCGCGGCGAAGTGGAGTGGCGTGCGCAAGGCGACGGAGTTCGGCGCGCACTGTATGCAGGGAAAAGTTTTTGGCGATATGAACTTTCGCGATGCCGGCGGCAGCGAGGACTGCCTGTTTCTGAATGTGTGGGTCCCAGCGAAAGCTGCGGGGGCGAAGCTGCCGGTCATGGTGTGGATTTACGGCGGAGGATTCGCCGCGGGCTCCACTTCCGAGGCGCGGCAGGATGGCACGCATCTGGCGCAGCAGGGCGTCATCGTCGTTTCGATGAATTACCGGTTGGGCGTGTTCGGTTTCTTCGTGCATCCGGAACTCGCGAAGGAGTCGGGGCACAATGCAGCCGGTAACTACGGGTTGCTCGATCAGGTGGCGGCCCTGCGGTGGGTGCAGGACAATATTGCTGCGTTCGGCGGCGATCCGGGGAATGTGACCATCTTCGGGGAGAGCGCGGGATCGTTTTCGGTGAGTGCGCAGATGGCTTCTCCGCTTTCCAAAGGGCTGTTCCAGAAAGCGATTGGAGAGAGCGGCGGAGCGTTCTTCAGCGGAGGATTGTCATTCGAACCGCTGTCAGTGCGGGAAGAGAAAGATGTGAAAGCCGTGAGCGCGAAACTGGGACTGAGCACGCTGGCGGAGTTGCGGGCAGTCCCGGCGCAGAAACTGCTCGATGCTTTCGCGCCACCACAGTCGCAGGGATTCGATTTCGATCCGGACGTGGACGGATATTTTCTGCCGGAACCGGTGCCGACCATCTTTGCGGAGGGAAAACAGAGCGACGTCCCGCTGCTGGCGGGATGGAATCACGACGAAGGCAGCTTTGAGATCGTCTTCAATCCGCAGAAGCCAACAGCTGACAGCATAAAAGCGAATGCGCAAAAAGATTTTGGCGACAAGGCCGCTGAGTTTCTGCGGCTTTATCCTGCCGACACCGACGAACGCGTCTTGCGTTCCGCGCAGGATTTCGCGGGGGACCGCTTTATTGCCTTCTCAACTTGGGAGTGGATGGAGTCGCAGGCCAAGACCGGGAAGCAGACAATCTATCGTTACCGCTTCGACCTGGGGCCTCCGTCGTCGAATCCGAATGCGCCGAAACTCGGCGCGTACCACTCGGCGGAGATTGAATACGTGTTCGGACAACTCGATTCCAAAGCGGGTGTTCCGTGGAGGGCGGAGGACCGTCAGCTCAGCGAAGCGATGCAGAAGTATTGGGCGAACTTCGCGAAGAACGGTGATCCGAATGGGCCGGGCTTACCGAAGTGGCCCGCGTATTCGGCAGGGGAGGGATGGCCGGTGATGTTCCTCGACGCGCAGTCCGGGGCCCACAAGGATGATATGCGGGATCGGTATCTGTTCTTGGTGGGGGCGTGGGCGAAGTAGGAAGCGGATGCCATTTTCGTCAGAACTCCCTGTGAGGCCGGTGTTTGCGCACACCGGTACAGGGGTCCTTCACTGCGCAGACCGATTCGCTTCGCTCATCGGTCTGCTTCGTTCAGGATGACAGAGCGTTTTTACTGAGAGCTGATAGCTGACAGCTTTAGGCCTGCTACTTCTTCGCGAACTCGCTGCGGTGGCGGCTGTAGAAGATATAGATGAGCAGGCCGAGGGCCAGCCAGATCACGAAGCGCAGCCAGGTGATCAGGGTGAGCCCGAACATGAGGCCTCCGCACAGGAGGATCGAAATCAGCGGGAACCACGGCACAAACGGGACGCGGAAGGCGCGCTTGCGATCGGGCTGCTTGCGGCGGAGGAAGATTACTCCCAGCGAAACCAGAACGAAGGCAAACAGCGTCCCTATGTTGGCCAGGTCGGCGGCATCTCCAATGTCCACGAGGCCGGCGGGAATTCCTACGGCGAAACAGGCGATCCAGGTGGACCAGTGCGGCGTCTTAAATTTCGGGTGCACCGCGGAGAACAACTTCGGCAGCAAGCCGTCGCGGGACATGGCGTACCAGATGCGTGCCTGCCCGTACTGAAACACGAGCAACGAAGAGATCATGCCCGTCAGCGCTCCGATCACGATGACCGAGCGGAAGAACGGGTGCACGCCCAGATACTTCATCGCGTAGGCCACGGGCGCTTCGGCGGCCGCACCGGACACAAAGGTCGTGTACTTCATCATGCCGAGCAGCACGACGGCAACGCCGACATAGAGCAGGGTGCAGACCACCAGCGACATGATGATGCCGAAGGGCAAATCTTTTTGCGGATTGCGCGATTCCTCGGCGGCGGTGGAGACCGAATCGAATCCGATGTAAGTAAAGAAAACGATGGCCCCTCCGGTAACGATTCCGGCGAAGCCAGAAGGCGCGAAGGGCGTCCAGTTCGCGGGCTTCACCAGCATTCCACCGACGACCAGGAAGGTCAGGATGGCACCGATTTTGACCGCCACCATGATGTTATTGGTCTCCGCCGACTCCTTCACTCCGCGCACCAGCAGCAGCGTGAGAATGAAAACGATGAGGAAGCCGGGGAGATTGAAATAGGCACCCGTCCATTGGCCGCCGGCCCAGACCGGACTCGCCCATTTATCCGGCAAGTTGAGGCCAAACACCGCCAGTTGCGCTTTCGTATAGCCGGCAAAGCCAACCGCGACCGCGACGTTGGAGACTACGTATTCGAGAATCAGGTCCCAGCCGATGATCCAGGCAAAGATTTCGCCGAGTGTGGCGTAGGAGTACGTGTAGGCGCTGCCTGCGATGGGAATCATCGAGGCTAGTTCGGCGTAGCACAAGCCAGCAAAACTACAGGCGATCGCGACCAGGAGAAACGAAATGGCAATGGACGGCCCGGCTGGCGGGCGGCCATGCATGAGCGCTCCCGCCGTGCTGCCGGTGCGCACAAAGTTTACGATTACGTCGAGCGCTTGCGCATGCAGGATAGAAGGTGCGCGGAAATATTCTCCGGCGGCTGCCGTGCCGGTGAGAATGAAAATTCCGGAGCCGATGATGGCGCCGATGCCGAGCGCCGTCAGCGACCATGGACCCAGGGATTTGCTGAGCCGGTTTTCCGGGTGTTCGGATTCTGAGATCAGCTTGTCGATCGACTTGCAGCAGAAAATCTGTTTATCGGAAGTACGGATGACGCCAGCGGGTTCCGTGGGTTGTGACAAGCGGTTGTGGTCTCCTGAAAGCCGAGCGTCTAGCCATTAGCACTTGGCATTCAGCCGAGTCGGGTTCCTGCAGCGCGCAAGAAACAGAACGGCCAAATGCCAAGTGCTTACTGCCGAATGCTGCCTTTACCGCTTAGCCTGACCGCGAGCCAGTTTCTTTACCTTGGGCTTCTTCGATCCGCGAGGATAGTCGCGGGGCTTGAGCGGCTTTTCCGCCTTACGCTTCTTGCGGGCGGTGCGTTTGGCTTTCTTGCGTTCTTCTTTAGTTAGCTTGGATGTGTTTGCCATGAATACGGTTGATGTCCTCTTCTGTCGTACGGATTGTCCGGGGCGCCTTGCGCCTCGGGGTGTTTCTTTCGCCCCTTCGGGGCTGAAATCTTTGGCTGGCTCCTGACCCACGGCCTACGCCCCGGGCTGCATTCCGTCGCCGCTGCGTGGCTAACCTTTCGCGATTCTAGTCCGCACAGGCGTCCGGAACCTCGTCCGCATCATTGACCGGAGGATGCCCACTCCTTCAGCAATCGGGAAGACAAGACCCGGTACCGCTGCGACTACCACGCCCACCACGATCCCCACTCTCGCATTGTGCAAGAGGAAGTAAGAGATCAGCCCGGCGGGAATGCCAAAGATCCAAAACACAACAAAGAGAACGGAACCGACACCGAAAAGATCAATGAATCGCTTCCGCCTCTCACGCGGTCCCAGATCATCCCATTCTACGGCACCCGTCAGATACGTTCTCCCGCAGCCGCAAACATATCTCGTCGGCCCGCACGGCGGCGCCGAGTGACCCGCGTGCTGATGGAGGTGCTCAGTCACGTCAGCGCCGCAATTATCACAGACGTACTTGTCGGCCCGCTCTGGAAATCTGCTGGCAACCAATTGAATCGGATCCGGTTTGTTCAGCTCAGGCCCGTTCCAGCTGGGCGTACTTCTCCACCAGCTTCTTCAAGCCGAAGCGAGGGAATTGTACCGTAATCTTGGCTTCTTCGCCTTCTCCTTCGCGCTGGTAGACCGTGCCTTCGCCATATTTCGGGTGGCGGACCTTCTGACCGGGACGGAATCCGCGCTTGCCCGTGGGCTCTTCCACCGGCGGCTTCGGGACTGTGAACTTCTTCCCGCGGCTGGCAAAAAAATCGGCAATGTTCTCGATGGAGTTGTAGGCACGCGCCGGAAGCGTGGGCTTCGAGCCGCGGGCGTTGGCTCCGCCCGTATCTCCGGCGTGCCAGGATGCGCTCTGGTCTTCGTCTTCGTAGGAATAATGTGTGCTCTCGGCGGCCGCAGGGCTTCGCCCCGCTGGACGGGCGAATGCGCCCGTCCCCACATGAGTCGTCCCCGAATTGGCCGCCCCAACACGAGCACGCCTGGTTCCCAGTTCTTCCAGCAGGGGGGCGGGGACTTCTTCCAGAAATCTCGACGGGACACTCGCTTCGGGCAGGTCCGTGCCGTAGCGCCGGCGGTAGACGGCGCGGGTCAAAATGAGTTGGTCCATAGCGCGGGTCATGCCGACGTAACAGAGGCGGCGTTCTTCTTCGATGTCCTCGGGCACGAGCATCGTGCGCGAATGCGGAAACAATCCTTCTTCCAAGCCGCTGAGAAAGACCAGGGGAAACTCCAGGCCTTTGGCGGCGTGCAGGCTCATGAGCGTGATCTGCGCACGCTCGTCGTAGTCGTCTGCGTCGGCAACGAGCGCGGCGTGGTCGAGGAACTGGTCGAGCGTTTCGGCGCGGTCGCGCGAGTCCATGGCGGCGTTGACCAGTTCGCGCAGGTTTTCGATGCGAGAGAACGCCTCGGGCGTGTCTTCCTCTTCGAGCAGCTTGATGTAGCCGGTGCGGTCAATCAGGAATTTCAGGATGTCGGCGGTGCTGATGGTGGGAGCGGGAAATGAGTCGGGCGTCGAATCAATCTGGGGTTCGGGCGGCCTGGTCGGTGGCTCTGCCTGCCGAAGTTCGGCGGGCTGAATGTCGGCAGTTTCCGAAGTGCCGGCCTTTTCGGCGGGGCCGAAGTCGAACGAGAAATTTCCGAATTCTGTGGGATCGAAGGCCGTGGCATCCTCGGGCTGCGATTCGTTATCGGAAGCTTGCGCCGCGAGGTACTCGATTGCCTCCGGTCGTCGCACCTCTGCTGATTCTGCTGCCTGCGCGGGCGAGTCGCCCGCGCCCACACTTTCACCTCCTTCCAACTCCTCCACGAACGTTCCTGCCAGCATCGCGCGGGCGTCTTCGATCAGCTGCTGGAAATTTTTCAACGATGTCAGGGCTCGCGGCGGCAAGAGTTGGCGGCGAATGGCCTCTCCGATCGCGCCCCACAGCGACAATCCTGTTTCGAGGGCGAGGTTTTCCAGCGTGTCGATCGTGCCCTTGCCGATGCCGCGAGTCGGCGTGTTGATCACGCGCAACAGGGAAATCGAATCGTCCGGATTGTGGATCACCTTGAGGTACGAGATCATGTCTTTGATTTCGGAGCGCTCGTAAAACGAGAATCCGCCGACCACTTTGTACTTGAGGCCGTAGCGGCGCATGGCCTCTTCAAATAAGCGCGACTGCGAGTTGGTGCGGTAGAGCACGGCGGCGCGCGGAGTCTCGCCGCGCTCGCTTTCCGTTCGAGCGCCCGCTTCGCGCAGATACTTGGCGATAAGGTCGGCGGCGAACAGGGCCTCGTTCTCGCCGTCGGGGGCTTCGTAGTATCCGATCTTCGTGCCGCCCTGCCGCGCGGTCCACAGGTTCTTGCCTTTGCGCCGGATGTTGTTCGCGACCACGGCCGACGCTGCCTGCAAAATGTTTTGCGTGGAGCGGTAGTTCTGCTCGAGACGGACGATTTTGGCCTCGGGGAAATCCTGCTCAAACTCGAGAATGTTGCGGATGTCGGCGCCGCGCCAGGAATAGATCGACTGGTCTTCGTCGCCCACGGCGCACACATTGTGGCGCTCTCCCGCCAGCATGCGCATGAGTTCGTACTGCGGCCGATTCGTGTCCTGATATTCGTCGATCAGCAGATATTGGAAGCGGCGATTGTAGTACTCGCGCACCTGCGCCGCGGACTTCAGCAGACGAACAGCTTCGAGCAGCAGATCGTCGAAGTCGAGGGCGTTGGCCTTGCGCAGTTCTTTGCGGTACTCCTCGTACAAGTGGGCAATGCGCTCAGTCTTGGGATCGGCCGACTGCAGGTAGAGTTCCTGCGGGTCGAGCATGTGATTCTTCGCCCACGAAATGCGCGAGAGCACGGTGCGCGGCGTGAGTTGCTTGTCGTCGAGGCCGAGACGCTTCATCACACTCTTGACCACGGCTTGCTGGTCGGATTCGTCGTAGATGACAAAGTTCTTGGTATGGCCGATCGGCGGCTGGCTGGGCACAGTCGATGGAATGCGCAGGGCTTCAATGTCGCGGCGCAGCACGCGCACGCAGAACGAATGGAAAGTCGAGATCGCCGGCTTGGCGATGCTCAGTCCGCCCACCAGTTTTTCCACGCGCTCGCCCATTTCGGCGGCTGCTTTGTTGGTAAAGGTCATCGCCAGAATAGACTCCGGCATCACGCCCTTGTGCTCGATCAGATAGGCGATGCGGTAGGTAATGACGCGCGTCTTGCCGCTGCCCGCACCGGCAAGTATCAGCACCGGGCCTTCGGTAGTTTCGACGGCCTCGCGCTGCTGCGGGTTCAGTTGGTCAAGAAAAGACAATGCGGAAGTGGCTCCGGAGTCGGTGATTTGATTTTACAGGGAAGATGGTCGCCGTGCGTTCGCCAGTTCGCCGGGGCGCGCTCGCGCGGTGCGAAACGAAAGATTTCGTGCTATCGTCCGACAGTATTTGCAGGCAGTTCGCTGGGAGAAGAATATGGCTGACGAAGCTTCTGGAACTGATGATCTTCGCAAACAGAATGCTGAGCTGCGCGAGAAGCTGGAGCAGTACAAAGAGTTGGAAGAAGACCTGATGGCGCAGCGGGTCTATGAGAAGGCCCGAAAGCAATTCACGGCGATGCTGACTCTAGGCGGAATTGCCGCCATCGTGGCGGGAATTTTGGGCTTCAAATCTCTCGACGAGTACGCCAGAAAGCTGGCCGACGACGCCTTGAAGACCAGTATGCAAGAGCGCATGGATAAAGTTCTACAGGCCGAGGTGCATACGCAGATCATGGGCATGGTGCAGGAGGAGAGAACGTACGTCCGCCAGCAGATCGTGATTGCCACCCAGCCGCTGGGGGCCCCCGGTGGCGGGTCGGCTGCACCAGCGGCACCTGCAACATCGGGCACGGTCGACTACACGGCGGACATGCTGCCCGCGCGCGATCAGGGACAAGAGGGGAGTTCCACCGCATTCGCGGTCGCGGCTGCGCTGGAGTATCAGGTCCGCAAGAATCTCGGTCAGCAGGTTCGGCTGAGTCCGAGATTTCTCTACTACGCGGCCCGCGAACGGGAACACGCGGAGACACAGGACGTCGGATCGACCATAACCGACGCAGTGCTGGTGGCGAAGGAAAAAGGTGTCGTCGCCGACGCGGTTTGGCCCTATGTTGCAGGGCAGTATGCCAGTCGTCCGCCAGCCGGCGTTGATGGCGCAAAGCACTACCGTGCTGCCAAGGTCGTGCGCCTTAGCAATCTGGCAGAAATCAAGTCCGCTATAGGCAGCGCTCCAGTAGTCGCTGGGAATCACGGCGTACCAATCAATCTTTCGGACCAAGTCGGATGGAATTGTGCCGATGCCTGGCACAATTGACCGGGTGGTAGGGGGCTACCCCATCTGCGTCGTGGGCTACGACGACCAGAAGAAACTTCTAAAGTTCGAATCGAGCTGGGGAGCGGCCTGGGGGGAACATGGATATGGATATCTCTCTTACGACTATGTGGAAAAGTATCTCAGCACTGACAACTGGGCGCTGACGATGTAGGCCAGGCTGGTGCATGGACGGGGTCGATTGGACGACTATTCTCAAGCTCGCGCTTTCTTGCATTCTGCACACGGGCAGACTTCGCGCAAAAACTTCCACGAATAAATGCCCAAGTCGTGATCGTCGTTCCAGCTGAACTTGATGGCGTATTTGCCCACGCCTTCGGCCGAGACCGGCTTGGCGTTGGGCTTGAAGATCAGCAGCGCGCCGGGAGCGGCGGTGACGGGGTCGCCGGGCTTGCGTCCAGACTTGTCGCGTTCTTCATTACACATGGCGCAGGGACAAGCGTCGCGAAGGTAAACGAAGTTGTAGTGCGAGACGTGGCCGTCGTTCCACTCGATATCGACACCGGTGCCGGTCGTGAGATTCACTTTGACCGACTTTGGGTCCGTGGCCGCACTGGTGGCCTGAAGCGGGGACTGCATAAAATAAGTATCGCACAGCGCTATCCGCAATTTCGGCGCAGTGCGATCTAGAGCTGGTTAGGGCGGCGTAGCGGAACCGGCCAGGACGGGCTGACGGGCTTACGTACTACAATCAGAAGGAACAATGATCTCTCCGTTCATTCCCGCGTTGTTCGCTGGCGCTACCGGTTGGGAGCGCGTTGCAGGGCACGGAGCGCTCTACTGGTGGCTCGCCGGCCCTCTGATAGCCGCATCCCTGCATGTCTTTGAAGAGTTTGTCTATCCGGGCGGCTTCAGGGAGTGGTATGCAGCTTATCGTCCGGAGATCGCCTCGAGCCTTTCTGTGCGCTACCTGGTAGTCATCAATGCCATCATGCTAGCGGTTTGCTTGCTGGTCGCTGTGGCGGGCCCTTCGCCCAATGGGACGGCAAACTGGTTCGTAATTACGTCGATCTTGTTCTGGAATGCGATCTTTCACATCCGGGCGGCGGTCCGCATGCGCAGGTACTCGCCCGGCATCATTACCAGCGTTGCCCTGTACATTCCCCTGGCGGCGCTAGGCTCGTTCATTCTGCTGCAATAGAGGTTGGTGCCGTGGGCGGTGGCGCTGGGCTGCTTCGGAATCGGCAGCTTCTACCACGTGTTCTCGCTGCGAAACCATCGGCGGAGAGCTCAGACTCAGCCCAAGTAGCACACGTTCCCCCTAACCTCTAACGGACCCGCTCGCTCGTAGCGCGATGATCTCCGCAATCGTGAGAAACAAGGCATAGCTGGCGAACAGAAATGCGCCATATCTCCCAGCCGTCTCGGGATGCATCCTGGGCATGAACTTGGCAAAGTCGGAGAGCAGCGCGGCCTCGCCGAACATTCCGGGAAGTGCAATCAGAAGCGCCGCCTTGGACCAATCTGCCGCCGCGATTTGACGCCACTTCAGCAGGAGGATGCAGACTGCCGCCGTAACAATGGGCGTGATCACGAAGTTGACCCAGTAACGCTGGCTACTGCCCTCAAACACATGGGGACCACGCAGCTCATACCAAATCGTTCCGACGACCCAGAAGGCCGCGCCAAAAACCCCGAAAACTAATTCGTCCCGCGTTGTCATAGTTGCTCCGGAGTGCTAAAAGGCGATGTACCACTCGGTACATTATTGGTTGTACCACATGGTACATTAGAGAGCAAGATGTCACCCACAAAAAAGCAGCGCCGCAATCGGGAAGAACTGCTCGAGGCCTGCCTGGGCGCTTTCATCCGGGCGGGCACGCTGGATCTCAGCCTGGACAACCTGGCGGAAGCAGTCGGAAGCAGCAAGCGAATGCTGGTGCACTACTTCGGGGGTCGGGATGCCATCGAAGAAATGGCCATGTCGCTATTGGAAGACCGGCTGCGGGCACGATTCCGCGCAGGCGCTTTCCCTGCCGGCGCGTCGCTTCAGTCGGTGGTTTCGGCCTTATGGGAACAGACGACGAGAACGGAATCCCGAGGGGTTGTACTGTTGGCCATGGACCTGACGCGGCGAAGCTGGAGCGGATCAGAGCGGGCCAGGAAATTCTTTGAGGAGCAGCAGCGGCTGTGGGCTGAAATGTTGCGGGAATTCCTGCCGGACCCAGGGGCAGTCGAAACCCTGCTGCAACTGTATCAAGGTGCCATGCTCATCTACTTGGTGACAGGAGATCGGGAACGCGGAAGGCGTGCCTTGGATCGCTGGATCTCACTCGAGTCAGAGTTCGGGCGACAAACGGGAAAGTGAAGCGCAGCTAGGGGCGACGCTTAGGAAAATTGCGGGCAAGACTCCTCCGGCACCAACGCCGGTTTGCCGGATACAGGCAAGTTCCTGTAAAATCTAGGTTTGCCCTACAAGATTTGAATCTTCCGGGAGTAGCTATGGCACAACAATGTGATATCTGCGGCAAGAAGCCGCAAGCGGGAAACCGCATCAGCCACGCGCACAACGTCACCAAGCGGCGCTGGAACATCAACCTGCGTCCAGTACACGCGCGCGTGGGCGCGACCACCAAGCGCATGCGCGTCTGCACGTCCTGCCTGCGCAGCGGCAAAGTCGTCAAGGCCTAGGTCCACCGCCGAGAGCGTAGAACACCGAGATAGTCTGGCTCATCCCAACTCTGGCGACGTATGAGTGCGCCTGCAAGAGTCAGTTGTAAGGTGCACTTGCAAGGCCTAGTATTCTTCGGCCGACTTCCGCGCGTTTGGCGGTTAAAGATTCACTGCACAGCCACGAGTTGAATATCGAAGATCAGCGTGGCATTGGGCGGGATCGCGCCGGGATATCCGTCTTTGCCGTAGGCTAGATCAGGCGGAATGCGCAACTGGCGTTTGCCGCCGATCTTCATTCCGGCTACGCCTTCTTCCCACCCTTTGATCACGTCCCCGTTGCCAATGCGGAATTCGAAGGGCTTGCCGCCCACGGAGCTGTCGAATTTCTTTCCAGTGGTCAGCCATCCGGTGTAGTGAACCTTGACGTGGTCGCCCTTCTTGGCTTCTTGGCCCGTGCCGACCTTGATGTCCCAGTACTGCAAGCCGGAGGCGGTTTTCACGCCATCGCCCGTAACCTTGGTCGGAGCGTTCGTATTCGGACGTGCTGCCTGAGTCGATTTGTGTGTTGCGGTTTGGGCAAACATCAGACTGGCGGTAAACACAACTGTAATAAGAATTAGAAGTTTCATCGTGAGCCCCTCGAGGAATTCATCTTGCAGTGGAAGGATATGCGGCAATGGTCCTCTGGAGCAAGAAGTCTGTGATGTTCTGCGGCCTGGCTTTCGACACTGCGCGAGTTCGATTTGGTGTGAGCTTAGCTGATTCCCAGTGTATGAGAAGAGGGTCTCGAGATGGCCGCCTATTCCAGCGCGATTACGTCGATTTCCACCAGAACGTCCTTTGGCAAGCGCGCGACCTCGACCGTCGAGCGAGCAGGAGGAACGGAGCTGAAGTACTTGCCGTAGACGGTGTTCATGGCTGCGAAGTCGTCCATGTTTTTCAAGAACACGGTCGAGCGCACCACCTTCCCCAGGCCGCTGCCGGCGGCTTCCAGAATCTCAGACAAGTTGCGCAGGACGCGGTCGGTCTGCGTGGCTATGTCGCCGGTGATCACCTGCTGGGTCGCGGGGTCTATGGCGATTTGGCCGGAGACAAACACAAATCCGTTGGCTTTGATGGCCTGCGAGTAGGGGCCGATGGCTTGGGGGGCGTCCTTGGTGGAAACGATTTCGCGCATAGATATCTCCGACTGAGTAACGCAGGATGCACGCAGCAGGATTAAATCTACCACGGGCGAGAACCGAAGGGGCCAGGCGGCAAGCAGGAGTCAGAACAACCAACGGGAATCTGTGGTCAGATAACACGAGAGGCCGTCGCGGCATCTCATGGTTTTCGTGCCAATGCTGTGAGCGGAACAGGCAGTCTTTCGCTCACGGAAGGTCTTTGTCACAATCACTTTCGTTATGTGTGTGTTCGTTATCGACTTCCCAGCCTGGCTGTCAGCAACGTACGCTGGAATCCTTGCTCTGCTTGTGGAAATGGGGGATCGTGGGAATATACCGATTCTTGGCCCGCATCTTGTGGGTGGGGCTGATGTTCTGTGTCGTCGCGCGGTCTCTTCCGGCCCAGAGCAGCCTAGGCGTTGGTACGGCCGGAAGCAGGTTCTCTCTTTCTGCTCCAACGGGACAGGAGAGCGGCCAAGTAGCGAATGCGCAGCCGATGCAAGACTCGAAACCAAGTCGGCCACCGGCGGGTGCAGATACAGCCGCCGGGAAGCCAACCAATCAGGATTTGGAAGCCCCACCCAAGCGCATGTTTGGGATGATTCCGGATTTTGAGAATACGAACGATACCGAGGCCAACCGGAAGCCTCTAACTGTGTCGCAAAAATACGTGCTTTCGCTGCACCAGGCATTCGACATCAGTGCACACATCGGGAATGCCTTCCAGGCGGCCTTGCAACAAGCGGGGAACGGCCAGCCGCGTTACGGCCAGGGCTGGGGTGCCTACGGACAGCGTTTTGCGGCCACCGAAGGTGATCAGATCACTGCGAGCATTCTGATCTATGGAGCCCTGCCCTCGGTGTTGCACGAAGACCCACGCTATTTTCGGCAGGGTCGGGGATCGACGTTTGTGCGGCTATGGTATGCGATCAATCGCACCTTCGTGACTCGTACCGATAGAGGTACATCCCGCTTCAATACATCGCAAACGCTCGGCCAACTGATGTCCTGCAGTATCTCGACCAGCTATTATCCGCAACATGATCGCGATCCCGATCGTGTGTTTTCCAACTGGGCGGTCAACCTGGGTGGCAACAGCGCCTACAACGTGCTTTCGGAATACTATCCGGACTTGATGCGTGCGCTGTTTCATCGTCACCGGAAGCCCGCGGGCGCGAAATAATTCTCTGTGTTCGTTCTCGTCGAACGGCAAACGTTTTGATGCCCCTGGAAGTGACCACTACCAACCGGCGATGCCCTTCAGATTTTCTGCAGTCTTTGCACTTCGTGCACGCCCGGAATCTTCCGCAGGCCGGCTATGATCTGCTCGAGGTGCTTCAGATCGGATATGTCGAGCACGACTTCGACGCTCGCTTGGCTGTTGGCGGTGTGGGCGGCAATGTTCTTGATATTGCTCTTGGCGTCGCCGATCACTCCGGTAATGCTCTTCAGCATGCCGAAACGATCGTCACAGAAAACGGTAAGTTTTACGGGATAAGCGGTGGGAGTGCTGTCGTCGCGGGCCCACTCGACATCGATGCGGCGTTCGGGTTCGTACATCAGATTGGTAACGTTAGGACAGTTGATCGAGTGCACGGCCACGCCTTTGCCGCGCGTGATGTAGCCGACGATGCTTTCTCCGCGGATGGGATTACAACAGCGGGCGCGGTAGACCATCATGTCGCCCTGCCCGCGGACGGTGATGGCGTTGTGATCGCCGAAGACTCGGCGCACGACGCTGGCGATGGCGCCCGGCTGCGAGGTTAGGCCCTCCGCCTCGATGTCGCCTGCAATCGATGGCGTCGTGCCTGCAGGCAACAGACGGGCCAGCACCTGGCGCGCGGAATATTTTCCGTAGCCGATTCCGGACATCAGGTCATCGACCTTGCCCAGGCCATAAGCGGCGGCGACCTTCTGCAGGTCTTCGTCTTTAATCTCCTTCAGTGCGATGCGGTACTTACGCGCTTCTTTTTCGATCAGCTTGCGGCCGATTTCAATGGCGCGCTCGCGTTGGTGCACGTTGAGCCAGTGCTTGATCTTGTTGCGCGAGCGCGAGGACTTGACCAGGCCGAGCCAGTCGCGGCTGGGCTTGTGGCCCGGCTGAGTGAGAATCTCGACGATATCCCCGGAATGCAACTTATGGCGCAGCGGCACCATGCGTCCATTAACCTTGGCGCCGATGCAAGTGTGGCCGACCTCGGTGTGAACGCTGTAAGCAAAATCGACTGGCGTTGCGTCGCGCGGCAGAACTACGACTTTGCCTTTGGGCGTGAAGGTGTAGACCTCTTCGGGATAGAGATCGACCTTCAGCGTGGAAAGAAACTCGTTGGGATCGCTGACATCGCGCTGCCACTCCACTACCTGACGCAGCCAGGCGAGCCGCTGCTCGTCCTGCGCCGAGACCGGGCCGTCTTTGTATTTCCAGTGGGCGGCAATGCCCTCCTCCGCCATCTTGTGCATTTCCTCAGTGCGGATCTGGATTTCGAATGGCGTGCCATCTTCCGTGATCACCGAGGTGTGCAGCGACTGGTAAAAGTTCGGCCGGGGCATGGCGATGAAATCCTTGATACGCCCGGGCACCGGCCGCCACAGGTTGTGGATGATGCCGAGAACGGCGTAGCAATCCTGTAGCGAGCGCGTGATGACCCGCATGGCGCAGAGGTCATAGACTTGCTCCACGGCGATGCGCTGGCGCTGCAGTTTCTTGTGGATGCTGAACAGGCGCTTGATGCGGCTTTCCACGCGCGCCTGGATGCCGGCTTCTTTCAGCTTGTCGGTAATGATCTGCTCCATCTTGGCGAGGAAAGCCTCGCCTTGCTTCCGGCGCGCGTTGACCGATTTTTCTACCTGCTCGTAGCCGAGGGGATCGAGGAAGCGAAAGCCCAGGTCTTCGAGTTCGCCGCGAATCTTGCCCATGCCGAGGCGGTGGGCGATGGGCGCGTAGATTTCTAGCGTTTCTTCGGCGATCTTGTGTTGCCGGTCGGGCTGCAAGTGCTCCAGCGTGCGCATGTTGTGCAGGCGGTCGGCCAGCTTGATGAGCACCACGCGGATGTCATCGACCATGGCCAGCATCATCTTGCGCAGGTTTTCCGCCTGCTGCTCCTCGCGCGTGGCGAAGTCGATTTTGCTGATCTTAGTGACGCCTTCGACGATATGGGCAACCTGCTCGCCGAACTCCTTGCGAATGTCGACAATCGTGACCGACGTATCTTCGACCGAGTCATGCAGCAGACCGGCGGAGATGGCCACCGGGTCCATCTTCATTTCGGCGAGGACGAGGGCAACTTCGAGGGGGTGGACCAGATAGGGCTCGCCGGAGGCCCGGGTTTGGCCCTCATGATGTTTCAGGGAATAGTCGTAGGCCTTCTTGACGATGGTCAGATCGTCCTGCGGACGGTTCTCCTGCATCCGCTTCATCAGATCGCGGAACTTGGTCAGCGTAAGGGCAGTGGTCGCGATCTGTTGGCGCAAGCTCGCCATGATGGATTATAGCCCGTAGCAAGGCCGATTCCGGGGGGGAAGGCAGGTGGAACTCGCTACTTCATTGAGGATGCATCACGCCTTCGCCTTCTGGGATCGCGAAGTCTTGATGACCTTTTCGATCTGACGCGAGGTCAGGGTACTGGCTCCGTTCCGCACCGACTCCTGACCGATGATTCTTAGGACCTTGGGCTCGGGCGTGGCACGCTTAGTGGTATCTCGGACGAACGCCACTGCTTTGGTTGCACCGCGCTTGCCCGGCTTCCGAACGACCATAAGCTCTCCAATTCGAATTGTCTCAGCTAAGCCAGTTTACCAGCGCGTGCACACGACCCGGCGGGTCGGCGGGGTTGTGGTGACGCTGGTAATTTGTCGCCCGCGCTGAACGAGCCTAGGCTCTCAACGGGATCCGAGTTCTTCCGCGTGAGGTGACCATGTTTCGTTGTCATCATGCCTGTCTAGCGGTTTGGGCTATGGGATGGTCTCTCGGACTTTCGGCGCAAAGTCCGGCACCACCGCCGCCGGTCACTTCCGGCGATCAACTACCACTCCCGGGGCGCGCCGTCCCAGCGGATCACTCGCAGCTTTCCGAGCACAACATCGAATGGATGTCGCAGCAACCGCCGCAAGTGCAGGCGGAGTTCCTGCTGGGCGCGGCCATCAATCACGATCACGGCGCCACCGACATGATCAACCGCATGGTAGACGACTGGCACGGGAAGTTGCACTTCACGCAGAAATTCGATGACCTCTCGATGACCGCTCTCTACTCGAACGATCTGCGCGTGCGGGCCGCGGCGATCGAGATCACGCTGGCGGTTGACAACTTGTCGAAGACGGAGGAGACGGCCGAACGGCTGATGGCTTCGGCAGAGAAGTCGCCGAGTTATAGGCCATACGCCACTTGGGTGCTCGGCATGCTGGCCAACCGCGGCGTCGAACCGGAGAAAATCCACGATTTTCTGCGCTCTTACGTGCACGATCCCAACGAGAAAACGCGCCATTGGACGGTGGAGGGCCTGGCACATCTGGGAACCGACGACACGATCAAAGATTTTCTGGATGTATTCCGCAACGATCCTTCGCTCGAAGTGCGGGAGCGCGCGGGATGTAGCCTTGCCAAGTCAGGGATGCTGACGCGCGAGCAGCGCATGCTGGCCGTGCCGGGATTGATCGATCTGTCCGATGACCCGTCACTCGACAACACAACGCGGTCGTGGGTGTACCAGGCCCTGCGTGAGATCACGAACGAGCATTTGGGGAACGACCCCGCAGTCTGGCGAAATTGGTTCAGCACGGTAGGCGCGAAGCGGCGCGACGAGTTTCGCCGTGGCGAACAGTGGTCTGTACTGGGGAACAACTAAGCTACTTCAGAGAATTCACCGCTGCCCGTGCCTTTGTGATGATGTGCTCAGGCAAGGGCGCATATCCCAGGGTCGTCGCGATCTTCTGGCCATCCTGGAGAGACCAGCTCAAGAACTCTTTCAGCGCACTCTTGCGGGCTGAGGAGGTACCCGAAGTAGGCACGTAGATCCAGGTAAAGCTGGCCATAGGATAAGAGTCTTTGCCCGGAGCGTTGGTCATGCGCAAGCGAAAATCGTCGGGGACGGAGGTCTCCATGGCCACGCACGCAGCCTCAATGCTGGCGGAAGAAGCCAGCACGAAATGTCCGGTGGCGTTCTCGACCCGCCCATAGCCGATGCCCGAGTTGCGGGCAAAATTCAGCTCGACGTAACCGACGGCGCCCCGCGTCGAAGCGACCCGCTCCACCATGTCTTCACCGCGATTTGCCTCCACGCCCAGTGGCCACTTCGGTGAAGGACTTCTGCCGACCTCGTCTCGGAAGCGAGTATTTGTTTTCGACAGGAAGTCCGTGAAGATGTAGTTCGATCCCTTGCCGGGGCTGCGATGAACCACGGTGATGGCAAGGTCGGGGAGCGCCAAGTCCGGATTCAATTTTGCAATTCGCGAATCGTTCCAGTTCTTCACGGTCCCCAGGTAGATCTGCCCGAGCAATTCGCCGGAAAAGTCCAGCTGAGGATTACCCGGCAGATTGTAGATGGGAACGATGCCGACCAGAGCTGTAGGGATCAGCCGGAGCGTAATCTTCGAACCCTGCACTTGCTCGTCGGCCAGCGGCACTTCACCACCCCCGAAGTCTCCGACGCCTTCGCTGGCTTGTCTGATGCTTTCGGAAGTTCCCAGCGCAAGGTACTGCACTTGGATGTTGCTGTTCTTCTTGTTGAACTCATTGGTCCAAGACTGGTAGAGGTGAACCGGCACGTTGGAGCCGGATCCGACGATAAACACCCTCTCCTGTGCCGCCAGCGGCGCGGCGCACAGCCACGAGCAGAGGATCACATTGGCAAGACACAAACAAAGAACCGTTCTCAGAGGCTGCATAGGGGCCATTCCTTTTCGGCCCAGCGGACGATGCGGTGCACATGCCGCAACCATCGTCGGGCGGGCCGGACGCTACACGATTGCCACCCACAAGGGGAACGATCGCAATCATTAAAATTAGCTGAATTTCTCACTACCGGTCAGTGACATGCGGTACTTGCGGGTTACTTTGGTATGGTCGGAGGCCCGCCGGTTTGGTTCAAACGTTTTGAATTCTTCGAATTCGACGCAGATTGGTGAGCCGCGCTGCAAGCTGCTACAGTGACAGCTTGTCAGCCATGATTTCCCGAATTCTGGTCAGCGGGGTTTCCGGGCCCATCGGGGCGGCACTTCTTCCTTCACTCAAGACCGGTGGATACGACGTAGTACGCCTCGTGCGGGGGCCCGCTACGGGCGAGGGACAGATCTCGTGGGACCCGGCGAAGCCAATTTCTCCGGACGCCGTCTCCGGGTTCGATGCCGTGATTCATCTTGCGGGCGAAAGCATTGTGGGACGCTGGACCGCCGCGAAAAAGACAAAGATCCGCGACAGCCGTGTCGTGGGCACAGGCAATCTGGCGCAAGCTCTGGCGCAGGCGAAAGCTAAGCCGCAGGTGTTTGTCAGCAGTTCAGCAATCGGGTACTACGGCAACCGCGGCGACGAGGTGCTTCGCGAGCAAAGTACGCCCGGCACCGGCTTCCTTCCCGAGGTTTGCCGCGAGTGGGAATCCGCTACGCAGGCGGCCGCCGATGCGGGTATTCGTACCGCCCAGCTTCGCACCGGCGTCGTGCTCACCCCCAAAGGTGGCGCACTCGGAAAGATGCTGACGCCGTTCAAGATGGGCGTAGGAGGCAACATCGGAAACGGTCGGCAGTGGATGAGTTGGATCGACGTGCAGGACATGGTCGGCGCGATTCATCACATCCTGAAGACTGACCTCGTGCAGGGTCCGGTGAACATGGTCGCACCGAAGCCGGTGACCAACGCGGAGTTTACGAGAACTCTGGCGAGCGTGCTGTCGCGTCCGGCGATCTTTCCCATGCCGGCCTTCGCAGTGAAGCTGGTTTTCGGCGAAATGGGAGAGACGGTCTTGCTAGGAAGCCAGCGGGTAGAACCGGGGCAACTGGTGACGAGCGGGTATCCCTTCCGCTTCAGCGACCTGCGCGCATCGCTGGAAAATCTTCTGAAGAAGTGACACTTGGGCTGGTACGACGCGGAATCAGGGTTGTGAGTCCGCCCGAACCGGCAGCGCGCAGACTGCCCCTTCGGTGAAGTTTTCCCCTTCAATCCCGAAGGCATGGTCGAAACGAGCGCGGTAGTTTTCCCATGCGATCGCCGATGTGAGTTCCACCAGTTCCGCTTCGGTGAACTTCTCTCGCAGGCGGGCAAACAGCGCGTCGGAGACTTCCACTGGCGTCCGGGTCATGCCGTCGGCATATGCGAGGACCTGCCTCTCCATCTCCGAGAAGTTGAAGTCCGTGCGGTAGTTGTTCAAATTAGCGATTTGCTCAGCCGAAATCCCGCTCGCCCTGCCCACGGCAGAGCCAATGTCAATTCAAAACGGACATCCGACGAGGGTTGCAACGCGGAGTTCTGCCAGTCCCTTAAGCTTGGGATCGATGAGCTTGCTACTGGCCTGCGATTGCTCCATCTGGACGTATCCCTACAAGATTTTAGGATGGTGCGCGGTCACCTGAACGGGCATGATCACCCGGCCCAGTCTGCGCCGGGTTAGAGAGTAGACAATCCCCACAAAGATTCGCCGAAGCAGGCCGCCCTGATTCCGCAGAGCACCGCGAATGCGGGCCATAAGAACCTCCTTCGCTATATCTGATTCACTGCGGGTTGAAGCGGTTCATTTCGTCATGCAGCTTTTGCAGGAGTTCCGCGCGTTGTTCTGTGCTCAACTCACGCTGCAGCTCTTCCAACGCCAGGGCTACGATGTGGTAGTGGTGAGTCCCAGCGAACTTGGGGTCGGCGGTGATGTTGAGCCAGAGCCGGTGCATGAGTTCGACGTCCTGCGGCCGCATCCGGGGCGTGTGGGGTCCAAGCGCATATTCGCGGATCGTCCCGTCGGGGGCGCACACTTCCATCACCAGGCGCGGTCGCGGCTCGGGCAGCCGCTCCCACGCGTCGCCGGTAAGCTTGGCTTGCTCGTCAGAAGTAAGCTTGTTGGACAGCCCGCAAACGACGCGGCTGGAATCGAGCCGCTGGGCGGTCACCATGATGGCTTCGAATACATCCGTCGCGGGCACCACCAGCAGCGAGATCGGCTTGCCTTCCTTCTCGGCGACGGCGACAGCAGCGGTAAAAAGCTCCTGCTCGTAGTGGTCGAATACCTGGCTCGCTTCAAAGACCGTGCTGCCGCCGAAACTGTGCTCGCGATGATACAGGCGGGCACTCATCACCACTACATCCTGCTTTCCCGTGTGAGTATGACCGAGTATGTGCCGCAGGTAGTAGAGATTGCGGGGATCGCGCACCGCCACCAGGATGTTGCCGGGCCGCACTCCCATGGCGCCGCTGCCGAGTTCCTGGTTGCCATAGACCCGGAACTGGTCGAGCTGTTCCGGCTTGCCGTGGCGCTCCTTGGCGACGTGGTGCTCGGAAATCGTGAAGATCGTGAAGAAAACCGCGCTGAAGATTATTCCGGCAATTGTAGCTTCATACTTGGTGAACAGATTCACGAGCGCAGTGATGAGCAGTGCCGCGGAGATGAGCGCCAAGCCAACAGGAATCTCGGTCTTTCCGATGTGCAGGTTGCCCGGCACTTTCCACTCCCGGTTGCCCGGCTCGGTGAAGCGCAGCACGAGCACCGCCATGGACTTCATGGTGAAGCTCCAGATCACGCCGAACGCATAGAGTGCGGCCAACACATACACGTTACCCAAGCTGAGGAAGATGGTCAGCAACTGCATGCATACGATCAGGTTGATGATGCGATAGCTGGTGCCGTAGCGGTGATGCGGCTTCTGAAACCAGCTGGTGAGCACGCCGTCTTCGGCTACCCGGTTGAGCACGCCATTTGCGCCCACGATGGAGGTGTTCTGCGCGCCAGCCAGGATCAGCACGCCCACTAGCACCACGAAGCCGTGGAACAGGAGCTTCACGCTGGTCGGCCCCACCAGATACATCGCGATGCCGCCGATGAGATTGGCGAAGTAATCCGGGCGTACGCTATCTGGAATGAT
>Ga0316363_10000288_pt1 | contig 77549 bp, 59 predicted proteins | sample Sb_taG_3_FD_200459 | JGI IMG/M metagenome (GOLD analysis project Ga0316363, IMG submission 200459) | Peat soil microbial communities from Weissenstadt, Germany - Sb_50d_a_PC metaG (v2) (version 2) | ecosystem: Environmental > Terrestrial > Soil > Wetlands > Peat | place: Germany: Weissenstadt...
AGCTACAATAGTTGCGTTGGATCGCCGGCAGTCGGGATCTGTGCGATCCCCTGGCGATCCGTGGCCTCGGTCAGCCGAGCGCGGAACTGCTACGGCGGCTTCTGAATATTGAACGTGGTTTGATGGGCTGGTTCGCAGCGGGAGAGAAAGCAATGACGTGCAAGGGCGGGGAGTTTGCCTCGCTAACGCTTCGGGCTAATAGGGTTGGGAATCGTGGTGGAGCGGCAGGTGGTCGCCCAATGCGTACTTGGGGGCGGTTTTTCGCCGTACTTTCGGCGCACTTTTGGCGCACTTTACATAGTGGAGCTGGCAGCTTCGACTACCTCCTTCGCCCGTGAGCGAAAGGTGCAGCCCAAGCTGCCAGCTTTTCAAACTAAGTCATCTCGGGCAGGAACTTCCTGCCATCAGAGAGTGCGCATGAAAGCCACCAGGTCCTTCTTTTCCTCCTCCGCCAGCCGGAGTTCCAGGATCAGATTGAAGAACTCCACCGTATCGTCCAGCGTCAGTAACCGGCCGTCGTGCAGATACGGCGGCGAATCTTTGATGCCGCGGAGCGGGAACGTCTTGATCGGACCTTCGCGGTCGGCAAACCGGCCGTTGATCAACTGCGGCTTGTAGAAGCGCGACACCTTCAGGTCGTGCATCGTGCCGTCGGTGTAATAAGGCGGCACGTGGCAGATGGCGCACTTGCCCTTGCCGAAGAAGACTTCCTGGCCGCGCAGCTCCGCCTCGGTCGCCTTCTGGGGATCGAGCTTCCCGAAGATGTCCAGCTTGGGGGCGGGCGGGAAATCGAGAAGTTCTTCGAACTCGGCCATGTCGTGCACCTGGCTGCCGCGATCGAGGATGTTCACTCCTTTCTTGGTGGCAATCACCGGATCGCCGTCGAAATATGCGGCCCGCTGCTCGAATTCCGTGAAATCCTCGACCGTGCGTAAAGCGCGTTGAGAACCGAACAGCCTTTGAATGTTGACGCCACGGAGCGAAGGAGTGTCGATGCGACGCCGGTATTCCTGCGGCCGAATGTCGCCCACCAGGTGGGTCGCCGCGTTGGTGTGACCGTTGGCGTGGCAGTCGAAGCAGGTGACTCCCAAGCTGGCCCGGTCGGAGCGGCGGTCCGCCGTGCTGTTGAACTGCTGCTGCGGGAACGGCGTGACCAGCAAGCGGAGACCGTCGAGCTGTTTTGGGTTCAAGATGCCGTTGAAGAGGTCATGGAAGTTATCCAGCGTCACCAGTTTTCCCTGGGACACGTCGCCCAGGTCGGGGCGCGTCGTCAGGTAGATAGGAGGTGGAAAGGCGGGCAGGAAGTGCTCGGGCAAATCGAACTCGAGATCGAACCGTGTCAGGTCGCGGTTGTCTTGAGTCTTTATTAGGTCAATGTGGAACTTCGGGAACACCATGCCGCCTTCGGGGTGGTTCGGGTGCGGCAACGGCAGGAAGCCGGCAGGAAAGAGGCTCTTGTCGTGAATCTCTTGCGGGCTTAGTGCTGCAAGCTCTTGCCAGCCTTCCACGCCTTTGGGTAGCTTGACGCGCACGCCTTCCTGGATGCCTTTATCGCGATCGGACGACTTGACGTCCTTGGAAGGGTGGTCGGCCAACTCGTAGCGCTTAGCAAGCAGGGCCAGTTGCCGTTGCATCACCTCCGTCTTGGCCTTGGACATGCGCTCGCGCACGGCAGCGAAACCTTCTGTGATTACGACGGGTGCGTAACTCGAGGCGCCGCGCTTGGGAACGGAGTTCTGCTCCTCCGCACCCTTTTTCTCCGCCTGGCCATCTGGTGTCACGCTCAGAACCAGCGCGGCGGCCCCCACTGCTCCCAGGAGCATGCCTTTGAATTTGACCTTCGGTCGTGTCACGTTGGAACCTCCACTTGGCGATGATTGGGAAACGGTTTCTTCTCACTTAACTGAAGACGATCCTTCCGTGTGTTCGCGGTCTGCCAGCGCGTCCTTCAGGTTCATGAGGTCGCGGCGCAGTTCGAGCTGAAACAGCACGAGACGGCTCAAGGCCGCCAGGGCAGAGACTTGGTCCGGGCTCAACTGCCGGGGCACATGGTCCATGACGCACATCGCGCCCAGGGCATGGCCGTCCGGAGTGATGAGCGGGATGCCGGCGTAAAAGCGCACGTGCGGCGCCGCGTGGACGAGAGGGCTGGCCGCGAATCGCTCATCTTCAAGTGCGTCGCGCACCATTAAGGCGTCCGTTTGCATGATCGTATGCGTACAAAAGGAGATGTTGCGGGCAGTCTCTTTCAAGGAGATGCCGACCTTCGATTTGAACCATTGCCGGTCCGCATCGACCAGCGTGATGAGCGCGATCGGCGTGCCGCAGACATGGGACGCCAGCAAGGCGAGGTCGTCGAAGGCCTGCTCGGGGTCGGTATCCAGGATGCGGTATGTGCGCAGGGCTTCAAGGCGGGTGGTTTCGTTTGCCGGCATGGGGGGGCCGATCACCGGACCGGCATCGCCTTCGCCTTCCTTGCCGGGGAGGGCATGGTTCAGGAGCCGAATCACCTCCTCTGCCGTTTGAGGGCGTGCGTCGGGATCTTTCTGGAGCAGAGCAAGGATCAAATGTTCCAGCCAGGGCGGCAAGTTGGTCGAGGCCATCTCCGATGGCGAGGGTGGTCTCTCGAATAGATGCTGTGACCATACCCTGGCGAACGTATCTCCCACAAACGGCTCCCGGCCGGCGGCCATGCGATAGAGCAAAACGCCCAGAGCATAGAGATCGCCGCGATGATCGATGGAGCCCCCCGAAATCTGCTCGGGCGACATGTACATAGGCGTACCGGCCACGACGCCGCTTTGGCTGAGGCTGACGTCGTTGATCGCGCGGGCCAGGCCGAAGTCGGAGATGAGCACGCGCTCCAGGTCGTGGCGATGCGAGAGTTCGCATACCTGGGGAGAATGGTCCACGCCTGCGATTTCCAGCAGGATGTTGGCGGGCTTGATATCGCGGTGGATCAGGCCCTGGGCGTGAGCCGCAGCCAGGCCGGCAGCCGTCTGCCTGCCGATGCGCACGACCTCCTTCAATTCCAGCGGGCCCTGCACCGCGTCGAGACGATCTTGAAGGGACTTGCCGGCGACGTACTGCATGACGAGATAGGGAAGGCCATTGGCTTCATCCACGCTATGGATCGTGACGACGTTTTCATGGCTTATGGCAGCGGCGGCCTGGGCTTCGCGAATGAAGCGTTTGCGAGCGACTGCGCTGACGGCGAGCTGTGGCGCAAGCACTTTAATAGCGACCGTGCGCTGCAAGCCTGGATCGAACGCCTTGAGCACGACGCCCATGCCGCCCCGGCCGATCACCTCCAGGATTTCGTAGTCACCCAGCCGGCCGAGGTGCTGCGCGTTCTCGGAGGGGGCCAGAAAATGCAGCGACAGCTCCTCGGTCACTGGCGGCGTTTCAACACGTGTTTGCGCCGGCGCTGGTTCCGCAGCGAGGCGTTCCATGGCCCGCCGTAGCGCAGTTTCAGCGGGCTGCACGGGCGGCACGTACTCCTTTATCCAGCTTGTCCCCGCGGCAGTCATGGCATCGAGCGTGGCCTGGCAGTCCTCGCAAGCGTCCACGTGCTGCACGAGATTGGCATGTTCGTCAGCCGGCAGACTCGCATCCAGCAGCTGTGCCAGACGAGCCTGGTCGGGGCAAGAATTTCGTGTAAGCATTGGCACGCACCGCCCGCTGAATGACCGGGGAGCCTGTCACTTGAGGTTACCCGCGAGGCTAGTCTTTCTGCAGCTGTCGCACCTGTTCCTTGAGCTGTGCAATCACCCGGCTCTTGGCCATGTACACCGCCGCGACCGACAGCCCAAGCCCTGCTGCCACTTCCTTCGCCTTCTTGCCTTCGATGGCAGTTTGCCAAAAAGCCTGCCAGGTCAAATCCTGAAAACTGCCGCGAACCAATTCTAGGGCACGGGCCATCAACTGGCGTTCGTATTCCCTGTTCCAGAACGCTTCATCCTCGTGCGGCGGGGAGACTTGCTCTTCGAGCCGGACCAGCACGTCGGTATCGCCGCTGCCGCGGCAGAGACGGCTTTGCTTCGCGAGAAAATCTTGCAGTTTGTTGTGGACTACCGTGAAAAGCCAACCATGGAAGGTCCCGCGCCGCGGATCGTAATTGAAGCCGGCTGCTGCCATGGCCACACTCCGCAGCACATCCTGAGTCAAGTCGGCGGCATCGCTGTCCTGCAACCCTCTTTTCCGAGCAAAGCCATACATCAGAGGTGCATACAGCGAGACGAACCGCTGCCATGCTTCCGTATCTCTGGCATCACGGATGCGAATCAGCAGACTGGGCTGCGTGAGTGGCAGATCTGCCATCCGCAGATCTCCCGATAAGTAATACGGCGACCACGAAAGACTCTAACAGCGGCTCGCAGGCTATTCTAGCCGTCAGACGGCAAAGATCATCCTGAAGGCGATTTCGTGCGTTGCACGCACGCTCGAATTCGTTGGCGAAGATGCGGTGACATGTCTGGAATCGATCACGGTTAGGCCGGTTTGGTTGTTGCGCCATGTTGTTCAAGGATGGCGCGGTACCAGGCCTCCGCCTGGGCCGCCCGGTTCGGCAGAGCCATAGTGCCCCAGATGAGCGACAGGGTTTGCCGAGTGTCGCCACTGGTCTTGGTGCGCTGGGCATCCTTCACCGCGTTGCCGCACGGCCCTTCTGCATCGAATAGGCACAGTAGCCCGCCCAGGTCGATCGATTGCCCAGAGGGATTGAAGACATAGCTTGAGCCTGGCGGAGCGATGCCAACGCGAAAAGGCTCGCGGGCACGGTCGAGGTCAACGACGCTAATGGGCAGCCCGCTGTGCAAGGACACGACATTGCAGGCGTCCGCCGCCAAGTTGATCGATGCAAGCCGGCTTTCAGCCACGGCCTTCAGGAGGTATTCGGACGCGGGTTTGCTTCTGCCCGTTGGCTTGAAGCCGCCGTGGCGTAGGAGCTGCCGGACCCCTTCGCGGACGTTGTCGCTGCTTTGCAAGGGAGCGGCTGCGTCCTGGGCCGCCAGACTCTGCAACTCCGCAGGCGAAGGCAAGTCCGCGAGCCGCTGCGGGAAAACCGTCACGAAAGCGCGCAGGTCCAGCAGCGGATGAGGGTCTACCGTGAGCATTTGCCTGTTATAGCAGAATCGACGTCGGCGTTCCGCCGTCTTTTTTTGCTTGTGTCTCCTGGCTGCAGAGAGCAGAATAGAGGCCGCAGTTCAGAGGTTGCCACGCGAAGCAGAGACAAGCTTGCCTTGGGAACGTCCGTCGCGCTGACGATTCCGTAATGTCCTTTACGGAGACACGTAGGCTTCTGCCTCCTAACCGAAAGCGCATCGCACAGGGAGATAATGCCATGCACGAAGATCTGAAGCTCGATTTTTGCCGGGCCGCCCGTTTGCTCTTTCGCCAGGGGCTGAGCGTCGGCATCGCCGGCCATCTCAGCGTGAAGATTGGACCGGACCGCATGATTGCGAACCGGTTCGGGCCATCCTTCGGCACCCTGATGCCGGCAGACCTGTTGACACTCGACCTGCAGGGCAACATCATCGAGGGACAAGGAATGGTCAACCAGACGATCCGGTTGCACGGCGTCATCCATCAGGTCAATCACGACGTCATCGCACTTGCGCACACGCATCCTCCCGCCGTGGTCACGTATAGCACGCTGCGCGCCGTGCCGGAGGTCTACGATCAAGAAAGCTGCTTCCTAGCCGGTGAAGTGGGCATCGTCGAAGAAGATTACAGCGGCCTTGCTTCCAAGGAAGAGCGTGTGCGGCCGTTTGCGGAAGCACTGCGGAAGTACTCGGCGATCATCCTGCCGAACCATGGTGCGATCACGCGCGGCCAGAACATTCAGCAAGCCGTTTTCTTGATGCTGCTGCTGGAAGCGATGACCATGCGCAACCTTTCCGTTGCCGGGGCGGCGCGGGCGACAGGCCTCACGCCGCGGCCCATTTCACCGGAGGTCGCCCGCCTCACCAAGCAAGAATTGGCTAGTTTGAAAGCGCTGCCCCTGGTCTGGTCCGACTTCATGGCAAAGCTGCGTGCCACGGATCCAGCTCTCTTCGGCGGCAACTAACGAGCCGGTCGTGAATGAGTACTCAAAGGCCCCTGTCCGGTTTGAGTGGGGCGTAATCTCCCCGAGCGTTCGCAAACTCAGCGATGGACTCCCCTGCTCCGCGGTCGAAGGCGTTCTCCTGTGCTCTTTTTTGACAAGTTTAACGCTAATGCTGCGTCTCTGCGCCAAGTAGCTACTCCTGGTTCCGCCGCTCCCAGAAACAATTCGGCATAACCCTATCTGGCCATATCCTTGATCGGCTTTGCCTATTCGGACATGCTGGATTTCTCTTGCTAGCTAGACCAGAGCCGCTCACAATCAAGGCATATCTTTTGTCACCCTAGTATTGTTTCGTATCGTCATTGTGTCTCATTCTTCTCCTCCCGTGAGTTGGAGCGTCGCATGGACAACGAAGCTGCTGGTTCTCAGCCCACAAAGGTGTCGGGCACGAACCTACCCTCAGCGCCCACTCAATTGAACAGCACAGGGGCGCATGTCTCCAATGATCCGCCGCAGACCGAGACGGTCGTTGCCCCTCCTCAGCTGGAGGGGAGCGAAGATTCCACCGCCACCGATTTGAACAGCACGCAAGCGCACGAGCCAACCAAGGGCCCGGCAGCGGGGACATTGCCGTTCGAGCAGGCCGCTGCGGCCAAGCAAGCGCCAGCAAAGGGACAGAAGAGCAGTACCTTGGGCGATTATCGGCTGCTTGCGAAGCTCGGTGAAGGCGGCATGGGCACGGTCTTCAAGGCTCACCAGGTCAGCCTCGATCGCGATGTCGCGGTAAAAGTGCTTTCGAAGCATCTCGCCTCTAACCCCGATTTCGTGCAGCGCTTCCAGCGCGAGGCCCGCATCATGGCCAAGCTGGACCATCCCAACATTCTGCGCTGCTTCGGCGTGGGCGAGGAGCATGGCTACCACTACTTTGCGATGGAGTTCATCGAAGGCGGCAGCATGCAGTCTGTGCTCGACAAGGAAGGTAAGCTCAGCGTCGGCGATGCCCTGCACGTCATCCTCGCTTGCGCACGCGGCCTGCAGCACGCTCACGAACAAAACATGATCCATCGCGACATCAAGCCGGACAACATTCTCGTTACCAAGAAAGGCGTTGTGAAGGTCGCGGACATGGGATTGGCCAAGGCGCATGGCGAGAACGTCTCCTTGACCAGGACCGGCACCGGAGCAGGCACACCCATCTACATGTCGCCAGAGCAAGCCCGCGATGCCAAGCACGTGGATCATCGTAGCGACATTTATTCACTCGGTTGCATGCTGTATACGTTCCTGGCAGGCCAGCCCCCGTTTGCTGGCGAAACCTATGTCGAACTTTTCGAAGCTAAAGAAAAAGCTAAGTTCGACCCGATCCGGAAGTTCAACAACGAGGTGCCCGAGCGACTAGGATTGATCATCGACAAGATGCTGGCGAAGAAGCCCGAGATCCGTTACCAGAACTGCGCCGAACTCATCAAGGATCTGGAAGGTCTCGGGCTGGCCACTACAACGCTCAGCTTCTTGGAAGAGGGCCAGCCGCCCGCTGCCAAAGGCGAGAGTGCGGCGGGGTCCCCAAGCAGATCCGCGGGGCAGACAAGGATGGCAGCCTCGGCCGGAAAGAAGCCCGGAGACAAATCAGTTGCGGGTGCGGCGAAAGGCAAAGGAGACACTCGGTGGGCCGCCTCGGACAGCGATACCTGGCATCTCAGTTATCGCAACAGCCAGGGCAGGATTGTGCAGAAGACCATGACCACGGCCCAGGTGAGGGAGCTGATCCGCGACGAGGGTTTCGATCTAAAGGCCCAGGCGAAGCAAGGTGATGAGGGCGCCTTCCGCGCCCTGGCGACCTATTCGGAGTTCGAATCGGTACTGCGCGGCCGAATTGCGAAGGTTAGGGCCGACAACAAAACTGCGAAGTTTCAAAGTATCTACAAGAAACTCGAGCGGGAGGAGATCAGTCGCCAGCGTTGGAAATGGTTTCGCAGGTTGTACGAGGCAACCGGCGGCTGGGTGCTCTTCCTCTTCTACATGGCAGTCCTCGGCGTTGCGATCTACCTTGGCTACCTGGGGGTCAAGTACGGGATGGCTTGGCTGGCAAAGAGGTGGGAAAAGGCCATCGGCCAGAACCTCCAAGCGCCGCCCTTCCTATACGAGTCCGCTGGCGGTTTCGCCAGTGTTTCAAAGCAAGTGTCAACGACTGCCAGGTTCTTGCAGCGGGGATAGTTGTAAACGCGCGGAAGGGCTGGCGCTCTGTCATTCATCCTTCGCTAGGTTCGTAGGTCCGCCTTCAGGCGGCTTTCCACGCTGAAGCAGGAACTACAAACTCGTCTATTCAGACGTGACAACGGGCTACTGATGGGGCGAGAGGGGCCCGTCGCCAACGCTGGGGCCTCTGAAAGCTGTGAGCATTCTTTACGGGGCAAACGGCACATTGCCGACTTGTTCCAGACGGACATCGATTAGCACGTCGGGCTCTGCGGAAGCTGCTGTGGTCGAAGGACGCCGATGCATCCCCTGGAAGATGCTATCCGGCAGGTCGACGACAACGTGATCGCCTGGTGGCAGATCTCTCGGCAAGAGCAGACGGAGCTCGCGCGCGGGCTCACCATTTCCCAAAATATGATGCCAAATCACCAGTGAGAGGGAGTCAGCCCAAGGCGCTGTGAGATCAAACAACCCGGGATGGGATCGAATGGAGTGCTGCACCTGCGGCCGGTTGCCATGAGCCTGGATGTACGCAGAAGTGGGATTTTCGACGACGGCCCGAAGCACGCCGGCGGTGCTGTCATCCGGTCCCTGCAGCGACAGGCGCAGGGGCGGAGTCTCGTCGCCGAAGGCCTGTCTGCTGGTCTGCATCCCGGCGACGATCTCGTACTGCTTCGATGCCATCGGCATGCCTGCAGCATCAAGGAAGAGAAGCAGGTAGCTTCCAGGCTTGCTCGGGGTCTCGATGGAATACGCCGGCAGACCCGGACCATAAGCATGCTGGGACAATGCCAGTGTGGGCCGGCTTACCAATTGGCCATTCATGTCGGCCCAGGCCAGGAGGGCGCGGGCGTCGCAGCCGACCACGACCATCCGATCCACATCTAACGGCTCCGTGATCCAAGCAAGTGCTGGAACTCTCCTCGGATTTTGCGCAGTCTTCTGACGATCGAGCAACTCGCGCATGGTCATTGTTGGAAAGCGCACTGCATTGGAGTTGGCGCGGTAGATATGCCAATCGCCGCAGATTTCGATGCGGTCCATCCACGGCAATGCTGCGATCCAGCGGTTCACGTCCAGATAATCCTTGTGAAATGCGAGCGTCTCGTACCCCAGCGAGGCAATGTAGCGCAATCCGAGGGGATTCATGTTCTGGTACGAGGCCCCGAGTAAACGGAGATCGCCGTCGAGCAAGTTTGGCTCGCAGCCGTTGAGAGTACGATGACGGTGTATCAAACGATAGTAAAGGCCGTCCCAATCCCAGGCCTCCCTGGGTGTCTTGCGATTGACATCCCACGCGGAAAAAGCTGCCAGATGAACCTGCTCTGGTTGGTCCGCCAGCCACGATACCCAGCTAGGTATTGCAGAGGCTGGCCTATAAAAGAAATTCTGCTGGCCCTCGTAGCCGTCAAACAGGGCCAGGGCCAGAATCGGCAAGGCAGCGGCGGCTCGAAGCCAGGGTGAACGAACCTTGGCCACCAGGACGCTAAGGATCACAGGCGCCGCCATGCTCCACAGACCGACCGAGGCAAGGCCCGCCCTGCCATAGCAACGGAAGCAGCTGACCCAGGTGGCGAGCATGACTGAGGGGCCGTTTTTCAGACTGACCAGGACAAGGATGCCGGTCAGCCCCATAAGCACATCGACAAATCGCTCGGAAGTGCCTTGCAACGCCCTCTTTGCTATGAGTCTTCGCCGGGTAAGTACTCGTTTAACCGCGACCCAACGGGGAGCGCGCGAACAGGAGGGAGCCAGCGTCTCGTCTGTTGACGCGCTCCCCGCTGGGTCGCGGTTAAACGAAGGCGCGGTCGTGATCTCGAGAGGGTCCTGCCCTGACTGCGTCGACACGCAGGGTTGCCGGTGAGCGGAAAACCGCCAGCCTTTCAGACGCGCGATGGCATACAGCGCAATCGCAGCCAGAACCAGATATCCGGGATAGTGCCAGCCTTCACCGACCGGCGCGAAGAAGGCTTCTCCAGGCTTATGCTGGAATTTCCAGTGCGGCGACACAAAATACTGCCAAATCTCCGAACTGTAGATCGCGCTCTCCCCTTGATAGCGATGGAAATACAGATCGGATAATGGCGTTTTCAGAGTCGTCATCCAAACGGGGAAAGTGAAGAGCGCTCCAAGCGCGCCATAAGTCAGCCAGGCAGCACTGCCCGCAAGCCAGTGTTGCACGCTCAGACGTTTCTTCAGCAAGCAGCCAGTGCCGTACAGAACGATAGCCAGCGTCACGAAGAATCCAATATAGAACGAACCTTGCAACACGAGTGCCAACGCCAAACCCAATAACAAGCCGCGCCGCAGTGAAGGCATCTCGAGAAAACCGGCAAACGCCCACGCTGCCAGCGCCACCCAGGCATGCTTGAACAGATGCAAGTGCCCGTTGAGCCGGAAGGCAGTCGACATGTTCAATGTGACGATGATGACTGCGACGGCAGCCCAGAAGTACGATTGGGTCAACCTGCGCACCGAGAATCCGACTACCCACCCGTTTCCTGCCAGGACGATCAGCACGAGCACGTGATAATTGACGATGGGTGACAAAAAGCGACTCGTGACCGCCGAGATCAGCAGCAAGTCGACGCCTTCATATAGACCTGGATGCTTCGCGGCGATCGTGGGATACGGCTGGCCGAGCAGATCGTCGTTCGCCAGCTTCCACCATTGCCCATGCGCTTCCCCTGCCCGTTCCATTTGATAGGCGTAGAACCAGGCATCGCCGTCGAGCGGGAGAGATTTTCCCTCCTGCCAGGCGGGCCGATAATAGAAGCCGACAGCGAGCAACACAGGAAGACAAACCAGCCCAAAGGTGCAGAGGCACCGTCCTATCAGCCGGGATAGTGGGATCGGCTGAAGCGCGTGGTTCATGCTACTTCCTTGAATGCGGAGGAAACCGAGCCCGCGCGGCGCCGGGCAATGACCATCAGGAGATCGAATGTATTCACCCACACGGCCCCAGTGCCCAGGCCGGAGGACATGCAGAGTCTGTGGAGTCGGGATGGCTCCCTCTTGCCGAGGCTCGTAAGGCTGTAAGTGATCTGTCCCAGGCCGCGCCAGGTGCCGACGTGGCGCGACCAGACTTGCTCGAAACCGAACCGTTCCAGCGTGAGCTGCAACGTGGCTTGCGAAAAATACCAGAGATGTGTCGGCGGATGAATCTGCCGCCACCGAGGTCCCTGGATCCGAGCCAGCAAACTGCCGATGTCGCCCGTGGTGAGTGCCAGAATTCCGCCGCGCGGCAAGATTTCGGCCATGCGGGCAAGGTAGTGGGCCGGATCTTCCAGGTGCTCGATGGCGTCCCACAGGCAGAAGGCATCCACGTCGCCAGGCCGAAGCGGGAGCGATCCGAAGTCTGCCCAATCCACATGCAGCCCAAGCTTGTCGCGGGCGTAGCAGCAAGGTTGCTCAGCGATATCGCAGCCGCGGACCTGCCAGGATTCGCGTGCGAGGTCGAGGAACAGGCCATAGGCACACCCTACCTCGAAGAGCTTTTTTCCGCGCGGCAGCCAGCGGTGCAGGACGCGCATCCGCGTCCTGAAGTTGGCTCGATGCGCGGCGCGGTCAGCGAGGTAATCGAAGTATTCGGCCCCGTGGAAATAGTCCTCAGAATAAAGTTGCTCGAGCTCTTCGCGCGAGCAGCGCTTCGGGAAGTAGACCATGCCGCAGGTCGTGCAACGGGCGAGCTTCCGAAACAGCGGTGTGGACTCCGCGCCGCCACATGCGACACACCGGCGTTGCGCGCGATTTGCTGGCATCCTGCCTCACAATCCTTGAGAGAGGGTCACTCGGCTTTGCGGTCCACTCGAATGACAGGTGGCCATGGGCGAGCGGCGCTGGGCGGCTCGCTCCGGCCTCGGTTCACAGAGGAAAGCCCTGCGCTCGCCCGCGAAATGTAGAGCGGTCGGCCCTTCACCTGTTCGAGGATGCGGCCAATGTATTCACCGAGCACTCCCGCCACGAGCAGCTGGCAGCCGCCGAAGAACAGGATGCAAAGCAGCAGGGAGGTCCAACCCGGCACGGTGTCGCGGCCGAGGAGGTGCGCCGTCAGTGCGTAGACGCCATAGAGCAGGCTCGCTAGCGTAATGAGCCATCCCAGGATCGTCAGCCGGCGTAGCGGGTAAAAACTGAAAGCCGTGATACCGTCGAGAGCGAAGCGAAAGCTGCGCAGAAAGTTGTACTTGGATCGTCCCGCCCAGCGGCAGGGCGCGGTGAATTCCACCACAGTTTGCCGGAATCCCATCCAGGGGATCAAGCCTCGCAAAAAGCGATGGCGTTCGGGCAATTCGTTAAGCACGTTCACCACCACGCGCGCGAGCAAGCGAAAGTCGGCACTACCTGGCTTCAGGGAAATATTCGCGGCCCAGTTGAAGACGCGATAGAACAAGCTCGAGCTCAATCGTTTGAAGGGATGAATTCCCTCTGTCTCGATGCGCAGCGTGTTGACCACGTCGTAGCCATTGCGCCAGCATTCCAGGAGATTCGGAATCAGCTGCGGCGGGTGCTGAAGGTCGCCGTCCATCATGATCACGGCGTCGCCGTCGGCGTGGTTCAGACCGGCGCTAAGCGCGGCCTGATGGCCGAAGTTCCGTGACAGCAAGAGGTAGCAAATCCGTTCATCGCCCTGCCGCAATCCAGCAAGCATCTCTCCGGTCTGATCCGTGCTGCCATCATCGACGAACAGGAATTCAAAATCGTAAGGAAGAGGATCGCAAACAAGGCGCAATTCTTCGTACAGCTTGCTGAGGCAGTCGGCTTCATTCAAGACGGGTATGACCACGGAGATTAGCGGCACGTTGACGGGCATGGAATTTCCCCAGAACGTAGAGGGCTTTCCCTATAGCTGCCCTGGTGAAGATGAGCAAGATCAAGGACGAGTGGTCAAGGTGCTGGGGGACTCGGCGGAAAGAGGAGATTTGGTCACTGTGGGACAGGCCAGGCAAGATGGGTGAGAGGGCGGAAACGCAAAAGGCCGGCAAATGCCGGCCTTTTGTATCACGATATCAATAGGGGATGGTGCCTTGGCGCGCGTTATCAAGCGATCATTCTCTCCACTCCTGTCTGTGCGCAGGTTTGCACGCGTTGCGAAGCGCGCCATTTTGCCAGCCATTCGAGCGTCTCGGCGATCTCCCGCTGCAGGCGACGCGTCTCTTCCCAGGTCTGACGCACGAACGAGTCTTGAGCCGCCGCCACGTGAACGTCACTGTAGTCCTCGATGATGCGTGGGCCGCGCTCGTCGTCCTTGGCCTTGGAGCGTTCGACGTCGTGAGCGATTTGCTCCAGCGTCTCGTACAGTTGCTGTAGGCCGGCGGCAATATCGTTCACGTCCAGTTCTTCGCTCAGGATTCGTCGTGCGTGCTCCCAACGTGGCTCCGAGCTTGGCGTAGCGAGGAGTTGACAGAGCCTTTCCTCTCCTCCGGTCGCGCGCAGTGTTTGTACCTGATTTTTCAAGGTCAACAGCGCATAGTAGCGGATGAAAAACTTGTAGACAGTCAGCGCCCGCTGGCGGTTTGATTCGAGCACGAAATTCTTGCCCAGTCCCTGGATGTCGCGGTCGGTGTAGACCTCTTGAATCTGCCTCACCGCCTCGAGCTGTTTGCAGGCGTCGCGCATGAGATCGGCGATATCCGGCCGGAATACCTCGAAATCGAATTGCTGCCGGCGGGCATGGTTGCGTGCCCGGTACTTGCCCTCGTTGCGCTTCACCGCATACAGATTGTCGGTGAGCACCCAGGCAGGGATGAGCTCGTTATAGGCCGGCGAGACGCCCGGATAGTGTGCCGATGGAGCATTCAGCAGGGAGAACGGGAATTCAATCCTTTGGGGCAGCGTGGTGATGCCGCTGGCGAGGACGGAATAGGGCGCCCGCCGAAAGTCCGCAGGAAATTTGACGTTGACGCCAAGGCCCAGGAACGCGCCCTCGCCCGGCCAAAACTCCTGATCGGGAGTCTTGGAGGTGTGATTGGAGCCGATGTTGGCGCCATGACCGACGTTTCCCTTACCCTCGGGCCAGACTGTCGCGATCAAAAGTGCCTGGTGGTGAAAGCTGACAAACGGGCCGATCAGGCAGGCGGTCACTTCTCCTTGGCTGACTCCTGAATTCGGCCCGAGAATGCTATTCGCGACCTTGCCGTGACTCTCGGCGTGCGCATGCTCGAGCAGGACCGAGCGTTCGACGATGGCCATCGTCGTGACTCGGCTGCCCCATTGCAGGATCGCCTCGGAGATACAGCCGCCCGATTCGATCCGCGTTGGCTCGTCGGGATTGCTGAGCACGGTGCTGTCTGCGATCAATGTCGCGCCGTCCAGCAATGCGTGGGCGCCGAGAAACGTATTGCGGACGGTCGTGGTGCTGCGCACCACCGCCCCAGCGGCAATGATTCCACGGTCCGCTGTTACCTGCGCCGCATAGTCGGCGACGGCATGAGTATAGCCATCCAGGAACTCCTGCTGCGAACGGGATTTCGCCACGGCTGTCGCTACCGCAAGGTCGATTTCGGCATACACGGCAACGTCGCGGCCTCCCGATTCGATGCCGATCGGCAAGGAGATGCCGTTGCCAAAGGTCGTTCTGGCCGCGCACGTGATCACGCCGCAGTTCAGCAAGACGGCTCCGTTGCATACGACGTAATTGGCGAGCAGCTTGACGTCGCGGATCAAGACGTCGTTGGCCACAACGCAATTGGCCAGCGTCGCGTTGTAGATACCGGTCGGCAGTTCGAGCCCCTCGAAGAGGCGCACCTGACTCGAAAATCGCCCGATCAACACGTCGCCCTGAAGACTGCAGTTAGCGAGCTTGCGCCAATCAAACCCATCAACCACGCGAACACGCGACCAGTCATTGCAGAAGTTGCCGCGCTGCTCAAGTTGGACGATTTCGTCGCGGTAAAGAGGGCGTAATGGCGCGTCGCCGAGCGCGTAGAAGCGCCCACCGTCGCGACGGATGGAGGCAACTGCACGCACGAGGTCTGAATGCGCGGCAGCTTCGCGAACTCTGTAGATCACGTCATCGCTCAAGCTCGAACTCCTCCTCATGCTGGCGGGGAGACGCTGGCCGCTATTGCTTTAATGGATCCGCTGGACCGTCTTGCGGACGAATTTCGGTCGTACCTGCGCTGCCGTGACGGCGTCGATGCATCGGCGGAGACTGGTGTGCAGCTTGGTGCAGGGGCAGTATCCGAGATCGGCCTGAGCCCGCGTAATGTCGGCGACACTATGCCGGATGTCTCCAGGACGAGGAGGCATATGAATGGGCCGGATTTCGGTGCCCAGAATGGCGTTGATTTCATCCGCCAATTCGAGCAACGTGGTTCCGCGGCCGCTGCCGACATTATACACTCGGCCGGCGACGCGCGGCGCGTCGGCCGCCAGGATGTTGGCCTGCACGATGTCGTCCACGAAGGTGAAATCACGCGACTGCAAGCCATCGCCAAATATCACCGGCCTTTGCCCGGCGCGAATTGCTTCCAGGAAAAGCGGCACGACCGCGGAGTATGGATTGCCGGCCTGCTGGCGTGGACCAAAGACATTGAAGTAGCGGAGCCGGACGGTCTCCAGGCCGTAGACGTGGCCGAAGGCAACACAGTAGTGTTCCCCAGCTAGCTGGGCCACCGCATACGGCGAGAGCGGCTGCAGCGTCTCGCTTTCCCGGCGCGGCGACGATTGGCCGTCGCCGTAAACCGCGGCGCTCGCCCCGCAGATGACGCGCCGGACACGTGCTTCACGTGCTGCAGTGAGTACGTGCAGGACACCGGTGGCGCAGACGTGATGCGTGGCCAGAGGATCGACCACACTCTGCTGAACGGAAGGCAGGGCGGCCTCATGGAAAACAAACTCAACGTTCTTGCTTGCTTTCCTGACCGCGTCGAGATCGGCAACGTCGCCGTGGATCAGCTCCACTTTGCTGCGCACGTGCGTCAGGTTGGAAAGGGCGCCGGTGGAAAAGTTGTCGAAGACGCGAACCACGTTTCCGCGCGCGAGCAAGGCATCGACCAGATGCGAGCCGATAAACCCGGCTCCCCCGGTGACAAGAGATACTGTCATGGAGCGCCTCAGCAATCGAGAGAGAGGGCACCGACGAGCAGAGGGTCTTTGAGCAGCCAACGCCGTTGCGGATGTCTTGGTTACAGCCGCGGCCCCTGTATTTGCCGCGGGCAAAACGGGCGAGCAGTTACTCTACCGTAACGCTCTTGGCGAGGTTGCGAGGCTTATCGACGTCGCAGCCGCGAAGGAGCGCGATGTGGTACGCGAGAAGCTGCAAGGGGACGACAGCCACCAGAGGCTGCAAGTATTCGGGCACGTCTGGGATCGTGATCACCTCGTCCGCGCGTGCTTCCACTTCGTCGTCCCCCGCGCTGGCGATGGCGATGACCGGCCCTCCCCGGGCCTTGATCTCTTCGAGATTGCTCATGACCTTGTCGAACACCGCGCCGCGCGGGATGAGGAAGACCGACGGCGTATCCTTCTCCACCAGTGCGATCGGGCCGTGCTTCATCTCTGCGGCCGGGTAGCCCTCGGCGTGGATGTAGCTGATTTCTTTCAATTTGAGCGCGCCTTCCAGAGCCACGGGGTAAAGGTACTGGCGGCCCAGGTAGAGCACGTTGCGGACCGAGGAATAGCGCTCGGCGATACGCCGAACTTCATCATGGCAGTCTTCGATTGTCCTGCGGATGGTGTCGGGAATGGCGCGCAATTCGTCCAGTATCCTGGCTCCTTGCACGCTGGAGAGATGGCGCATGCGGCCCAGGTAAAGGGCGAGGAGCGTCAGCACTGTGACCTGGGCCGTGAACGCCTTGGTGCTGGCGACGCCGATCTCAGGACCGGCATGCAGGTAGACGCCGCCGTCGCATTCGCGGGCAATGCTGCTGCCGACGACGTTGCACAGGGCCAGCGTCGGATGCCCTTTGCGCTTGGATTCGCGCAGCGCCGCCAGCGTGTCTGCTGTCTCGCCCGACTGGGTGATGGCCAGGACGATAGTATTGCGCTCGATAGGCGGATTGCGGTAGCGGAACTCGCTGGCGTACTCGACCTCGACCGGGATGCGTGCAAGTTCCTCGAACAGATACTCGCCGACCAGTGCCGCGTGGTAGCTGGTGCCGCAAGCCGTCAGGATGAGACGTTCGGCGCGGCGCAATTGCCGGCTGTCGAGATTGAGTCCGCCGAAATGAGCGCTGGCATCGGGGTCGGACAACCGGCCGCGCATGGCGTTTTCAACCGCCTCGGGTTGCTCGTAAATTTCTTTGAGCATGTGGTGCTCGAAAGCACCCTTGTCGGCATCACCCGGGTCCCAGTCGATCTGGTGCACGCTGGCATCTACGCGAGCCTGATCGCTATCGAGGATGTGCCAGGAATCTTTGGTGATCACGCACATCTGGTGGTCTTGCAGGTATACCACTTTTTCCGTTTGGTCCATCAGGGCCATCGGATCGCTCGCGAGGAAGTGTTCGCCTTCGCCGATGCCAAGTACCAAGGGGCTTCCCTGGCGTGCCCCGACAATGAGATCGGGGCTAAGTGGACTGATGACGGCCAACCCGTAGGTCCCTTTGAGCGCCGCGAGGGCTTTGCGCACCGCTTCTACGAGGTCGCCGTTCAGGTGGTAGGCGATGAGCTGAGCAATGACCTCGGTGTCGGTGTCGCTGTGAAAGACGATGCCCTCTTGCTGGAGCTGCCGTTTGACGCTTGCATAGTTCTCGATGACGCCGTTGTGGACGATGGCGACTTGGTTGTCGCCGCCCACGTGCGGATGTGCATTGGCGTCGGTGGCAGGCCCGTGCGTGGCCCAGCGCGTGTGACTGATGCCGTGACAGCCGGGAATCGGCCGGTCACGCAAATGACGGGCCAGATTTGCAATGCGGCCGGCGCGTTTGCGCAAATGCAGGCACGCCCCCGTCACCGTAGCCAGGCCTGCGCTGTCGTAGCCTCGATACTCCAGACGTCGCAAGCCTTCGATCAAAATGGGCTCGGCTTCGCGGTGACCGACATATCCCACGATTCCACACATGAACCAGTCCCTCCCATTACACCGGATGCAAGTTGCGAGCCTTGGTTGGCTTCAGGGAGACACGCCGCAAACTGAACGAACAAACGGCAAAAGATTGTCACTGACGGGCCAAACGATACTGCCATGTACTGCCGGCGAAGCGACTCCGTCTACGTCCTGTTCAGGCTTTGACGATCCGGCCTTTCGCGGGTGAGAGGCCGGCGGTTGCATTGCGCGTATCGACAACCAGGGGAGCGTGGCGAACAATCCATTCATAGTTGTACGCGGAATGATCGGTGACGATGACCACGCAATCCAGCGCAGCCAGGAACTCCTCCGTGAGCGCTTCGCTGTCCAGGCGAATCGAATGATGGCGCATGCGCGGCAGCGAAGGAATGAGCGGGTCGTTGTAGGAGACGTAGGCGCCGCGCCGCTTGAGCATCTCGAGGATCGTGAACGCCGGCGATTCCCGAGGATCGTCCACGTTTTTTTTGTAGGCAACGCCCAGGACGCAGATTCGGCTGCCCTTGATGGGTTTGCCGTCGTCGTTGAGGGCCGAGGCAATCCGGTTGACGACGTATTCGGGCATGGCCGCGTTGATTTCACCAGCGAGTTCAATGAACTTGGTGTTGATGCCGGCCTTGCGCGCTGCCCAGGTCAGGTAAAACGGATCGATGGGAATGCAGTGGCCGCCAAGACCCGGGCCGGGGTAAAACGCCTGGAAGCCGAAAGGCTTGGTTTTGGCCGCTGCGATAACCTCCCAAATATCCACGCCCATCGCCGCGAAAATCACCTTTAGCTCGTTCACGAGCGCGATATTTACTGCGCGGTAGGTGTTTTCCAGGATCTTGGCGGCCTCGGCCACCTGCGTGCTCGAAACCGGGACGACGCCGCTGACAATCGGTTCATAGAGCGCTACGCCCAGTTTGCCGCTGGTGGCATCAATGCCGCCGACCACTTTGGGAATGGTTCGCGTGGAGAAATTAAGATTGCCCGGATCCTCGCGCTCGGGGCTGAACGCAAGGAAGAAATCGCGGCCCGCGCGGAGTCCGGACTCCTCGAGAATCGGCCGCAGCAATTCCTCCGTCGTTCCCGGGTACGTAGTGCTTTCGAGCACGACAAGCTGGCCCGGGCGCAGACGCTTACTGATGGCTTGACCGGTGCCGGTAATGTAAGAGAGGTCTGGTTCGCGGGCTTCCGTCAACGGCGTTGGTACGCAAATGATGATGACATCGACATCGGCAAAACAGCCGGGGTCGGAAGTCACCTCGAACCTGCCGGTGCCCACCAACTCCGCAATCCGCTCGGAGGAGATGTGTCCGATGTAGCTCTGCCCCGTCTTGAGTTTTTTAACTTTCTCTTGATCGATGTCAAAACCGACGACGGGGTAGCCACCCCACGCAAACGTCTCGGCCAGCGGCAGTCCAACATAACCCAGGCCGACGACGCAGATGCGTGCGGTGTGTAGTTCCAAGCGGGAATGAAGTTGTTCTGCAAGTGTTGCCGAAGCTGTCAATTCGCGGGTCATCCCTAGTCTCCGTTCGATTCGTTCGTGCGACTAGATGCAATCATCAATTCAGACGTGACAGAGCAACACGTCCGGCTCGCTACCGTTGTCAAATCGTTCCTCATTACCGGGCAAATCCAACGCTCTACGTCATTCTGTGCCCTCAGGATGATAGCAAACCGCATGCCAGTGCCAACTCCTCGCGCTATTCCTCCGGCACGAGTGAGTTCTATTTGCTTGATCAACAAGTGGATAGGGATTCGGCTCAAAGGTGCTGCATACCGGAGTCGCAGGTATCCCTGGTGTTCGTTTCCAGGAAACTTAACAAGGAGCGTTAACAGGCGCAAAGAATGGTTAACAGGCTATTTTGTGTTGACGCCTCTATGTGGCGCCCTGACACAGCCTATTATTTCTCGTCCAGGTCCACCAGCAACCGATCCAGGGCCTTCTCCTCGAGAGGATGGATTGCCTGCGCAAGATTCATCTTGCGGGCTCTCCGGATGCTCTCTACTGCATCCTTCTGCCTGCGTGCCTTGTGCTGCGCTTGAGCAAGATGGAAGTACATCGTCGCCGTAGGAACATCGCGGATACATGCATCAAGATCTCTGATGGCGTCGTCGATTTTATCAAGGTTGAGATAGATCAGAGCACGCGTGTCCAGCAATTCCGCCATCGGGCCGGCGATTTCGATGGCCTTCTGGACGTTTTTGAATGCCTCACCGTAATTGTTGTCCAACAAGGCCTGGAACCAGGCAAGGTTGTTCAGGGCCATAACGTTGGTGGGATCCTGGTCGAGAATGCTCTGGTACACCTGCTCTGCTTGAAGGTACTGGTGTTGCAGCGTGCGCAAGTTCGCGACATCCATCTGCAGTGCGAGAGACTCTGGTTGCTTTTGCAATGCCTTCTCGATAAGACGCTCGACCTGCTGGAATTGCTGGGGGGTGGGACTCTTGCGGGCGTTCAGAATGGCCAACGCGAGGCTGGTCATCCTTTCTGCCGGAAAACTATCCCAGAGTTTTTCGCAAATGTCTAGAGCCTCTGAGAGGCGGCCTTGTCGTCCAAGGAAAGCCGCCAGCTGCAGCGAGTCCTCGCTGCCCGATTTTCTTGCGAGTTGCCGATAAATCTCTTCGGCGCTTGCGATTTGCCCAATCTCTTCGTAGAGCTGAGCAGCAGTGCCGATGTCCACGCCGGGTGATTTCGCGAATTGCTTGGCCGCGGCTATTGCGTCAGCGCTCCTTCCGGCCCTGTTCAGAAGGAGGGCTTGCAGTTGCAGTATCAGTGCGCCGGCCGGGCGCCGCGTCTCGGCGTCGAGATTCTGAAGCCGATCGAGCGCGTGCTGGGCCGCATTGGTCTCTCCCAACTCGAACAATCTTCGGCCGCAGTAGGCGATCTGAGCCGGATTCTCCGAGAGCGTGACGATGGTGACATATTGCCTGTAAGCATTGTCCTTTTCGCCAATTTGCTCGTAGAGCTGGGCCAACGATTGCTGTTCCTCCAGTGTGGGCGCCTGTTTTTTTGCCAGCTCTTCAAGCAGCCTGGCGGCTTCGATACGTCTGTTCTGCCGTGTTGCCAATACGTGCGCCTTGGTTCGGAGGTCCTCGATGGAGTCGGGGAGAATCTGCAAGTTCTCTTTGAGGTATTTGTTGAGAGCCTGCTCGAACTTCTGTTGTTCTCCGGAATAAGCCAGACACAGGGCGAGCCCGCGTCGCGCCCACATGCGATCGCTCTCGCTCGCCTTCGTTTCCTCGGCCAGGACCTTGGTTAGATAGGGCTCTGCATCCGCAAGCCGTCCCAACCGCAGATAGAAGCTGCCGGCATTCCGGAGCATGGGAATGTCATCGGGATTGTCCTTCAATGCCGCGCTGTATTGCTCAACGGCTTTGTCGACCCGACCGAGCGCTTCCCAGCATTGAGCGAGTGCCACGGGCGCCAGAGCAGGCGGAAGGTTCTCCTTGGCCTGCAGGATAACGGCCTCGGCCCGGTCTTTCTGGCCATTAGCCGTCAAGAATCTGACCAATTCGAGCCACGCTTCCGGGAGTTTTGCGCCCGCCGGCAAGGCGACAGCTTTTCGGAACGCATTCTCGGCCTTCGTTGCATAGTCCTTACTCTTGTTCTTGTCGCCGGCGTAGGCCAATGAGAGCACTTGGCCCAACAATAAATAGTCGCGCGGATCTTGAGAGCCATTGTCGATGGGTTGCTGGGCGATAGCAATCCCGCCGGCGAAGTCTTTCTCGTTGATCTTGAGAAAGGCTTCCATTTTGCGCACCTCGGCCGATCCCTCCTGCTTGGAGATCTTCTCCAGGAAGGGCTTGGCCTCCTGATAGCGACGACTCTCAAAGAGGATCTGGGCAATCTGGTGCAGCGCCTGCGGGCTGCTTTCACCCAACTCCACGGCCTGCATCAGCTTTTGCAGTGCCGCGTCCTTGTTGCCTTCGAGCAAATAGATCTCAGCCTCGCGCGTGGCCACGGCTGCCCAGGAGGGGCGTTGGGCGGCGACCTTGCTCAGAAGGGAGCGTACGTATCGGATCTTGTCGACGTTTTTATCCTTCCTGGCCGAGGAGAGAATGCGACATGCCTCCGCGTACTTCCACACCGTCCCATCCTCGCCCTCGATCTTCTTGACATCGGCCAGCATCTTGGTTTGGGCTGCTTTGTCACCGTCCTGGATGGCGAGATCGAAGAGGCCGAGCCGAATGTGCATGTCGTTCGGATCTTTCTCAAGGAGCTGAGTCCAGAGACGCTTGGCGTCGGAGCTCTTCCCGGCACGCTGGTAAAGCTCGGCCAAGCCCTTGAGGAACGGAACCTCTCCTTGCCCCAGTTTGCCGGTGTCCTGTTCCAGTTTGGCCAGCATCGTATCTCCACCCTTGTCTCTCCCGGACTTGATCCAGTACCGGGCCTTGGCGAGGCGCAGCTCCGGCCGGTCTCCCAAGAGTTTTTCAGCATCATTAAGCACCTCTAAGGCCTTTTCCGGCGTTCGGACCCGCTCGGTGGTGTCCGCGAGCGCGATCCACAGTTGCGCTTCATTTTGGTTTTTGGCGCAGGCATTATTCAGTACCTTGAATGCCTCTTCGGAGTTGGGCTGCGGCTTGACCATCAGTGCCCAGGCTTGGATGATAGGGATTTCGGCGAGATCGGGCGCCTTCTGGGCGGCCGCCTGCAGCATGTCCAGGATCGGCTGCCAATTGGCATCCTCCTTCCGCCCTTGCCGTAGATTTTGCGCCACCAGGATCCTGGCCAGTTTGGGTGCGACAGAAGCATCATGGGGCAAAACTCGCTGATACTCGACAATCGCCTCGTCCGGCTTACCTAGCGCGAGAAGGGCCGAAGCGAGTCCTGCTTGCGCGTCGGTCGTCTCGGGCGCCTCGGCCAAAGCCTGGCGGTAGGCGATCAGTGCTCGATCGGGCTCGCCCAGGTTCTCGTAGCAATTGCCCAGGAGGTAATCCAGGCGGTTGGCCTCGGAGGGCTGGCCGGTGAAACGGCCGCGCACGCTTTCCAGCAATTGCGCCGCCTGGCTCCACTGCCCTTGGTACATGTGTTGGCGGGCAGCCAGTTCATCCAGGACTGCCTGCGATGCCTGAGAGTCGCGCAGATGCTGAACGATTTCGGCAGCTTCCTTGTCGCCGCGCTGGATATGGATCTCGGCCAGCAGCTTGAGAAGTCTGTTGCGGTTGGTCTCTGGGACGGCCTTCAGTCCGTTCCGAAGCGCAGCGATGGCGTCGTCGGGGCGCCGAGCACTCAGTTCGACTGCTGCCAGCATGCCGTACAGTTTGACGTTGGCGGGGGCATGCTCGATGCCACGCTTGAGGTAAGCGCGGGCTTCGGCCGGCTTGTGCTGTCGCATGGCGAGCCCGGCGGCAGCCAGGCCCACCTCGACGTTCTGGGGAGCCAATGCCACAGCCTCGGTCACTTCCTTGTCCGCATCGGGTTGCTGGCCGCGCATGCGAAGGTGCTGCGCCCGGAGCAGGTGCGCCTCAGCGTTTTCCTTGTTATTCTTGACTAACATCTCTATGACTTTGTCGGCGTCCTGCGCTAATTTGCGGCGTACCACCAGGAAATTGGCCAGCTCCCAGTAACTGGCGATGTCTTTCTTGTCGTCTTCGATCGCCTGTCGAAGGAACTTCTCGGTCTTGACATCATCGCCTTTCCGGACCAGGCAAACGAACTTCCAGCCTTTCAATTCCGGGTCGTTCGGGTAGACCTTCAATAAACTCGTGATGTGCTCCATGGCCTCATTGAATTGTCCCATGCTCATGGCGAGGGACACGAGTTTACGGCGCAGGTCGTGGTTGTCCGGTTCGTGCTGCAGCACATCTTGCAGCAGAGAGAATATCCGCTGCCAGTCTTGTCTCGACTTGTCTTTGTCGGCTTTCTGATCGAGGCATCGAGCCTGTGCCTTCTTGGCCTCTAGATCGTCCTTCGCGTAGAGAAGGTATTGACGGTAGTACCTCGCCGCCAAGGTGAAGTCTTTTTGCTCTTCTGCTTCCTGGGCACGGATCTTGATCACTTTGGCGTTTCGCTGCACCTGGTAGCCGTGCAAAAAGGCAACCGCGGCGCCCAGGGCAATCAGGGAACCCGAAAACCACAAGAGAAACCTCACGTTTACCGTTCGGTGGAGAGCCATTTCGCTCGTTCTCCGCACTGCAACCAACTAGCAAGCAAGAGTGGCCACTGGGGCCACTGACTTCGGTCGACCTCGATGATATGTGCCTCTTGTCCGGAGACAGCCGGCATCCTCTTATGACGGGCAGACGAATCAACTCATATCCAGAAAGGATAGGCGCGCCAAACCGTCATTATTTCATTGCAGAAGGCAGGGTTCAAGTCGGCGGCGGCAACAGGTCGAATGTGGGCAAGCTTTGAGCCACTAACTGGCGGGCAACATCGACAGCCCTTGTAAACGAATACTTGTGATGACGAGCCAGAAGGCTTATCAACCGGGCCTGGTTACGGAAGATGCCGACATAGGTCCGAAAACGATTCAGCGGCGTCAAAGGGAGACGTTCCTGCCGGGGGTCGAATTCCCAGGGATGAAAATACAGCATCGCGACGGAGGGATGACATTCTCCCTGTACCTGGCACAACGCGCGTTCCAACAGGAAGAATGGCAAGAGTCGAAAATAGCCGCCGCCTCCCACCGGGATATTGGTGAAAAGTACACGCAGCGTCGCGGGAGGGATCTCAATTAGCTTGTGCACTGACCCGCGTGCAAGGAATGGTGAACGCGGCGCCTGTGGGATGCCATAACGATCGTGCCGCACCGGGTAGATCGAAGAATCGTAGAGTATTCCGCTCTCGGCAAGCACATCCACCGCCCATGCAGTCTGGCGCACCAGGCTGAAGGTCGGGGCCCGGTAGCCGAGTATCCCGAGTCCCGTCACTTGCTCCAGGGCGTCCTTGCTTTCGCGCACATCGGCACGAAACGACTTTGCTGTGAAATTGTGGATGCGTCGATGGTTCCAGCCGTGGCTTGCGACTTCGTGTCCCGCTTGGGCCATGGCACGGACAATCCCCGGACTATGCTTGACGATTTCACCGACCACGAAGAAGGTCGCCTTGATGCCGCGCTCTTCCAGTAGATCCAGGAGCCAGCGCGTCGATGATTCGAGCCGGCCGCGGTAATGTGCCTGCAGGCTGGGACTGATCTCGAGCGTGGCCGCGGCTTCGATCTGGTAATGCTGTTCAACGTCGAAGCTGAGGATGAGGCGCGTCGGTCTCCTGGCGACCGCATGGACATCCTCCCATGCTGACGGAAACTCCAGGACCGAAGTTGCTACAGTTGCCATTAACGTCCCCGAGGACTGACTAGCTGCAAACGCGCGGTATAAGAACACAGTAAACCATGATGCAGTAAGCGCTTAAATCTTACCGCGCAGCCAATACCAAAGCGTTCCCAGCCACTCATGGCACGCCCGCTCGAAAGCAATCCCTGCGTGGAGACTGGGAATGATTTGTTGGGGCCACTCTGTATCGTAGGTCGCCTGGTAGCAAGAGCCACAGGGGACTACCTCGAAGCCTTCCTTGCGAAAGCAGCCAACCGCGCGCCCCAAATGTTCCGCGCTCGTGACCAGTATGATCTTATGTATATTAAGAGCTTTGAGGAGTTTGGAACACTCTATTGCATTCTCGAAAGTGGTCTGCGATCTGTTTTCCAGAATTACATTCGATTTATCGAGCCCAAGCTGTACAAGATAATCGCGCATGGCGCTGGCACAGTCCGGATCCAGAGCATTGTCCGGTTTTCCGCCACTGACGATCACCGGACAGGGCTTCCCCTGCTTGAACATTTCAGCGCCTTCCCGGCAGCGGCAGAGGGATTCGTAGTCCAGTTCGGGGCGGATGCGAATTGCGTCGGGGGGCGCTACGTAACTAGCCAGAACCACGATGGCCTCGGCATCGCTGGGCCGATCCCGCAAGGGCGGATACCGCGACTCGATGGACCGCGTCGCGAACCATCCGACGACGGGAGTGCAGGATACCAGGAACAGCACAAAAGGAATGCTAACCCACAGGAGCCGGGCACGCGATTCTTTTCGCTTGCGCCACAGATTGGCAACCACAAGCGCCATTACCATGCAAAAAATGGGAAATGGCTGCAGAATATTCCAAACAAAGATCTGGTACATCGGTGTTACTCTGACCACCCCAGGCGGAGCGGCTAGGCGTCAAGGTATTCCCCGGACAATCGCCGGACCGATCCAGCGCGTGACCGCCACGGGCAGACGTTGCCAGATGCGTATGAAGCGCTGGTAGCGAGGGTTGTCGTGACGCATGTCTGTCACATCGCCGCCGCGTACATAATACTGCCACTCGGCTTGCAGCGCTTCGGCGCCCCACTGTTTTTTGAAACGGACCGTGTTGCTGTCCTTGCTGGAGCGCCCAAAGTCGAAGACGGCCTGGGAACGCTCGATGCTGCGTTCGAGCAAGAGCCAGTACATGAGCATATTCGCACAGGTGTGGTTGAACTCCCGCAAGGAACTGGCGCTGGGAACCTCGGTGATCCCCCAGCCATGGAGAAGGAGCGCCGCGGCAACCGGGCGATCCGCCGCACGGAGCACGCAAAACTCCGCTCGTTCAGGGAATTGTCGCAGAATACTGCGGAACAGTTTCCTGCCGAAGACAGGCGTGCCCAGGTCGCGCATGTTTTGGCTGAAGACGGTATAGAAGTCCGGCAGAAGTTCTTCACGGCCCCACACGGGAACGAACTGGTTCTTCTGCCCCTTGCGGATTTGATTGCGGACCTTGGCGGAGAGTTGCGCCCAGAGCATTTCGCTGGTTTCGGGCAGCGGAAGCTGCATGTGGACCTTGTCGGTGCGCGTCTGATTGAACGCCGGGTGCGGCGGGCCCTGCACCTGTCGCAGCTCCAGGTGCCGCACGCCGAGCTCATCGGCAAGCTGCACCGCATGATCGACAAGCAGCCGGTAGACATTCTCATCGTCAGCTACAACGCCGCCATAGTTCACGTAGGGCAGGCTGACCAGGAACCGGCCGAACAAGATGCTACGGACATGGGCCAGTGCCAGGAACCCGCGCGTCTCTTCGCCCGTTACGACCTCCAGACAATAGGGCACGTGCTTGAGCGCCTGTTGCAGCACAGTCGTCCATGCCGGATGCCAGCTTAGTTGTAACGGTCCCCGCCGGTTCAAATAGGCCTCCAGGCGAGGCCAATGAGAACTGATGTCTCGTCCCGTGTGGACTCGTAGCTCAAACGCTGATGTTGGAGTCAAGGCTTTGTGCAAAATCATAACTGGCCGAGAAGTTCGTCGTAAATGGTGCGAATCTTTTGCATCCGCTGCTCGAAGCTAAAGCGAGCCTCGATTGTCCCGCGCCCAGCCCGGCGTAGCTTTTCGCGCAAGTCGTCGTCTTGCAGGATGCGCGCCAGCGCATTGGTCAATTGCTCAACGGACTCTCCGTCGATGAGCAAGCCATTTTCCTCATCGTCGACTAGCTGGGGAACGCCGGCAACGCGGGTTGCGACAACCGGCACCTCCAGCGCCATCGCCTCCAGCAATACATTCGGCAAGCCTTCACGAATGCTGCTCAAGGCATACACATCCATGGCCTCATAGATGCCTCGGATGTCCGATCGGTAACCTAACAGGCAAATGCGGTCCGCTCGATCCAGTTCCGCAATCAGCTTCTCCAGCGCTGGTCGTTCCGGTCCTTCGCCGACGATGACGAGCCCGGCATCCAGGCCCCTTTGCAGCAAGCGATCGGTGGAACGGATCAGCAGGTCGAAGCCTTTTTCGGCAGAGAGTCTGCCTACCGCGCCTATCAAAAGACGATTGGAAGGGATTTGCAAGGCCTGTTTTGCCTGGCTGATATCGAGTGTTCTCGAATACTCTTGCGTGTCGATCGCGTTCTGGACGAGCAGACAGCGATCCTCCGGCACGCCGCAGGCCAGGCATTGTTCGCGGAGGTCGTTCGAGACGCAGATGACGCGCTCGAAGTAAGGCAGGCAGAGCCGCTCGATCTTGTAATAGAGAGTTGCCCGCCCGGTTTGCACTCCCCAGCCATGAACGGTCGTCACCAGGCGCAGTGGCCAGAACATGCGCAGGAGCAGCCCCAAGGCATTGCTCTTGTAGTCATGCCCATGCCATATCGTGACACGCTCACGCCGGCAGATCTCCAGGAACTGTGTGATCACACGGTAATCCCAGGGGCCGCGGTCGGGAACGGAGAGTAGAGGCGCTTGCCAGAGTTCCGCCTTTCTGCGCAGCTCTTCGAATCCCGCATCACCTGGAGGATGCATGTAAGCGCACAGCATGCGGTAGCCTGCATTCACCACGAAGCGGGGAGAATGCAGAATCGTCTTGTCGGGTCCGCCGCCGGAGCCGGTGACAACACGCGTGTGCAGCACGACGGGCTGATCCTGGCATCGCGATCGGCGCTTCACAGCTTGTCCCGACGGTTTAACCAGCATGGCTTCCATTCAAGCCCACCTTTGCATCCATCGCCCAGCGCTCGAACTGCCTGGCCTTTTGGTCCCAGCTTTCGTCGAGCAAACGTATTCGAGCTTGGCGCTGTTCGGCTGAAAGTCCGTCGTTTAGGCGTCCGCGCACCGCTTGGGAAAATGCTTCGGGCGTGGCTACCAGGTCCAAACAGTCCGACCATTCGCGCGTCGCCGGCAAGTCTCGAACGACCGCCGGTTTGCTGGTAGCCAAGTACTCTTTTAACTTGAGGGGCTGCATGGCGCGGGTTACCGGAAGATCAGCATAAGGCATGATGAGAACCGCTGCCAGATTCGCCAAACCGGGCAGTTGTTCGAACGGCAACGACCCAATGCGAACAACCCTTCGGGATGCAAAGAGCGCCGGGTCCGGATCCAACTCCGGGCCCGCCAGGACAATCGTGCCGCTCGTCAAATCGTCTGCCAGACGGTTGACAAGGTTCACATCCATGCGTTGATCGATGAGCCCCCAAAAGACGATCAGCGGCCGCTCCAGTCCCTCGAGTTGCGGCAGCAACGCTGGCGTTTTTTCTGCCGGCTCCCATGCCTCGAACTCGACCCCATGTGTCAGCAAGCGCGCTGTTTTCCCCAGCGCGGCGATGCGATCGCGGAGCGTTTCGCTCACGGCGATCACAACATCGGCCTGATTGACCAAACGCTCTTCCATCGCGCCCAAGGCTGCGGTGTCGGATCCTGGCCATTGCGCGAAATCGTCCACACAGTAATACACCCAGCGCCGTGCCGGGAGCACTCCTATCAAGTCGGCGACAATGGGAATGGTAGTAACAACGACCGGCGGCTCGGGAAGCGTACGAAGGAGCGATCCGAGTTGCCAGCCAAGCAAACGCCGATTGAGCCCTCGATCGAGCTTGGAAGAGAACCAAGGCCACATTCTGGGGCTAAGCACGCGCGGCCTTGGTCCGGCGTTCTCTTGTCGCGCTTTGGAAGTCCCGAGCCAACTCCCCAGCTTCTCGAAACTGCGGCTGAGCGTGGCGAGATCCAGGCGCGGCCGGCGCATGCCGATCGTGTTTACCCAGTAGATGTCGTAGCGGTCCAGCAGGTGCCCAATCAGATACTGGCAGCTGGAGGGATGCCGGCCCCAATCATCGGCAAACACCAGAAGCGGCGGAGTCTGGGACATTGGCTCAGTTTTCCAGCATCTCTTGATAGAGCTGTCGATAGCTTGCATGCATTTTTTTCTCTGAAAACAGCGCCCAGGCGCGCTCGCGCCCTTCGGCGCCCAGCTCCCGGCGCAGTGCGGCATTCTCCGAGAGCCGCAGGATTTGCTCAGCCAAGGACGAATGGTCGCCCGATGGGGCCAGCAGACCCGTTGAGCCGTCGGCCACTACCTCGCCGATGCCGCCGACGCGCGTGGCGACGATGGGAATGCCCGCGGCCATTGCTTCGATCAGGGTCAGAGGGATTCCCTCGCTGATGCTCGTAAGCAGGAAGATGTCTGCCGCTTGCAGAAGTCTAGCAACGTCGGTCCGCAGACCGAGAAACTGCACGTGGGGCTCCAAACCCCGCTGCCTCACGAGTTCTCGAATCTGCGGCTCCTCAGGTCCGTCACCCACGAGCACGAGTCGGGCCCTGGGACACTTTTGTAGCACGCGATCGATGGTGCGGATGGCAGTGCCATGATCCTTCAGATAGTCGAGCCGGGCCACTTGGAGGATTACCAGGCTTCCGGCTTCGAGCCCTAACTCGCGCCGGACGACCTCACGCTCCTGAGTGCCATCCTGAAACGGAGCCAAATCGACCCCGTTGTAGATGACCTTTATTCTCTCGGGGCAAATCCCCTCGTTGGAGATAAGAGCCTCGCGGACAGCTTCGCCGACGCCGATCACCCGGTCGCAACTCTTGAGAAAGAGCCGGTTCACCGCCATGCGCTTGCGCCGCGGATAATCAGGGAAATGCCGGCCATGCTCCGTGAACAATATGGCCGGCCGACGATAGAAGAACCTGGCCAAGTTACTGTAGAAGTAGGGCGTGTACTGATGCGCGTGCACAAGGTCGACCTGTTCCCGGCGTAGGAATCGGGCCAGGCGGAACGAGCTGCGCCAATCTATCCCGGGCCGGCGTGTCAACACCTCGATGCGAAATCCTTCGGCCTGGAGGTCTTGCCCCAGTTTGCCAAGCTCGTCCAAGCAGACAAAGACAAAGCGATGCCTGTCCGCGAGCTGGCGGGCCAACCGCGCTGCCAACACTTCCGCGCCGCCCATGCGCAGGGAGTGCAGAATCTGGCAGACGGTCGGCCTGTGGGTGCGAACGGGCAAGCGCTCCCTGGTCACGTCTGTCTTTTCAGCCACAGACAACGCTTTCACCTTGGTCACGCGGCTATCAAATTTAACACTGAGCGAGCCCGGATGTTCCGGGCGGCGCGCACATGATTTCTACCTGCCTGCCTCGATTTGACTCGTCGATGCAAGCCCCAGGAGCGGCCCGAAGGGTGCCAGGCAGCGATTCCAATCGTGGTTCTCTTCAACGTATCGTCGCCCAGCGAGGCCTAATCGTTGCCGCAGGCTAGCATCGCGCCACAGGCTTTCTATGCCGTCTATCCATTCATTAGTACTCCGAGCAACAATCAGATCATTGTCTGGACTGGCGCGCAAACCCGCCAGTGCTTGGGGCGAAACGATGGTGGCCTTTGCCATTGCCAGGGCTTCGAGGACCTTGTTTTGTACGCCACGGGCGACGTGCAAGGGGACAATGGCAACGCCGGCGCGGGCTATGTGGGGACGGACGTCCAGCACCTGGCCAACAAGGTCGACGCCGGGCAACTCAGCCAGCCGCCGCACAGCGGGAGCCGGCCGTCTGCCTACCAGATAAAACTTCGCTTCCGGCCAGCGCCGGCGAATTTCTCCCCAGACCTCGTTGCAGAACCAGACGGCGCCTTCGACATTGGGGCGATAGTCGAGGGCACCCGTGAAAACGCAGCTTGCCTCGGAAGCAAGCGGCGCGGGGCGAAAGTAATCAAGATCGACGCCATTTGTGACGGCATGAATGGGACCGCAAGGGCAGACCTGGCGATATATAGCTGCTTCCGCCTCGGTGACCAGTGTGACCGCCCGGGCCCAGTTCGTCAGTCCTCGTTCCAGCGTGCGGAGCCTTTGGCCTTCCGTTTTGTACAACCAGGCTCTGGGGCCGCGCGTGATCCCCGCGTAATCGAACCACTTCTGGCTATCGACGTCCACGATGTCGATGACCGCGGGGATTCGTCGTACTTCGGGAAGCTGTAAGTAAGGAACCATGCTCGAGGCAGAAGCGAGCACTACCTGAAAAGGCTTCTCTCGTGCCCAGGCACACACGATTTTTCGCAGAGCCGGAGAACTGAAGGCACCCTCCGTTACCGTCCTTCCGCTTGCAAAGCTGCCGAATGCGCGAACCCAGCGGAGGATCTTGGGCAGCCGTACGATCGCTAACTGCTGACAATAACCTCGCAGTGTGCTCACGACCTCGTCAGGCACCGGTTCGTCGGCAAGGCAGGCCAGATGGAGCGAGCTGTGCTGTGATAAGAACTTCAGCAGATGGAACGCGCGAATCCGGTCTCCTTTATCGGGCGGGTACGGCACGCGATGGACCAGGTAGAGCAAGGGAGGCCGGTCGGATTTGGTGCCAATGCATGACTGCGAGAGCATGTGAATCCGCTATTCCGTTCATGGCCCAGCGCTGAGCCTGATCGAGCGCGCCCGTTGGCCGCGAGGGGCGTTTCAACTGTTATCTTACGCCCGCCAAACGGAGGAGCGCGCTAGCTAGACCCCGCACCGATTTAAGTTGGGCAAGGACTCGCAACTTTTGCGGCACAAATTCTTCCGGTCGGCCGAAATCGAACTCTTGCGTGACTCGAGGAGCGACCTGTAGCGGTTTTTCGCGAAAATAAGCAGCGCAGGTGCCGGCGCTAAGGAGAATGGCGATGGCCCGTACGGAATCCCGAGATGGAAAGCGCAGCAGATCGGACCACGCTCGTTCTACAAGTTCCTCTCCACGCTTCAGACATTGGGACCGTAGCGGTTCGTCGGCATACTGAGCTGCTACCTGCAACACATTCGCCTTCCGCAGCTCCTGAGCCGCCCACGCTTCGGTGGGAAACTCCAGCTTCTCCTCCTGATTGAAATAAGGCATTTCATGATGGACCATCCAGGCGGCATAACGGAGCAAGCTGGCGCGGGCGTAGGCGTACGGTGCATCCAATTCCTCGGCGTCGGTCTTGAGGCGCAAATAGCGGTCCAGGACCAGAAAGAATATCGTATAAGACCATTGCGACTCGACATTCAACAGATTGCGGGCGGCGACATCGTCATTGGGATGGACACAGCGGCGTATGAGAGCCTCCGCCTTTTGTAGGTAGCTACGCTGTTGCGTTACCAGCCAGCCGTCGAGAAGCGCGTTTACGGAATTGCCGCAGCCTCGTCCCGGCCCATTATAGGTGAATCGATCAGTGCTGCTGGCCCAACCTGCTGGCCCATCATCCAAAAAGCGAAAGATGGTCTTCGACCCGTCGTCCATGTCCATGACCCAATTAGCCAGGCTGAGAACGGCATCGCGAGCATCTGGATTACCGGTTACGTAAAAGTAATGCAATAGGCCGGTCGTGTAATTATGTTCGCAACCTGGGCCTCCTCCGTAGGCTTTCTTTGCGGGGCCACAATTAGTCCGCGAGTATGCTCGGTGCGTGCAGGTCGCGGCGTCCCGATAATGGTCCGTATGCCAGAATAAGCCGCCGTTATAGACGGCCCTGTCCCGAGTTGTGTGATAAATGTCGATGTCGATTACATGCCTGGCAAGGGGATCGAGAAAATCGAACCAGCATGCGTCGCCCGACCGGAAGAATTGGAAAAGCGCTCCGTAAATGAAATCGTACTGATTGTTGTAATGCGAGATTACGGGCCGCGGGCCCTCGTAATAGGCGTTCTCGTGGTCCGCATAGATTTCGCCATAGTGCCGCCAACCGTACTCGTCGATGATTTCGCGGCGCGAGAATAGATTTCTCTTTCCCTGCATGGCGTCCGCCAGGATCCCTTCAACGCGCTGGTCCGATTCATGCCCGGTCGGCGCGAAGAATGCGAAGGCGCCGGATTCTGCATACCACTGTGGGCTCGCATGTACGCGGACCGGATCGTGCACCCAGTCGAGGGCGTTCACGTCGGCTGAGCCTTGGGTGGCGATGTCCAGCCAAATGGTATGGGTCTTCTGCTCGCCACCCTGGAGTTCGAACAGGTCTCCAAACTGCCGCGGGAACAGGCTCAGCCGGAGCACTTGACCGCGAGCCTCTATTGCCTTGGGAAACTGCTGCCAGAACTCCGGGACGGCGGCGGTGATAGTGCCGATAGCACCCTGTATAGTCACTCTCGGGTTGGCGCGCAGCCCGCTTTCTTCGTTCGCCATGGTTCGTGCGCGATAGCCGCGCAGCGTGCAAGGCACTTGGCCGAATCGATTGACGTGGTTCTTGCTCTGCCAGTTCTCTCCTCCGCTGGAACCTTGGTAGATCTCCAGATCGGCTTCTTCCTGGAATCGAGCGGTCTCACCAGGCTCGTTCGTCCAGATCAGTTTCGACGGCCCCGGACCGGTCAAGACGAACTCCACCGAGAGGTCGCGGAACAATATCGAACTCGGATCACCCAAATCCCAAAGGCCGTCTCGGTGCCGGGCGCGGTCCGGATTGTGGATCCTTAGATCCGTGCGGACGAGTCCAGTCCCCGCGAAGAAAGCATAGCGGGCAACAAAGCGGAGCGGACGGCGTCCCGGGAACACCCCTTCATATCGCAGCGTGGCGCGGACCGTTCCCTGCGATTCGACAACGACCCGCTCCACGCGAGGTCTGACAGTATGCCCACTGCCGTCCGTCAGAACCACGTCCGTGTGCCGTACATCGAGGACGTCCTTATCCAGGCAAACGATGCGCGTGAACGGCGGCACGCGATCGCGAGTCAGATGGAAAGTCGCCGCGCCCGTTTCAACGAGAATCTCGTCCGGCGACTCCAAAAGAATCAATCGCGGCAAACCCGAATTTTCGGAGGGTTTGGCGACCTGCGAGAGCACCCAGCGGGTTTGTCCGGCAGGCAGGGAGCCTGCGACGAAATCCACGAGCAGCCACTTCACGCTGCCGTCAGCCCAGGTTGCCAGTTTCTCTGTCTGAATCAATATCGGGTGACCGTCCGAATCGAGCAGGCAAAGCGAGGCCGGATTTGCCAGAATACCCTTGGGAAACGGGATACCGACCGTAACAGGTTGATGAGATAGGGTCCGAGTTCGGTTGTCCAGCAGCAGCGGGATTGCCAGGGCCGAAGGGGACCGGCGCATGCAAGCGCCGATCATCGAACTGGTTGGGTTCGATGATGCCGAAGCACTGTTGGCCTGAATCACTTCCATTCTCAACTCCGACAAACGCTGGAAGCAGGGGCTACTTCCGAACCTCGCGCTTACGACCGACTGCCAATCGACTCTAACTGCGGAGAGGAGAGATAGTGGTCAGCCCAGCGAGCAAGGATCAGCAAACTCCACAGCACGCTGCCGTGACGGCCTGTGCCTGCGAGATGTGCGCGATAAATCCTGCGCGCCGTGGCCTGGTTGACGAGGTCGGCTACCTTGGCGCTCGGATCAAGCACGGCTGCTTCGAATTGTTCCCGCAGAGAATTACGGAGCCAGGCGTCGATGGGGATTTCGAACCCATGCTTGGGACGCCATACCACGGCGCCTGGCAAACGATTCTGAAATGCTTTTTTGACAATCCATTTCGTTTCGCCTTCTCGGACTTTCCACTTTGAAGGGATTCGTGCGGCCAGTTCCAATAGCTCGTGATCGAGCAGCGGTGGGCGAATTTCCAGCCCATGAGCCATGCTCGCTCGGTCCACTTTTACAAGGAAATCATCAGGCAGAATCGTCTCGACGTCGGCGGCAATCATTCCTCCCAGGGGGTCGTCGGCCGGTGCGAGGGCGTGTGCGCAACGGACGATCTGCTCGGGATCGTGGCCATTGAGTTCCGCTGCGATGTCGGCCGCCAGCAGCTGCCGTCGGAGGGGCTGTCGGCACCATGTCAGCGTGTTGGCGTAGGCCGCGCCGCTATCCATGCTCAGGTTGGTGAGAAGCGTCTTGGCGCGCAACCGGCGCGGCAGCCAGTCGGCCTTGGGCCAGACGCGCCCGAGCGGCCCCAATGCCGCTCGCCGCAACCACGCGGGTAGCCAACCCCTGATCGCGGCTTCCTTCAAGTCGTGGGCATAACGGGAATAACCCCCAAAAGCCTCGTCGCCGCCATCGCCGGACAACGCCACTTTCACCTTTTGTCGAGCCAACCGGGAGACGAGAAAAGTCGGAATTGCAGAAGAATCGGCAAACGGTTCGTCATAAAAATGTGTCAGGCGATCGAGAAGAGAAACGGCATCGGGCGTGACGATTTCCTCGACGTGGCTTGTGCCAAATTGCTCCGCCACCAGCCGAGCGTACGGCAGCTCACTGAACGATTCCTCACGAAATCCAATAGAAAAAGTTTGGAGAGGGCCCTGGGACATGCCTGCGGCCGAGGCGACCACCACGCTGGAGTCCAGGCCGCCGCTGAGGAAGGCGCCCACCGGCACGTCGGCGATCAGATGCGCCTTCACGGCCTCCTCGATCTTGCTGCGGATCGCTTCCTGCCACTCATCGGCCGAAGGCTTGTGGTCGGGTTCGATACGCAGTTGCCAGTAACGGCGAGGGCTTGCAGCGCGCGCGTTCGATCGAATCGTGACGACGTGGGCCGGTGCGAGCTTTTCGATCTTGCGAAAGATCGAGCGCCGGCCGGGAACCATGCCGAAGGCAAAGTACTCCTCCAGCGCTGCCACATCGATTTCTCGCTCGACATCAGGGTGCGCAAGAATTGCCTTCAGCTCGGAACCGAACAGGACCTTTTCGTCGTCGCGATACAGATAGAGCGGTTTGATGCCAACCCGATCTCGTCCGAGAACGAGCCGCCGCTCTTTCCGATCCCAGAGCGCGAATGCGAACATGCCGCGGAGCTTGTCGACGAGATGATCGCCCCATTCTTCGTAAAGGTGAACCAAGGTTTCGGTGTCGCTATGCGTGCTGAAGCGGTGGCCCTGCTTTTCCAGATCGGCGCGTAATTGCCTGTAGTTGTAGATTTCACCGTTATAGATCACCTGCAGCGAACCGTCCTCATTCGCGATCGGCTGGTCGCCACCGGTCAGGTCGATGATCGACAAGCGCCGGTGGGCCAGGCCAATGCCGGGCTCCGCCCAGAAGCCCTCGGCGTCGGGTCCGCGGTGTGCGAGGCTATCCGCCATAGCCTTGAGTACGCGCGGATCTACCGGACGTGAAGGATCTGCATAAAGTACGCCTGCTATGCCGCACATGACTTTATCCTGTCATTTGTCAGTTTTGGCGGCCGCGTCGGTGCCGCGTTGGTAAATCGGCAGGAAGCCATAATCAACCGTAAGGGCAAGGATTGCCATGGCGGTGCCGTAGTCCGGACCCGCCTCACCATCCCAGCTTCCATTGCGGCGCTGCCTGTTCAGGAGAGCCTCGTGAAGCTGTGGCCGGTAGACGTTCCAGTAATTGTCGCCCAGTTGATACATGGCCTGGGTGCAATAGTACACAGCGTAGGAATCGTGCTCGCTATTCCACGGCGCGTTCTTGAGAATAAGGCTACCCGCTTGCTGAAGCTCGGGAGAGCCGTGGAATTCCTTGCTGCAGACTTCGAGGGCCAGGATGCCGGTCCCTGTGCATGCGGCGGTCACGCGGTTTCCTGGGCGATAGCGAAAGCCGCCGGTAATTGGATCGCGGCAGCGCTGAATGAAACCGATGGCTCGCTCGATATTCTCTTGTGGTACGTCGCACCCGAGGTCCTTGGCGGCGCGCAGGGCCATGATCTGCCAGCCGGAAACGCTCAAATCGCTGTCAAAGCCGCGTACCTCGTAACGCCAACCTCCTCCTTCGATGCCGCGCGCCCGTTGTGCAATCAGGATCACCTGGACCGCCTTCTGCAGCTTCTCCCGGACTTCACTCCCAACCTTGGCGCTGGTCATGCCGGCGACCTCGGCCAGCATGAGGGTACAGATGCCCTGGTGATACATGGGATGATGACCGGCGCTACCCATCATGCCGTTGGGCTGCTGAGCGTCCAGGACCCAACGTAGCCCCTTCTCAACGGTATCGCCGTAGGGTCCCTCGCCCGGAACATGGCCTGCGGACAGAAACGCCATCACGGCCAGTCCGGTAATCGCCGCATCTTTGATGTTATGGGTGCGCCAAGCGCCGTCAGGTGCCTGGCTCAATTGCAGGAATGCCAACGCACGTTCGACCGACTGATCGACTGAGGCGCGCTCCGGCTTCTGGCCTGCTTCGGCAAAGCAAGCTGCCGTCAGGACGGCCGCAAGGGCCATCCCAGCAATGCGCAGCGATCGATTACGAACCAACTGCATGAATATGAATCGCACGAACATTCAAAAAAGCGGCGGAGCTTCGCGTACGAGCTGGTTTGCGAGGGCCAACGAATCTGGCGTGCCCGCATCGGTCCAGTATCCCTCGAGGGATGAATGGCCCAGGCGCTTTTCGCGCAAGTATTGCCGGTTTACATCCGTGATTTCAAGCTCGCCGCGCCGACTCGGCTGCAGATGTTCGACAATATCGAACACGTCGGGGGGGTACACGTAGATGCCTGCAACCGCGTTATCGCTCTTGGGCTCTTTTGGCTTTTCCTCGATGCCGATGATCCGTCCCTCCCGGATCTCGGCAACTCCGTAGCGCCCTGGGTCCGGAACGCGCTTCAGAACAACCCAGGCATGATCGGGAGCTCGATTTGCGTTCGCGAGGATCGAACTGAGCGGGTCGAGAAAAACGTTGTCGCCCAGGATTACCACGCACCTGGCGTCTGCACAAAAAAGTTCTGCAAGACCAAGGGCCTGGGCGATGCCGCCGGCCTCATCCTGAACGCGGTAGGTCAGCCGGCAACCATATTCTCGACCAGAGCCGAGAAGCTCGACAAAATCCCCCATGTGCTCTGTGCCGGAGACGAGAAGAACATCGCTGATCCCTGCCCCGACCAATTTCTTGAGCGGGTAGTAAACCATGGGCAGCGGGCCGACGGGCAGCAAATGCTTGTTAGTGACTTTGGTCAACTCACCGAGTCTGGTTCCCTTGCCGCCGGCCAGGATCACTCCGCGCAAGTGCATAAGTGCTTTGCTCCCGCAGAACCCTTCGCGCCAAAGGTCGAACCTCCGGCTCTTATCTTATCCTGGAACAGAGCTTGAAGTGAAACGCGGCGAGTTTTCTTCAGTAATCGAATGGCCAGGGCGTGTTTCGCAGGAGCGGCGTGCGGCCTGAACGTCAAATTCCCCTTCGCCGTCGATCTTTAGTTCGGTGACGGTTTCTTGCTGGTAACGCAAGTCAATGCGCCTGATCTTGCCACGTGCCAACCTCAAAGGACCGGCCGCGAAATGGACCTCCACTTGGCCAGGCTGGAGAATTTCCAAAGAGATCCTGTCAGTCGTGTAATGAAGTAAACGCCATGGCCGGTTGCACCGGATGCGGCGGTTTGCCGGAGGCGGAGTCAGGTAGTCTCGGTAATCGTTGGGGTCGCCCTGCATACCCGCTTCCGCCGCCTTGACGATGTTGTAGGCCTCGCGGGCCGTGACGAAGTGGAGACGGAAGGGGGGTTTGTTCCAGCGCTCGCACATCATGCGGAACATTGTCTCGATGGCAGGGCTCAAGAACATATTGCGGGCCTGCATCCCGTGCGTGTGGAGTTTCACGAAGATCCATTCCGGCCGGCCCTTAACATGAACGTTCGCGCGCAGCCAGGCGTCCATGCGCGCGGCATTTGGCACGGACGCGAACTCCAGCGCGCTGTCCTCAATCTTCCCCGAGTACCAATCAAGCAGTAGCGGTCCCTGAAAAATCATGAGATCGCCGGTTGCAGGTCGGCCTACCTCGACGTCGATTCCCGAGTCGTATGACTTGGGCCCGGGAGTGTCGGTGGCGTAATAAATGGCGTTGGTTTTTCGCGGCTGGGCCGGCGAAGCGAGAGCGGGGAAGGTGAAGTCGGCATAGCAGCCCGCCTCGCGCAGGGCGATCAGTTCGGTGTTGCAGCCGCTCCAGGCGTCGTGACCGGCGCCATTGTCAAGGGCCCAGTTGCCTGCGATATAGCCAAAGCGGCCACGCGGCGTCTCCTCGGCCGTCAGCATCGCGCCGGCTGAGTTGAACCACTGCAAGCCGCTGTCAAGCTTCGCCGCAAATGTCTCGTGCGTATCATGGCCGTGATGAAGATGAAAATCTACCTCGCCGTAGCCGCGGAACGCAGAGTCGCTGAGCGCTTGCAAACAGCCAAAGACCGGATTGTCGGCCGCGTAGAACCAGGAGTGCTGCGGGCGCCGGCCGTCGGCGTCCTGACAGGCGTCGGCGATATCTTCGTACGCCTTGCACCAGGTGACCACGGATTCGATGGCGGCCTCAGGTGCGTCATCCACGGCAGGCTCGAAATGATCGACAACGAGCACGATGAGGTCGATTGGCGCATTCGCCGGAAGGGCTCGGACGTCGAAGGGGCGGTGATGAGCGAGATAACTGGGAAGCCAATGGCCCGTGCGCCAGTGCAGCGCACGCCCCGCCAGGAGCGGGAAGCTTGCTGCCCGCCGAAGCCAACCGACCTGACCGGCCCATGTAGTTCGCGGGTGAGATGTGGACATGTTTTCCCTGTCCAAGACCATATCCTTTAGGTGTTGCAGAAATTGAAGAGCGCTGGCAACTCTCGCGTGGTCGCTCAGCTGTTGCGAAGGCGGATCACGCGCGCCGGCACCCCAACGGCAATGGCGTAATCCTGGATCGGATCGATGACGACTGACCCTGCGCCAATCACGCAGTGCTTGCCGACATTTGCCAGTACGGCCGCTCGATCGCCTATCCAAGTGTCTGTGCCGATGACAATATGCTGCCAGGTCCCAGGCTGCTCCCGGATAGGGAGATCGAGCCGTTCAATCCCATGCTGGGCTCCGCCATTCATGATAGAGACCTGCGATCCAAGCAATACGTCGTCTTCCAGGGTAACGTCGCCAAGACAGCAATACGCACCTACATAGACATTCCGGCCCACCTTCGCAGTCGGATGAGAAAAAATAGTTCCAAAAGTCAGGCAGGCGTCCGCACCGCACTGGGGCAAAACCATCTGATAAAACGCCCTTCTCAAATATACGCCAGAAAGCCCGGGGAGGAGACTGAACGCTTGAGACCAACCGGGGAATGCCTTCTCGGCCCCCAATGCCGACTTGCCCAGCGTGTACAGCGCGAACGCCGGGAGGACCAGAAGTTTACAAACAACATTGGCAACAGTCTTCAGTAAGGCTTTCATGCGAGCGAATGCTTCGTCAATCTTCCCGAAACTTCGGGCCAGCAGGAACCTCCAGAAATAATTGCCTCGCTCGCCCGGCGAGCCGCGTCCAATCGAACTGCTCTTGAACCCACTGGCGAGCGCGCTGACCCATATTTGCCAGCTCGGCCCGATTGCCCAGCATATCGATGACCATGCTGGCCAGTTTCTCCGGTCCCTCACAGGACACCACGCGCCCGGTCTCGGGAATTCGCATCGTCTCCGCTGTGCCGCCGGAAGTTCCAGCCAACACAGCCTTGCCGCACGCCTGTGCCTCCAGAAGCACTATCCCAAAACCTTCGATGTCCATGCCAACCTGTCGGTTGGGCAGGATGAAGAGGTCGCACTGTTGATAGCAGGCGATGAGCTGTTCGTCATTGGGCTCGCCAAGGAACCGGACACAATCCTCGACCCCGGTCCCTGCAACCAAGTTCCGCAAATGCTCACGCTCCGGCCCATCCCCCACAATGACATACAAGATGTCGGGGATGGCCTCGCGAAGTTTGGGCATAGCCAGGATCATCTGATCCTGCCCTTTGCGCAACTGTAATCGTCCGACCGTTAGAACCACAGTGCGATTGTTCCAACCGAGACGCTCCCGGACAGCGGGGTCCCGGTCACGGGGAACAAAGCGCCCAGCGTCCACGCCGGGGTGGTGCACGCGTACTTTGGTCGAGGGCTGCAGCCAGTCGGTGTGTAGAAGCCTTGCGGTATTCTCGCTACTGGCGATTAGGAATTCAGCGCCATTGAGAACCCGCCGCGTAAGCCAGCTCAACTCGCGGCTCGTCGAGGCCGTGTTAATCTCTTCGCCGTGAACGTGGCAAAGATAGGGGATACCGTACCAAGTCTTGAGCATCCGTGCCATCAGGCCTTCCGGCAGGGTACGGCCGGCGTGGATTACTTGAATTCCCTCAGTGAGAATCAAGCGGCGCAGAGAGCGGAATCCGCGCCAGTAGCCGCGGAGCCCTTCCAAACTGCGAATTCCCCATTGGTGCATGGTGAGAGGTACTCGTCTCAAGCACAAATCGGTCGCCAGATCGAACCTCGCCTGCTGCGGATGTTCGCCGGCAGCAATAACGACTTCATCCCGTGGCATCCGCCGGTAGATTTCCCAATATAAGCGCCCGGTGCCGCCGATCCGCGGGGGGAAGATCTCGCTTACAAGGAGTGCCTTGGGCCCGCGCAGTTTTATAGGGCAGCGATCGCCGCCGCTTCCTTCTTGTGCGGGTGCTGAAATTCTGCCTCCTTGTGGCGCAGGCCGGACGGGCGGGTTGTCGTCACAGTCACCCTCTGCTGCATTCGATGAAGTGCGCGTAAGTTTCTCTAGCATTAGTCCCTGAGTTTCGAAAAGAATTCTGCCAAAACGGCTTCACAAACCGACTCTTGCATTTGAAACCATTCTGGGTCCGCGAAATTCTTCCATCTGCCAATTCCGGGCGTCATGATCAGCTGCTTCAGTTGCGTGAGCTCGTAATGTTCGATCTCCACGACGCTAAACAGGGCCTGCAGTTCGGTCGGCGGGTCGCTGACGAGGTGTTCGAAACAAATCGAATAGTCACTATAGCGTCGCCCGAACAGGTATGACAGCTTCCAGATGTAGTAGAAGAGTTGGTACGGATTTGAAACTTCCTCCTGATCGAGAAATGGGAAATGGTATTTCAGATCGCGTGCCCAGTTGAGCAGGTAGAAGTCGTCGCAAACGGCGAACTCCGCAAAGCTCTCGTCCTTGCCGAAGCGTTTCAAGTCCAGGAGCGCGGAGCACCACTGATCGCGCGGGTGTCGGTACAGGTGGATGATTTTTGCCAGTGGATAATGATGTCTGATCCAGGGCAGGCGAAAATCAATCCGGTTGAATTGCAGCACGGGCCGACCAGTCGTCTTGTTGATGAGCAGGTCGATGTACCGCTTCATCCCCGGGTTCCAAAACTCCTCATCCATGTAAAGATTTCGGTACGTCCACTCCTCTTTGTAGTAATCGCCTAAGTGCTCAAGCCCGTCATACTCTTTCCAATAGTTTTCGACCTGCTTGTGCGTCGGATCTACTCGCTCGCCGCGCAAGGAAGGATCAAACCATCGGCGTTCATTGAATGGCTCGTAAAACGCGACGCATCCTTCTATGTGACGGAAAATGTTCCATAGGAGCGTCGAACCGCTGCGGAACCGTCCGGAAATAATGACCACGTCCCTGCGCTTGGCAGCTCGATTCTCCTGCTGGCCTCCCCCCAATTCCGGGTACGGGCTCTCCGTAAATTCTTGGCCGCCCGCGCCGAGCACTGGCCGCCAGCGCAACAACCCCTTGAGGCCATCAGCTACAATTGCTCTACCGTCGTCCGTCTCGGAGATCCGCCGCAACAGGCTAAAGAAGTATCCACGGAGCCTGCGGCGGAACCAGGCCCCGATTTTCATAGCTTGCTCTCCTGGCCTTCCCTTACCATTAACGCGTTCATCGGGGCGCGCCTCGTTCGTGGGTACACGGTCTTCCCAATCGATGACTTAATGCCCTGCTTGCGCCAGCGAACAAGTTTCCTTAATCAGGCGCAAGTCAATCCGTGCACGCATACGTTCACGTTGTTGGAGTATGAATAGGAGTCCACGAGCTCCTGGGTGTGCTTTTCTATTTCCAGGATCGTCGCGGGGGAGATTCCGACTAGAAGCGTCCCACGGTCTGTCTCCGCCAGTCCGCGCACAAACACCGGCCTGGAGGCCGAAATGTTGCGCACCAGTAACTGCTCTATTCGGTGCGAAGGACAGTGCTTTCCAAGCCAAAGGCGCGCGGTGCGCAGTCCCCAGCGCAACAGGATCTTGCGAACGAGCCGGTAACGCTTAAGCTCGATGCGCTGCACTAAACTGCCTTCCGCGTCGTAAATGGCAACCGCCCTGTTCACCGTGTCGTTAATCACAAGCTGTCTGTCCGAAGTCACCAAAATATTGTGGCAGCCTCGTAGAGATGGATCGTGCACCACGATCTCCGTTGGGTATAGCTTGACCAGGCAACCCAGGCGGTTCAACAGCGCCAGGGGGCGGCCATCCAGCATGGTAATGGCATTGAGGTGGACGTGACTGCGGTCCTTGTCGGCCTCGGCAAGATCGATCAATCGATTGTCTCGATCCTTGGGGAACGGATGGGGAGATAAATCGAAATGCTTAACAAGGACTGGGTCTTCGCGAGCCCACCAGGTTCTCAACGTCTCGCCATCTTGGGAAACCCTGAGGGCTCCGCCGGTCGACGTGGCAGTCGCCCAGATAGCATCCCCGTCCCAGCACAATTCATGCAGACCAGCGAAGAGCCGGTTGCTGATAGGGCGAAGGGGCTGTAGTGTCCTGTCAAAAACGTGCAAAGTGTGGTACGAGGCGGTGTACACTTCGCCGTTCTTGACGAGGATGCCGCGCCCGCCTCGTGTGCCTCCCCGGGGATTCAAGTCGTGAATCATCGGATCGTTGGGAACGATCTGCGTTCTGCCAAGGATCTCCTTGCGATCCCAATCAAGCTTGACAAGCTCGCCGCCCAAGTGGAGCGGCGCCGAACGCACGACTGTCGAGAAATAGATGATCATTGCATCGCTTAGATAGCTGCCCCTAGAACTGGAGCCGATTCAGGAACTTTGCGCTGTTTGGGGGGTGCCAAGCTCCAGGGAACCTGTTTGAGCCGACGGAAAACGAATGAGGAGAAGACGATATCCGTCCCTGCCGAAGAGAGCGACGGCCCAGGCAAGCCACACGAGGGTCATTAGGCCAAAGGAAAGCAGAAAAGAATTCAGGACACGATCTAAACCTCTGCACACAAGCAGGGAAATCGCCATACCGGCCAGTACGCTGCCACAACGCAGCAATGGGTAGTTGTACCGGTCGACGCGACGGTAGAGCCACAATCCGGTGAAGGAGAATGCCATGAAAGCGAACACGCTGGCCCATGCCGCCCCTGCCATGCCGAACAAGGGAATCAAAGACAAGTTCAGCACGATACTCATGAACGCCGCAACGAAATAGGCGGGTAGCAGCGTGGTTGTTCGTTTGCTCAAAAGCACGGGGATGCGAAAGTGGTCGTGCATGCTGAAGAACACGTAGGCCAGGCAGATTACCGGAATAAGGTTCGCCGCAGGCTCATACTCGCTCGTAGCCATGATCCTGAGCAGCGGCCGGGCGAACAGCGAGACGCCGAACATTAGCAGCATCAGGCCGTAAATGAAATAATTGAATACCCTGACATAGACCGCCTTTGGATTTGGCTGCTTGGCAATTTCATAGATGGCTACTCCCCAGATCGAGGCGAATGGCATGATGAAGAAAGAGTTCATTCCCTGGCCGATCTGAAAGGCCAGCGAGTAGAGACCCACGTCGTCCCGATTGCAGAAGTACTCCAGGAAGTAACTGTTGGCACGCTGGGTAATGGTCGACAAGAGAGCGCTCAACACCAGCGGGCTGGCAAAAATTAGGAGCTTGCGGACGATAGGCGAATAAAACACGTAACGCCCGCGCGTGCATGCCAGGATTCCCAGGAGAATCGCGGACGACACCGCCTGACAGATTAGATTGCCTGTGAGGACGCCTGCCACTCCCCAGCCGCGATACACCAGGAAGTAGACGTTCAGCGCGATGTTGAGAAGGAGTCGGCCGAGCGACAACGAGACGAAGATCCCCGACCACTTTTGGACCCGTAAATAGGTCGAAGGCAATTCCGCAACCATGCCCAGCAGCAGCGTGGGCAACACGAGAGAGTAGTAGTAGGAGCCGTTGGCTTCTCCCGGCAAGGTCCACTCGGCGATGTAATCCCGGAGATACCATGCCGGAATGACGAAGGCGAGTGAAACAAGAAGGATGAACGTTAGCCCAGACCACCAAACCTGATCGCGCTCGCGCTCGTTATTCGCATCGAAATGGTAGCGGTTGACGGCCTGTGCCATGCCGCCGCCGATCAGGATCGCGAGGACGACTGTGGTGAGATCGAGGATCGCGATGCAGCCGTAGTCGGCTCGATGCAAGTACCTCGTGTACAGAGGCAGAAGCAAAAAGGAAGCGAGTCGGCTGAGGATTTGGCCGACGCCGTACACGCTCGAATGCTTCAAAAGATCGCGGTAGATTCCCCTCAAACCTCACCCCTACGATGGTCAGGCCGATGCCATGCGAACCGCACTCAGCTAGTCGTCTCCATCACGCATCAGCGTAACGTGCTCAAGAAATCGACCAGCGCCTTCAGATCTGCTGCCGGTAAGGCGGACGCATACGAAGGCATCGTGGACACCGGCAACTCCTTAACGACTTTGCCATCGTCGAATTGATCCAGGTCAGCTTTCTTGAACGTATGAACGACAAAGTTTCCCGTCATCCCGTCTTCCACGAGAAGTCGGATCTCGTCGGCATCCGCGGACTTCAGTTTGCGCCCCTGGCAAGGGACTCCGTGAGACCGGACTTCCCATACCTTGTAGTCCTCGACGATATCTTTACTGGGGTAGAGAATTTTTTCTTCAAGGTATGCCTGACTATGCCGGCCAACCTCCAGCAAATTGGGGGCTTTCAGATCGGCTCCCGGAAAAGGGTCGAGCGAGTGGCACTTGCTGCAGGCAACGTCAGCGCTCATGAAGATCTGCCGTCCGCGTTCCACCGAATCCAGGCGGAGTTGAAGTGTATTCCTTTTCTCTTCCTTCGGCCTGTCCTCGAGCAATGCGAGCAGCCGCGAATACCTGACCGAGCCTCCCTGAGACCAGAGATATGCGACGACGCTGAGTAGTTCGTCGTCGGTTAAGTCCTGCGCAATGTTTTCGGGCATCTCTCCGGTGGCCCCGGGCGCTCGGAAGGCCCCGGGCTTTACGATTGACTCGAAGATGTAGGCCTCGGAGGACATGTCCTTCTTCCGCGTGGCAGCCCACTTGCCAACGTCGAAAAGACATGGACCATAGGTGGTCTTGCTTTGCACGACCGAGTGGCAGGATGCGCAGTGCCGCTGGAAGATCAGCTGGCCCCTGGCAATGTCGATCGTGCGGGCGCTGACCGGAAAGAACAGTGCCGACTCAGCCAGGGCGATAGCGCCCAGAATCGCGGTGGCACAGAGGACGGCCACGAACGCACAAATGAGTTTCCGCACCGATCGTCTCACTTCTTGGTACTGGGCACGATTTTGTAGATTTTGCGCTTCTCGTGACTGCAGACATACATCGCCTTCTCGCTGGGCACAACGATCAGGTCGAGTGCCCCGGGAATCGAAGCGAAGTGCTCCAGTTTCGCTTTATAGCTCGCGCCGTGCCGTTCTAGCACCACGCGGTAGACGCAGTCGGCGCCATACGAGGCAACATAAAGACAATCGTCCCAGTTCGGGGCAAAGCCGTCAGGAGGGGCGTACGCGATCCCTTCGATGGCGGGCTTCGACCGAGTGATCGGTTCCGTCGTTCCAGTAACCTTGATGCCGCCCTCGAGAGCATTAAAAGGGTGCCCGTAGTGTTTCCCTTCGACGAGATGAATAAGGGCGTCGCCGATCTCGGTGTTATTGGCGTCGTTGTCCGTGCAGAACATTTGCTTGTCGGGTCCTTCGGTGACGTCGTAAGGATTGCGCACTCCCCGCGCGAAGATCTTGATTTTGGCTTTCCCGGTCTTGGAATCGATCTGCTTGGGATCAATTTGCAAGATGGTGCCGGCGTACTCGTGGATAGGTGGGCCGTGGTCCGACGGCGCGCCGACACCCACATAAAGGAGACCTTTCGAATCGAATGCGATGCCATTGTTTTGATGCAGTCCATCAGGGAGCTGCGCGCCGGGCAAGTCACTGACGATGTCTACCGCATTGCTAAATGTGCCGTCGTGCTTCAGATCGCGGAAGCGCGTAATGGCGCCCGTGTCCACCTGGCGGATGTGACCACCTTCAGCCCTGCAGTACTGGCCTGCACGCGACACGTAGAGAGCCCCGTCGTGGAACGCAATACCGTGCGGCCGGTTCACATAGTCGGCAACGCGAACTTCCGACACCTGGTCCGTGTCCGTTGCTCGATCCAGACGAACGATGAGGCCATTCTGATACGCGATGCCGGCGTAACCCGCAGCATAAAGATGATTATCCGGCCCCATGGCGATGCTGGTTGGCATCAGGTTGAGCTGCGCATATTCCGTTATTTCGAATCCGTCGACAACGGGTTTCTGCACAAGGCCGCTCGAGGAATCCGGGCGATCGGGCAGGCCCAGATAAGGACTGATCCAGTTTTTGAGGACAATAGAGGACAAGAACAGGACCGCACCCATGTAAGCCGCCAGGCTGAACATCCGATGCCAGCGTGTAGCCGAGAAGCCCTCGAGGGCAAATGCAGCCAGCAATCCACACATGGCGCCTGCCGCGACCGAAGCCACATGATTTCGGTCAAACCTGGCAGTGTTGAGGAGCACGTAGACAACGCTGTTTCGGCCGGCAAGCGCGGCGGATGCAGCGGCGAGCCCACCGACAAAAACCAGCAAGGCCGCCAGGGCGCGCACCCATCTCCCGCGCCCTTGCCCAAGGAAGAGGGAGGCAAGCGTTCCGATGCACGCCACGCCGGTCAATACGACGAGGAATGCGGCCAAATATTCAATCGGCATGGAGAAATCCGAAGAAAGATTAGACGAACGGCCGAGGCATGGCGGTGATCGCCTGCCCGGACAACCCCTGCGCCCATTCCGGCGAATATTCTGGCGCCGTGGTAGTTGCATCACTCAGCCGCTCTTGCATCAGCACGGTCCCGGCACCAAGAATACCTACATAGTAGGCAACCTCCAATGTCCTGAACGAGCCGAAAATTGCCTCTGTCATGTAGCCGCAGATGGTGGCAAAGACAGTGCAGGCCAACAGTCCAATCCAGGGATCGGCCGCCTTCACTTTCTGGCGGGCGATCGGCCAAAGACGTTTGAGAGTCAGCAGATAGAAGGTCACGAGGCAAATGATTCCTGGGAAGCCGTGCTCCGCGGCGACCTGGATCCAGAGGTTATGGCCCTCCCTGTGTGGCGGGAGCCCGTAGCGCTCGGAAACTAGATGCCAGTGATCGGGACCCACTCCGAACACCGGATTGGCCTTGATCCCACGCCACATTCCGGCCCAAAACATGAGGCGGCTCTCGGCCGAAGCATCACGGTTTTCCTCGGATGCAAAGATTGTCGTGAAGCGCTCCTGTACCCCTTGGCCGGCCATGATGATGGCCGCAAGCAATCCAAGGAGGAACATCCAATAATGGACAGGCTTTTTTCCCATCAGGATAAATGTCAATATGCCCATTACAAGAACGCCAAGCATGGCTCCACGAGATTCATGGATCAGAACGCCATGGACCATGACCCCGGCACAAGTGTAGGCGATGATTTTCTGCCACAGGTGCTTGCTGTAGAGTCCGAGAAAGAAAGCCAGGCTCACACCCATCGCCATCGTGTGCGCGATGACGTTGTCGCGATCGAGAAAATTCCCACTGAAATAAACCTCGTTTTCATGCCAGGCGACATACCCGACAGAGATCACGATAACCCAGGCCAGTTGCTGCAGCTTGGCCACCGAGTCGATGAGCGTCAGGGCCATAAAACAGGGAATGATGATTTTCGTCATGACGTCGAGATATTCGTAGGCCACGAACTGGTTGGGCGCGATCAGTCCGCCGATGTGTGCCCACAGCAGGAAGCCAAGCAGGGCGAGGATGATGCCCCACGTTCGACCCAAGTTCCAGTTACCGAATCCCCGAAGAATCCAGCCGACTAGCATGCCGATGGCGATGCACCGGCTATAATTGCTCGGCTCGACCATGCCGAACCAGAGCTTATCGGGCTTCAAAATGCCGAGCATGACGTAAGCAAGAAAGGCCGTATAGGGGCTCAGAGGCCCGATCACCGTGCCAAAAATGGTAAGGGCGTAGACAAACAAAACGCTAAACGGCATGGTTCATTTTCCGCATTGGATTTCTGTGCCCAGGAATGAGTTCCGGCTGGTTGCGAGCTGATGCGACGAGCGTAAGTGCAGCGTTTGTCCTCATTCCTCTCCCGAAACCTGGTGCTCTGTCGTGTCTGAATTGATGAGTTCGCAGCGCTGGCTGCACCGGGGAAAACCGACTGAAGGCGGAACCACGAACCCGTCGCGGGATCAAGGACAGATCACCAAGAGCACGCCCTGCCAGCGAAATAAACATCATAACCCGGCGAAGATCCCGATACCAGGTTGCGCGGCCCAGAAGCGGGGCGCCAGCCAGAAAAAACAGCATCCTTTGCGAGGGTGGTGGCCCCCGCAAGGCTACTCGTTCATGTAGCGGAGGAGATAGTCGAGGAGGTTGCTGCCCGTGCCGCTGAAGGTCTCGGCCTGATGACCAGGTGACGGCGCCCAGAACTGGGGCACTCAATGCTGATCGGCCGTGAACACTTCGGACAAATGCGGGGAGCGGATGCCCGGTAGTCATGCGCTCGCGAGTGGTTCGAGCCCCGGGTGCACCATCGAGATGGGGAGGGGAAAAGATCAGGTACGCGCACCGGCGTGCGGATCCGGTGTCTTCTCTTGTGCCGAATTCTTACGCTGCCAATTCCTCTAGAACTCTCCGTCCGTGGTTCCAAAGTCACGGAAAGAGTTTTCTTGCATGTCGAAATGGGGGCACAGGCTCTCTTCACCACTCCGCGAACTGTCAATGGAGGCTCAAGCAATTCGATCCGCGAGCGTCGAAACGGCTTCTGGGCTCAAGGTGATTCCCAATCTCCCTGCCCTGTCTTCTGGCGGTTCGGCAAGATTTGTGGCTTCATCCACTGCGCAGGATTCAGGCCGACTGCATTTGCAGGGCGGGCTCTTCCCCAATTAGATGACGGTACGCGCGCTCCACCTTCTCTCCGGCAGGCACCTGGCAGAAACTTTGGGACGTTGCAAAAGAGATTCTGGCCAAGTAACAGGCCGTGCTCAATAAGATCCGAACGTCGATCGCAAGGGTCAAGTTTTGTACGTAGTACAGGTCGTGCGCCAGCTTTCTACGGACACTGGCCAGGTCGGTATCGGGCGGCAGTTGGATTTGCGCCAATCCGGTCAAACCGGGGCGGACGAGGAGGCGGTCCCTGTAGCGCGGAATCTGATGTTCCAGTTGGTCGACGATTTCGGGTCTCTCCGGTCGAGGTCCTACCAGAGCCATTTGCCCTCGTAACACATTGAAGAGCTGAGGCAGCTCATCCATGTGGGTGCGGCGCAAAAACCTTCCAATGGGTGTGATTCGAGGGTCGGCGACACTTGCCCAGCGAGGCCCAGTGAGCTTCTCGCAGTCATGGAACATCGTCCGGATTTTGTAGATCGTGAACACTATGCCATCGCGGCCCAGGCGTTTTTGCGAATAAAATGCCGGTCCGCGTGAAGTAAGCTTGACGACGAGGGCCGCCAGGAGAATGAGCGGCACTGCGGGCGCGAGCAAGCAGATTGCAAGGATGAATTCAGCGCTGAACTTGCAGAACCGATACCAATATTGACCTGATTGATCTATTTCTGGAACGCACGGTCCATGCGATGCATCTACCCTTAAACTCCGCTCCATCGGACCGCAATCCTTTTCGACCAACATATCTATCCCCTGGCTTGCTAAAGGCGGGGCACCGCGATCACACAAGCTAGGCACACACGAACTCGCTGGGAACTACTGCCACGCTTTGCTTGCTGCGGACGGCAGATGTATGATCTGCTGCCCGAGCTTCGAAATCCTGCGGCGCGGGATAGTCCCTATGGACGTGCAAACAAGGTTTTCTGCATTTCCGGTAGCAGAAGCTTCATGAACTCCGGGGTGGGATCCTCCCTGCTGCTCTCGTCCGGTCGAGACATTCTATGGATCACGTAAAGTTTGTAGAGGGCTGGGAATCGGGAGAATGTCAAACGCGGGCTTGCCGCGGCGATCCAATTGCCGTCGCCGCTCCACGACCAGTACACCCGTTCCATTTGAGGAACGCCCGAATCCTTCTTGAACTCGCCAACCCAGAACTGGGAATCTTGCGAAGAGCCGTCGCTCGCGAACGACTCGCGTCTTGCATCCTTGGCCAGTTCGAAGCCAGCGCCGCCGAAGCAGACTGTGGGTGGATGCTGTCCGATGGGTCCGGGCCGACCGCAAACGCAAAGAACCGTCAGCGCCTGGCCGGTACGCTGGTTCACATAAAGTCGATCAATGTATCCGACAATCTTGCCGATGGCGAGGTCCTGGTCAGGCAGCGGCCACTCATTCTTGACTTCCCAATCGCCGAGTACCTTGGGGACAAGGGCCAGCCTGTCCGCGGAAGCCTTGGGCTCATTGGAGAGGTCCCATCGATCTGTCCAGAGACCGTGAACGACCCCGCAGGCGACAAGAAGTGCCAGCCCCACAAGGGCAGGGAAAATTCGCGACATAACGTCTCTCGATCACAAATGTGCGGGGTTACTCGGATTGCTTGGCATAGTAGTGGTACGAGGCGCCGTAGGCATCTTTCAAGACGCCGTTGACAACGGCCCCCAGCATGCGGATCCCCAGCGTCGCCAGGCGCTGATAAGCCGCGTAAACATTGGGAATGCGGCTGACATCGCGAAGCAGGGAGAAGATCACCACGTCCACGTTTTGACCGATCACCAGGGCATCGACTACCGGCAGCACGGGACTGGAATCAATGACGATGAAGTCGTACTGCTGCTTGAGCTGCTCAAGGATGGGCGCGATGGCGTCCTGCGCCAGTGATTGCAATGTTTGTGCATCGCACCTGCCGGCGGGAATCAGCCACAAGTTACTGGCGGGAGTGGCGTGAATTACGTCCGTCAGATTGACTTCGCCGCGCAGCACTTCACTGAATCCAGGAACAGCAGAGAGTTCGAACAATCGATGCGCCGCAGGACTCCGGAGGTCGCAGTCGATAAGCAGAGTCTTCCGTCCGCCGCGGGCAAGGCTGGTTGCGAGGTGGCAGGATAGGGAAGTCTTGCCTTCGCCAGCGACGGCGCTGGTCACCATGACCGTGCGCACACCCTCCGTTTTGGCGGCATGCAGAAGCATTGTGCGCGTCGCGTCGACCGACTCGGTGAGGATGCTGTGCCAGTATTTGTCATCTATCCGACCGCGGCCGAAACGGCCCATGCCACGATCGGGAAGGGCCGGCAAGGCGCCGACCAAGCGCCAGCCGAGGCCGTAGACGACGTCGTCGCTGTGATTGATGCGCCGCGTCTGGAACTCCAAATAGCCGACGAGACCCAAAACGAGAGCGAAGGCCCCGATCCCGGCCATGCTGGCGAAAATGACCTGACGCTGTTGCGCCAGCGCCTGGTGGATCCTGGCCTTCTCTGGGGGAACGCGGGGAGGTGCATTCTTCTCCAGCTCCAACAATTCTTGCTGGTCTCTGATTCGCCGGTAGGTGGCGCTAGTTTGGGTCACTTCATCTTTTTGGGATTCGAGGTCGAGATCCGATCCCTTTTCTGCTTTCACTTTCTTGCTTAAGTCATTGACCTCGTTTTCCAGACTTTTGACGTAGGCCTGGTCCTTTTCCATCGATTTCTGCAATATAGCCATTTTATCCTTGGCGTCCGATCTCATTCTCGCCTGCACCTTGGCGACAACTGCAGGCCTGCTTTGGTCGTGGTGAACGGCGATGGTCCTCTTGAGCGCCTCGATCTCCTCTTTCAACACGAGCATGCGTGGGTTTTTCTCGCCGTCGCTCCAGCGCGAAGCCGCTTCTTGATAGCTCTTTTCCTTCTGAGCCAGCTCCAGGACATAAGCCTTGTTGATTGGCTCGGTATTCAGTATGGCCTCGATGAGGCCTTCCGGTGGGATTGGGTCGACATTCGCCTTCAACGTGGACTCGTCCGCATCGAGGGCGATTTTCGCCTTTGCCAAGTCGGATTGGGCCATCATCCATTCCTTTTGGCGTGCGTTCAACCGCTCGTGCAGGAACTGCTGGTTCACGGCGAGAACGAACGGATCGCCCGTGCCAAGGGTTTGACGGAGTGCGTCGTAGGCTGTCCGTTTCGAGCGCAGCGTCAGCCAGTAGCTGTTCCCTAAATCGCGGAGACTCGTCAGACGTTTTTCTCGTTCATTCTCTTCATTCTGTTTGGCAGCATCTATGTAGGCGTCGAGCACGGCATTTACTATCGCCAGGAGATCCTGAGGCCTGTCACCGTAAAGTGTTACTCTCATGTATTCCGGGCTGGCGGGAAAGTCGACAATCAGCTCCTTTTCGAGCCACTCCACGGGATTGGCTCGGTCGTGAAGCAGGGGCACCTCGTTGGCGCGGCCCTTGGTGAGCGCGGCCTCGAGAACAGTCGTGTCCTTGAGCAAAGCGGCTTGGCTCTTCTGGAATGTAACCGTTTGGTTCTCGGCATTTCCCCGCTCCCCGGCCAGAATGAACTTCGGGCGGGCCGGGAGATAGACGAAGGCCTGAGCTGAGTATCTCGGAGGGATGAGGAACCACGCGGCCGCGGCCGCGGCGGCCGCGGCAACAATTCCAAGGGTTGCTGCAAGGAGCCAACGCCGCTTGAGTGCCTTGAGAATGGTCCACACGCTCGGTTTGGAGGCGAGTCCGGGGGGCAACAGATGGTTGCCGGACGGAACATGACCATACCCAAGCCCGCTGGTAACCAGCACATTTTTGGGCTGGCCGAAAACAGGGGCGATGTCGGGCAGATTAGTTCCGGACTCTGCTCGTTCCCCGTCGGAGTGCATCATTGAGAGATCTCCCCAATACAGGCAGTCAATTCACCTGGGGTTAAAATATTACCGCGCGTTGGCCATGCTCCGCCAGAACGTGTTTCGGCCACAACGAGTTCACAAGTGCAGGCGCTTTCAATCCAGCCGGCTTCCCTATCTCTTTCCACGACGGCGTGAACGCGGCTTGGGCGCGCCGGTGTCGGCAACATTGAATGCCAACGGCGAGATCCGCCTGGATTCAGTCATCGTGAACAAGTGATCCAGGAACTTCAATTCCAGCCAAAGGATTCCCAAGCCCACTGGCATCATCAGGAATCCTGCCCAGTCGTGAAAGACTTTGTGGGCAACTTCCTTAGTGGATACCTCGAAGAGGATGGCGGTCACGAAGATCCGCGTAATATTTGACGCGATGGCGATGGGAAAGGCGCTCGCCACAATGAGGATTTTATCGAGTAGAGGCCGCTTGATCAGAATGGCGATGGCAAAGGAGAGTGCGAAGAAGATCATCAGCATGCCCATGCCGCTGCATGCCGGCGCCACCTGAAGCCGTTGGTCATTTAAATAAATATCTGTTCCTTCATCGAGTGCGGCAAACCCAACCGTCTGGAGAGCGTACGTGCTGGTAGTTGTGGCCAGGCGCCGCAACGGGAACGCCAGGGCCGTCTCCACGGCGTAAGGGAGCGGCATCATGAAGAAGAGAAATGCAATCGCCGGCCAGCACCAGACCAGAGCCGCCCACCCCCCCAGCAACACGGCGAACCCAGCCAGGGTGGGCATCGACGACATCGCATCGAACCATTCCAGATCGTACCAGGCGGCGCCAAGGCGCAAGCCGACCCCAGCGGCCAACAACGCCAGGCCCCACCAATTGGGTTGTAGCCTGTCGATTGCCAGTTTTCCGCGGCGCAGCCAAAGGACAGCCGCTGCAAAGACGGGCACCAAGAAGCCGTGGGAGTATTGTGCATCGCCCCACCAGCGATGTGCCATATCCGCCAATGTGGTCCAGTAGGCCCAGAAAAACCCTGCGCCCAACACGACCAGCAGCGCCAGGACGGACGCCGGGAGGGACCGGTTCGAATCTGACGCGGGGTTGCTCATGTCATAGCTCACGATGCACAAACGATCGTGCGTTTCAACCGACCACAGTTCGTCCGAAGGAAATTAGCGCGCACTTCGTGCTCGTGGGTTACAATATCAGAATCCTTCTAAACCATTGGCCTCCTTGCCTTTATGATTCAAAACCTAACACAGACACGATCAGCCAGCCGTCGGGCCTACCCTGGTCTACGTTAGGCGCCGACATTGGCAATCGTGGCTGCAGTGCTCCGGGGGTGGATCATCCAGATTTCAATTTCGACGGAGACGCCCCTTTGCAGGAACTGGACTTCGACGATGAGCTTTAGTTGCTTGCCCCGTCGCAAGATTTTGCCTTCGAGCCCTCTAAGAGGCCCGCTGGTGATTTCAACGATCGCCCCGGGTTGCAATCGTTCTTCCGGGGCCAGCGGAGCGCCCGTGGCAATTAAACAGTATACTCGGGCCAAGTCGGCATGCAACTGTCTCTGATTTTCAACCGGCAGAACTCGTGCGACGAGCTTGGTTTCGAGGGTTTTATAGACTGCTTGGTTGTCCCCTTGCAGAAACACGTAGCCAGGAAAGAGCGGGACAAATGAGCAATGCGTCCGTCCGCGATTGCGCCACACTCGCTTGCAGATTGGTAGGAAGAACGGGACCTGGCGGCGAAGAAGTCGCCGCGCCAGGGATTTCTCCGCACGCGGACGAGTATGCAGAGCCCACCAAGGTTCCATACTCGGGACGTCCGGGGCGAGATCGCTGAAAATGTGTTCGGGAAAAACAAATGGCTCCAAGGGCAACAGCGGCATTTGCCGATCTCCTTTTGCGCCAGCGCGCCTGATTCTTACTGTTGCCGTAGGCACCTGCCGACTTCCCCGCGAGGTGGGGTACTTGGTGCTTGCAGGGAGAAAAAACGGTGCGGCACGCCGACACACACGCGGTGCCCATTGCCGTGGCCGGGTGCCGCACTGTTAGACTGAAATATGCTGGAAGTGGAGATCGCAAACGGCATGCCGGCTCGGATTGTCTCCAAGTTACCGTCCCTGTGTGCACATCCCATGTCATTGTCTTGAAAATGGTTACGCATAACACCCTTCTCTTAAACGGATCGGGCTGGACCGAAGAGGGCATCCATGACCACTCGGCTCATAAAGCAAGGTTTACAAGGGCGCGTAAACACTGTTCATTTTCATTAACACGAATCCTTTCGTTGCCATTAGGCCCCTGGAGGGCCTGAGTTCTCAGCCAGGTACAGTATAAGTCAAAATCTCGGCACGATCAGTTGCCTCCGCAACCCCGTCACTCCCGGTTACGTTTGTCAGCGACCTTCTGCGGTCAATTTGCCGACCGAATCCCCTCTGCTTGCCTGCTTGCTCCCTGAAGTGTTGCGGAAGATGCTCTGCCCTCCACCCTGCTCTCTTGCGGGATTGCCGGCTCTGGGAATGGCCGGTTATTCCTGAGAAATCGGCAAAGACGGTTCAAAGAGTCGCGACGGGAATACCGATTATAACGGAAAGACGAGGTGTAACAGCCCAAAGGCAAGAGCCGCCCGCCTGGCTTGTCGAAGGGCATGCTTCTTCAGGAGGCAAAGGAGTCGGCCCATGCCACAGAGATCGCACAAAAAGCTGTTTATTGCCATTTGCGCGCTGTCGGGGATATCGATGGCCTGTACGGGATGCCTCCACAGCAATGGTTGCACGGTCCCTCCCGGGAGTCAGATTCCCGTCGAGTTGAGCAAGGTGTCCTTGCCGGAATATGTGATTGAGCCACCCGACATTCTCCTGGTGGATGCCGTTCGGGCCGTGCCAATGCCGCCCTACAAAATAGAGCCCTTGGATCAGCTCTTGATCCAGGTTCCCGGAGCAGACCCGACTGCTCCGATCGCGGGCGTGTACGGGGTAGAGTCGGAAGGTACGGTGAACCTCGGTATTGCCTACGGTAAGGTCCGGGTCGTCGGTCTGACGCTCGACCAGGCGAAAACCGCAATCGAGGAGCAGCTCAAGAAGGCCGGCCTCAAATTGCCGCAGACCAATGTTTCGTTGTCGCAGGCTCAAAGCATGCAGCAGATCTCCGGAGAGCACCTGGTGCGAATGGATGGTACCATCAGCCTGGGCACGTACGGCAAGGTCTACGTAACTGGTTTAACCATCGAGGAAGCCCGAAAAGCGGTCGAGCGCCATCTGGCGCAGTTCCTTTTGAAGCCGCTTATTTCCATGGACATCTTGGCTTACAACAGCAAAATCTATTACGTGATCACCGATACGGCCGGCTACGGAATACAGATCAACCGTTTTCCCATCACCGGCAACGAAACAGTACTGGACGCCTTGAGCCAAATCCAGGGCCTCCCGCCGGGTACATCCAAGAAGCGCATCTGGGTTGCTCGACCCGCGCCGGGGCAGAATTGCGCTGACCAGATTCTGCCTGTGGATTGGTGTGCGATCGCAGAGGGCGGGGCGACGGCCACAAACTACCAGATCTTCCCTGGCGACCGCATCTACGTGAAGCCCGATCCCTGGGTTGCCTTCGACAACGCCGTGGCCAAGATCACCACACCCTTCGAGCGGATGTTTGGCTTCACGTTGCTGGGTAACGCCACGGTCCGAGCTGTCAACGGAACGACTACTGCTGGCGGTCTTGGAACGGGCGTGGGCGGCGGATTCTAGTTGCCCAGCTCGCGTGTGAATGGGGGCTTAGCCAGGTTGCCACATTAGGTTGATCCCCGACTGGATGGATGGCCGATATTCAGTCGTAGGTGAGTAAGCGTAGTGGGCTGTCGATCCCCTCCCGGGTCCGCAAGACGGAAGAGGGGCAGGCTTGCCCGCTCGCGGCTTCGCCTTTTCGCTTGACATTCGGCCACTGAGGTTTAACGTGAAAGTTAGGGGTTTACTCGGAATCGTGGAGTGGCTCGACAGGGCCAGCTTTGCGACGGAAGAGTAAGTTGGGCCGAGGGGCGAGAACGCGGAGGGCGTCATGAAGTCTCACCTGCTAGCATCATTGACGGCGTTGGCGTGCTGGATCGCATTCGGTTCCGAGCGAGCTTATTCGCAAAACCCGTACTGGCAGTCAGGCTACGCACCAGCTCGTTCTCAACCGGTAGTGAGCCCGTGGCTCAACATGGCTAATGGAGGCAATGCCGCACTCAATTACTTCAATGGCGTGAGGCCTCAGCAACAGTTTAATAACCAGATCAACATGCTGCAGATGGGCCTGGCGGCCAACCAGCAAGCACTACTGGGCCTCAGTGCGGCAGTGCCTTTGGGAGTTACGGGGCATCCTGTGCAGTTCATGAGTTTCCAGCAGTATTTCGGTACGGTCGGGACGTCGTCATCCCGAATGCTGGGCGGTCGGGGGACGATGCCTATGGCGCGCGCAACCGGTGGGGCTGCCCTGGGAACGGGGCTGGCCACAGGTGGTGCCCTGGGAATGGGAACCGTGCAGACCGGCTCGCGCATTCGTTGACTGGCGTATGTGCTACAGGGATGAACGAACCTAGAATGTTTTCCGCGCAGCAGTTTCAACACCAAGGAGGGCACCCGTGCTGCAGAAACCCCTTAAATATTCCTTGCTCTTATCCGCAGTCGTTCTCTTCGTGGGCTTTGTCTGCCAAGCGCGCGTGCAGGCAGACGACCCGCGTGCCGCGCGCGGCGCCATCATAGAAATCTGTCCCCATTGCCAGCGCCCGCTTTCCAATGCCGTCTACTATTCCGACTTCTACGGCTATTACCGGACATGCTGGCGGCGTTGGCCGAACACCCAACCTCCTTGCCCGCCTTCCACTCCACCAGCTGAAATCATGACTGAGGTCCCAACGCAGGGTGCGGAAAAGCCGGCCGGCGCTCCGGCGAGCCAGAACGCTCCGGAGATACTACCGACGCCGAAGCCCGACATCGAGAAGAAATAGGGCTCGTCCAGCGGGACGAAACCTGGAACTCGCCAGAAACCAGAACGCCGTGGCCTCGTGCCGCGGCGTTTTCGTTGTTCTGGGCCCGTGCGCGGGATGAACGCAATTCTCGCAATAGGGTCAAAGCGCGCCCTTCACCAGGGTCTGGTTGCGCATTGGACTCGTTGGCGCATGGATCCAGCGCTCTTTGTATCTACTAATAGCATCCCTTATAGACCTTGTAACACGTACCATCTCCGTCTGAGAAGAGGTTGCATTCCTGAGCCAGGTTGGCGACAATAGTATTGCTGCCCGTTTAACCCACCGTATTTTCCCGCCAAGCAGGGGGTAATCCGAATGAAAGGCAGATGGACCGTTGGGCCCTTCATGGTCGCCCTCGTGGCGCAAGTTGGAATCATTGGACAAACTTACGCGGGTGATTTATACAGCAAGGAGGCTTCGAGCTACGAGTCTCGACCTTTACCCAGTCCGAGTGAACTCAAGTCCCTGGCCGCGTACCCGGCAAGGATCACCTTGAACGGAAGTGGCGACGCGGCCCAGCTCGTTATCTCCGGAGCCTTGCCGGATGGTCGCATCCAGGATCTGACGGGCGACGTCCGCTTCGAACTGTCGGGTCCGGCAATCGTGCGAGTCAGCACCAGTGGCCGCATCATGCCTTTGGCGGACGGTTCCACGCAGATCCACGCTACCTATGGTGACAAAGTCGCAAGCGTTCAGGTGCTCGTGACGGGCTTCAACCTAAACCTACCCATCAATTTCGGCAACCAGATCGTTCCCGTATTCACGAAACTCGGCTGCAACTCCGGGGGTTGCCACGGCAAGGCGAGCGGACAGAACGGCTTCAAGCTCTCGCTTTTGGGCTTCGAGCCGGAGATCGACTTCAACGCCCTGGTGAAGGAAGGACGCGGCCGCCGACTATTCCCGGCAGCGCCCGATTACAGTCTGCTCCTCCTCAAGCCTACCGGACTAGTCGCCCACGGCGGCGGCAAACGAATGGAGGTCGGCTCCGACGAGTACAAGCTGATTCGACGCTGGATCGCCGCTGGTGCACCCTTTGGCAATTCCGACGATCCCGTAGTCAAACGCATCACCATCTATCCCGAACATCAGATCCTCACCCGGCAGAATAGGCAGCAATTCGCGGTGTATGCGCATTACAGCGATGGGTCGGTTGAAGATATCACGCGCCGGGCCCAGTACGAGAGTAACGATACCGAAATCGCCGCGGTCGACGGGTCAGGTCTCGTGCATACGCTGGGTCTAAGTGGCGAGGCAGCCATCATGGCTCGATACCAAGGCTTCGTGACCACGTTCCGTGCGACTGTCCCCCTCGGTGCCAAGATCCCCGCGTATCCATTTCCGCAGCAAACCGTGGTGGATGAGCTCGCCCACAAGAAATGGGAACAGCTCGGGCTCATTCCTTCGGAATTATGCAGCGACGAGCAATTCATTCGCCGCGTTTCCATTGACATCACGGGCTCGTTGCCGGATCCGGCGCGCGTGACGGCTTTTGCTTCGGCTGCGGATCCCGCCAAGCGCGACAAACTGGTCGATGCTCTGCTGGAAACGCCCGAATACAGCTTCTACTTCGCCAACAAATGGGCGGACGTGCTGCGCGTCAAGAGACGCGGTCAACCCGACCGGGCATACGGCACGTTTGCTTTTCACGAGTGGATTCACCAGGCTGTCGCCCAGGATAAACCCTACGACCAATTTGCCCGCGACATCTTGACAGCCAACGGTGATGAATACACCAATCCGCCGACGGTGTGGTACAAGGAGCTCCAGAACCCCGAACAGTTTGTCGACGACATTGCTCAGGTGTTCCTTGGCCAACGTCTGGCTTGTGCCCAATGCCACCATCACCCCTACGAGAAATGGAGCCAGGACGATTATTGGGGCTTGGCTGCCTTCTTCGGGCGCCTGGGCCGCAAGAATATTCCCGTTCCCGGCGGCTTTCAAAATCAACAAGCACAGTTGCTGGCCGTCTTTACACGGCCGACCGGCGGCGTGCAGAACAAGCGGACTGGACAAACAGCAGCTATCAAGCCGCTAGACGGCGCTCCCATGAATATATCCTCCGATGAGGATCCGCGTCAGAAGCTTGTCGACTGGATGGTCGATCCCAAGAACCCATTCTTTGCCCGGGCCATCGTCAATCGCTACTGGGCGCACTTCTTTGGTCGTGGAATCGTCGACCCTCTCGATGATATGCGGGTGACCAATCCACCCTCGAACCCGGAATTACTGGACGCCTTGGCTAAGGATTTCACCGACCACAAGTACAGCCTGAAACACCTGATCAAGACGATCTGCAAGAGCCGGACATACCAGCTCAGCTCTGTGCCCAACGAGTTCAATAAGCAAGATAAGCAGGCCTACGCCCGCTACTATCCGAAACGCATGAGCGCGGAAGTGCTTCTCGATGCTGTCTGCCAGGTGACGAACAGTCCTACCGCATTCGGCGGACTTCCACAGGACCGGCATGCCCCGCGGCGGGCCATCATGCTGCCCGATGAATCGTTCTCCTCCTACTTCCTGGAAGTGTTCGGGCGGCCGCAACGCATTAGCGCATGCGAATGCGAACGAGTCGGGGAGGCGAACCTTGCTCAGGCACTGCATCTGCTCAACTCCGACGAGGTGCAGGGCAAACTGAGTCGTGGCGACGGGCGCGCCGATCTGTTGGTGAAAGACAAGCGCGCCGATGCCGAGAAGGTCGATGAACTGTTCTTGTGGGCGTTTGCTCACAAACCATCAGCCGCACAGCGTGATGCCGCACTAGCCCATATTGCGAAGAACTCGCAGAACAAGAAAATGGCTTATGAGAATATTCTCTGGGCGCTCATCAACACCAAGGAGTTCGTGTTCAATCAATGACGTGCTCCTTTACGCACCAGGCCGGCTAGAGTTGCCGAACATTCGGGAGCTCTAGCCGGTTTTCTTTCTCTACGCTGCGCTACCTGGCACATCACAACGAATCCTGCGCGTGTCGTCCCTTCATCACTCCCTGCCGAGCTAGGAAGAAAGGTTCCAAGCAAATCGGGCCTTGTTCCGACTGCTCAAGAAATCGCGGCCTCGACCGAAAGTGGCACAGGGGAGCATTCTCGTTTACTGCAGCGCCCGAAAAATCGTTTAACCGCGAGCCAGCGGCGAGCGCGTGAACAGAAGGCGACTGGATCCTGTCTGTTCACGCGCTCGCCGCTGGCTCGCGGTTAAACGAGAAACTTACCAACAAAAGCGGCAATGCGCCCGTGGAACGGGGATGTTCTGCGGCGTGAGCGGAGATGATTGCAATACCGGAAACCCGCGAATAACTTATGCCTCCAGGTCATTGGGAAAAATCGTCATAGCCAAAGCGTATGGACCGTCTCCTACTCTTCTCTTCCATAAGATGCCTCTGAGTCCGGCTCGTTTCCTTCCCAGGTGCGTTCACAGTGGTTAAACTGTTTCCTGGTGTTCAGGGGAGCATCGGCCTCGGAGAAGAGCCCCCGGACAGATTCATGGATTCGGCGATTTGCTCGTGATTGTCGAATTCACGCGCACTCCATATCCAAAGGACGGAAAGAGATTTACGAATAAGAAGGGGATGCGCTCCTGCGGCATGCGCGCGGTCTTGGTGTTCGCGGGGAACATACCGCGGCGCCGCCACTGGGTATCACTGAAACACGTAATCCATGTGGATCCAGGAATGAGCCACGAGCAGGCGTATTAATATGGCGAGTACCATTGATTGCCCCTCCTGCAACCGGAAACTGAGGGTACCGGACGAGCTAGTTGGTCGCCCGGTAAGGTGCCCAACTTGCGGCACTACCTTTACAGCAATGATTGGCGTGCCGGAAGCGGAGGAAATTGCCTCAGCGCCTGCACCTCTGCCGCATGGCGACGAGGCGCCTGCGCCCACTGGAGGCGACGAGTTCGAGGATCGGCCCCTCTCAAGGAGGCGGCGCTCGCCCGTGGCAGCGCATCGAGGTGCCCTCATCCTGACTCTGGGAATCGTGAGCATCGTGGTCTGCTGTTGCCATTTCCTGGGTCCCGTGGCCTGGATCATGGGGAACAATGACCTCCGCGAGATGCGCGAAGGCCGGATGGACAGAGATGGCGAGGGGACTACTCAAGCAGGCAGGATTTGCGGAATCATTGGCACAGTGATGATGATTCTGGCGTGTCTATCGTGCGGCCTGTTGACGGTTGGCAATCTGGCTGCCGCGGCCATCACTAATTGGCGCGGTGGGCCCTAGAATCGGTTTGCCAATAAAGGCAACGACCGATTACTCCTTGGATTAGCTATGTTTACCCAATGCCCAGCCTGCTCCCAAAAACTGCGCGTGCCCGACGACCTCTTGAACAAGGATGTGAAGTGTCCAAGTTGTCGAAAGGTTTTCCTGGCCGCGATAACCGACCCGGCACCCTCGCCAGCAGAGCCTCCAGCGGCTTCTTCGTCGACTGGGGAAAACGAGAGATTTGAGCCGCGGGAGAGCGGCGGCTTCCACTCCGAATCGAAAAACTCCCCGTCTGAAAGCCCGTCACCACCCGGGTCCTTGGCACGTGCAGAACTGGAGGCTTGCCCGTTCTGTGGCGAACCGATTCCCAGAGAAACATTCCGCTGCCAGTATTGTGGAGAGGTCCTCGAGGACGAAGAGGACGACCGTCCGTGGGATCGACCGGGCAGCGCCTTCCGGCGCGACCTCGAGCCGCACCGCGGCGGACTAATTCTAACGCTGGGGATCATCAGCATTGTTATAGGCCTGCCCTTCAGTGCCTGCTGTCAAGGCTTCGGGCTTGTCTTCGCAGTGGCCGGCATCGCGCTTGGAATCACGGCATGGGTGCTTGGTCAACGCGATCTCAAGAAGATCGATACCAAGGCGATGGATCCGCGCGGGAGAGCTACAGTCCAGGCTGGCCGCATCTGTGGAATTGTAGGTACGTCCCTCTCTATTGTCGGCGCTATAATCGGGATAGCCGTTGTCGTGTTCTATAGCATCTTCCTCTTTGGGGCTATGCGCGGAGGCCCGGGCGGACCCCCGCCACCGCCGCCGGCCAACCCCGCGCCTCCGCCCAAGATGTGGTCTCAGGCCAATCGCCTTGAGTTCGCCGGCGCAGAGCTGCCAGGCGTGTTCCCCTCAAGCGACCTCGGAGTGCGAAACTCATGGCGAGCATGATCTTGGGTTGTCCGTCGTGCAACCGAAAGCTCCGCGTCACCGATGAATTGGTCGGCAAAGAGGTGAAATGTCCCACGTGCGGGACCACATTCCAAGCAACCGCCGATCTTTGCTCTTCCCAGCAAGCCATGCCGCATGGCGATCAAGGCCCGCCCACCGCTGAATGGAAGCAAGGCATCGACACTTCTGGGGCAACCGCAACGGACGCTTCAGAAAAGGCGGCAGCTACAGAAGCGCACGGGCAGACTGAACGAGCAGGCAGCCTGCAGCCATGTCCGTTCTGCGGCAAGCCTATCGCGGCCGATAGCACGCGCTGTCCGTACTGTCAGGAAACGATTGAGGGCGACGAAGACGCTCGCCCTTGGGAAACGCGGGCGCCGTTCGCAGGGCGCCGCGACTCCGAACCTCACCGGGGTGGCCTGATCCTTATCCTAGGTATTCTCAGCCTTGTGGTATTCCCGTTAGGGCTTCCGCTAGGAATCGCGGCGCTGCTGATGGGACGCCGAGACTTGAAGAAAATCCGCTCGAATGCGATGGACGCTGCCGGGGAAGGTTCGACATTAGCAGGTTGGATATGCGGAATCATCGGCACCGGCGTTGGGAGCCTCTTCTGCCTCGGCATCACCGTATACATTGCATTCATTGCGGTGATGATTAAAACCCTCGTTAACACGCCGCCACCCGCAGTCAAGCAAAAGATAGAAGTCCCTCCGTCTGGGCCTCCACAAAAACAGACGCGGGCCGACTTCGCACCGAAAACCCTCTCTGATTACTTGGCGCCATCCAGGTGTCGAGCCTCCGGCGTTCCGAGACCTTCGAAGGATGCGATTTTTATGGTGGGCGGCTTGGACCATGGCCAGCCGCCCATGCTCGAGTTGTTTTCGACCGGCTTATTCGGGGTAGAGAGGCGTGCTGAGATAGCGCTCGCCAAGGTCGGGAAGGACGACAACAATCAGCTTGCCGGCGAGCTCCGGGCGCTGGGCCACGTGCACCGCCGCCCAAGTGGCAGCACCGCAACTGATCCCACCTAGAATGCCTTCCTCGCGCGCCAACCGTCGAGCCATTTCGAAAGCATCGTCGTCCTTGACCTGGACCACTTCATCGACAATGTCGAGATTGAGTACTCCCGGAATAAACCCGGCGCCGATGCCTTGAATCTTGTGTTTGCCCGGCTTCAACTCCTGGCCATGCCTTTTTTGCGCGATGACGGGGCTGTTGACCGGCTCGACAGCAATCGCCTTGAAGCTCGGTTTGCGTTTCTTGAGGACTTCGCTGACGCCCGTGATCGTTCCGCCGGTGCCAACTCCGGACACGAGGACATCGGCCTTGCCGTTGGTGTCGACCCAGATTTCTTCAGCACTGGTGCGCCGGTGGATTTCGGGATTGGCCGAGTTCTTGAATTGTTGCGGCATGTATGAATTGGGGATCGAGTTCAAGAGTTCGTCCGCCTTGGCGATGGCACCGCTCATGCCCTTATCCCCGGGCGTTAGCACGACCTCGGCGCCGAAGGCCTTTAGGAGACGGCGCCGCTCGAGACTCATTGTCTCGGGCATTGTCACGACCAGTTTGTAGCCGCGCGAGGCGCATGTAAACGCCAGCCCGATGCCTGTGTTTCCGCTGGTAGGCTCGATGATGGTCGTATCCTTGTTGACCTTGCCCTCTCGTTCGGCCGCTTCGATCATCGCCACGCCGATGCGGTCCTTGACCGACCAGAGAGGATTGAAGCTTTCCAGCTTGGCGACCACGGTCGCCTTGGCATCTCCTACGACGCGCCGCAATCGAACTAGTGGCGTGTGCCCAATTGTCTCGGTGATGTTGTCGTAGATCTTGCCGCGAAATGGTTGGGGAAACGCCATCAAGATTCCTCCTTAACTTGTTCTGGTCCTTGAATGTTGCCACGGCGACGGTGGAGAGCGGGAAAACATGTTTCTCCTATCCTACTAAGCCCTGGAGAGTTCGTCTGGCACTTCAGACGTGAGCGAAGCCCTCGTTCTATACTGAGCGCGGTCAAGAATGAGACATCGCCCCGTAGCCGCATTCGCCAGAATGCGGGCTATCTCACGCAGTTTCCCCCGCATTCTGGCGAATGCGGCTACGGCCTATTGGGATCATTCTTGACCGCGCGCCGTATAACGCTTGGGGGGTACGATCGGCAGCAGGACAAACGCGGGACGTTCGCGCATTCCACCGGTGGGACGCGGTTGTGTCTATCGAGCAGAGCCATCAACTCAGGCCGTGTCTTTTAAGGCGGCTCAGGAGAGTGCTGCGAGCGAGTCCGAGCGCGCGGGCCGCTTCCGCCTTGTTTCCCTCGGCAGATGCAAGTGCGCGCACCAGCCGTTCGCGTTCGCGCCGATCACGCTCATCTCGCTCGGCGTGGATTCCGGGCGTGGGCAAAGCCTTTCTGGCACCGTTCGGCCAACCATTCGCGGTTACGGCCGGTTTCTGCCAGCCCACGGTCAGGTCGGAAGGCAGTTCGTCGATGGTAATGTTCGATTTCTCGGTTACCACAACTGCTCGTTCGATGACATTCTCGAGTTGCCGAACATTCCCAGGCCAAGCGTAAGCTTTGAGCACGGCCAGAGCATCGTCGTCGATCGGGATAGGAGGTTTGCCGCAGCGCTGGGCATGAAGCTTCATGAAATGCATCGCAAGCTCTGCGATATCCTCGCGCCGTTCGCGGAGTGGCGGAACCGCAATGGAGATCACGTTAATTCGGTAGTACAGGTCCTCCCGGAACCGTCCTTGGGAGATCAACTTCTCAAGATCTTGGTGCGTGGCGGCAATGATGCGCACGTCGACCTCGACCGGCTCGCTCGAACCGACGCGTTCGAAGCTCATTTCCTGCAGCACGCGTAACAACTTGGTCTGGACCTCCAGACTGATGTCCCCGATTTCGTCGAGGAAGAGCGTGCCGCCGTCAGCCTTTTCGAAGCGGCCGACCTTGTCCTTGTGCGCGCCTGTGAACGCTCCCTTCACATGGCCGAACAACTCGCTCTCCAGGAGCGTTGGTGAAAGGGCAGCGCAATGGACCTTGACAAAGGCTTTGCCCGCGCGCGGGCTGTTCTCGTGCAATGCACGGGCCAGGAGTTCCTTGCCCGTGCCGCTTTCGCCCCGGATCAGCACCGCGGATTGGCTCGCCGAGACTTTCTTCACCATTTGCAAGAGCTTTTCCACAAGGGGGCTGGAGCCGATCATGCCGCTCGACGGGAGCACGGCTGGGGCAGCCGCGGGCACATCGGGCGGAGGCGGGGTTTGGCGCGTCAGCTGGCTCTGCAGAGCGAGAATGCGGCGTTGCTGCTCGGATATTTTCTCGAGTTTCGTCTGCAACTCGCGATTGAGCCCTTCGATCGTGCGGTGACGCTCGGCGCTCTTGAGCGCCAGTGCGGTCAATTGAGTGAAGGCGGCCAGGAGATTGAATTCCTCGGCCCCATAGGGCCCCAACGCTCTGGGTCCAAGCACGAGCAAGGCGAGCAACTCCCCTTCGTGCGCCAAGGCATGCCCAACCTCGCCGCCAAGGAAACGCAATTGACGTTGCACGGCGTCGTCGCTCGCTGCTCGACCCCCCGATGCCACCACGGCGTTACGGCGTTGGACCGCCTCGATGAGGGGGCAGCCGAGGGATAACTCGAGCAAGGGCGGAGTGGGCCCAAGGGCGTCCACCAGGCGATAGAGCGGAGGATTGCCTTCGCGCAGATAGACGCAACCGCGCGTCACGCTCAAAACTTCGGTCGAGGCCTGCAGCAACTGCCTGGCCAATGTGGGAGGGTCGACTAACTGCTCAATGGCCTGTCCCATGCGGCGTAGCGTGCGGTCTATCTGCGTCTTTTCACGATGGAGCCGACGATCCAGCACTTTTTTGAACCTGCTGCGCGCGAGGTCGAGCAACAGCATGAGCACGAGTGCCGTGGTACTGACCGAGAGCGCCTGTGAAAGCGGCGAGCCGGAACGGCTGCCCGCCAGGAACATGCCCGCAAACACGACCGCGTAATAAACAAGGACAGCCAGGAAGCTGATGATGAAATAAACGACGCCGGAGCTGACAATCTGATCGAGTTGCATCAGACGATAGCGGGTGATACTGATCACGAATGCCACCGTGAAGCAAACGGAAGCCAAAAACATGGGCCAAGTTGCCGCGCCAGCTCCAAAGTCATTCCGCTTCAGGGCGGCCAGGTAAAGAGTCGAGCCGATGGGAATCAGCGCTGCCAACGATCCAAACAAAATCCATTTGACCTGGTTCCGCTCCGTGGCGTCCCCCGCGTTCCGGTAGCTGTGCACGAGACAGGCAACACTGGCCAGGTACCAAAGGGAAGCGACGGCAAGATAAACGTAGATTTCCAACAGCAGTACGTTCAAGGACTGATTGACGCTGTCCGCAGAGTAGCCGTTGCGGTCTATCCAGCGAACACGAAAATATGTGAGGACCATGACGACAAGGAATGCCAGGGGCAGGCCGTAAATAGCTCCACAAGTGGCGCGTGGAAACCTCTCCAAGAAGAATTTGGGTCGCGGGAACACGATGTAAAAATGAAGGAGCACGGCGGGCAACATCACAGCACAAACCATGAAGATCAAAATGAGCTCGCGATAGCCCGCGATGCGTGACCAGTGGTAGCCGCCCATATACGCCCCAAGCGTCACGATGCAAAGCAGATAGAACTGCCTGGCTGACGGATCGGCTGGTCGCTTCCAGAAGACCAGCGCTCCCACCAGAAATAGACCTAGCTTCAGGAAGAACCAGGAAATGGAAGGCACCAGTTCGTTCAGGGGCAAGTCGTCAACCTGACACCAGCAGGTGACGAGAGACCCACTTTCGGCCCGCAAAAACTGGATACTGGCCAAACTATGCCCATTCATCTGAACGTAGTTCGATTGTGTATCTCCAGGAGGCGGCAGCTGATCCACTGCCAGCGGCTCTTGATTGCGCAGACTATGTACCGCGCGCAGGAGTTGAGGCCAGGTCTCCACAGATTGGCCTGCCAGGTTAACGATCCGGTCGCCAGGCTTGGGCGCCAATTCGGAAGGCGTACAAACTCCCCAGAAACCGCGAACCTGAGAGTCGAACGCGGTACGGAGGCCTATGTCGGGATCCGAATGAACGAACCAGAGTACAGTGAGCGCATATAGACAAACAGACACGCCCGCAAGCACGAGCAAACTTTTGCGCAATGAAAGACTGTACGAAGTCAGACGCATGAAAGCGAAGCTTTTTCGACGCGCCGATTTTTCGGCGCCGATCATTAAGTCTCTATTCCATAATGCCTTATGGGAGGGTGGCGGACCGTCCACGATAAAGCGGAGCGACTCTGCGGACTTTAAGCAGAGAATAATCACTGTACTCGGCGCGGGGCACCCAGTCAACTCCCCCAAACCTACTAATTAACCGCGCTGGCGCCGAGAATTCGGCGCCGAGCGCCGAAACTTGCATGGATGGCCGAGCGTCGCCGCAGCTGCGGTGCGCCCTCCATGTTCCTTCACACGACGTAAGATCTTTCCATGTAAGCTATTATTTCATAATCCGGTAAGGACAAATGTTCGTTAGCACCTGCTTTCACATTGGTATGGGGAGTGCTCTAATAATTTGGCAGAATGTATCGGTTAAAAAATTGCCGAAAATGTCAGACTTGACGGGGCGGAGAACAAAAGAGGAGGCAACGTGAAAGCGTCAATGGAGTGGTTGACTGCAACAGGTGCGACGTTCACCCCAGGGACGGGGCGGGTTGGATGTGCCTATCTGAAGCATTATAACGCAGAGTTTGTCGAATGGGGTGACGGCCCGCCTCTCGTGCTCATCCCTGGGCTTGCAGGTGGGTATGGCCTCCTTGGACCTTTGGCCAAGCTGCTGGCATCGCATTTTCGGGTGATTAGCTATCAGCTCCGCGGCGAAGACGATTGCTTCGCTCTTCGCCAGCGTTTTGAACTCCCCGACCTCGTAGCCGACTTGGCGGAGTTTCTGGATTACCTCCGGTTAGAGCGACCGGCCCTTCTAGGTGTATCATTTGGCGGAGTGCTCGGGCTGGAATTTGCCGTCCGATCACCGCAACGCTTGCGTGCGCTGGCCGTCCAGGGCGTTGGTGCACAGTTCCACCGCGGCCTCCTGCAGCAAGTCGCTGGGTTGGTCCTGTCGCGTTATCCCCTGCCACCCGATAACGCGTTCGTCAACCAGTTCTTCAACTTGCTATTCGGAGCCCGCCAAAAGCCCGGCTCGCTGTTCGAGTTCGTGACCAGGCAGTGCTGGCAGACTGACCAGAGCGTGATGGCACATCGTTTCCATCTGGTAGAAAGCTTCGACATCAAGGACCGTCTGGGGCGCATTCGCGTGCCCACCCTGCTCCTTGCCGGGGATCGCGATTTACTCGTTTCGAAGCAAAGCCTTCGCGACCTGAGCGAGGGAATCCCGCATGCGCGCCTGGCGCGCTTGACGGGTTGCGGCCACCTAGCGTTCGTGACACAGCCGCGGCGCGTGGCCGACGAGTTGTGCAGTTTTCTCAAGTCCTGACTGCGTTTTCGCACGAAAAGTGTCGGACGTCGAGTAGCGGCGGCGACAATGCGCGATCGATTTGCCCGTCACGATCTTCTCTAATGCCATCGCGTATCAGGGGCGAGTTCCGGAGCGGCGCATGGGCTGTTGCGTGAGTTCGCCTGCGTATGTTAACGGAGGGCCTTGATCGGTGTAGCGCCGATAGCGGGCATACCGGAGTTCGAAGGTCCCGTCTTTGTCAAAGGTGATGCGTCGATCGACAAAAGACGTGGCGCCAGGCGGGCGAGCCGGATCCTCGTCGCCATTGAAAAAGGCATAAGCGCCGGCTCTGCACAGCGTCGCAAGCCACACTCGGTCGGGAGGCAACACATCGCGCAGAGCGGATTGGGAATCCAAATCGACCCCTGGCTGGAAATCCATAAAGTTGCGGTGCCACGGCAGAGTTTGAAGGCAGCACAGGAAGAAGCCGCAAAACAAATACCCTGTTGCCAGCCCAAAGAGCGCCCCGCCCGCGCGTTGCAGCATTTCAGGATAATCAATCACGGCATTCGCGAAGGTATTGGTCGCCAAGCGCAGGATCCCGAGAGTGATACAGAATAGCCCGATCAGGCAAAGCATATCCTCGTAGCCGAGCAGAAATGTACCGGCGAAAGCTCTTTGCAGGCGGTCGGCAAGGGGCTCAAAGAAATTGAAGGCCACAAGCCCGGAGAGGAAGACGTTGAAGAACATCGTGAATGCCGTGAAGAGTCCCTCGCGGAGAAACGCATAGGCTGTGGCCAGCATAATGATGATCGTGAAGGCGCCTAGCAGCATGGTTGTCCGCCGTCCATTCTTCGTGTAAAGACCAACTGTCTTGGGCCGCTTTGCATTCTTCGAGTAATCATTTCGACACGCGCAACAGTTCCTGGATAGATGTCTTTCCCTCGATGACCTGCCGCAGGCCATCCTCCTGCAAGTACTTCATGCCGGTCTTGATCGCTTCCTGCCGGATCGCATTGAGGTTCGGATTGTCGCGGATCATTTCCCGGATGCGGTCAGTAATCAACAGCAGTTCGAAAATGCCTGTGCGGCCGTAGTAACCGGTGCCGCCACAGTAGGCGCAAACGCCAGGTAGGTCTTCGTCATCGTCTTCCCGCCGGCCCCCTTCGCCGGGAGACTCTGGAGGCCGATAGAAATGCTTGATCTTGTCGGCCGGGAGGTTCGCCTTGCGCAGGAGATCCGGGTTCGGTTTGTAGCGCACCTTGCATTTAGGACAGAGGAGGCGCACGAGGCGCTGGCCGAGGATGGCGCTGACGGCGTCGGCGATCATGAAGGGTTGCACGCCGAGGTCGATGAGCCGGCCGAGTGCAGTCACCGTGTCGTTGGCGTGTAGGGTGGTGAACACCATGTGTCCGGTCTGGGCAGCCTGGCACGAGATCTCGGCCGTCTCCTGGTCGCGAATTTCGCCGATGTAGATCACATCGGGATCCTGGCGCAGGATGCTGCGCAGCTCACTGGCAAAGGTCTTGCCGGCCTTGGGATTCACCTCGATTTGCGTCACATTCTCGATGTTGTACTCTACCGGGTTTTCGATGGTGATCACATTCTTCTGATAGCGGTCGATCTCGTTCAGGCAAGCGTAGAGAGTCGTGCTCTTGCCGGCTCCCGTGGGGCCGCAAACAATCAGCATTCCGTGGGGCTGGCCGGCGATGGTGTGGACTTGATCGCGCAGTTTATCGCGCATGCCTAGCTGTGTGAGGTTGATAATGTGCTGCGACTTGTCGAGAATGCGCATGACCATCTTCTCGCCCACCACGCTGCCCGCCGTGGCCACGCGAAAATCGATGGGTCGGCCCTCTACCAGGGCTGACAGGCTCCCATCTTGAGGTTTGCGCTTCTCCGTAATGTCCAGAGTGGCGAGCACTTTGAAGATATTGACGACCGCGTCGCCCATCTGCCGGCTGAACGGGTCGGCCGAGTGGAGGATGCCGTCGATGCGAAAACGGACGGACATCTCTTCCTTGGTAGGCTCCAGATGGATATCCGTGGCCCGCTTTTGGATCGCCTCGTAGACCATCTCCTTGGCGGCCTTGAAACCCTTGGAACCCACCGCGCGCGCGACGCTGGCGGAACCTTCGTCGTCCCTCCCTCCCTTGCCGATGAACTCGACGGGCGCCCCATCAGCTTCGTCATCCCCTCTGGCCCGGAAACGAAGCTTGAGATACCGGAACCCCAGTTCTTTCAAATGCCGCTTGGTGAGCACGCGCTGTTCCGGGCGAACCAGCTGGTTGCGCAAGTTCACATAGGCCAGGCTGGGAGTGGCGTACAAGATGACAAGCAGCAAGAATGCCAACCAGAACCACGGCAACAACCAAACCACAAACAAGCCGATGGCTCCGCATGCGAACAAGAGAGGGTTCCAAAGCAAGCTGGAAAGACGCAGATCAGCAACATCCTGGTCGATCCATCTACATGTGGCAACCCAGCACAAGTAAATGACGAGCAAGGACGCAAGCTTCGGGATGGAGAAGTAAAACCCTTGGCCGCGCGGGAACAGGGACCCAGCTGCCTGCACCAGTCCGGGAAAGGAGAGAAGGAGACCGATCGCCAGGGCAAGGAGGATACCAGAAGATTGGCTGCGGCGCCCATCTCCGCCACGGCCAGCGGCCTGGTCGCAAGGTGTTTTGTGGGCTTGGTGGTACATCATCCATCATCCTACAGGATGCCCGGCTGGGCTACCTTGATGCCCTTGAAGGCCATCTTCAAGGCTTCAGGGTTCGGTGCGACTTCGAGTGCGGCGGAACGTTCCACGTCACCGCGCTCCACGAGTTGCCGAAGGCTTTCGGTGAAGTCGAGCATACCTTCGAGGAAGCCGATGCGGATGGCGTCGGTCAATTTCTTGTCTTCTGCCTTGATGATCAGCTCCCGGATGGTTGGGTTCATGATCATGATCTCGTTGGTGGGCACGCGTTGCACGCCCGGCTTGATGCTGGGCAGCAGCTTCTGGCAGACGATCGCCTTGAGGTTGAAGGCGAGACTCTGCCGAATTGCGGAATGCATGTCGGCGGGGAAGAGATCGAGGATGCGGCCGACCGTGCTGGGGGCACTGGAAGCATGAATGGTCCCGAACACCAAGTGACCGGTTTCGGCCGCATTCAGACCAGCCTCGAAGGTGTCCCGGTCGCGCATTTCGCCGACCAGGATGATGTCGGGATCTTGACGCACGGCGTGCTTCAGGGCAATGTGCCAGTTGGTAACGTCGATCCCTACTTCGCGCTGGTTGATGACGGCTTTCTTGTCTATGAACAGGTATTCGATCGGATCCTCAATCGTCAGAATGTGAACGCGCTCACGTTCGTTGATGTAATCGAGCATGGAGGCGATGGTCGTGCTCTTGCCGCTGCCCGTGACTCCCGCGAGGATGATCATGCCCTGGTCGAATTGACAGAGTTTCTCGATACTCGGCGGCAGACCAAGTTTTTCGAACGTGGGCACCCTGGAGTTCACGCGCCGGGCAACAAGGCTCAGGGAGCCGCGCTGCTTGAAGACGTTGACGCGGAAGCGGCATTCGTCACGTCCGATGATATGTGCGAAGTCGGCCCCGCCTGTCTTGTCGAGGATGGCGCGGTGGTGATCGGTCATGATCGCGAAGAGGAGCCGCTCCATTTCCTCCGCGGAGATCGGCTTCATCTCCATTTGCCGTATGACGCCCTTGAGTCGCATCATGGGTGGCAGGCCGACCTTGAGATGCAAATCCGATCCTTCATGCTTCATCACCATGCGGAAGAGCTTATTGACTTCAGGTTCCCGAATACGCTGTTCGCCATCAATCGGTTCCAGGTCAGCAGTCGCCATGTAACGCTCCTTCACGGATGTTCGTCATATCCTGAGAACGGCCTGGGGCGGACAATTCTTACCGGCACGCCGCGCTGAGCCAGGTACGATTTGGTTGCCCCGATGCCGTATTCATTGTAATGGAAGATACTTGCCGCCAGGGCGGCGTCGGCCTGACCTTCAGTCAGCACGCGATACAGGTGTTCGGGCTCTCCCGCTCCCCCGCTTGCGACCAAGGGCACACCCACCGCGGCCGCTACTGCTCGGGTCATCGGGATGTCGTAGCCCTCTTTCGTACCGTCCGCATCCATAGAGGTTAATATGATCTCGCCCGCGCCGAGTTCTGCGACCCGCCGAGCCCAGGCCACGGCTTCAAGACCGGTCGCTACCCGTCCGCCATTGATATAGACTTCCCAGAGTTCGCCCCCCGCGCGCCGCACGCGACGGGGATCAATGTTCACCACGGTCGCGTTCCGGCCGAATTTCTTGGACAACGCCGTTATCAACTCGGGGGTGCGCACAGCGGCAGAGTTGACGCTGACTTTCTCGGCTCCCGCCTGGATCAGCCGTGTGGCATCTTCCAGGTTGCGGATGCCTCCCCCGACCGTGAAGGGCATGAAGATTTCTTCAGAAACTTGGCGTACGACATCAAGCAGGATATCCCGACCTTGATGGCTGGCACTGATATCCAGAAACACTAATTCGTCGGCGCCTTCCTCCTCGTAGCGCCGCGCCACTTCGACCGGGTCTCCCGCATCGCGGAGTTGAAGGAAGTTCACGCCCTTCACCACGCGTCCGCGGTCAACGTCCAGGCAGGGGATAATTCGCTTGGTCAACATCAGCTAACGGCCGGGGCTAGCCACGTCAATTCACACTCCCCGGGAGCACACTCTGCGCGCCTTGGTCCGAATTATTTCACTCTACGGCTGATTGCGGGTCAGGTCAACGCCCAGCGCTGTCGGAGAGAAGCGGGCGTCTTCATCCTGACCAAGCCTCGAGCGCGCCGACTCGATCATTGCCGATTAATCCAGGGCATTGTCCAGCACTTCCGGAGGAATGACCCAGTCGGGGTCGTCGTAGTCGACGTAATGTCCGTTTTGCATCACGTGCCCTTCATCATCCGCTTCGAGATCAGCAGGGATGGCCGATTCCCACTCCTCTTCCGTGTAGAGCAGAAATCGCCCCGTCAAATCTCGACATACGAGAATCGGTCCGCGCGGACTATGCCATGTCGATTCCTTTGGAAAATGGGTTGCCATGCTCTTCCCCTCTAGGCAAGGAAAGCTCGCGCCTCGGCTGGGTAGCGAAGCGTGGATACGCGAATCGCAGGTTGCACCATTTCTCGGTATGGTAAGTCTACATTGCGTTTGCCAAAAGGGTCAATAAAGGATTGCTGAGCAAGGCGTTACAGGAAGGGTAATCGTGCGGTCGGAATCTATCGAAGCGGTCACCGACCCGGCTACTGGAAGATGTTGTGCAGGATTCGGCCGTAGGTCAGGTTTCCAACCTGACCGGACAGATTGGGAAATCTGTCCTACCTCGCTGCGGAATCAAGCACGCTGATATAGCTGTCGCCGATCGAGCGCCTGGCTGACGCTTTGCCGGAATCGGAAAAACAGAGGCCTCACCGGCGCAAAGCGCAAGTGAGAACCTCTGTCTCGGTGGAGGATGCCGCCCGATTAAACGGGCCGGGGACGGCGGGATGCCGAGATACCCGTCGTAAGCAAAGGGAATAACGGACTGGAGATCACGGGGAGGGATGCGACCAGCCTGGAGATGCTCGTCGCTGAGGAGATGGCACCAAGGGGCTTCCACCCGGCGGCAGCGTCCTGCTACTCGTCGCAACCATAGGTTAAGAACAGGTGAACGTCAAACATGTGTTTGGCCCAAGCCGGCTATTCGGGCAGGTTAGCCGCGACCCAGAGCATGTAAGCGACGCGTTCGTGTACAGTGCAACCTTTACGCAATCTTGCTTGCTCGTACGCACGCCAAACAACATAGATTGCCGCCACTGCCACAGCAGTGAAGCTACTACTTAACGCTTGCATGAAGGCAAGTCCTTAGAGAGGGGGATGCCAAGTTGTGGTTCCTTATTGACAACCTAGCTTACGGGATCAGGACAAGCAACTTTTGCCGGGCCAACTACAATTTTTCTGAAGGCATCTCGGCATGTATGTCGACCGGACCAAGAAGTACCAGCCTTTAACCGATGACTGAAGCCATTGAAGCGCAAATTGGCCTTGTTTTCATTTCATGCGTGACTTGAAATGCGCCTCCCGTTCTTCGGAGCCTGCTGAAAAAGGGGTCTGACCCCTTCCCCGAAGGGCGGTAGATCCCCAAGAAAGCGGGAAATCAGTGAAGCTTCGTAGGGGGTCAGACCCAGGGCGAACGCATCAAACTTTCTCTAGGTTTCGTGCCCCAGCCAAGGTTTCCTCGAGAAAACCCGTGTCCAAGGCAGCCGCCTTGCGTTTCCGTGCGATGCTCGTTTTGGCCGGA
>Ga0316363_10000290_pt1 | contig 76500 bp, 63 predicted proteins | sample Sb_taG_3_FD_200459 | JGI IMG/M metagenome (GOLD analysis project Ga0316363, IMG submission 200459) | Peat soil microbial communities from Weissenstadt, Germany - Sb_50d_a_PC metaG (v2) (version 2) | ecosystem: Environmental > Terrestrial > Soil > Wetlands > Peat | place: Germany: Weissenstadt...
CAGGAGCACAGTTCGGGCGGGAAGCAGCGGCTGGGATCGATCAGCAAGCAAGGCAACCCGATGATGCGTTCGTTGCTGGTCGAAGCCGGCCCACCGCGGCGCGTTTCGATCCGCAGCTGCGGCGGGTGTATCAACGATTGAAGTTCCGTCGTGGGGCTTCGGTGGCCAAGGTCGCCGTGGCCCGCAAGCTGGCCGTGAGGATGTACTGGATGCTGCGCAGCACGGCGGATTACGCGCAGCTGGTTCGCATGCAAGGCAGCCCGCGGGGCACCCTGGTGGAGAAAGATTCATCGCTGGGCTGATTGGGCGCCTTGCCTCCCTGAGCAGTTGGGGAGTCTGAACAACGAATCATGGTCGGAGTGAGGGACCGAATAGATGGTTGGTGGAACTAAGTTCCATCGCGTGATTCTGTAAAGCGAGCTTAGGTCGTCATGAGCAAAAGCAACAACAAAAGCAACGGCTTTCTAATAAGTGAAAACCAAAACCCCGAGATTCAGCGCCGCCCCGACGGCCCTGCCCATCTCGGACTCTACGTGTCTCTTGACAACGCCGACACGGTTATAGAGGGTGCCCCGTCCTTTCTCGCGTTCTTGGCAAGGGCGGGGCTCTTAGAGGCCCTTCCCTGACCGCAAGACTCGTGGACTCTGCTACGTAAATCAGCGGCCGACCAATTTCTGCAGCTCTTCGGGGTACCGGGCGCCTTGTACCGCGATCTTTGAGGCGGCAATCTCCAGTTCGCGGAGATCATCGGGCGAAAGTTTAACGTTAGCGGCTCCCATGTTTTCTTCGAGACGATGCAACTTGGTCGTGCCCGGGATCGGAACAATCCACGGCTTCTGCGCCAGCAGCCAAGCGAGTGCGATCTGCGCAGGTGTCACTTTCTTCTGTTGCGCGAATCGGCCAACCAGATCCACCACGCCCTGATTCGCTTTCCGGTTCTCTTCGGTAAAGCGAGGGACAATGTTGCGGAAATCGCCTTTGTCGAACTTCGTATCCCCGCTGATTTTTCCGGTAAGGAAGCCCTTTCCAAGAGGACTAAATGGAACGAACCCGATCCCGAGTTCTTCCAGCGTCGGTATCACTTCCGCTTCAGGTTCTCTAAACCACAGCGAATATTCACTCTGGAGCGCAGTGACGGGTTGAACTGCGTGTGCGCGCCGGATGGTCTGAACTCCTGCCTCGGAGAGTCCGAAGTGCTTGACCTTGCCCTGCTGAATTAGTTCCTTCACGGTTCCGGCAACGTCTTCAATCGGAACGTTCGGATCGACACGGTGTTGATAGAACAGGTCGATAACATCAGTCTTCAGACGCTTGAGCGACGCCTCGGCGACTTCCTTGATGTGCTCTGGCCGGCTGTCCAACCCGGCCTGCTTGCCCGTGCCCGGATCAAGCTTGAATCCGAACTTGGTGGCTATCGCTACGTTCGCGCGGAACGGAGCCAGAGCTTCACCCACGAGTTCTTCGTTCGTAAACGGGCCGTAGACTTCGGCCGTGTCGAAGAACGTAACGCCGCGTTCCACGGCCGCCCGGATGACCGAGATCATCTCCTGCGTGTCTCCGGCCGGGCCGTAGCCAAAGCTCATTCCCATGCAGCCTAAGCCAAGAGCCGAAACTTCCAAGTTACTATTTCCAAGAGTGCGCTTCTGCATTGTTTTCTCCTACGCTGCGAAAATTCCGTCTGCCTCAAGGGCACCGCAAGCCTAAGCATAGTTTCCTGAACCTTGGGCCTCTTGCCTATTTCGATGAAGTTCTTGCCGGATTCTCCGAAATTCGCCAGGCAGGTCATCCTGTTCAGGATGCCGCGCGGCCTCAGAGAGCACACTGCGGAACTTGCGCCGCTTCCACCAGCCAGAAGCGCAACAACGAGTTGCCCTGCTTGCTGATATGTCCCAGCCGGCGCCGCTCCCCGCTCGATTCCTCCGACGGCCCAGTCCCAGATAGCTCGAAATCTACTTGCCGCGGCGAAACCGCGCTGTCCTCCCGATGATGAGCACGAAGGCCAGTGCGGTGAGTGGCCCCACGCCGGGATGCGTCATCCAGCGCTGCGCCTCAGGACATTTCTCCACTTCCTGTTCAATGGCTTGCGTCAGCTCGGTGATCGTCGGGTTCAGTCGGTCCAGCAACTCTAGCAGATCTCGCCGACGCCGGCTTGCCCACGGTGCCAAGGGGAACGACTCCAAAGCCCCAGAACTTAATCAACCAATTAATGACTCAGCACACTAGGAGCTTCTCACGCTGCGAAATCCACTCGGGATGCTTGCGGGATGATTCCGGCCTTGTGGCCCATGTCGAGCAGGCGGCGGACGGCTTCGCGGCCATCGGGGCCGTAGTCGAGGGTGCGCTCGTTGACGTACATGCCGACGAACTTGTCGGCGAGCTGGGCGTCGAGGTCGCGGGAGAATTGCATGGCGTAGGATAGCGCTTCTTCGCGGTGATCGAGGGCGTATTGGATGCTCTCGCGTAGGGCGGTGGCAACGGTGGACATCAGCTCCGGCCCCAGGCTGCGGCGGATGGCGTTGCCTCCCAAGGGCAGTGGAAGGCCGGTGACTTTCTGCCACCACTTGCCGAGATCGACGACGCGATGCAGGCCGGACTTGTCGTAGGTCAGCTGGCCTTCGTGAATGATGAGGCCGGCCTCCTGCCTGCCATCCAGCACTTGCGGGATGATCTGGTCGAAGGGGACGACGTCGGTTTCGATGCCGGGAGCGAACAGCTTGAGGACCAGATAGGCGGTGGTCAGGGTTCCGGGAACGGCAATGCGCTTGTGCTTAATATCGCTCACTGAAAATGCCCGCTGGGCTACGATCATGGGGCCGTAGCCGTCTCCCACACTGCCGCCGCTGGGGAGCAGAGCGTAGTGATCCTGAATGTAGGGATAGGCGTGAAAGGAAATTGCGGTGACGTCGTAGATGCCTTCTATGGCCTTGCGGTTCAGGGTCTCGATGTCGCAAAGAGTATGGGTAAAACGCAGGCCGGGCGCGCGAACCTTGTTGGTGGCCAGCCCGTAAAACATGAAGGCGTCATCGGAGTCGGGGCTGTGAGCGATGGTGATCTCGCGTTTGCCTTCGGTGATGGGCGTTGGCGAGTGTTCGGAAGGGCTGGCGCTGACAGTCATGGCTGAACCTTATGGAAACGCTGCCAGCCGCTGGCCAGCGCGGCGGCGGACATCATCTTGATGACTTCGGCGAAAACAAACCAATAGAGGCCGAAGCGTATGGCTTGTGCGAACGAATGGGTGAGGATGGCTAGCCAGGAGAGGCCCCCCACGAATAAATAAATTTCGGCTAGAGCGCAGGCCGCGGCTGCGCGCGCGAAAGTCTTGTTTTTCACGATGTGTGCTTCGAAGATCTTTCCTTCAAAAACCCAGCCAGCGATGCCGGCGACGAACGGATAAGCCAGCAGGAACCCACCCGTCGGACCGAGCAACTGGGCCACCCCGCCGGGCCCGGTGGGACTAAACACTGGTATACCGATGAGGCCTTCCGCGAGGTAAAGAACGAGCGCGGCAAAGCCGCGACGGCTGCCCAGCGAAAGTCCCACGAGCAGCACGCCGAAATTCTGCAGCGTCAGAGGTACTGGAGTGAACGGCAACGGCAGTGTGATGCGCGCGCACGCAGCCACGATAAAGCTGGCTCCAATCACAATGGCGACTTGGCCCGCGCCGTCGAGAACGCGATCGGGCGTGCCGAGGATCTGAGTAGCTGGTTTGGCCATTTTGCGATTCTCCGATCTCCTGCGAGAGGATTGCTTATGCTAGAGACTGTCCACTTCGCGATGGACGCCGCTTTTTCTTAACGCAGCGGAAGCCTTCAAGTGGCGGCGCACACGAAGATAAGCGGCTATGCCCGCCCACAGCACTGCTCCGCCGCTGCAGGCGAGAATCAGGAATAACCATATCATCCGCACAATGCCTTAGGATATCAAAACGCAGGGGCGCGTGCCGATTGCGGCCATAATCATCTGGCCGCCATGGCATGCTCCACTTCCTCGGCGGTGTGGGGAAGTTCCTCGGTCAACTCGATCAGCTTGCCGCTGGCGTCCACGTAATACATGTCTTCAATTCGCACTCCCAGCTTTTCCTCCGGAATGTAAATCCCGGGCTCGATGGTGAAAACCATCCCTGGGGCGAGGGGGACATCGTAATCGCCGGCATCGTGGACATCGAGACCGACGAAGTGACCGAGGCCATGAATGAAGTATTTGCCTAGAGGTTCGCCGTGCAGGTCTTTGCCATGCGAGTTGATGTAATCGTAGGCGACATTGTGGATGGAGTTGGGCTGATCACGCCTGAGGTGGGACTTTCCTGATTGAAACGCGGCTATGGCCGCGCGCTGGGCTCCCAGGACAATGTCGTAGATCTCACGCTGACGGGCGGTGAACTTTCCCGTGGCCGGCAGAGTGCGAGTGATGTCGGAGGCGTAGAGCGAATATTCCCCGGCCGCATCGATCACGACCACGTCTCCGGACTGGATCGGTCCTGAATCGTCGGAATAGTGGAGAACGGTGGAGTTGAAGCCGGAGCCGACGATGGGAGCGTAGGCTGGACGTTCGCAACCGCGCTTGCCCCACTCGTATTGCATCAGGGCGGAAATTTCGCGTTCGCTCATGCCTGGTTTCAGGGTGCGCATAGCTGCGAAGTGCGCCGCGATGGAGGCGTTGACGGCTTTGCGGATGCGGTCCATTTCTCCCGCATCCTTGTAGGTGCGGAGGGAGGCGAGTAGCGGACGAACGTCCTGAAACGAGACTCCCAGGGGAAATGCGTTGGCGCGACTCAGCCACTCCAGTGGCGTTTTGGAGTTTGGGGTCTCGCCGGGGCCGGGTGTATCGGTATAAATAGTGGTTCTGGGCTGGGGCAGTAGGCGAACAAGTTCCTCGCGCATGCTGTCGAGTGCTTCGACGTGGTCGAACCCGGTGATGCGGGCGGCCTCGGAATTCTCTGGACCAAGCTTGGGCCCGGTCCATTTTTCCGCGGCGTAGTTGTGTGCGGGCAGGAAAAGAATCTCTGTATAGGCGCGCGCTGGGTCTTTGCCCTTGGCTTCGACTGCAGGCGCAATCAGGAGGGCCGCTCCGGGTTCGGCCCAGCCGGAGAGATAGAAGAAATCGCTGTCAGGGCGGTATCCATAAATCGCGTTTGGACCCTCGGCTTCGGTGGGGGCGAAGAGTAAGGTCACACCTCCGCTGGTTTTGGTTGCAAGGGCTTGCCGCCGGGCGTGGTAGTCGGTGTTCGGTTGGCGATCCAGAGCCGAACCAAACTGAGCGAGAAGCAGGATTTCGAAGAGAACAGCCAAGACGAAGACCTTGCCCATTGAGCTTCCTCGAACTTCCGAATTGACCTCAAACACCGACCGGAAATGGTTTCGTATGCGTCTCAGCACTGAGCGAGATTCCCGCGAACCGGCCCTGTAGCAGAGACATCAGTCCCGTGTACCAATAGCCCAGCACGAACAGAATCAGGAATGGGACCGTGATGTAATTCTCGTTGTCTATCGCGTAGTAGACGGTAGTGGCGAAATAGCAGCCAATCAGCAGCTCTACCCATGGCACCCAGCCGAGGCGTCGGCGATAGTTGTTGACGCGCACTTTGTCCTTCTTGGACTCAACGTGATATTTCGGAGTGCGGGCGAATTCGGACTGCTTTCCCAGTAACGCTTCCAGCACGGCGCGCGTATTGGTGACGGTGAGCCCGATACCCAGAGCCATCAAAAATGGAAGATACAGGAGAGCGCGAAACCACTTCCCGGGAAATAACTCCCGCTGCGAGACCAGATAAAAACTGGAAATCGAAAAAGTCGAGGCCATGAACAAGGGCAAGTCGATGTACAGCATCTGAAACCAGCCCTGGTAGAAACGAATGATCATGGCCGGCAGCAGCAGCACCGAGAGCACAATCATCAGCGGATAGCTGAGATTTGCAGTCAGGTGATACCAAGCTTCGAGCTTTACGTGGAATCTTTGATCGCTCTTGAGCACCTGGGGCAGAATCTTCTTGCTGGTTTGAATCAGACCCTTGGCCCAGCGAGCCTGCTGCGTCTTGAAAGCGGTCATCTCTACCGGCAGTTCGGCCGGACATTCCACATCCTGCAGATAAACAAACTGACAGCCTTTCAGTTGTGCCCGGTAGGAGAGATCAGTATCTTCGGTCAGGGTGTCGTGCTGCCAGCCTCCGGCGTTGTCGATCGCGCTTCGTCGCCACATTCCCGCGGTTCCGTTGAAGTTGAAAAAGAGATTGCTGCGAGCCCGGCCGGAGTGCTCCAACACGAAATGCCCGTCCAGCAAAATGGCTTCAACCTCGGTGAGAAATGAATAATTGCGATTGATGTGGGTCCAGCGGGTTTGCACCATTCCGATCTTGGGATCGGTGAAGTGGTGAATGACACGCTGCAGAAAATCTTCCGGCGGAACAAAGTCCGCATCGAAGATTGCGACGAACTCGCCTTGGGCCGTATTCAGACCCTCTGCCAATGCTCCCGCCTTGAATCCCTCCCGATTGGAACGATGATGATAGCTGATCGGGAATCCCTTGCCAGCGTAGTGATTGACCAACCCGCGTGCCACCGCGACGGTTTCGTCGGTCGAGTCGTCGAGCACCTGAATGTCGAGTTTCTCCAGCGGATAGCTCAAGCGGCAAATGGCGTCTAGCAGCCGCTCGACCACGAATTGCTCGTTGAAGATTGGGAGCTGGACCGTGACCCGCGGCAGCTCCCGGAAATGCCCGGGTGGGTCGGTCGTACGGTTCCTCTTGTTCTTGTAGTAGAGGTAGACGAGAACATAACGATGTGCGCCATACGATGCCAGCAGGATCAGCACGATGAAATAAGGAATCAGCAGGGCGGTGTCGAAAGCGTTGGGGTGGTACAGGCCCTGGAAAGTCTTATCGAGAAAATGCTGGCGGATATACTGCCCAATCCCCTTCGGAGCGACGAAGGCGGCAAACAGTTGGCAGGGAAAGAGCATGGTGTTCTTGGGGGGAACCTTTCAGTGGCTCGCGGCGAGCCTATCCGAAACTACTATTCTACCTGATCGAAGGTTCCGGAATTGGGAGCGCAGGTAGGTTGGTGTGAAGACGGGGTGCCATGCTCTCTTCAGGAGTTAACTTGCTTTCCACTGTTCCGGGGCTGATAATTTAATTGACCTTGACGGGGTACTGTGATTTTGAAAATGGCCTCCAGATAAGAGGCCGTTTTCATTTGCGAATTAGTTGAGGAAGTATGTCCGGTAGAGCGTATCTCGCTGCACCGGCTTGAAGCCGGCGTCGCGGATGATTCGCCGCAACTCTTCCTCAGTCGTGCAGTTGGTCACGCCCGCAGCCCGCACTACATTTTCTTCGAGCATCACCGAGCCCACGTCATTGCCGCCGAACTGCAGGCCAAGCTGGCAAACTTTCAATCCTTGCGTCACCCAACTGGATTGCACGTTCAGGAAATTCGAGAGGTAGAGCCGGGAGATCGCCAGTACCTTCAAATACTCAACGGCCGTGGCTTCATCCCAGTGGCGGCCACCCAGAGCGGTATTCGTAGGCTGGAAGCTCCAGGGGATAAATGCCGTGAAGCCGCCGGTTTCTTCCTGCAATTCGTAGAGCCGCTGCAAGTGATTCACGCGGTTTTCGTAGTTTTCGCCTACGCCGAACATCATGGTTGCGGTAGTCCGCATACCAAGCTGGTGCGCCGTACGATGTACGTTAAGCCAATCGTCAGTCAGGCACTTCAGGCGGGCGATCTTGTAGCGGACTTCATCGTCGAGAATTTCCGCTCCGCCGCCGGGGATCGAATCCAGACCCGCATCTCTCAGTCGCGCAATGGTGTCGCGGATGCTCAGTTCACTGTATTCCGCAATCGCGATAATCTCTGAAGCTGAGTAACAGTGCAGGTGAATTTTTGGGAAGCGCTGCTTGATGCCGCGCAGCATTTGCTCGTGCCAGTCAATTTTCAGGTCGGGATGCAGGCCGCCCTGCATCAGCACTCCCGTTCCCCCCATTTCGACGGTTTCACGAATCTTTTCGTAAATGGTTTCGAAATCGAGGATGTATCCCTCTTTCGCCTTCGGCCCTTTCAGCGGACGGTAGAAGGCACAAAAGGTGCAGTACTCGGTACAGTAGTTGGTGTAATTAATGTTGCGGTCAATGATGTAGGTGGCCACGCCCTCGGGGTGGAGCTTGCGACGCACCGCGTTGGCTTCCATGCCGATGCCGATCAGGTCGTCGGAGCGAAACAAGTCGAGAGCTTCCTGCTTGGTCAGGGTCATGGACGATCAGAAAAAGACTACGATAATTCTAGTGGAGGCAGAGTGGTTCTTCAAAATCAGTTGATCTTCGGATTGGCAGGAGGGGCGAAGCCCGAGATCAGTGACTTGATAATCAGGGGCGCCGAGCCGCCGATGTTAAGAACAACGAGGGCCTGCACTTCTTTGAACCCGTACACTGTCGCCAATCCGCCGCCAAGGGCAGCCATAATCAAGCTCATGACCCAATAGAAGGGTGATTTCAAATATCTGGGGAGAGTATCAGGATCGTTCTTGCGAAGTTCGTAGACGGTGAGGAATTCTCCTAAGCAACCTCCCACAAAGCCGACAACGAAAATCCACAGGGGTTTTTCGAGCAGCATGACGCTCCCTTGGATGCGGATCAGTCTCTAAGAACGAGGTCCCGGAAAGCTAGGCAATGCCGCGGCGGCCCATGGATAGGTAATCCAACGCCTTTTCGATGAACGGTTCTTCCGCTGGTTCGGTCCTTTCCGCAAGTTGGTAGATCAGCCCGTATTTCAGCGACTGGCCAACTCGGATGATGTCCTTGTACTTTTTGAGGGTGCTCAAGACCTCAGATTCCGATAGACCGGTCGATTTGGTTAAGCCATCCAGTGTCCGCCAACTCCACTGTTTGTCGTCTAGAGCTTCGAGCACTTTGTGCTCAGTGGGATCAGTTGTTTCGCCCTTCGGAGTCATATTCGTGCCCCTCCAGAGTCCTCGACCAAGACCCATTACGATTCTACTCGTTCTTCTTTCCTAGCCTAAAATTACACGAGTAATGGCGGCGAAGTGACTCCAATGGCAGGTCTTATGGAGCGATTGATTCTCGACCTCGATCCCTGTATCAACGGGTGCAGCGGAAGCAGTTCTGTCCTTACTTGTAGCGAAGATACTGAATTAGCGTAAGAATTCCGCCCACGACCGCCAAGCCGATCAGTACGCCCACGGCAAGCTTGTCGTACCGGGCAAAGAAGCGCAAGATGTGGCGTCCATAGAGCGCGCCGAGGTAAGCAGCGACCGAATAGCGGACCGCGCGGCCGAGTGTCAGTGCCCCCAGAAACTTCAGTCGCGAGTACTGCATGGCGCCAGCCGCCAGCAGAAAAGGCACGAAAGGGAAAGGTGGAGGCAGCAGGGCTGGAATCGCGATCGCACCGAATCCCCATCGTTCAAACTTCTTGTAGACTTTCGCGGCTCTCCTTTTCGAGAGCCGGCGTTCCATCGCGTGCTTGCCGCCCTTTCGCGCCAGACTGTAAGTGATGTAGCCGCCGAGCACCGCTCCAATGGTCGCCATCAGCGCGTAATAGGGCCACGGCTCGCGATGGCGGGCCGACAACCAGATGGTCAGGACATCCATGCTGCCAGTGAGTGGAACGACGGAGTTGTCCGCGATTCCTAACAAAACCAGCCCCGGCCCGCCTAACCGGCGCAGGCGCACCCAGGTGGAAACTGCGAGTAAAGGCTGGAGATGAGGCAGCATGCGAGTGCGGTATTGGTAGTTTACGTTGAAGGCAATCGGTCTAAATCACCGCCGTCTTCGCTGCATCGAGAAAGCACAATGGCGGTGCGGATTCAAGGGCCCCGCATTGGCGAGCATATTGATAGAAGAGCTTCATGCCATCCAGGCAATCCGGGTCCAGGGAGTAATGGATGTTCTCCGTCAGATAGCGCTTCACTTCTTCCTGACTCAAGCCCAGGCGCGGCGCCCACGCGCGGGCTATGTGATCAAGGCTCTCCGGCAGCAGCCCATGGTCACGTGATTCCTGAAACACGGTGGCGAGGTCCAGGTCGCGCGGCGCGTCGTTCAAGGCCGCCTGCCGTATGGCCCAGAAGGCAAAGACAAACGGTTTGCCCGTCAAACGTATCCACTCCTCGGCGAGATCGAAAGTAAGATAGCGGGCGCGATCGATCTGCAGGGCGGGATCACCAATCACCAAGCCGGCATCGTTTATCTTCAGCATCTGTTCGATGTCCGGCGCCATGGCGGTAAATGTTCTGCTGCCTCCCCACCATTTCGCAAACAGAACTTTGATCAGTGCGACCGAGGTCATGGACGAAGTATCGAGCGCGACGGTCTGAATCTTCTCCAGCGGGACCTTGCTGACCAGCAGGATCGAGCAAACTGCCCGCCGCGAAGCGATGGCTACTCCGGGAAGAATGGCGAGATCGGGGACGCTGGTGTAGGCCGCCGCTGGAATGATGCCAATATCCGCCGACCCCTCGCGCAAACTGGCGGCACACTGGGAAGGAAGAGTGTAGGAAATGTCAAAGGCGGAACGAGCGTCAGAGGAACCAATGCACCCGTGCTCGAAATCCCACATCAGGGGCGCAGTATTAAGGTAGGAAATCGCGGAAATCCGAAGGCGTTTCATGAGGGAGCTAAGCGATTCTAACAAACCCCAATGTTCATCTTACCTTGACACTGCCTTCCCGACGTGTATAGATGCGGCGAGAGACCCTTGGAGGTTGGAGTGTCCGAAGCAGGTGTTTCAGTTTGCAAAACCAGCGAAACGTCCATGCAGTGGCTGGCCTTGGCTCTGACGCCGGGCTTGGGGCCTACAAAAGCTCGCCGCGTAATTGAGTTTTTCGGCAGCGTGCAAGCGCTATTCCGAGCCTCCCTCACCGAACTGGAAGCTGCCGGCCTTCGTTCGGTTTCGGCGCAATCGCTGGGGACCGGGCGTTCCATGGAGTTGGCGCAGGACGAACTGGGGAAGGCCGCCGCCGCCGATGCACAAATCGTGGCTTTGGACGACCCTGCCTACCCGACACAGTTGAAACAGATTTACGATCCGCCTCTCATTCTTTACGTGCGTGGGAATGACACAGTCATCTCGCAACCTGGAATCGCCCTGGTGGGTACGCGTCATCCCACGCCATACGGATCGGGTATGGCGGAGCGGTTGGCATGTGATCTGGCCGCGCGCGGCCTTGTGATATTCAGCGGTATGGCCCGGGGCATCGATACTGCCGGGCATCGCGGCGCGATTGCGGCAAAGGGCAAAACCGTGGCAGTGTGGGGCACGGGTGTTGATGTCGTATATCCCAAGGAGAACACGCGATTGGTGGAACAGATTCTCGCTCTCGGCGGCGCCGTCATCTCTGAATTTCCGATCGGCACTTTTCCCGCGCCGCAGAACTTTCCCATCCGCAACCGCATCATCAGCGGAATCTCTTTGGGAGTTTTGGTAGTGGAAGCCGCCGAATACAGCGGCACGCGAATTACCGCGCGCTGTGCCTTGGAGCAGAATCGCGAGGTCTTCGCCGTGCCCGGTAATGTCACCAACAAAGGGTCCTGGACGCCGAACACCCTCATCAAACAGGGCGCGAAGCTGGTGGCCACCTGGGAGGATATTTGGGAAGAACTTCCGACCCAAGTGCGACTTACGCTCCAGCCCGAGGGCGGCGATGAATCGCAGGTGGGACAAACCGCATCTCTATTTGGAGAAGCCGAACTGTCGCCCCACGAAAAAAAGATTTTCGCGCTCCTCAAGGCGGACGAATCCACTCACATCGATGAAATTGTGGAACGGCTGGAGCCGGCGCTGTCGTCCTCCGAGATATTCGCGGCGCTGTTCGAGTTGGAGCTAGCGGGCAAGGTGAAGCAGCTGCCGGGGAAGAATTTTGTGAAGAGCTTCTAGCTGCTAGCTTCTGGCTTCTAGCTCAGAAGGACGGTCGCCGATGGAGGACTTCAAAGATCTAAGAGTTTGGGCAAAGGCGCATGAGCTTACTCTGAACGTCTATCAGAAAACTCGTTGCTTCCCAAAAGAAGAAATGTATGGTCTCACCAGCCAAATGCGTCGTTCGGCCGCCTCGGTAGGGGCGAACATTGCTGAAGGATGTGGTCGCAGGTCAGATGGGGAGATGAGACGCTTTCTCCAGATCGCCCGTGGTTCGGCAAACGAACTGGAATACCACCTTCTCTTGGCGAAGGATTTGCAACTTCTTGATCTCGTGGATTTCGCTGATCTGGAAGCGAAGGTGCTTGAGATCCAACGTATGCTGGCCTCGTCCGCGGCAACGGTAAAGGGTGCCGTTGCAAGCTAGAAGCTAGCAGCTAGCAGCCAGAAGCTGACCCACACAACTTGTTGCCAGCTTGCCATTCGTGCTAGTTTCAAAAAACGAAGTCATCCGCTGAGGACACATTGGCCAAAGGTTTAGTCATCGTCGAGTCGCCTGCCAAGGCGAAGACCATCCAGAAATATCTGGGCAAGGGCTTCACCGTCGAAGCCTCACTCGGTCACGTCAAGGATCTGCCTAAGAGCACGCTCGGGGTCGACGTCGACAACGATTTCGAGACCGAATACGTCGTGATTCCGGGCAAAGAGAAAGTGGTCGCCCGGCTGAAGAAGCTGGCGCTGGGCATGGATACGATCTACCTCGCGCCTGACCCGGATCGCGAAGGCGAAGCCATCGCCGCCCACTTAGCGGAAGAACTGGGTGACGGCGCCAAAGCCAAGAAAAAAAAGAAAAAAAGTAAGAAGGACGATGTAGAACCGCAACGCATACGCCGTGTTACTTTCAACGAGATCACGCAGCGCGCCGTCCGTGAGGCTTTTGAGCATCCGCGTGACATCGATCAGAACCTCGTGGATGCGCAGCAGGCCCGGCGTGTTCTTGACCGGCTCGTGGGCTATCAAGTTTCGCCCCTGCTTTGGGATAAGGTACGCCGAGGTCTGTCCGCTGGCCGGGTGCAGACCGTGGCCTTGCGGCTCATCGTTGAGCGTGAACGCGAAATCAAGGCCTTTGAGAAGAAAGAGTACTGGACCATTGATGCCAATCTCTCTAAACCGCCGGCATTCGACGCCCGTTTCCAGGGCAAGGGCGAAGAAAAGATCGAAGTCACCAACGGCGAGGACGCAGAGAAAATCCGCGCCGCGCTGGAGAAAGCCGACTGGGTTGTCCGCACCGTCGATCGCAAGGAGCGACGACGCAACGCGACTCCACCGTTCACCACCAGCAAACTGCAGCAGGATTCCTCTCGCAAGCTGCGCTTCAGCGTGAAGCGCACCATGATGATCGCTCAGCGCCTGTACGAAGGTGTGGAGCTGGGCGAAGAAGGGCTGGTCGGTCTCATTACTTACATGCGCACCGACTCCGTGCGGGTTTCGAACGAAGCGCTCGGCGAAGTCCGCGAATACATCAAGACTCAGTATGGCGATCAGTATCTACCGGAAGCGCCCAACGCCTACAAAGAGAAGAAGGCGGCGCAGGCGGCCCACGAAGCCATCCGGCCGACTTCGGTCATGCGTCATCCCGATCAGGTGAAGCAATATTTAAAAGAAGACGAATTCAAAGTCTACAAGCTGATCTGGCAACGGTTCGTGGCCTCCCAGATCATGCCCGCGGTCTTCGATCAGACTACAGTCGACATCGACGCCAAGTCAGGCGTGGACACGTTCTGGTTCCGCGTGACCGGCTCGGTTCTCAAGTTCGACGGCTTCCTCAAGGTTTACGAAGAGTCCAAAGAGGGCAAGGATGAAGAAGACGAGGAACTCAAGCACAAGTTGCCCGCCCTCGATCCGGGTCAGAAACTAACGCTCAAGGCGCTGAAGCCGGAGCAGCACTTCACCGAGCCTCCCCCGCGCTACAACGAGGCTTCGCTGGTGAAGGAACTCGAGGAGCGCGGCATTGGCCGTCCTTCCACATATTCCGCCATTCTCAGCACCATCCAGGAAAGGCAGTATGTGCAAAAACTCGGTGGCAAGTTTACGCCAACGGAAATTGGTCTGGTTGTAACCGATCTCTTGGTGGAAAACTTCCCCGATATCTTCGATATCCAATACACCGCCCGCCTCGAAGAAGAGCTGGACGAGATCGAAGAAGGCAAAGAGAAGTGGACCGACGCACTGGCCGACTTCTACAAGAAATTCGAGAAAGATCTCCGTTACGCCGCCAAGCACATGGAAAACATCAAGCGGATGGAGAAGCCCACGGACGAGAAGTGCGAGCGCTGTGGTTCGCCGCTGGTGATCAAATGGGGCAAGCACGGGTCCTTCTACGCGTGCAGTTCTTACGACAAAGAAGATCCCAACAGTTGCACCTTCACCAAGGAAAATCCTATCAATTTGCCCGACCTGGACTCTGCCGATCTGCAGGAGACCACCCAAGAAGAGTATTGCGAGAACTGCGGCCGGGTGATGGTGCTGAAGCGCGGGCGATTCGGGCAGTTCATGGCGTGCACGGGATATCCCGATTGCAAGACTACGCGGCGCCTCGATCAGGGCAAAAAAGTTCCGGACATTCCGCTGGATGAACTGTGCCCCAAGTGCGGACGGAATATGATGATCCGCCACGGTCGCTACGGCGAGTTCACCACCTGCAGCGGATATCCCGATTGCAAATATGTGAAACAGAACTTTATCGGAGTCAAGTGCCCGCTTTGCAAGGAAGGTGACCTGGTCGAGAAACGGGCGCGCAAGGGGAATACGTTCTACGGCTGCGGAAATTATCCCAAGTGCAAGTTCACCTCCGCCCACAAACCAATTCCGGAAAAGTGCCCCACTTGCGGGAATGAATATTTGGTAGAGAAGTTTTTGAAGTCCGGCCCGGTAATCGCATGTCCCAACAAAGAGTGTGATTACGAGCGAGCGGTTCCTATAGAGGCCGCAGCGGTCGGGTCGAATTGAGTAGTCGGGTAATCGGGTAATTGAAAAGCTGGGGTGTCGACTTTCCCTTGTGTACGCTGTACTGGCGGTAGGGAGGCGTGCGGCGCAGATAGTCATTCCCCTGTTTCCGTGTTTCTAAGAAGCTGAACCGTTTCCGGAATTCCGGCATCTCGTAGAGTGGTAAATGACCCGATTTTCTGTCACACGATCCCATACCCTTTTGGAGGTTTTTCATGGCGAAGAAGCCTACTGCTGCAGACGCTGAGCTGATCCTCAAACTTTATGACCTGCGCCGCGAAGCCGAAATACGCAAAGCGCGCAATTGGTGGCTGGTAAACTTCTGGCCCGAAAGCACCGAAGATTTTTTGAAAATCGCAATGGCCATGGGGACCCAGGAGAACAACTGGCTGCGCCAGGTTGGCGGTTATTGGAATCTGGCTGCGAGCTTGGTTGAGCACGGAACCCTGAACCGCGAGTTGTTTCTGGAACCCAGCTTCTCTGGTGAAATGTTCGTCATCTACGCCAAGGTCCGTCCCTTTTTGAAAGACTTGCGGGAGAAGATGAAGAATCCCAGGATGTTTGCCAATGTCGAAAGCCTCATTAACAGTACGAAACCGTCACGCGAGTTTCTGAAAACCATGGAGGGCAATCTGGCTAATATGCGCAAGATGAGGGCCGAAATGCCGAAGGCCAGCTAAGCAAACCTGATTTCGTAGTTGTGCATCGGGTAATTGAGAAGTCTGTTTCCAATTACCCGATTACCACATCTTCAATTATCAATCCCGCTTTCACGAAATATATTCCCGGATGTACTCATCCTTCGACTGCGCCAACTCGTGCACATCTCCGTCGAAGATCACTTTCCCGTCGCGGAGGATGAGGAACGCCATGGGAACTTCGCCCCGGGCTCCCGGCGGCAAGGGCCGCATTTCGTTCGCTTTGCGGTCGAAATAGTGGGTCGCCATAATGAAGGCATCTTGCAGGCGATGAGTAACCAGCAGCGAGCTGGTCTTGTACACGTCGCGCTGTTTGACAATCAACTGGATGATGGTTGTGGAAGTCACCGGATCCAGACCGCCGGTCGGAGAATCGTAAAGCAGAATCTCGGGGTGGGTAATGATGGCGCGGGCAATGGCGACGCGGCGGCGCATCCCTCCCGAAAGCTCCGAAGGAAACTTGTCCACCGTATCTTCCAGTTCCACAAAGCTCAAGGCTTCCCGCACTGGCTTTTCGACTTCTTCCTCGGAAACGTTTCCCTCTTCGAGCAGCCGGAAGGCGACATTTTCCCGAACTGTCAGAGAATCGAAAAGCGCGCTTTCCTGAAAAACCATGCCGATCTTCTGCCGCAGACTGAATAGCTCCTCTTCACGCATCTGGGTGACGTCATCGCCCAGAACATAAATGTGTCCGTCGTCCGGTTTCAGCAACCCTAGCGCGAGCTTGAGGATCGTGCTCTTTCCGGAACCAGCGACGCCAAAAACGGCCTTGGTTTCCCCTTTGGCCAGGCGAAAAGAGATTCCGTCGAGCACCGGCTTGTCTTCGAACGCGATGGAGACGTTTTCGAAAACCACTACGTTGGCCGCCACGTCCGGTTCGGACGAAACGTGCTGTTCGATCGCAGTAGGAGGAGCGGCCATGTTTATTGATAGGCGAAAACCGCCATCAGCAGCTTGGTTGTGAACAAATCCACCACCAGAATCAAGACCGAGGACGCGACCACCGCCTGCGTAGTTGCCCGGCCCACGCCTTGCGTTCCGCCTCGCGCCGTCATCCCGTAGTAGCATCCGACCGTGGCAATAATGAATCCGAAAAACAACGGTTTCAGCAGGCCCATAAAAACATCCTGAAATACCAAAATCTGGTAGGCAGTATTCCAATACTGGCGCCAATCCATCCCAAACAAGAGAGTAGAAACGACGGAGCCTCCGAACAATCCCAGCAAGTCAGAGATGATGGTCAGGAAAAAGAGCATAAATGTCGTGGAAACCACCCGCGGGGTCACCAACTTTTTCATCGGGTCCGTGCCCAGCGCGCGCATGGCATCAATTTGTTCGGTCACAACCATGGAGCCCAGTTCGCTGGCCATGCCAGAAGCGTTTCTGCCGGCAACCATGAGCCCAGTAATGATGGGGCCAAGTTCGCGTACCATGCCCACTGACACCAGTTGTCCGATCAAAGAAAGCGATCCAAACCTTTGCAGCGTATTGGCGCTATTCAAAGCGAGTTCGGCGCCGATGGACAATCCGGTGAGCACAATAATGGGGAGCGATCCAAAACCGATCAGGTCGGCCTGCTGGATCATGTCGGCTAAGTAATGAGGCGGGCGGAAGAGGTTGGCGACCGATCGGCCCGCGAGCAGGGAGTAATCCTGGATTGATTGGACCGTTTCTTTAGCGAACTCCGTGGGAGAAATCAGTTCCATGCGATTCAGGAATCGTGCGGCCGCGTCCTTGCCGAACTATAGCAGAGGTGAGGAAAGCTTTCAGCTATCAGCTGTCAGCTTTCAGCCAAAAAACGCCTGAAGCAATGGTCCGCACAGCTGATAACTGAAGTTCCAAAGCTTGAGAGCTGACAGCTTATTCTCTCGCCTTCTTCTTGACATCGATGTTCAGACGCTTGATCTTCTGGTTCAAGGTGGAAAGAGGAATGTGGAAACGCTCAGCTGCGTCGGTCTGATTCCAGTTACACTTCTCCAGCATCTCGACGATGATCTGCCGCTCGCAATCTTCTATTATGTCGAACAGCGATGCATCCGTGCGACGTTCCAGCGCAGAAAATGCTGTGGCTCGGCCCGCGATTTGGTCGGGAAGAAGTTCAGGGCCAATCTCGACGCCTGCGGAGAGCACCACGGCGCGCTCGATTACGTTTTCCAGTTCGCGTACATTCCCGGGCCAGGAGTAGGTCAGCAGCGGGCGCAGAGCTTCCGGTGTAATGCGCCGCGTTGGGCGCTCATTTTCCTGGGAATATCGATTAAGGAAGAAGCCCGCCAGCAGCGGGATGTCCTCCTTGCGTTGGCGCAGCGGCGGAAGATCAATGGTGATGACGTTCAGGCGGTAAAAGAGATCTTCACGAAATTTGCCTTCACGAACTTGCGTTTTCAAGTCTACATTCGTGGCGGCAATAATCCGCACATCCACCTGGACTTCGTGCACTCCGCCCAGATGCATAAACTTCCGGTCCTGCAGGACGCGCAGGATCTTGCTTTGAGTGTCCAGGCTCATGGTGCCGATTTCGTCCAGGAAGAGCGTGCCCCGATCGGCAATTTCAAACAGACCCTTCTTCGAAGCGATCGCGCTAGTGAACGCCCCTTTCACATGCCCAAACAGAATGGATTCCAGCAGATCAGGGGGCATCGAGCCGGTATTGACCGGGACAAAAGGACGCTCGCGGCGCGGCGAGTTCAGATGAATGGCCTTGGCGATGAGTTCCTTGCCGGTTCCGCTCTCGCCTTGCAGCAGAACCGTGGAACGGCTGGGCGCGACCTGTGCCACCAGATCGAAAATCTTCAGCATGGGCTCGCTTTTGCCCACGATGTTCTCAAAGTTGTAGCGTTGCTTGAGCGCGCGCTTGAGTTGGACGTTTTCTTCTTCGGCGCGATGGCGGGCAACCGCAGCGCGAACATCGGCCAGCAATTTCTCGTTGTCCCAGGGCTTTTGAACAAAGTTTGCGGCTCCCGCCTGCATCGCCCGTACCGCATTTTCCACGGTCCCGTAGGCGGTAACCATGATGATCGAGAGCCCCGGATCCTGGAGGTGGATTTCGGCTAACAGATCCATCCCGTTGCGATCCGGCAGCGCCAGGTCGAGCAGTACCAAATCGAAGCTTCGTTCGCCGATGCGCGCCAGACCTTCTTCAGCAGTCGCCGCGGATTCGACTCCGTAGCCTTCCAATGCCAGCAGTGTTTCCAGGGATTCGCGGATTTCCGCCTCGTCGTCGATGATCAGCACCGAGCCAGCCGCCGGCAGCGACGTCTCTCCCGGGTTGTGCCGTACGATCACGGCCGCTTCAGGCATTGACGGCCTTCCTGGTCAAAGGGAAATCGAGGTAGAACGTAGTGCCTTCGCCGTGGCGGCTCTCCACGCGAATCTTTCCCGCGTGCTCCTGAATGATGCCGTAGGTTACGGACAAACCGAGTCCTGTGCCTCGCGGCTGGCCTTCACGGGGGGTCGTCTTAGTGGTGAAGAAGGGGTCGTAAATCCGGTGGATGTGCTCTTGTGCAATGCCGGTGCCGGTGTCGGATACCATCACGCTGACGCTCTCGCCATTCGTGGTAGCGATGCGCAGCGTCCCGCCATTGCTCATGGCATCTTTGGCATTCAGAAACAAGTTCAGGAAAACCTGCTGCAGCCGCCCGGCATTCCCGTTGATCGGCGGGAGGTATGCGCTCCGCTCATCCTGCACCTTGATCCGCGTCACCTTGAACTGATGCTCCAAAAGCGCCAGCGTATCCGAGATAATCTTGTTGATGTCAATCGCCGTGAATTCGGTGCCGCTGGTGCGTGAAAAATTAAGCAGGTTGTTGACGATCTCGGAAGCCCGGAAAGTTTGACGCGTGATCTTCTCCAGAAGCGCACCCTTTTGCGGGTCGCCTTGAAGTTGCTTCGAGAGCATCTGCGCGTAAGAGGAAATGACCGCCAGAGGCGTATTCACTTCGTGCGCCACCCCCGCAGCCAGCAGCCCGATCGACGAGAGTTTGTCCGCCTGTGAGAGTTGGGCCTCCAGCTCAATGCGCTCCGTGATGTCGTCCATAATGATGAGCCGGCCAATCACGCTGAAGTCCTTGGTGACCAGCGGCGCGATGGCGACATTGACCACTCGGCTTTCTCCGGTCGGCGTCCCCAAGCGGAACTTGTACAAGTTGTGGATGCCCGGATTCTGCCGCACCCGGTAGAACTCTTCCACAAATGCGGCCGGGAAAACCTCGCCCAGAGACCGCGTCAACGCCTGCCGGCGGGGCAGGGCGTACATCACTTCCATTTGCGAGTTCCAGGACTCGATGCGGTCGGCTAAGTCTACCGCCAGCACGCCCACGTTGATCGACTCCACAATGTTTTCATTGAAGTCTTTCAGGCGTTCGTACTCCGCAACTTTCTGCTGCAGCGAGGCATACAAACGCGCGTTCTGAATGGCGATTCCCAAATAGCCCGCCAGCGTCTCCAGCAACTCGACATCTTCGCTGGTCAGGAAATCCCCTTCCACCGTCTTGCCCAATCCAAGCACGGCGATGGTGTGCTTTTGGGCGCGGCAGGGAATGTAGTAGTTCAGATCAAGCTTGGCGATGGCCTGCTGCGCATTCACCGTTTCCCGAGGAACCTGGTGAGTGTTGTCGAAGAACAAATGCCCCACTGCATCTTCCGGACGCGGCGTGCCCAGGAAACTCAAATCCAAGCCGCTGGTTTGCGCCATGCCAAACGACTTGGCTACCACGAATTGCTGAGACGTTTCTCCGTCGGAAAGGAAAACGGCCATGCGGTCTACCAGCAGCGTTCGCGACAAGCGGTCCACCACCGCACTCAACATTTTGTCCAGATCGGTTTCCGAACTCAGCTCGCGTCCGAACTCGATCAGCGTTTTCCGGTAATCGTAGCCCGTGCGATAGAAGAACTGGTCAATGCGTTCCTGAATCCACTTCCGCACCGGATCAAACAGCAGAGCCGTGACCACGATAGCGAGTACCAGGCCGATCGGACCCGAACTCGGCACCTGCAGGTGGACCAATTCGGCCACGCCCGCCACCACGGCAAAATACGCCCCTGCAATCGCGCCCGCCGCCAGCGTGTACACCATGCCGCGCTTGAAAATCAGATCCACGTCCATCAACCGGTAGCGGAAGATGGCATAACCGAAAGTCAGAGGCAATATCCCCAGCGACAACACGGAGACCTTCATCGCCGTGGTTGGCAGCGCCCCGGTCAGGTAAGGGATCACATAGAACAGCGTGAACGGCGTGATCGCCAGAATCGTGCCCCGGGTTACCCATTTCAACTGCTGCCGCAGGATCGGCGTGCTTGCCCGGCGGTAGTTGTACAGCAGCACTCCCGCCGCGGCGACGAAGAACAGCGCCTGACAACCCATCTCCAACCGATCCAGGTTCCAGCGCAGCACCTCACTGGCTTTGAGGAACGCGAGTGCCAGAATGTGCAGACTCAATAGCAGCAACCCCGGAACATAAATCGCGAAGATGGCCCAGCGATGCCTGCGGACGAACCAATGCCGCTCCGGGAAGGTCAGCACGAAATGCAGAAACAAAGCCGCCTGCAGAAGCCCAGCCGCGACGTTGCCCCAGTAAATGGTCCAGTCAAACCCGTTGAATTTTCCCGTGTAGTGGAACGCGTAGGAAATGAATGAAACCAGGCAGAAGGTATAAAAGTGGGTTGAGCCCGGCGCGGTCCAGCGTCGCAGCAGAACGTACAGTCCGATGCCAAGATAGATCAGACCGATCAGACGCAGCCAGTTGTATTGGGACCGCTCCGCCGGAACCGGAATCAGCACCACATCCACCGGGACCGATTGCCGCACCAGCGAGTAGGTGGTCTTGGACCAGGCGCCCACTCGATACAGTTGGTGGGTTCGAGCCGCTGTGCTATTTACTTCGTGCTGGTCAATCGCGGTAAGCTGATCACCCACTTTGATGCCAGCTCGAGTTCCTGGTCCCCCGGCGTCCACGCGGTCGGCTGTGAGCTTACCTTGATGCTCAAACCACCAGACTCCGTCGTCTGGAACTTGGAACTGACGCTCCGCCTGAAGGTTATAACCGGCATAAACCACGGCGGCCGTCGTCAGCAAGGCCAGCAGGATGGCAGTAAATCGGATTTGAAAATCCCTGTTCATGCGCCTTACAGGCTCCGCCGCCCGCAGGAACAAAACATCTTGGTGCCTCTTCTGCACTTTCACTGCCATCAGGGAGGACATAGGGCTGCCTCTAAAATGCCCAGATACAACAGCTTCCAATATTATAGAGGTCCGCACATATCAGGGCTACACTTTTTGGAATAACCCATGTGGAAATTTGTAACTCTGTGCTTGGGATGACTTTAGTCCCGTTTTTGGACTCCCTGGCAGTGGCGCAACATTTCCTCTTAGGGCCATCGTCTCTCCGTGTGCCGGTGCTCCCGAGCGCGAGCCCTCTCCAGTAGAATGATGGCTGCCCTATGACAACCACCGAAGAAGTAATCCAGCGCGAAAAACAATTCCTGCTGCAGACCTACAACCGTTACCCCCTGGTTATCGAGCGCGGCAAGGGAGTCTTTCTCTTCGACCTGGACGGCAAGAGATATCTCGACTTCGTCGCCGGCCTGGGAGTGAATGCACTGGGCCACGCCCATCCTCGAATCGTCAAGGTCATACGCGAACAGGCGGCGCGCGCCATTCACCTGTCGAACCTCTATTACAACGAATATCAGGGGCGCCTCGCGGAGAAGCTCTGCACCCTCTCCGGCTTGCAACGCTCCTTCTTCTCCAACAGCGGGACCGAAGCCATCGAAGGCTCGATCAAGCTCGCGCGCCTCGCCGGACACCGGGTCGGAGGCGCCGCCAAAAGCCAACTGGTTGCCCTGGAAGGCTCCTATCACGGCCGCAGCTTTGGATCCATGTCGGTCACCGGGCAGGACAAGTACCGCAAAGGTTTCGAGCCGCTGCTGGAGGACGTGAAGTTTGTCCCGCGCAACGACGCCGAAGCCCTTCGTGCCGCTGTCAACGACAACACCTGCGCGATGGTGCTCGAACCCATTTTCGGCGAAGGCGGAATCCACGAGTGTTCCGTGGAGTTCCTGAAAGAGTGCCGCACCCTGGCCGACCGTCATCGTGCCGCATTGATTTTCGATGAGATCCAATGCGGCCTCGGCCGCACCGGAACCATCTTCGCCTTCCAGACTTTCGGCGTGACTCCGGACATCGTCGCCATCGCGAAACCCATTGCCGCCGGCATTCCGCTCGGCGCTTTTCTAGTCAAGGAAGAATTCGCGTCGGCGATCTCCGTGGGGCAACACGGAACCACCTTTGGCGGAGGCCCACTGGCGTGCCGGGTCGCACTCGAGTATCTGGCCATCGTCGAAGAAGACAAGTTGCTGGAGAATGTCGTCCGTGTCGGCGGTTATCTGCAGCAACAACTGAAAGCGCTGACCGAACGCTACTCGGTTGCCCGCGAAGTTCGCGGCCGCGGCCTGATTCAAGGCTTGCAGCTCGACGCTCCCGCCCGCCCCATCGTGGAACAAGCTCTCGCCGAGGGCGTGCTCTTCAACAGCACCCAGGACACGGTCCTGCGCTTCCTCCCGCCATTCCTGCTGCAGGAAAAACATGTAGACAGGGGCATGCGGGTACTCAAGAGGCTGCTAAGAAAGTTGTAAAAGGCCAAAGTCCCTGCAGAGATCCGCGCGCCCTTCGAGTGGAGCAGTCTACAGGGATAGCCCTCGCGGTGTGTTTACCTATTTATAAACATTGGAGCCAACAATGTTTACCGAAGTCTATAGGGTATATATCCAAAAAACGCGCGTTCACGCTAGATCTATGAAAACAAAGGGAGTGTCCCAGAGATACCCATGTAAGATATCACTTCTAAAGCACTTACGGGAGGGATATCCCTTGCAACCAAGTATCGTTTTCTTCGTAAGTGTATGACAATAGGCAGGGAGTCTCGGAGATACCTCTCCTTTGAGGCGATTCACGCCCGTATACCCAGTGCCTCGATGCCACAGGCCGCATGGGCGTGCGCCCATCCGGGTCTCGATGGCTGGCATGAAGGCGAAGTTGTCAAAGAACGGTAACCAGCCACTGCTGTTATCAAAAAGCTAATGTAGTGTCTTATATGTTAGCCGTGTAGAGGCGCCAAGTCAAGCCCCAAAAACCGGCGTGCGCCGGTCGCGGCGGGGAGGAACAGGGGAACCACAAGGTAAGCAGGATAACGAAAAACCAGTGGTCCGTTGTCAGTTCCCGGTTCTCAGTTTGTTCCTCCAAAGTCTAAGAACCGGCGGTGCCGTGGGCAGCAAAAAAGAGGAGGCTCTTTCGAGCCTCCTCTGGGATGTGCCTTACCGGAGTAAGGGTTAGAAAATGAACTTCGCCACAATCGCTATCGTACGGGCATTGCTGGCAAATACACTCTGCGGCTGGTTGAATTCCGATTTGCCAGGGGTGAGGTAGTTCGTATAGCTACTGGTGACCGTACTGAAGCTGGAGACATCGTTCACGCCCAGCCCAAAACCCGGATTGGTGCCGGGAATAAGCTGGGGATGGTTGATGATATTGGCGAACTGTGCGCCTAACCTGAACTGAAACCTTTCCGTGAAATTCAGGTTTTTGTACACCGCCAGGTCGATGTTGTTGGTGCCAGGCGTTTGTAAAGTGTTACGGGAACCATTAGTAAAGGCACCGATGCCAGTGCGGATGTACTGGGCATTCGGATTGGTAGCCACATAGGCTACGGTCTGGCCGGCATTCGGTCCGGCGGTAGCCGTCAACGGTGTGGAGTCGCTTCCCGTTCCCGGTACACCGCTGGGATTGAAGATTGCGCGATCACCGGCAGAATCGAAATTCAGGTTAGCGTCGCGCGCGGCTTGCACGGTTGCCCATTCGCCGCTTTCATAGGTGTAAACCGGGCTGAAGTTCCAGTTACCGACAACATTTCTCATCAGCCAGCTACCAGTCCGGAAATACGGCAAGTCATAGACCATCGCCACGGTAAAGCGTTGCGCACGATCTAAGGCAGAGTTTGCTTTATCGGCATCGTTGAAGCTAAAGAAGTCCTGCGGCCGACGAGGCGTAAGGTTGGTGCTGTGGAAGTCCGCCGTGCTGTTGTCAATGGTGTGACTCCAGGTGTAGGCGGCCCGCACCGTGAGCCCATTGCTGAGCCTGCGAGTAAGCGCAGCATCAAGGCCGTTATACTTGGACCACCCTCCGGGAATGAAGGAGGTCATAATGTCGTTGTTGAACCCGGCCGCATTTAAATTGGCTGGGATCACGTTAGCGGCCTGCAGCGCGCCGAGAGTGGCCAAGCTATTGGGTAACGCGTTGAGGGTAGCTTGGCTGGGCGCCTGCAGATAAGTTGGAAGGCCGGTCTGCGGCGTAACCACCGACTGCAGGTTCACGATGTCCTGGAAGCTCAGGGCATGGCCCTCCGTGCCGACATAATTGACCTCTGCGGTGTAATTCCTGCCAAAGGAGTGTTGCACTCCAAAGGTCCAGTTGACGGAATATGGATCCTTCACGTTGGGCGGGATCCAGTTTGCGGTATTGAGGATGGCATTGGCACGGTTCAGTATAGTGATACCACTGCCTCCCCCTGCCGGAAAGCCTCCACCCGCGAGAAATCCTGGCGTAATGACAGCAGTGTTGGAGTTGTTGGTCGACCCCACCTGCGGCGGCACGGCGAGAATGCCGATATTGTCGTAGAGGGTGTCCCAAGCCAGGCCGAAGCCACCACGAATGGAAGTCTCGCCGCTGGTTCCCGGCGAGTACGCGAATCCAACCCGCGGAGCCCAGTTGTTCTTGGGAGCCCGCGGCTTGTCGAATATGAGTTGCTGATTGTTGGCTTGTGGAATCCGTACGCTGGGCGTGTCGGCAACGTGGTTTAGAGCTTGCCGGTTCTCACCTTCCGCTGTGGTGGTGTATTCGTAGCGTGCGCCGAAATTGAGACTCAGGTGCTGATTAACTTTCCAGGTGTCATTTCCATAGAAGTAGATCGCATTCTCGTTCCCGTAGTAGGTGGTGTTTCCGGTACTTCGTTGACCGAAGTAGTCCGGCGAGTAATCCTCCAGGAAAACCTGGGTCTCGTTCCACTCGTAATCACCGCGAGACCGTTGGGTGAACGACTGGGGCGAGATGTACCAGCGATACTCGGCTCCGAACTTCAGGTTGTGTTTGCCTTTGAGCCAGCTGACGTTGTCCACAAACCCATAGAAGTTCTGGATGGTGGACTGAGGACCATTGCTATCGGGCCCGATATTAAGACCCGAACCCAGGTCATTAAGAGTTATGTTGGGGAATTGATCCAGGCCTGGGTACTTTTGCGGGCCAACTGTAATATCTTCAACGAAGCGATTGAACCCCACCCGGAATTCGTTGGTGACCGTGGGCGAGAAGGTGTGGTATTCGCTGATAGTGGCTAGCTCGAAGGTGATCGGGAGGGTGGTAAAAAAGGCGGCTAGCTGAGCCGAATTGTCCAGTTCGTTCTGTTTGTTACGGACGTAGCGGCCACGGATCTGATCTTTCTCGGACATGTTGTAGTCGACGCTCTGGACATAGTTTGTCCAGCTCTGCCACGTAGCTGGCACGATCGGGATATCGCCCACCTCAACGTTACCTGCCGCGCATGAGCCATTGGCGGGGGCTACAAACGGATTTGCCGACAGTTTCGCACCATTTGCCGTGCCGTTGTACGGGATGCACCCGCTGGCGGCGCCTGGTACCGCTACGTACTGCTTAAAGATCGAGAAGTTGTTCTGGTTAAGGCCTGGATCGCTGGTGATTGCCGCCAAGCCAGCCGCGGTGGGTGCCGTAACCGCGCCGCCACCGACGGAAATGTACCCAATGGGTTCCCGTTCGAAGTCGGTAAAGAAGAACAGCTTGTTCTTGATAATGGGGCCACCGAAAGTGGCGCCGTAGCGGTTATTGTCGAGCCGAGGATTGCTGGTGAGTCCCTGCTGCACCCAGGTTTCATCGACGGCATTCAGGTTGCGGTTTCTGAAGTATTCATAAACCGAGCCGTGGAAGGTGTTGGTGCCGCTTTTCACGGTGGTCATGAACTGCCCACCCGACGAGTGACCGAAGTCGGAATTAAATTGATTTTCAATCAACGTAAAGTTGTCGACGGCTTCGGGTGGAACTGTGATCAGGGCGCCGGTAACGGTTTTATTGTTGTTATCCACGCCCTCGACCTCAAAGTTGTTGTCGCGGGGGCGCTGGCCTCCGACCGACGGACCCATTCCAAGTCCCATGGCGCTCGCATTGGTTACGCCCGGATTCAACATCGAGAGGTTCAGAACGCCCCCTCCGACGCCACCGGTTGAGGTCAGGCCCAAATCCTGCGATAGCTGATCGTTGTAGGTGGTCTGCAGCTGCGCCGTCGTGGTGTCCACGGGCGGGGCGACACCGGAAACTTCTACCGTGGTTGCGCTGGTGCCAACTTGCAATTGCACGTTGGCCGTGAGGGTCTTGTTCAGTTCCACGGAAACGTTCTCTAAGGTCGTGGTCCTGAAATTTGCGGCCGTAACTGTAATTCGATAACCTCCGACCGGCAAATTCGTAAACACGTATTCGCCGGAACCTCTGGTGGTGGCGGCGATCTTCTGACCGGTGCCCAAGTTGACCGCTTCAACGCTCGCCCCATTCACGGCGGCGCCGGTCGCGTCTGTTACTGTCCCTGTCAAGTTACCGCTGATGGCTTGACCCTGTGCGATGCCGGCATTGATGGCAATAAAGCCTAACATCGCGAATGCGACTAGCAGAACTCTTAAGCTCCAAGCATGTCGATTCATACCCTTTGCTCCTCAGAAGCTGAAATTCGATTCCATTTGTTGCGCTGGCTTACACATGACTGCACTTGCGCGAGTGGATCTGCATCGGACATCCCTGCTTGACGTATCCCGAACCGTCGTACACGTTTAGGTTTTGGGAAAACGCAACTCGAAGCAAATCTCAGCTCGCCGAACTGGTTACTACGAAGAACAGAACCTTAAAGCTTGACCACCGTTATGCCCCTCCGAACTCGTTGCCCTTTGAAATCCAGCTCAGTTCAAGAGGAATAACTTTACAATTCTAGACATCAATAGAGCAACTAACGTTCCACACAAAATGGCTTCCTATGTCAATGTAAGTGCAAGTAGTTAGCGAGAGCGACTTGTTATGTCTACCAGAATCGGTAGGAATCGATGAGGCTTGGATATGGAATTTCATATGAGCGCGCCATTCTCCTTAGCCGGGAGGCTGCAAAGGCGAAAGCCGAGAAAAGGAAGGGATTTGGGGCTCTGCGGAAAAAGAAGGGAGAGTTGATACTCTCCCTTCACAGAAGCGACAGAGGCGATACTCTTATATAGAAGGCTGTGGCCAACAAGAAGTTGTCTCCCAAAGGGGCAGAAAATGATTGTGAACAGTTCATTGGACGCGGGCATCAATTCGCAACCCGAATTCACGGTCGAAGAACGCTGGATCACTGTGGACGGTGCATGGGGCAGCGCGCGCGTGCGTTACCTGTGCGCCGGTTCAGGCCCGGCTCTGGTGCTAGTCCACGGGTTGCTGGGGTACTCATTCTCCTGGCGATTCACCATTCGCACGCTGGCGCAGCACTCGACGGTCTACGCCATCGACCTGCTGGGAACCGGCTTCTCCGATCGACCGGCGAAACTGGACTGCTCTTTTAAAGCGAGCGCTGAGCGTCTGCTGCAGTTCATGGATAAAACGGATCTGGCTTCCTGCGATCTTCTGGGCACGTCGCACGGCGGGGCCGTGGCCATGCTGGCGGCGGCGCTGGCGCCGGATCGGATTCGGCGTTTGATCCTGGTGGATCCCGTCAATCCCTGGTCCTCGCATGGAAAGCATTTGAGTGTTTTGCTCAGCAATCTGGTGGTCGCGCCGCTGTTTATGAATCTCACGCCTCATGTGCGAAGCTTGCATGAGTTCTACCATCGCCGGCTGTTCGGCGACCCGCGGCGCATCCCACCGGACAGCCTGGAAGGCTACCGCAAGCCCATGCGTATTCCAGGTTCCTACGAATATGCAGTAGCGGTGCTGCGGTCGTGGAACCGCGATCTAAAGGAATTGGAATCGGCGTTGCCGCGCATCGCGCACATCCCAACTCTGCTGATCTGGGGCAGTAAGGATGCGGCGGTAGATCCCGCGTCAGCCGCGCAACTGAAGCAGCGGTTCGAGGATTGCCGGCTAGTGATGTTGGAGGGAGTGGGACATCTTCCGTACGAAGAAGTGCCCGAGGAATTCAATCGCGCCGTGGCGGAGTTCCTGTCTTCGAACTCTCATTGATGGTTGGTCGGGCGGGTGCTAACCTCGAAGCCAGAACCCTCGCAGATGAAGCCGGCCCACAGCCCGCAACTTTCCGCTCTCCAGCGCTTCTCTCGTTTCCTCCATCTCGATATTCCGGAGGTATGGGTGCGCTTCCTGCTGGCGATTGTGGGCTTGACCCTGGCTTTTGGCGCCGCGCTTTTTTCCACCGTGTCGCGAGAGTCGGGAAACCTCTGGGCGACTCTGGTGCTGGCCTCCGCGGCGCTCCTGCTGGCCGTCATCGTGGGATTGACCACGGTGCCGTATCTCGCCCGCCGCGTGGCTGGCGCCGGCATCCGCGATGCTTTCGATTACGACGTTACCCAGGCTGGAATCGTGTACGTGGCCATCGTGCTGGTGATCGGGATCGCTGCTCTGAACACGGGCAACAACTTGCTTTACATCGTGGTGGCCGCACTGTTGGCCGCGATTCTGGTTTCTGGCGTCGCGTCTGCCATGGTGTTGCGCGATCTGGAACTGGATGTGCGCTTGCCCGAGCACGTGTTCGCGGGACGGGCGATGCTGGGCAGAATCGTGGTGCGCAACCCGCGGCGCTGGTGGCCGTCGTTTTCCGTGAATGTGGTGTCGCTGAAAAAAGAGAGGGCCGCCAAACACTGGCAGTGGATGCCGACAACCTTTGCGGTCCCGCCGGGACGTCCGCTGGGGAAGCAGTGGATCCAGTTCCGCGATTACAAACTGCGTCGGATTCCAAAGGCCGAAGCCCCGCCGCGTATTTTTGAAGGGGCAGCGTATTTCCCTTATCTTCCTGCCGGCAGCGAACTGAAAGCCGACCTCGAGCTGCGTTTCGATCGCCGCGGGTGTTACCAACAGAAGAGCTTTGGCCTGGCGACGCGCTTTCCTTTTGCATTTCTGACCAAAACCCGTCACGTTGCACTGACCCGCGAAATCATTGTGTATCCACGCGTCGAACCCGCCGACGAATTCTTCGAAGTTTTGCCTATGATCACGGGCGAGTTCGAAACCTTTATGCGGGGCCGGGGCGATGACTTGTATCTGATTCGCGAGTACATGCCCGAGGATTCGGCCCGGCATGTGGACTGGAAAGCGACGGCCAAGTCGGGCTCGCTCAAAGTGCGGGAGTTCAGCCGGGAGGACGAGCGCAAGCTGCGCATCGTATTCGACAATCCGGCCCAGGGAGTGATTTCGGAGCAGGCGTATGAGGACGTCATCGCGTTGGCGGCTTCGCTGAGCTGGCACTTCGCGGGTGGGAACACGGATATCTCCTTCGTCTCTCAAAGCTACAGCGGGGAGCCCGACATTTACCGGTTTCTCTCTCATCTGGCGGTGGCCCAGCCGCAGCCCTTGCCGTCGGTGGTCGAACGTCTCCAGCCTTCCGACGACTACAACATTATTGTTACCACGCGGCCTCGCGGCGGCATTCCGACTGCGCTGTGGGCTTGTTCGTACTTTGTTTTTGTTGGCCCAAAGTAGGCGGGCACCCGCCCTGGGTCCGGCCCAATCTGGAGCTACACGAGGCCCCACCCGTGGAATACGTAATTCTGCCTCTTTTCATCGGCGGCGTTTCGGCATATACTCGCGCCCATTGCTGCGGAGTGAATTTCCGGGGGTGAACCCATGCATGCTTACGATCTAATTAGCGCGCAGGATACCTATCGGGCTGATGCCGATCAGACCGTGTTCGACGTGGCCCATGCGATGGTGGAGCGCAATATCGGCGCGGTGCCAGTGCTTCGCGACGGCCTTCTGGTGGGCATCTTTTCCGAGCGCGACCTGATGAAACGGGTGGTGGTCGCAGAACGCGACCCTCGAACCACTCGGGTCGAGGAGGTCATGACCAACGACCCACTCACGGTAAGTCCGGACGAGAGCCTGGAGAACTGCATGCTCTTGATGCGGCGCCACGGTTTCCGCCATCTGCCCGTCTGCCAAGGCAAGCAGCTCCGAGGGATCATCTCGCTGCGCGACATCCTGCTGCATGACCTCAGTGAAAAAGATCATGAAGTGCGGATGATGCGTGCCTACATCCAAGCCTCTCCGGAAGTGTAGAGGGAGGAGGCTGAGTCTGGCCTCGCCCGACGCTTCCTTAGTCCCGTAGTTAGCGCCGGGGATGGTTGGACACCAAGCCAGCTTCCTCGTGGCGGCAAAGAAAAGCTGTGACATCCGACCTTGCCGTCCCCACCTTTACAAAAAAGAGGCTGTTACGAAACTCGACGTTTTTGTTACAGATTGTGGTCAAGACCAAAACGAAGTACAACATCTTGCGATTCAAAACGCACGATTTTGAGTTTCGTAACAGCCTCAAAAACGTAAACGTGGGCCAGCCACCCGCCCAAGGGTACTATTTGCCCTCGCCCTTTCCTTCTGAGCATACATAAGGAAACTGCCGCGATCATTAAAGCGCAATCCAATATCCCAAACGTCAGCATGAACGGGAACTTAAGTTGTTCCATCAGGGGCCGCACTCCCATAACGAGTGGAACTTGAAGCACTCCCAACAGCGCAATTGTGATCCAAAATCTCCCGCTATTCCAGAAGTCACGAAAGCCAATGATGGGAATGACCATGGCCAACCCCGCCGCAAACGGCCCACGTCCCCAATGGAGGGCGTGATCGAAGAAGCCTAGTAGCAGCGCCAGTAGAAGAATCGGTCCCTTGATGGACCAGACGTTTAGCTTTCTCCACTTCTTCTCGCGTTGCTTCGCATTGCGGGATGTCGCAGGGTGACTCATGTAAAACCTAGGGCGCTCCGTAGCATTGGTCAATGGCTTCTTTGTAGGCCTTTCCTCCCTCATAGAGAGCGCTACCCACCTGGTAAACCAACAGTGCTTCGCCTACGACTGGGATGAAATCGGCTGCGATGTCTAAGGCAGGTGCCAGATATCGGGCAGAATTGGCCGCCAAGTACAAAGTCCCAACGGTTGCTCGCTGAACGTTCTTGTCCTTAAGGCGTCGCCCACATCGCCCAGGGGATCAGCACCAGGAGGCGTAAAGAAATCACCAGCCGCAGCTTTTAGACCGGCTGAGAGGCCTGCTTTGGTGCAACCTGGTTTTGACGAAGGTGCGCGGGGCCGATGCGGTGCAGCCCCGACCGTGGGGAAGTTGTTTGCGGGGCCGTTGAGCATGTCTAGCGGAGCACCACCGGCGACAAACGTCTGGCTCCAGGCGCCCCATGAGTTGCTGCCTGCCGCACCAGCAATGCTGAACATGACATTGCCAAACGCGTCAAGTCCGTAACCCGAGACAATGCCGTTAATAGAATCTATTGTCAGCGACGAAGGGGAGTCAACGTTCCCCCATATCCAGTAGCCACCAGTCGAATTGCAATCGGTCATGCTGCTGTCATGGTCGATGCCGTTATTGTCAACGCCAGTACCCGCGTCATTCAGGTACACGCAGTCAAGGCCCGTCGGGTCGACGAAGCTTAATGGGTTGTTGAGGACGTAGGCATATCTGTTCCACGACTGGGGGTTGGTTGGGTCTGCTGCTGCGAGGCCGGCGGGGTCGGGGGTGATCCAGCGGCCTTGGGTGGTGTTGTATTCGCGGTTGGGGGTCTCGTACTCGTCGGTTGCGACGATCTGTTCCATGCCCGCGAAGATGTTCGATACCTGGGGGGATGCGTAAGGCTCGCCAAACGGCGCGAAAGCCACGTCATAGTTCAGCCCGCGATTCGGTGTCGAGGAGAAGCGCACGCTGCCCAGCCAATCGGCATGTGTGTACGCAGTCAAGTTGCCGTTGCTGTAGCCTGCAATGGCTCCTCCAGGGAGCGGGATGTGCGCGAAATAGGCGGGAGCCTGAGCGTGGGAGCCGGCTAACATCTTGCCATTCTCGTCGTACAAATATTGATCGCCCCAACTGGCCTCGGCCAGATTGCCCAAGGCGTCGTAGATGAAGGTGGAGGTGTCGTTGGTGGTCATGTGGCTCCACGCGTCCCACTGATAGTGATGGAAGGTATCGTAAGTCAGGTTGCCTTTGGCGTCATAGGTGATTCCGTTCCAGAGCGACTTGTACTGGTTGTTCGTGGGGGTGGCGTAAGTGGGGGTCCAGGAACTGCTGCCAGTTTTGGTGATGTTGCCGAAGGGATCGAAGGTGAAGGTTTGCGCCCAAGTGCTACCACAATTGACGCTGTAACCATTCGCGTCCTTGCCGCCAAGTCGGCCCAGCGCGTCATAAGTGTACGTGCAAGTCTGGACATTAGCCGGATTGAACGGGTCCTGCGTGATCTGAAGTTTTTGCAGCGTGCCGTTGGTGTTCCACGTCGGTTGGCCGATGACGGAACTGCCATTCACGTTGAAACTGTATTGCTTCATTCTGTCGGCGGAATCGTACTGGTAGGTATCGGAGTCCTGGGAGCCGAAGGTTACGCCGGTCACCTGACTCGCGGGATTGTAGGAAGTGATGGTCACAAGATTCTGTGAGCCGGTCACGGTGGAAGGCCGTCCTTCTCCATCGACATTATAGTTGATGGTGGGCACGCCTGGAATCCCGCCTAACGTCTCCACCGCTCCATTCGCCCAGTAGCTCTTGGTCAGGTGGTAGTAGCCAGTGGAATTGGGAGTGGAGCTGTAGATATCGCTCGCCTCGCCGCGTGGCGAATAGCTGAACCACTTGTCGGTGATCGGTTTGGGGGGCCAATTACCACAGTTGTCAGTTTCGGCCTCGGTGAGGCGTCCCAAGCCGTTGCTGATCGTGCCGGGTGGATTGATGCTAAGGAAACTACTGGCAATGCGGCCGTCGGGCAGGCTCGCGAGGCGCCCGTCCCCACGTGAGCAATTAGCAATCTCCGGTCGTCGGAATGCAAGGGGTAACTGTTACCTTTGGTTACTTTCGTCCATTGACCCTTGCGCCAGAGCTGTTAAGGTGAAGAGGCGAGAAAGCGTGAAGGGACGCCTGTCGGCAGCTGCGGTAATGAGCTAACCCCATGAATGCCAATATCCAGCTTGCGCTATGGATCGCCCACCCGGTTCTGGAGCTAGTTCTGGCTGGGATCATGTTTTGGCGCCGGCTGCATCGCACCTTTCCGATTTTTTTCGCCTACATTGTTTTTCAGGTTCTGAATTTCCTGGTGTTGTTCCCGATTTACCGGTCGGGCAGCAACACGGCCTATTTCTACGCCTACTGGATCAGTGCGGCGATCAGCCTGGCGATCGGGTTTAAGGTCATTCATGAGATTTTTCTGGACGTGGTTCGTCCGTATCCCAACCTGAAAGACCTGGGAAACCTGTTGTTCAAGTGGGCTGCGGTGGTGATGTTCTTGGTGGCGATGGTGGTCACGGCCGCCAGTCAACCTGGATCCCACGCGCTGATCACCCAGGCGGTCATTATCGTGCAACGCTGTGTGCGCTTCATGCAATGCGGCCTGATCTTGTTCTTGCTGTGTTTCTCCGTCCACCTGGGAGTTTCCCGGCGGCAGCACAGCTTCGGCATCGCGCTGGGATTTGGCGCCTTCGCGAGCGTCGAACTGGTTGGATTGGCGCTGTTCTCCGGTGGGTTCATCCCTCCTCCCACGCTTAACCTGATCAACACGACGGCCTACAGTTTGTCGATTCTGACCTGGATCGGATACGCGTCGTTGAAGGTCGCGTCACGGGAGGCATCTGCCAAACTGCTGATGTCGGAGCGCTGGGACCAGGGCCTGAGCGAGTTGCGGTATCCCGTGGCCGGCGATTCTCTGATTCCGATGTTCGAAAGCATGGTGGACCGGGCGTTCTCGCGTACTCCGAGAGAGCCGGAGCGCGGGGAGATGGAAGACAAGCAGCGCGTCCACAAAATGTCCGTTCCCGATAAGATCACCGCCTCATTTTCTGCTCGCGCGCTGCCCAGAAATGTAGTCCGCTAAGCAAGTTCGTCTCAATCCTGGACAACTCATTTCCTAGTCCGAAATAAAAAGCGCGGATAAATCGTTTTAATGCCCGCATCTTATCTGCTTGACAAATCAGGAAAAACAGAGAGGTCAGCAAGGTTCGCATGTACTAACTATTCAGTTAAACCGGGAAGGTTAATGCGTAGGTCACCGAAGTAACTTGACACCGCGCGTATAATCCGGGCCAAGTAAGGGTCGCCGCTCCCAGGGGACCCGTACAGGAGAATACTCCCATGAAACGTGCGGTCAGGACGTTATTGCTGATGGTAGGTTTAGTCTGTGCAATCTCAGCGCTTGCGGCTCCGGTGGTCCCTACACCGGAGGACGGTGCCCCCATTCCGTGTTGCACAGGTCGTGGGTGCCGCTGAGGCACTGACGTTTAGAGCTGCCGCTAGGTAGCCTTCGAATTCAGTAGGCTGGCGATTGCAAAAGCAACGTCAGCCTCTTTTTTGTGTGTGGGAGTTTCGAACCGGACTAGAGGGTGGTTGACGAGCGTCGGCGCAAGCTTTGGATGAACTCGTCGGGATCAGAGATCGGGGGCTGGCAGGTGAATCCAGAACAGACGATGGCTACGGTTTTTTCTTGCTTGACCGCGGGCAGCTGCGGAATGGTTTCCGCCAGCACGGGTGGAAGATTCTGCGGGACAGCCTTGTTGGCCGCAAGTTTGAGCACAGCCTTGGTGGCAGAATAAGGCGCTACGGCAGCGATGTAAAGCCGTGTCGCGAGTTCGTCATTTCCGACAATCACAATCTGGGTGTGGGGATGGGACAGATGCACCGCGGCAATTCCGTAGGTTGCGGCAAATAATCCGTATTGCGCGGCTGATCCCGCGAGGAGTTCGACGGTCTGTTCCGCCTTGTCGCGCAGGTCTGCGTCATTGGTGTAGGCGTGGAGCCGGAGCAAAGCTATCGCGGCAACCGAATTCCCAGCGGGAGTGGGTGAGTCCTGGAATGGCTTGCGGCGCGTGCCCAACACGCCGAGAACTTTCTGGTCGGCTGAAATCTTTCCAGTATCGAAGAAGCCGCCGGAAACCGGGTCGAAGAAACGCTCCACCATGGCATCCGCGATACGCCGGGCGAAATTGAAGTAGCTGAGATCGGCAGTGGCTTCGTACGCGTCGAGGCAGGCAACGACGGTGAAAGCGTAATCGTCGAGGACGCCGGGGATTGGGCGGTGTTCTGCCTGCGAATCGGAATAAGCGAGCACGTGGAGCGGGCCATTTTCCTTGTGCCATCCTTCGGCCAGGATGCGATCCAGCGAACGCAGCGCGAAATGTTCAGCGGATTCCAGCTTGAGTACTTTGGCGGCTTCAAGATATGCCGAAATGCAGAGCGCATTCCAACCTGAGTAAACCGTCTGGTCCACATAGGGAGTGGGCCGCTTCAGGCGGGCGGCGTACATCTTGTGCTTCGCCGATTGCAGCAAAGTTTGGATCTGCTCCTGGTGCAGACTCAGCCTTTTGGCAATCTCTTCCACCGAGGCTCGCTGGTACAGCACGTTTTTGGCGGGATTGTGATGCATCTCGCCGATTTCATTGATGTCGTAGTGCAGGCAGGCCACGCGGGCTTCTTCCTCGGTGAGCACGGCCTGGGCTTCTGGCAAAGTCCAGGTGAAATAGTCGCCGTCGTCGTCCATGGAGTAGTCGGCGTCCTGGGAGGCGTAGAATCCACCGCGCTCGCGATCGCTGAGCCATTGGTCCATCCAGCGAATGATGTCGCGGGCTACAGCCGCGAAGAATTCAGAGCCCGTGGCTTGATAGGCGTGAACGTAGTTCTTCAGCAGTTCGGAGTTGTCGTAGCACATCTTCTCGAAGTGCGGCACCACCCAGCGTTCGTCGACCGAGTAGCGATGAAATCCGCCGGCGAGTTGGTCGTAGACGCCGCCGCGGGCCATCTTTTCCAGCGTGGTGACAAACACTTCGCGCAGTTGCTCATTGCCAGTGCGCACGTATTGATCGATCAGCAGGTCAAGGGCAGCGGGATGGGGAAATTTGGGGGCGCTGCCGAAGCCGCCATTTTGCGGGTCGAACATCTTCAACGCTGATTTGACGATGGCGTCGATCACGGACGGCGAAAACTCGGCGCTTTTTCCGGCAAACGATTCGGCGTGGGATATGGCGCCCTCGACCATCCTGGCTTGTTCCACCACATCGTCGTTCTTTTCGTGATAGGCGTTTGCGATGGACAGCAGCACGCGCTTGAAGCTGGGACGTCCGTAATGATCGTCGGGAGGGAAGTAGGTTCCACCGTAGAACGGTTTGCCGTCGGGGGTGAGAAAGGCGGTCAGGGGCCAGCCACCTTGTCCGCTGATGGAACTGACGGCAACCTGGTAGCGGCTATCGATGTCCGGACGCTCGTCGCGGTCGACCTTCACGGCGATAAAACGTTGGTTGACGAGCTCGGCGATTTCGGGATTGTCGTACGACTCGCGGTCCATCACGTGACACCAGTGACACCAGACGGCGCCGATGTCGAGGAGGATAGGTTTGTTCTCGCGCTGTGCGGCGGCAAAAGCTTCCTCGCCCCATTCGTGCCAGTGGATGGGCTGATGCATGGCGGAACGGAGATAGGCGGAAGACGCCTTGGAGAGGGAGTTGAGGGTCTGGGTGGTCATGGTTAAGTGTATCGCGATGGAGGAGGAAAGGCCTTTCAGTGTGCAAAGTGCAGACGCCCATCGCGCATGCCCGCGTTTCAGAAAAGATTCGAGTCCATCCCGGCGATGAATTGGATGCCGGGAATTACTTTGCCAACCAGTGCAGTATCGTTGGTGAGGAACAAGTCGGTGCGGGCTTGGGCTGCGCAGGCGAGGTGGATCGAATCGGCGGGCGACACCCCTTGCTGAGCGCGGATTCGAGCATAGAAGTCCGCTGTCTCCAGTGTATAGGGGATGACTTCGACCAGGGGGGTACTGAAGACCTCTCGAATCTGTCTGGCCATCTCAGACGCGCCCATCTTGTAAGGGCCCACCAGGATCTCTCCTACGGTAAATGAACTGGTGCAAAGCTGATCCTGCCGCTGCTCCATTTTCGATAGGATGTGGCGCACCCTCTTGGCATAGAGGGGATGGTCCTCCAGCCAGTAGACAAATAACATCGTGTCCCAGTAAATTCGGCTCATTGTTCTGACTGATCGCGGTTTAGCGCCGTTCCTTGCTGGGATTTGAAAAGCTTTTTCGTTCTTCGCGGATGAAGGCTTCGCCCCCGCCCAGCCTTCGGAACACGTCCTTGGCAATGCCGCGAAGCCCCAGCAAGGATTCGGTTGAGGCAGAGTCTCTTCCGTTTTTGCGCACAATCTCATAGGTAAATGTCACTGTGGTGCTTTGGCCAGACGGCGGGCCGGTTTTTGAGATTAGCTTCAGGCCATACTCCTCCAAGAACTTCTTAGAGGTGAGAGCAGCGCATACCAGTGGCACGCGATTGCTCAGCCCGAGAGCCTTATGGACGGCGCCGACATTCACGGCAAAAGTCCGATCACCTCGACCGTGAGCGGGTCGCAGATAAGCGTCCGACGCATGCTGCCTAACCAAATCCGAGACGGAGCTCAACACGGGGTTGCCCATGGGTCGTCCTCCTAATTATGCATGCTATTATTGCATTAGTATGCATAGCATGTCAATGAAAGAATCCTTGTTCAGGTCAGCGCTTCGACTATCCAAAGGATGTCACTAGACAGGAAACGTAGGTGCCTTGCACTCAGCCGGTAGCTAGCTTCTTCGCGATCGAGCGATACAGATCCACAGCTTCGTTCAATTGTTTTTTCTCGATGAATTCACCTTCAGTGTGGGCGACGTGGATCGATCCCGGACCGATCAGCAGGGGCTGGCCCCAGTTGGTGAGTTCGGGAATGTCGGTGGTGAAGGCGGCGACCATGGTGGGCAGACCGTCCAGAGTGCGCAGCCGAAGGAACGGGATCTCCAGAACGAATTCGATCTTGGCCAGGCCCGCAACCGCCTGTTCGATCTGTCTCCGTAATTCGTCCGTGGGCCCGATCAGGCGATAAAGCAACTGTGCTCGCGCTTTGTCTGGAATCACATTGGGAGCGCGGCCGCCTTCGATGACTCCGATGTTTAATGTGCACGGACCAATGCCTTCCTCGGCGGGCAACTTCATCGCGCGGAGTCGATTCAAGGCCTCCAGAAGTTTGTCGATCGCGGACTCGCCCAGTTCCGGATAGGCGGAATGCGCCATGCGTCCCTCGGCGATCACGTTCACGCGGAGTGTGCCTTTGGATGCGCTTGCCATCCGGTTCTCGGTAGGCTCGCCGTTGACCAGGAATTTGCAGCCGGGAGACTGCTGGTTCGCGACCTGCGCCCCCAGGCTGTTCCGTTCTTCGCCTACGAGGAAAAGCAGTCCAACGTGAACGCCCTCTTCGCGTAACCGTTCGGCTGCGGCGATCTGAGCCGCGATGATTCCCTTGGCATCGCAAGAACCCCGGCCGTAAATCCGAGTGGCATCTTCGGAGGAAGGTATGAAGGGCGGGACGGTGTCCATGTGAGTCGAGAAAACTATGTCAGGTCGGGGGCGTTCCGGCGAAGTTGCGTACACGTTGAAGCGGTTGCCTTCGACGGGGATCGTGTTCACCTGGTATCCCAGGCGGCTGAGCTCTCCGTAAAGAACATCGCCCACGAGAGCTTCGTTGCCGGTGATCGATTCAATGTCCACGAGTTGACGGGTGAGCGCGACGACATCCATGGAAAAGAGAATAACGCACCTAGCGCGGACCAGCACGGTAGTTCATTTCGTGGGGTAAATTCAATCTGGACTAGCAGAGACGTAGCAAGCTACGTCTGGGCGGGGGAACAGAGCTTGCCACTGCTATCCTGTTTTAGACTGCACCGCAATGAATGCTCAATCCAGTTCGATCCGCTCTCTGTTCCTCGACGGCACGGCTGGCAGGCTGGAAGGCTTGCTCAATACGGGTGCGGAACACGCCACTCACGCTGCGCTGGTGTGCCATCCCCATCCTCTTTATGGGGGAACTCTGCACAACAAAGTCGTTTTTCACACTATGAAGGCCCTGAACAATTCTGGCTATCCCGTGTTGCGCTTTAATTTTCGCGGGGCGGGACTGAGCCAGGGCGAGCACGACCACGGCGACGGCGAAGTGGAGGACGTGCGCACGGCGCTGGACTGGCTGGATCGCGAGTTTCATCTACCTTTGATCTTCGCCGGATTCTCGTTTGGAGCTGCAGTGGGATTGCGCGTGGCGTGTCCGGATGCGCGCGTGCGAGCTGTGATCGGGCTGGGTTTGCCAGTGCTCACTCTGGATGATCGAATTTATGACTTCGAATTTCTGCGGAGTTGCCTGAAACCCAAGTTGTTCGTGAGCGGTGAGCGCGATCAGTTTGGGCCGCGTGCGAAACTGGAGGGAATCGTCGGAGCGCTTCCCGAGCCGACAAAGTTGGTGATTGTCGAGGGCGCGGATCACTTCTTTGAAGGGCGCCTGCGGGAATTGCGGGACAGTATTGAATCGTGGATAAAAGAAATGCATTCCTGATCATGTGGGGACAGCCGCCCTCGGCTGTCCGGCGGAGCGAAGCTCCGCAGTTCAGAATGCAGGGGCATGCCTTGGGGTCCACGGACGGCGAACTTCGATTCGTGGAAAAAGAGCCGCGGGCGGCTGTCCCCACGTGTGCGCTGGCTGCACCCTCTATAATCCTTCCCATGTCTTCAGCAGCGGCCAACCGCGAGAGACTAGCCATCGAGATGCGGGTTACGGCGCGGCATCTTTTCGAGCACGCGCTCGGCGAATCCAGCATTGATCGAGCTTTCGAGCGCCATGTTTCCTGTGAACGCGGGGTGTTGCGCGTCGGCGAAGACCTTTATGATCTGCATTCTTATAACCGCGTGCTGGTGGTTTCCATCGGCAAGGCCGCGCACACCATGGTGAGCGCCTTGGCAGCGCAGGCCGGAGATAACTTTGAAGGAATCATCGCCAGTTCGGTGCAGCCGGGTTCGCAGGCGCGCGGGTTCCGCTACTTTCATGGCGGGCATCCCACGCCGAATGAAGAATCGATTCGCGCCGCCGAGGCCATGTTGAAGTCATTGAGCGCGCAGAATGCGTCGTCGCTGGTGATCTTCATGCTGAGTGGCGGCGGGTCTTCGATTGCGGAGAAGCCCATTGACGACGAAATTACTTTGGTGGACTTGATCGCGACCTACCGCGTGCTCGTCCATTCCGGCGCACCCATTGCGGAGATCAACGCCATTCGCAAACATCTGTCGGCGATCAAGGGAGGAAGATTGGCTCGGGCGGCGTTGGCAGCGCAACAGGTTTCGATTCTGGTCTCGGACGTCCCCGACAACACGCCGGATGCCCTGGCGTCAGGTCCAACCATGCCCGACTCCACTAGCGTGGAAGATTGTTACGTGATTGCGGCGAAGCATCGGCTGCTCGAGCAGTTTCCCGCGTCAGTGCGTGAATTGTTTGAGCGTCATGCTTTGGAGGAAACTCCCAAATCGGATGATCCCGCTTTCCATCGCAGCCGCTGGTGGACGGTATTGTCGAATTCAAGTTTGCTTGAGGCGAGCAAGAAGGAAGCCGAGCGCCCTGGGTTTGCGGTGGAAGTGGACAACCGCTGCGACGACTGGGACTACGTGCGCGCAGCCGACTATCTGTTAGGGCGCTTGGCTGAATTGCGCAGAAAATCGGAGCGGGTCTGTCTCCTCTCCGGTGGCGAGGTCACGGTGAAGGTTACCAATGGAGGCATGGGTGGCCGTAACCAACAATTTGCGCTCGCCTGCGCCCAGAAAGTTGCAGGCGAGAACATCACGGTGCTCAGCGCGGGCACGGACGGAATCGACGGCAACAGCCCGGCGGCGGGCGCGATCGTGGACGGAACAACTCTGGAGCGCGCACGGTCTCGTGGGTTGGAGCCGGCAGCCAGCCTTCTCACGTACAACGCTTATCCGTTCTTTGATTCCTTAGGCGATACGATCATGACTGGGCCTACCGGCAACAACCTGCGAGACCTGCGGATTCTGCTGGCTTACTAAGCCGACTTCGGCATCGCCTTCTCTTGCTCCGATTTCATTTCCTCCGGAGTGACGTCGCGGATGTGGGTTGCCAGCGACCACTTGTGACCGAACGGATCCATCACGATGCCGTAGCGATCACCCCAGAACATATCCATCAGGGGCATCTTGACCGAGGCGCCAGCCGAAACCGCGCGCTCGAAGGCAGCGTCCACGTTCTCGAGATAAATGTGGAGGGCGACGCCCGAGGCTCCGCTGGTAGGCGGCGCGAGCGATCCACCATGCTCGGGGAATTCATCGTTCAACATCAGAATCGAATCCCCGATTGTGAACGCAGCGTGCATCACCTTACCTCCAGGGGCCGGCATGACGTGAAGAACCTGGGCGCCGAATGCCTTTTTGTAAAACTCGATGGCACGATTCGCATCGCGAACCGTCAGGTGGGGCGTGACGGTGTGGAATCCATCGGGTACCGCGTTTACCTTGTCAGTCATAGAATATCCTCCGACGAGAAGTTTAAACCAGCCAATGTTAAAAGTTGTTAAAAAGGCTAGAGGTCTTGGATATGCGCAATCCGCAACTACAGTTCGCGGACCTCTTATAAAAAGCCGAAAGATGGTTTAGAAACCCTCGCTGTTATAGATGTCGGCTATCTTTCTGGTGCTGTAGCGAATCTCGGAAAAAATCACTTCGGTTCCATCCCCCGCCGGAGATTGTGATTCAAACCCAATCCTCGGCTTCGAGCCTTCTCCCAGGCTGAAGACGCGCAAGATCTGCCACGCCTTTCCGTCAGCCGAAGAATAGAAAACATAGGCTGGGCCACTCTTCGCAATTTGCAGATAGACCGTGTTCGCCGCGATCGGTATGGAATTGCAGTCGTCCGATGGCCCGCGCGTAACCACGGTTACCATCGTCGGCTGTTTTGCGGGGGAAAGCTCGAACGAGAGCTTAGCCCAGTGATGGTCGTCGGCCCAGACCATCAGAGCCGCCGCATCCCATTTTGCATTGAAACCAACTTTCACCTTAGCGCTGAAAACGTAGTCGTCGGCCGGCACAAACAGAAGCATCGGCGCTGTGTTGTGAACCGTACCGTCAAACGGATCGACGAACCAATCGGTTTCCTTGCCCGAGCGGATAGTGAGTTCGCTACCATGCTCGACGTGCCAGGCTACCGGCGCGTTTTGCCAGGTAAGACTGCCGGGCACACCATTGATACTGGGCTGCTCAGCGAACGCTGCAACCAAAAGTGTGAGACCGAGAACCATGCCGCGGATTCCTGCCTGAAAGCAATTCACGGAGAACCTCCCGCCCGGGGATCCGTTCAGGGTTGGCCCCGTTCGAATGCTGGATGGCAATGATACCGCTGCGGGCGCTGCTCCGCCACGACCACGAGCGACACCAGGATCGAGGCGCTCTGTGCTCTGCTACAATCCCGCCATGCGAAGACTTATGCAAGCCTCGGCAGTGACTATCGGCTTCGTCATACTCGGACTCGGGCTTTCCATGGCCAACGCGCAGAAGGAGTCTCCACCCGACGTCCCGGCTGCGATTCAGGTTTCTCCCGGCGAAGAAGTTGTCTTACTCGCACATGCCTCCGGATCGCAGGTCTATACGTGCCAGGCCGGCGCGGACGGCAAGTTCATTTGGACCCTCAAGGCGCCCGAGGCAGAGCTGAAAGATCAAAAAGGCAAGGTCATCGGAAGCCATTCCGCCGGCCCTACGTGGAAACTGAATGACGGCAGCGAGGTCACGGGCAAAGCCGCAGGTCACGTGGACTCGCCGGATGCCGACTCCATCCCATGGTTGCTGGTGAACGTCGTGAGTCATTCCGGACAGGGCCTGCTCACGAACGTGACGACCATTCAGCGCGTCCACACCCACGGCGGTAAGCCGCCCGCTGAAGGGTGCGATGCGTCGCACCCTAACGGCGAAATCAAGAGCAACTATACAGCGGACTATTACTTCTACGCGCCAGCCAAGTGAAGCTGGGATCTCTCACATGCACACATTTTGGTGCAAAATTTGGCTCAAAAAAAACTCTCGTTTCGGCGCAAAATCTAGAAAACAAAGGATCGGAAACTTTCTTGCCTCCTAGATCTATGGTTCTTAAGGTAGTTACAGGCAAAATCTAGAAAACATGAGAGTTATCGCTGGGTCTGGCTGCCCGCGGTTCCGTTTCGGAACCACGGGGATGGAGCTCGGCAAAAGATTTCGCCTTCACCGTAATTGGTCGGATCGCAGTTGGGACGGTCCAAAGCTGCGCCGACAGTCGGTTGTCAAAGATCTGTTGTTCGAAAGAACCAGATTATCCTATAGATAACCTGCTTGTATCTATGTTATCGCAAGCGAAGGGATGAGGACAAGAAGAAAGTGGTCGAGTTGGGAAGCCGGTTCCGGATTGGGACTTTCGCGACCTGAACAGCCCCCCACTCAAGCCAAAGGACGGCTTGAGTGGGCGCCACCAGCCGGGGCACCCGCGTTTTGTCGATAGGGAAAGCGTGGGCAAGCCCCCCGCCTGCCCTACTCGGGGATAGAGTCTTTGAGGGTATTGATGAGGCCTCTCCGCACGGAGTCATCCTTGATCGCTTTGAAATTCCTGATGACCTCGTCGGCCCGCGCCGCGTCATCTGGTTCGTACAGGCCAGAGAGGTAAGCCCTACGTGGCTCGTCATCGGGCGGTATCTTTTTGACGGCGGCAACGAGGAGGTTACGGACCAGTTGCTCAAACTCCCACCAGCGATCGCGATCCTGTAATAGGCTTATCTTTTCCGGTGACAGCGGGCTCCCGTGTACCAAAGTTGATCTGATCCCGTAGAAGTCGTTCAACAGTCTCTTCGTCATCGTTGCCTTGTCACCTTTGAGTTCTAGCAGGGCGATCGCGCGTGCCTTGAGGCACCGAAGGATTAAATCGGACTTGGGAGCCAACGACGCTTCGAGAGCGGCGAAGAAATATGACACGCGATCGTGCATACCTTCGTGGTTCGGGTTGAACTCGTCGCTACTCCCGTAGAGAAACGCCCGTCGTGCAACCTTGAACCAACGCGCTCTCCACGAGGGCGACGATCGCAGCGTGCGATCAAGGGCCTCCCACGGTTTCACGTCTTCTCGCCTAAACGTGAACTGCCGAGTCGATTCGGTGACGAGGTTCGAAATAACCCGGTAGGGGTACAGGACGGCGGGATCGTGCCCAGCTTTGTCGATGCTGACACCGATGAAAGCCAGATCGCCCGGACGGTACAACCGCAGCGACGACAACAGGTCCTCAGGCTCCTCAGAGATAGCGCCAAGGCCGACGTAATCCCGAGCGAGTGGAGGGATCGACTCGTACTCTCGCTCGATGAGGCATTCACCCAACATCGCCTCAGGGAAGAACTGTCTCGCGCACCGAAGGCGTTGTTGACCGCCCTGAGCTAAGTACTCGACGGAGAATTCTGACAATTGCAACCTTAGCGGCGACAGGAAGTCGAGACCACTTCGGTTGAATGCGTCTGACTCGAAGTTGCGTGCCAGAATTCGCAGGGTAGCAGCGGGTGTCACCTTTGCGATTTTATCCTACGGCAGGGTGCCCGCACCTTACGGCTTTATTGCGAGCGGCGGGAGCTCGCGTTATTGTGGTCTCACGTGCGCCGCCGTTACCCGCCCCTTGCCAAAACCGGCAAGGAGCGGGGCACCCGGCGTGCTCAAAGCCTCGACGGTGAATGAACTCTTGCTTCTGAGATTTTGCCGGGTTACGCGTCGTATCGAGAACTGAGCACCGCAATTGTCACACGTCACCAGACCCACTTGCTGGAACTCTTTGGGATGCTCCGTTTGGTTTTGCTTTCCTACCGCTAACGCAAAGTCGCCATTCATCAAGAGAAATTCTACTGCATTGGTTTACGGCTAATGCAGTAATCTTTGACAAACCTAGCCCATGAGTTCTAAGGTTGGCGCGATGGCACACGCAACATTGGGACAGCTAGACGCCCGTTTGACGGAAATCGACGATCTGCTGGTCAAAGCCGAGCTTGGAGACGTACATCTCCAACCGTCAGAGCGATCCAAGCTAGAAGCGGAAGCTGAAGCAATCCTAAATCTTCTCGCAGAAGAACTTGGTAAACGGCAAAACCTCGATCCGCGAGAAGTGTACAAATTACGCAAAAGCGTAAGAGACCTCAACCACGTTGCAGCCGTTACTGAGCGACATGTAGAACTTCATCCAAACGATGCTGAAGCTGATAGAACCATCGCAGAGGCGTTCCAAGGAGTGAAAGACGGGACGAAGACCCAGGAGGAAGCAGCTCGAATGATAGCCTCTGTTATCCGGCCAGGTAAGCCAGTTGGGGGTACGGACACGAAACCGCAAAGCCGTCTCGCCAGTTGGTTCGACACAGTCCGGCGCATCCTGACAGGAAAGTGATGGGTGGCTGGCCCACCTTTACGTTTGTGAGGCTGTTACGAAACTCAAAATCGTGCAGTTTGAATCGCAAGATGTTGTACTTCGCTTTGGACTTGACCACAACCTATAACAAAAAGGTCGAGTTTCGTAACAGCCTCTTTGTTGTAAAGGTGGGGACTCAGGCCGCCTGCGTTGGGATTTTTGATCTTGGCCTTCCCCGCTGATTGATTCGCGCTGCGTCCGCTTCCGCGAAAGCATGACTCCAATAGCTGCTCCACGGCCACGGCTCCGCTTCTTGCGTCAGCGCTCGTGTTACCGGTTCGCCGACCTCGCCGTCTTCACCTTTGCAAAGAACGTAAAGGTGGGGACTCAGGCCGCCTGTGTTGGGATTTTTGATCTTGGCCTTCCCCGCTCATTGATTCGCGCCGCGTACACTTCCGCGAAAGCATAACTCCAATAGCTGCTCCACGGCCACGGCTCCGGTTCTTGCGTCAGCCCTCGCGTTAGCGGTTTGCCGACCTCGCCGTCTTCACCTTTGCAAAGAACGTAAAGGTGGGCCAGCCCTCAAATTGGGAATTCTTCAGCAAGGACCGTAGGGATCGGGAAACAGCTCGCAGGGGTTCGCGGGTGTTACGCGGCCCAGGTTAGCGTCCACAGAACGGCTGCGAACCTGGGGCACCCGGCCTGAAACACACAGTCCACTGGTTTTGCGATTACGGAAAGGCCTCTAAAAGCCCCGCCCTCTCGCAAAGAACGCGAGAAGGACGGGGCACCCGTCCTTTTGCACACAGGGAAGCGTGGGCCAGCCCTCAACAGGCCCTTCATGAGGTGCCGGATGTCTTTTAGAAGAACCTCGTCACGCCTTCTTCCAGCACCAGCACCCGATCCTCAATGCCGGCCGCCTTGGCTTCCTGCTCCAGCAACTGTAAGGGCTCATCCATGGGTTCGTGGGAGAGTTTGAAAGTTCCGTAGTGCATGGGGACCATCCAGCGGGCGTTCAAGTCGAGGAAGGCACGGGTGGCGTCGGCGGGATTGGCGTGGACATTGCGGAACGACGGCGGGTTGTAAGCTCCGATGGGCAATAGGGCCAACTCGGGGGCCAGACGCCGGCCGATCTCGCGGAAGCCGGAAAAATAGGCGGTGTCGCCGGCGTGATAGAGCGAGTGCTTGCTGTCGCGCAGCACATAACCGCCGTAGCCGCGATGCGAATCCTTGATGATGCGAGCGCCCCAATGGCGCGAAGGCACATGGGTGACGGTGAGCTCGCGATGGCGGTAACTGTTCCACCAGTCCAGTTCGACCACGTCGCCAAAGTCCAGGTCGGAGACCAGATCCATCACGTGATGGGGCACCACGATGATCGGCGGTGGCGCATGGCGAATCCAGGACTGCTGAACGATAGCGCGCAGTGATGGCCGATGCAGATGGTCAAAGTGGGCATGCGTGACCAACACCAGGTCGATGGGAGGGAGGTCGCGAAGTTTTACCCCCGGCTGGCGCAGGCGCTTCAGCACAAACAGCCAGCGGGCGAAATTGGGATCGATGATGACGTTCTGGCCGCCCATCTGCACGAAAAAGCTGGCGTGCCCGATAAAAGTCAGGCCCAGATCTCCATTCGTGACCAACCTGGGTTTATGGGTCTCGCCCGTCCGAGGAAGGACTGCCGAGTGCCGCACTAAACGGCCGAAGGCACGCGCGCGTTTGCGTAGAACGGGATTCGTAAGCGTTGGCTTTAACATCTGCTCCTGGCCGGGATGCTGGCTCGGATCGGGCTACAAGTGTTCAAGCGCGCCAGAGCCGGAGAAAAACAGTTTTCCAGACTTCCGCAGTGTTAGGCGAAAGAGCTGGTTTCATTCTAAGACATTTACCTGACGATTGCTTGACCGTTAATGCGGCCGTCAGTTCTAATCCTTGTGGGGAACTGTTTTCCGCAAGTTTCTGGGTAGCGCCGCCGTCCCGGCGGCTGTCGTGTGGGCGTCTCGCCCGCACCAGCGAGGGCAAGATGCCCTCGCGACAGCCGGCGAGACGCCGGCGCTACAGGAGATTTGCCGCGGAGGTAGGTTTCTCAGGACTATTCATAGGAGCGAACACATGCGTGTTGCTTTCTTAGGTTTGGGAATCATGGGACGGTCGATGGCGGCCAATCTAGCCAAGGCTGGTCACGAAGTCACGGTGTGGAATCGCACGGCGGGCAAGGAGGTGGAAGGGGCACGAAGCGCGGCGTCTCCGGCGGAAGCGGCGCGGGGAGCCGAAGTGTTGTGGATGTGTGTCTCCGACACCAAGGCGGTCGAAAGCGCTTTGTTCGGACCGCAAGGCGCGCATGAGTCGCTGACCCAAGGCATGATCATTGCGGATTCCAGCACGATTTCACCGTCCGCCACGCGCCAGTTTGCTGAGCGGGTGCACGCCCAGGGAGTGCAATACGTGGACGCGCCCATGACCGGATCCAAGGCTGGCGCCGAAAGCGGCACCCTGATTTTCATCGTCGGTGGAGAGGAATCGGCCATCGAGAAACTGAAGCCGCTGTTTGCGGCCATGGGCAAAAAGATCTTCCGCATGGGCGAGACCGGCAAAGGGCAAGCCGCCAAGCTGGTGATGAATCTTCAGATCGCCCTCATCTACGAAGGCTTTGCCGAAGCCCTCACCTTAGCCACCAAACTGGGAGTCGATGTCGAGGCGCTAGTGCCCTTGATCCAGGCTTCCATGGTGAACTCGGGCGTGGTCGAGTACAAAGCTCCATTTGTCATGAGACGTGACTTTTCCCCGAATTTCCCGCTGCGTCTGATGCACAAAGACCTCAAGCTGGCATTGGAGGCGGCCAAGGAACTCCGGGTCAGGCTGCCGGGACTTGAGACGGTGGAAGAAATTTACGACGTAGCCGCCGAAGATGGGCAAGGTGATCTCGATTATGCCGCCACGCTGACTCTACTGGAGAAATGGGCAGGAGTGGAAGTCAAAGGCGCGTCGGCCTGAGCCGCTGCCTCGATCTGCATCTTTAAAGCTTTATCCCCAGGAAGGTACCTGCGGGTACTTCCGTAATCGGAACCTTGCCTGCTTAATTACACAACTATTACATACGGTTCCGACGGTCCCTGCTAGCCTAATCACATAGCACCTACAACGAGTAAAGGGACCCCGCAATGGAACTCGAAGCGCTACACCGCCAGCCAGCCGCCGACAACGAAATCAACTGGGTAACCGCAACCTTTATGGCCCTGTTTCATGTCGGGGCGATTGCCGCACTCTTCTTCTTCACCTGGAAAGCTCTTTTCGTGGCAATGTTTCTCTGGTGGGTTTCGGGAAGCTTGGGCATCGGCATGGGATACCATCGGCTGCTCACCCATCGCGGCTACAAGACTCCGAAGTGGGTCGAGTATTTCCTTACCACGTGCGCGACTCTGGCGCTCGAAGGCGGACCGATCTTCTGGGTGGCAACGCATCGCATTCATCATCAATTTTCCGATCAAGAGGGCGATCCGCATTCTCCTGTCGATGGCAAGTGGTGGGCGCACATGGGCTGGATTCTGACCGGGAAGTCCATGCACCACGACACCACTACGCTGGCACGTTACGTGCCCGATCTGGCGAAAGACAAATTCCACGTCTGGATCACGAAATATCATTATGTTCCCATGATCGTCCTAGGCTTGATCCTGCTGGCGATCGGCGGCCTGCCGTTTCTGCTATGGGGAGTTTTCATGCGCACCGTGGTCGGTCTGCATACGACCTGGCTGGTCAACTCGGCGACGCATAGTTGGGGCTCACGCCGCTTTGTCACCAAGGATCTTTCGACCAACAGTTGGTGGGTAGCGATCCTGACTTTTGGCGAGGGCTGGCACAACAACCATCATGCGCATCCGGTCTCCGCCCGGCACGGTTTGCGATGGTACGAGATTGATATGAACTGGTATGGCATTTGGACGCTCAAGAAATTGGGCCTGGCGCGCCACGTCTACCGCGTAAAGCTGGATGAACTTGCCGGCAAGGAAGAAGCAAAAGCCGCAGCTCCGACGCCCGAGTTGGTTTCGGTCTAGGAGGCACACGCTGTATGCCTCGGGCCCAGACGTTGCCAGCAACGTCTCTACAGTGGCCGCTGTAGAGACGTAGCTTCGCTACGTCTCAGCCTTTCACTTACCACCTGTCCCCGATTTCCCTCCCCTTCGCGGTAGAATCATGCTATGCGCATCACCAGTCGGCGCAAGGCGACCATCACGTTCCTTATTCTAGGCGTCGGTCTGGCGGGCGTGGCTGTGGCCGTTGGATTCGGCTGGATCATCCTCAACTGGCGCGAGGGGATCAAAGTTTTCCTGGGTGTGATCTTCTTCGGCGCGATCAGTACGGGTTTGGTCCTCAACACCATTTTCCTGTTGCGCGAGATTCGCCGCAACGAACAGCACGATAGTTTCATCAACGCGGTCACGCACGAACTCAAGACCCCGATTGCTTCCATCCGCCTTTACCTGCAGACTCTGCAACATCGTGATGTGGACGAAGCCCAGCGGCGGGAGTTTTACCGCCGCATGCTGGACGATACCGATCGTCTGCTGGGCACGGTCGAGCAGGTTCTAAAAGCCGGGGTCGCGGGCCACAAAAAGAGCAGCCGCGAACGCGTCGCCATCGATTTCGGGGACCTGGTTCGCGAATGCGTGGAGGTGGCTCGCACGGGTCATCATCTGCAGCCCCAGGCCTTGCGCTTCGAGTCGATGGCCGAAAATGGCGCGGGAGCCAGCGTCATCGGCGATCGGGAAGAGTTGCGCACTGCGGTCGCCAACCTGCTCGACAATGCCATCAAGTATTCCGGAGACCAAGTGGATGTTTCTATTCGCATCGAGAGACCCGATGAAAAGCATGTGCGGCTGAGCATTCGCGACCATGGGGTTGGCATTCCGCCGGGGGAACTGAAGAGCGTCTTTAAGCGTTTCTATCGCGTGTCCGATCGCTCGCTGGCCCACATCAAAGGGACCGGCTTGGGCCTGTTCATCGTTCGCGCTATTGCCAAGAAGCATGGCGGGCGCGCGTTTGCGCAGAGTCAAGGGGAAGGGCAGGGAACCACGGTTGTGGTTGAACTGCCGCGAAACGTTTCTCGGGAAAACCAGGCGCGAGAAAACCAGGTTACGGAAAATGCGGTTCGGGAGAATCGGGCATGAGCCGTGTGCTGATTGTGGAAGACGAAGCCCATTTGGCTCAGGGGCTGCGTTTTAATCTGGAAGCGGAAGGGCACAGCGTCGAAGTGGCCGGCGATGGTGAGAGCGCGATCGAGTTGCTTCTGGGTCACAAAGAAAACGGCAAGAAAGAAAACGGCAAACGCGGAAGCGGCAAGCGCGAACGGGGCCAGCGCGAAGTGTTCGATGCGGTTGTGCTCGATGTGATGCTTCCGGGCAAAGATGGTTTTGCGGTCGCCACCGAACTGCGGGCCGCGAAGAATTTTGTTCCCGTCCTCATGCTGACGGCCCGGGGCCGGCCCGAGGACGTGCTCAAGGGATTCGCTTCCGGCGCCGACGACTATCTTCCCAAACCCTTTGAGCTTCCCATCCTGCTGGCCCGGCTGCAAGGTTTGCTGCGACGTCGCGAATGGATGGGAGTCAGCCAGGCGCCCGAAGCCGACGCCTTCTCATTCGACGGGCGAACCATCGACTTTAGCAAGCTGGAACTGCGAGTCAACGGGAATACCATCCAACTGACTTTGATGGAGGCGGAACTGTTGCGTCACTTAGTCCGCAACAGCGGCCGCATCGTCTCGCGCAAAGCCATCCTGGAAGAGGTCTGGGGGCTGCGCGAAGACACCGACACGCGGGCCATCGATAACTTCATCGTCCGCCTGCGCCGCTACATCGAAGACGATCCCGCCAAACCAAAGCATCTGCTGACCGTCCGCGGTGTGGGATACCGCTTCGTGCCCGAACCCATGGAAGGCTAAAACAGCAGGACCGGCCTGCTCGTGTGGGGACGGGTCTTTGACCCGTCCAGGCGGAGCAAAGCTCCGCAGCGCCTTTAGTCGAGACCACACAAGCAAAAGCGGTCGCCCGATCCTGTTGCGTCAGTGTGGCTTCTGGGCTCCTCAAGTCCGGCTCTCTAAAGCAATTGCTGGTCGTTGCCGATAAGACCGGTTAGCGGGCACATTATTCACCATTCGTCATGAACATTGCTGCGGAGCAGGGAGGATTGTGGGTCGGCCCCGAATTAGAAAGGCGAACCAGATTTTCGCCGCAATTGCCGGTGAACGTGAGCTGGCTCAAGGAGGTCCGGAGTGAATCAGAGACCCAGGCCGGAGACCGGTGGTTGCGACGAAACACGTGTTCTCTTGGTGGATGACGAACCCTTGGTGCTTGAAGGGTTGCGGCGTTCCGTCTCCACGGAGTTTGCTGCCGACCTGGCAGAGGGTCCGGAAGAAGGCCTGGCAAAGCTAAAAGAAGATGGGCCGTATCCGGTTGTGGTCTCGGATATGCGCATGCCTGGCATGGACGGGGCGAAGTTTCTGGCGCTGGTGCGCACCATTTCGCCGGATTCTATTCGGGTGATGCTGACTGGTCACGGTGACATGGAAGCGGCCACCAGAGCGGTGAACGAAGGACAGATTTTCCGCTTTCTCACCAAGCCGGTGACCCCGGAAACCCTCCTGGCCACGCTTCGGGAATGCACCGTACAGTACCACGCGACGCGCCTCGAAAAAGAAAAGTTGAAAATCACCATCGAGGCATTGGAACAGCTGGATTTGGGGACGCTCACGGCCTTGGCCCGCGCCATTGACGCGAAATCGGCGTGGACCGCGGGCCACTCCGAGCGGGTCACCAATCTAGCGCTTAAGCTTGGCAATGCCATGGGTCTGCCGGACAAAAGTCTGGCGATCCTGCACCGCGGAGGGCTGTTGCACGACATCGGGAAGATCGGCACGCCGCTGACCATTCTGGATAAGCCCGGCAATCTCGACCCCGAAGAAATGCAATTCATGCGGGACCACGTGAAAATTGGAGTTCACATCCTCGAACCCATCCCCTGTTTCCGCGAAGCTCTGCCCATTGTTGCCCAACATCACGAATGGTTCGATGGTTCCGGCTACCCCGCAGGTCTGGCTGGGGAGAATATCAGTTTGCACGCACGCATTCTTACCGTTGCGGATTGCTATGACGCGATCGTGTCGGATCGACCCTACAGAAAAGGCCTTCCCAAGCGACAAGCAGTGGAGATCCTGACCCGGAACTCGGGGACACAATTTGACCCGAAGGTCATCGAGGTGTTTATGGGATTGACCGCCGCAGGTGAGCTTGGGTGAACTGCGGCTCACGCCGAACAACGATTCTCGAACAAATGGCCATCTCCCTCACGGCCCGGGGAGCACGAAAGGTACCACCGTATAAACAGTAATGCTCAAGGGGACGAGCCTCCATGCCGACTATCTCAGTGATGGCATACTGGCGCCAGAGCATCGTCCCTCAGGCCTGTTTCCCCCCTGTGGTGACGATGGCCGGTCCTCCTTATTAAGCCGCGCCCAGGAGAGGAAGAGTGAATTCGACTACCCACGTTCCCCCCGAGCTTTTGACGAACGGCACGGCGCCGGCGGATGGTCTGCCGGGACATGCTCACCTTTTCAGATCTTTGTTCGAGCGCTCTGCCGCGGGCATGATCGTGGTCGATCTGAGCGGGCGATGCGTACGGGTCAACCAGGCGTTCTGCGATCTAATTGGCTACACCGCCGAAGAAGTCCTGGCCCACAATGTGATGAGCATCACTCATCCGGATGACCTCGCTCTAAGCCTGCAAATGGTGCAACGGTTGGCCAACGGAGAAGCCACGGGCTACCAAGTAGAAAAACGATATGTGCACAAGAATGGGCGAACGGTATGGGTCCTGCTGACGGTGACGCTGATCCCGCCAGGGGATCAATTGCAGCCTGAATTGGCGGTGGGGTTGATCCAGGACATCAGCCAGCGCAAGGCTGCCGAAGAAGCTCTACGGGACCGGGAGGAGAGACTGCAACTGCTGCTGGATTCGACCGGAGAGCCCATGTATGGCGCCGATCTGAGCGGCAACTGTACCTTCTGCAACCAGTCTTTTTTGCGGACGCTGGGCTATAAAAGCGTCAGCGACTTGCTAGGGAAAGGGGTTCACGGAATCATTCACCACAGCCGTGCCGACGGGTCCACCTACCCGGCGGAAGAATGCCGCGTTTTCAAGGCGTTCCGGACGGGCTGTGACACTCACGTTGACGACGAAGTCGTGTGGCGTTCCGACGGCACCAGCATTCCCGTCGAATACTGGTCTCACCCGGTGAAACACGACGGGAAGACTGTGGGCTGCATGGTGACGTTCGTCGATATCACCAAGAGAAAAGCGGACCAGGAGGCACTGCGCCGGGCGCATGAAGAGGCAGAGCTATTCATCAACTCCGTGCCGTCGATTCTTATCGGAATCAGCCGCGACGCACACATCAAACGCTGGAACTTGACGGCGGCGAAGGTGTTTGGCCTTGCCAAGGCTCAAGTGGCCGGAAAGCATCTGGCGGATTGCGGCATCCAGTGGGTGCGCTCGGACATGCGAGTTGAGATTGATTCCTGGTGTGCTCACGGAGACTTGCGGCGCGTTGAGACGCTGCCGTTTGTAATCAATAGCGAAACTCGATTCCTGGGGCTCAGCTTGAGTTGGATTAATGCACCCGAGGAAGAAGTCAATGAGTTGTTGATTATTGGGTCCGACGTGACGGAGCGGGAGGTTCTGGGACAACAGTTACGGCAGGCGCAGAAACTGGAAGCGATTGGGCAGTTGGCTGCCGGGATCGCGCACGAAATCAATACTCCTACTCAGTACGTAGGCGATAACGCGCGGTTCTTGCAGGAATCCTGGCCCTCGTTCCACGAGTTGGTCGCCATAACTCGAGAAATAAGACAGGAAGCCACACCGGGGCCGATTTCGCCATCAACGCTTCAGCGGTTCGACGCCCTGGCTCAGGCGGCGGACTTCGAATATCTGCAGACTGAGATTCCGCGAGCGATCGAGCAGTCTTTGGAAGGCATCGACCGGGTGGCCAAGATCGTGCGCGCCATGAAGGAGTTTTCCCATCCGGGAGCGGAAGAAAAGAAGTCAATCGATATCAACAAGGCGATCGAGACCACCATCACCGTGGCCCGCAATGAATGGAAATATGTTGCCGACCTGGAAACACATTTTGCCCCCGACCTGCCCTTGGTGCTCTGCCACGCCGGCGAGTTCAACCAGGTGATTCTCAACCTATTGATTAACGCGGCGCAGGCGATTGCGCAGGCCGTGGGAGACAGTTCGCCGGGCAAAGGAAAGATTGTGGTTTCCACGACGCACGACGAGGACTGGGCTGAGATCTCTATTTCTGACACCGGAACCGGAATACCAGAGGCAGTACGGTCGCGGGTGTTTGAGCCCTTCTTCACCACCAAACCGGTGGGCAAAGGGACGGGACAAGGATTGGCGTTAGCCCACACCGCCATCGTCAGACGGCACGGGGGCAAGATATGGTTCGACTCTGAAGTGGGGAAAGGAACCACGTTCTATATTCGGATGCCACTGGCGCAATCGCCGGAAGCGTAATCATGGCCAAGCGAATTTTATTTGTCGATGACGAGCCCATGGTGCTAAGCGGGCTGCAGCGCAGTCTGCGGCCCATGCGCTCGGAGTGGGAAATGGTTTTTGCCGAGGGCGGTGAGCAAGCCTTGGCAGCCATAGACAAGCAATCCTTTGACATTATTGTTACCGACATGCGCATGCCGGGAATGGACGGAGCCCAGTTGCTGGAAGAAGTGAAGAAGCGTTCACCGCAAACGTTGCGCATGGTGCTTTCCGGGCAGTCGGACCGGGAGACCATTCTGCGCTCGGTCAATCCTGCTCATCAGTTTCTTTCCAAACCTTGCGAAGGGGAGGAGCTGAGATCCCGGCTGCTACGAGCGTTTGCCCTCAAGGATCTACTGCAAAATTCAGGCCTGCGCGAGTTGGTTACGAAGCTCGATTCCTTGCCCAGCCTTCCGTACGTCTATCTGAAATTGAATGAAGAGTTGCGCCGTCCTGAACCTTCGCTGCCCAAGATCGACGAGCTGATTGAAACCGATATGGCCATGACCGCGAAAGTACTGAAGCTGGTGAATTCGGCTTTTTTTGGATTGCCCTGCCAAGTCTCGCGTGCCTCGCATGCCGTCAAACTGCTGGGTCTGGACACACTGCGCGCCCTGGTCCTGTCGGCGCATGTGTTTGAACAATTTGAGAGCCGGCTGCTGAGTACGGAAGATGTGCAGCACATTTCAGATCACTGTTTGGCCGTGAGCAGTAGTGCCCGGAAGATTGCGCTTTTCGAACACGCCGACCAGCGCACCCAGGATGATGCTTTCACCGCGGGCCTGTTGCATGATGCCGGTAAGCTTATTCTGGCTTCCGCCCTGGGAGACCAGTACGGAAAAGTGCTGCAGCACAGGGAGAAGGCGGACATCGGCCTGTATGCGGCGGAGTGCGAACTGCTGGGCTGCAGCCATGCCCAGGTGGCGGCTTATCTGTTTGGCTTATGGGGGCTGCCGGGCACGATTGTCGAAGCGGTTGCCTGGCACCACGACCCTGCCGAGAGTTTGAGCGTAAAGTTTTCGCCTCTGGCCGCGGTGCACGTGGCCAGCGCGTATCACGACGAAAAAAGCAGCTCACGGCTGCGCGACCGCACTCCGATTGACGCTGCCTTCATGGCCACAATCGGTTGCGCGGAAAAAGAGCAGCTATGGCGAAGCAAGCTCGATGCCGATGGGCAATAACGGAAGCGTGATCATGAGTGAAATATTTCTCTTCGTGGAGGAAGAGCCTGGAGTACTCGGCGGGTCCGCCATGAAGCGGAGCCGACGTCCGTTCATAGGAGGCGACAGAAGCAGTGACGCTAGATTCCGATCGCCCGCATCAGCCCGCCCGCCAAAGCTGCTCCGATAAGTGGACCGAGGATCGGCACGATTGCGTAGCTCCAGTCGGACGTTCCTTTGCCGGCGATAGGTAGAACTGCATGTGCCAGGCGCGGTCCAAAATCACGCGCAGGATTGATCGCATAACCGGTGGTTCCCCCGAGTGAAAGACCAATGCCCCACACCAGAGCGGCGACCAGGTAAGCACCCAATCCCGACACAAGGCCTGTCCCCGCGACTGCCTTCGAGAAGATCGCTCCCAGCACGAAGACCAGGACGAAGGTCCCAATAATTTCGCTAACCAGATTTGCGGCAAAGTTGCGAATCGCGGGGATCGTGCTGAAACACGCCAGCTTCAGACTGGCATCTTCAGTAACCTTCCAATGGGGCAGGAAGTGTATCCAGACGAGGATGGCCCCAGCAAATGCGCCGAGGATCTGGGCCACAACGTACGGAGCCAATTTCACAAAACTTCCCGATGACACAGCGAACCCCAGCGTCACTGCCGGGTTTATGTGGGCATCGCTGCTTCCGCAAGCCATAGCCGTGAAAACTCCGGCCATCACTGCAAACGCCCATCCGCTGACGATCACCATCCAGCGGTCACCCGCGGAGCCTTCTGCCTTTGAGCGCTTCAACAAAACGTTCGCGACTACCCCATCCCCTAGCAGCACCAGAACCAGCGTGCCCATGAATTCGCCAAGAAATTTTGCTGCCATCAGACTCTCCTTTTATTAGTCTTGCAATCCTGAATTCTGAAATCGATACTCCGCGGTCAGCTGACCCAATCGAATGACCGCGTGACTGCCCGCTTCCACAGCTTGTACATCTCCTCCCGCTTGTCATTTTCGAGATTGGGCTTCCAAGTATGATCGACAGCCCAGTTCGCGCGCAGATCCTTAAGATCTTTGAAATAGCCCACAGCCAGTCCCGCGGCATACGCCGCACCCAGCGCCGTCGTAGCATCCTTCGTAACCGGACGGACTACCGGTCGATCGAGGATGTCGGCCTGGAATTGCATCAGCAGATCGTCATCCACCATGCCTCCATCCGTCCGAAGTACGTCAAGTTTGATACCTGAGTCCTTCTCCATGGCCTCCAGCACGTCTCGGGTTTGGAACGCAGTCGCCTCCAAAACAGCGCGCGCAAGGTGCCCCTTGTTGGCATAGCGGGTCAGGCCGGCGATCACGCCGCGGGCATTGTCTTTCCAATAGGGGGCGTACAGACCGGAAAACGCGGGAACGAAGTAGACACCACCGTTGTCTGGCACAGTTTTTGCCAGCGATTCGATGTCGGAGCTCTTCTGAATCAGGCCGAGGTTGTCACGAACCCATTGCACCAGGGCGCCCGTAATGGCGATGCTGCCTTCGAGTGCATAGTGAGCCGACTGCTCGCCGAATTTATATGCTACGGTGGTGAGCAGGCCAGACTTGGAATCGATTTTGCGCGTGCCAGTGTTCATCAGCAAAAAACACCCGGTGCCATAAGTGTTCTTGGCCTCGCCCGGTTCGAAACAGGTCTGCCCCACCAGGGCGGCTTGTTGGTCTCCAAGAACTCCAGCGATCGCTACATCTTTGATCGAGGACTCGTTGGCCTCGCCATACACCTCGCTGCTGGAGCGAATCTTGGGCAGCATCGCTGGCGGAATGCCAAAGGCGGCCAGCATTTCCTGGTCCCACGATAGGGTTTCCAGATTCATGAGCTGGGTCCGGCTGGCATTGGTCACATCGGTATTGTGAATGCCGCCGTTGGGGCCTCCAGTGAGATGCCATACCAGGAAGCTATCGATGTTGCCAAAGAGCACGTCGCCCGACTCTGCCAGTTCGCGAACGCCGCCAACGTTCTCCAGCACCCAGCGAATCTTGAGCCCGCTGAAGTAGGTCGTGAGCGGCAAGCCTGTCTTGGCGCGGAATCGGTCTTGACCACCCGACTTCGCGAATTCCGAGACGTAGTCGGCGACACGGGTATCCTGCCATACCAGCGCGTTCGCTACGGATTTCCCTGTCTTGCGATTCCATATGACGGTGGTTTCGCGTTGATTGGTAATTCCGATCGCCGCCAGATCCGATGGCTGCAGATCATGTTGTTTCATCGCTCCCGCGATCACTTCCTGGGTCCGCGTCCAGATCTCTTCCGGCTTGTGCTCTACCCAACCAGGATTGGGATAGATCTGTTGATGCTCTTTTTGCGCGACCGACACCACGCGGCCAGTGCGGTCAAACACGATGAAGCGCGTGCTGGTTGTGCCTTGATCGATTGCGCCGACGTAGTCTGCCAACTTTCACCTCCTGAAGACAGCAATAATAGACAGCAATAATAATGTCTCATCCATCAGAAGACATGCGGGCGGTGGCCAGCGAGTGACCAGCCTGCGGCTGTTGCTCTCGCTCAAGCCCTTTTCCTCGACAGCCCGCTCCGTGATAAAGTGTTCCATCTCGCGGCTGGCGGGGCTCAGCGAGCTTGAAAACGACCCTGCCAGAAGCCGCTCCGAAGGAGTCATCTATGGGGCAGGTTTACGATATCGTGAAGGACCGCCGAGTCTACTCCATTGACGCCGACAGCACCGTGCTCGAAGCCGCCCGCTTCATGATGGAACACAGCATCGGAGCTTTGCCGGTGCTGCGCAACGGAGATATCGTCGGCATCTTCTCCGAGCGCGATGTCATGAATCGCGTAGTCGCGCTCGGCCGAATGCCGGGAACCACCAAGATTTCTGAAGTCATGACCGCCAACCCCAAGGCGATCGGCGTGGATGAAACCATTGAGAACTGCCTCTTCCTCATGCGCGAGTTCGGCTTCCGTCATCTGCCGATCACGGAGGGCAAGCAGTTAAAGGGCTTGGTCTCGCTACGCGACATCCTGCTGCGCTACGTCTCGCAAAAGGAAGCGGAAGCCCGCGCAGCTAGTTGAAGCGGTGTCGCGTTCCGCGAGTCCGGCAGGGACCATATCTCGTTTAGGATGGGCCATCCCCCTATTGCACCGTAAAGGGCTTCTTGCTTTTTGCCGTACCGCCGGGATTCCGCACCAGGATCGGCCCCGTGGTTGCCCCCTGCGGCACAATCGCCCTGATGAATTGTGTGTTGAGCACCTGGAATGATGCAGGAACGCCGTTGAACGAAACGTCCGTGCTGACAATGAAGTGTTCGCCACGAATCGCTACCTTCGAATCAACTTTGCCGCGGGAAGGCTGAATCCTGCGATCAGCAACTGGGGCGGGGCAAGTCCCGCGTCTAGCATCCACACCACGCCCCGACCTACTCGTCGATGTAGTAAGTCGCGCCATATAGCTTTCCGTTGCGCGCCTGAGTCAAGCGAGTGCTGGGGTGATCATGGTTGAAGCTGTGCAGAACCGTAAACTGGCCAGCGGGAGTGAGGCGAAACACGGTCCCGCAATTCCTTTGCGGGAACACCAGATCTCCTAAACTTGTCGCCCCATAGAAGTTCCCGTCCGACGCCTGCATCAATCCTAGCGGTCCGCTGCACTCCGTGGCGAACGTGAACTCATGCAGCACGGTGAACGTCCCCGCGGGGGTAATGCGAAAGAGAACAATCTGTATGTCGAGTTGTCACGCGGATGCAAAAACTTTGTTTCTTTTTTTGCAAAACTGGGGACGCGTTGCTCAGAGTGCAGTTTTTGGCTTGGTTCCCGCTATTGGAGAGGCGACGGAAAACCAGATCAGCGATTCATTGATAGCGTCCGCTGAAATGAGGCACAACCCCGCTCCAGCGCCCGAGATCGTGCTGGCAGGTTCAGAGCGCGGCGGAGACGCCCCGAGTAGGATATTGCAGGCATCCCAGCAAAACGACGAGGCGGGTCATCTGCTCGTAGCTTTCCGCGATGCGAACTGGAGAGATGCGCGCGCCGGGAAGAATCATGCGGAGATAAAGCCTGGGGATGGCATGAACAGCGTAAAGCCGAAGGCGAATCGCATTATCAACCAGCTTTTCAGCCGCTTCCGCGGTCGCAGGATTAGAGCTATGACGCCCAGCATCGGCCAGCCGCAGCAGGATCGCTGCATTCCGAGCAGCGCAGGAGACATATTCCACCGCGGCGTGCAGGCGTTCTCGCTGAATTCTGCGGAACTCCGCCGGAGCAAGGTTGGTACGCAGAAACTCCTCCTCGTCGGGGTCAACGAGGTTCCGAAATGCCTCAACATCTATCCCACGGATGTGCTCAGTCGGGTTTTCCAAAATCTCAGCCGGGAGGGCGCGGCCTTGGGTCAGCCTGACCGAGAACCCCAGCGCTAGAAATGCAAGGGCGACGAGAATGTATGTGATAGTCATTGTTGTAGAAGGCGCTCCAGTTCCTTGTTCCAGACATCCAAATCGTGCTCCGGTAATTTCTTGGGCGTGCGATAAGCTCTTCGTTCCGGAGCTACGAGGTAGAAAATCCAGATTAGAACACAACAGTGATAAGTGGCCATCCCCAGGCAGTCCAAACCGTAGGATCCAACCCCAATCTGGGAACGAATGGCGGAATCGGCCAGCTTCAAACTGGCAAGAATTCCGAATCCTAAAGCGATCCCGAAGGCATAATTCCGCCACGATAGGGCGAAGTAGCGGGAAAACAGAAACAGAAACATCATCAAACCGCACTGCATCAGGACAACGGTTCGATCCAAGGTAGGGAATATAACGAGAAACGCATCAGCGCCATTCCCGTGGGCGCTGGCTAATGCCACGCCAATCAGCAGTAGAAGGATCGTTGCCCAACGAAACAAGACCCGGCTCAACTCGCTCAGTGCATTGTAGTTGCGGAATACCTCGGCAAAAATCTCGTAAATAATACCAAAGCGCAGCGCGGTGCTAATCGCATCCCCGAGCGCAAACGCGCCGCGGTATCGTTCGTCCTTGAACGTTCCGGAGTGAATAAACACAGCCAGCAGGACAGCGAACTGAAACAACTCAAAGGCTGTGTAAAGAAGGAAAATGGGGAACTGCTTGTACAATCTTCGGCGGATCATCAGCATGAGAATACCCGCCTGCAGGACGTGGGGCGCAATCCACAGGTAGTAGAAAAGCGGTGACAGGGGAGGATGCATGGGCTACCGCAGCACTATACCGCTTTTTGCGGTAGCCCACAATCATTTTTCGTCCCCTGCTTTACAATCTTATTCGACGCAATCTGTCGCTGCCCGAAGCCACCGGTTACCGTCTGCCAACGGTCATGTGAGGCCACGGGTTGCCATCGGTCATGTGAGGCCATGGATTGCCATCGGGCGGAAGCGGCGAGGGGTGGTGCACAACCGGCTGCGGGGCACCCTCGCGGTTGCCGTCAGTCTTGGCGAACAGAGTTGCCGGTATAGAGATGGTGGTTAAAAGCGCAACAGCCAAACAACGTGTGCCCTTTTTCACGGTGTGAATTCCTTTCCTATGTGGGATTACCTCTGATAATGTATTAGCGAAAGCGGTTTTGGAACAAAGCAGCAGAGTAATTTCGTGTTTCCAAAAATGTAACAAATGACCCTCCATTCGGCACTCGAGGATCTCCAGGAAACCACGCTGAGAGCCTTCGTCGGCTGTCTCAACAAGCTGGAATATCTTTCTGCGTTGCGGGATAAGGGGGGAAGCTATGAGCATTGGGGTCTTGCCCGGGTTTATGGGGACTTAGCCGCCAAGAGAGCATTGGCTCGAGCCCACCGCTCTTTACTCTCCAAGGTTTTGGCTATGCCAATACGGAAGTTAGTGGAGGATGCGAAACAATCCAGCGAAGGGGCTGGACTTCCTCCCGCTGCCTACGTGGAACGACTGGCAACCACGAGCCCGAATTTGTTACCCCAGGGGCCCGGCGCTGGATCTGCCCGCCATCTCAGTTCAGTACTTCACGCGCTTTCGAGCTTGTTGAAGAATCCAAAAGGGGACGCCAATCCCCCAGCCTGATGGCAACCCCCACGACTTGGCCAATGATCTCCGCCTCTTGTGGATACCGCAGGGCGCGAGCTGCGACCGGCGAGAGCGGGTGGGGCTGCAGAATAATTTCTTCACGAGTCATCGTGCACCAGCAGCAAGTGTGGCCGTTTCGCGTTTCCACGAAGTAGATGGGGCGCTCGTATTCCGACCTCCAGCCTCCGTCCACCGCCTTGTTCTTTGACTCATCGATCTGCACGAAGCTCCCCGGTGGCAGAATCGGGTACATGGTCAAATCCTCACTGCCAATATAGCCATAGGTGTACTGGCAGGTGGCAAATTGCGCCAGGTACGCGAGCGGTACCTGTCCCCACTGTTCCACCATTCGCCCAAAGTTCACGGTGCGCCGGGAATCGAAACTGGGGTCAAGTCGTATCGGCATTTGAATGCTGGAAAGGTTGGCCAAGGCTTCAGAGACATGCGATTTCGGGGGGATGACGAAGTCTAGATCCGTCGCCATTCCATTCAAGTCGACTCCGTACCACGACAGTAGTTCCCGGATGTCCCTACGATAGATCACGGCCAGCGAATACAAACGGTAGATGCTGGGGATCACTCCCTTTGTCTCAACATCGGAAAGTCGACTCGGAGGTATGGCAAATTCGTCATTCGCACGTTTGTGCGCGATCCGTGCACTGGCGTTCTCCACATCCCTCATGGTTAATCCCAGTTGCTCGCGCAGCACGCGCAAGTTCTGTCCACCTGGAAACATTTGCCCCCCTGTAACACCGACCGAAGTAATTGTAATAATAGCAACTTAGAGGCATCTATGACACGAGGAATTGCATTTATTATCGCGCAAACCCGCCTATAGTCGGTGCCCTCAAGAATCCAGTACCGGCGGCTCCCCGTTCTGTTCCGAATTCGTAAATTGAACGGAGCTTAGTACCCCTTGCTCGCACGCGATTCCCAAGAATGCTTCCCATCTTGCACGCGGAGTTCTATGAAGTCAAGGGGATTAGGATCTACAGGAGGGCAAAAATATGGGCTAGCCAGAGGCCAGCCCTGTATCAGCCATTGAGTTTCGGCAATCCGGATCAGTCTGCGGCAGCAGCGCTGTCGTCAGCTTCCACCAGAGGCATGGTCACCAGATGCTCGCTGATGAACCACACTTGCAGTTCGTTGGTACGCAATACGTCACTGACTACGACATCGTTGGTTCCGTCGTCTCCCAGTGTGGAAGCCAGTTTCGCCAGCTCACGGCAGTCCCGGATAATGATCTGATGCGCATCCAGCAAGCGCGAGAGTTGCACCGGAACTTCTTCCCTGCCTTTCGGTGGCCGTTCGATTCGCGTAGTTTCCGCCACATCGTGGGCCATGGCGATGCTGAGGCCGCCGAGCAACTGAATCCGCTCGGCTACGGTGTCGACAAGTTCGGATTGCTCCCCGAAATGTTTGTCGAAAAGGAGATGAAGCTGGTAGAAAGTCGGCCCAGCGACCTGCCAATGCGATTTCTTGTACAGGTCGCGCAGGGTCATGGTGTCGGCGAGCAACTGGTTGAGGCGTTCCGTCATCTCCAGACGTACCGGCTCTTCCAATTCCAAGGGCAGCGCATGGGTGACGGTGCCATACGTCTGAATTTCGCGCGCCCTTTGATGAATGCGCGGCTGGGCATTAAGTTTGGAAGCAGGTTTTTTCGGCATGGGGAGTCTCCTAAGGTGATCTTGAGTTTAATCCATTGCTTGATTCCGCCTGACTTGGATGCAACACGTCGGCGATCGTTGCGATTGATAGTCAAGGGCTAATCGGACCACACTACCGCCCGCTGCTATGGATGTTTCCAACCGGCCGAAGGATTCCCGTTCGGGCACAAAATATACGCGCCGTGTCGGCTTGCCGAGAAGTCCGCCAGCAAAATTCGCTCCGATTGTCTATCATGGAATATTCCTGCTCATAACGGAGAAACCAGACGTGGCGGAGACCCAGACGAATGGATTGGAAGTGCTCGAGACCCGGGAGTGGCTCGATTCCCTCGACTATGTGCTGGCCCAAGGCGGCCCCGAACGCGCCGGCCGGTTGCTGCAGCAGTTGTCGTTGCACGCCAAGCGCGCCGCGGGAGTGAACCTGCCGTTCACCGCAACCACCCCTTATCAGAACACCATTCCATCGGTCCAACAGCCGCCCTTTCCCGGCAGCCAGGAAATGGAGCGCCGCATAAAGAGCCTGGTGCGCTGGAATGCCCTTGCTATGGTGGTGCGCGCCAATAAGCTTCAAGAAGGCATCGGCGGGCATATCTCGACTTTCGCCTCGGCCGCTACTTTGTACGAAGTGGCGTTTAACCATTTCCTCCGCGCCCAGACCGAAACCGGTGACCGTGACCTGGTCTATTTCCAAGGCCATGCCGCCCCCGGCATGTATGCTCGCGCCTATCTCGAAGGCCGCATCCCCCGGCAGAAACTGGAGAACTTTCGCCGTGAACTGAAACCCGGCGGCGGTCTTTCGTCTTACCCCCACCCCTGGCTAATGCCCGATTTCTGGGAGTTCCCCACGGTTTCCATGGGGTTGGGACCCATTCAGGCCATCTACCAGGCGCGGTTTATCCGCTATCTCGAGAATCGCGGACTGAAGCTGTCGACCGATGGCAAGGTCTGGGCTTTCCTGGGCGATGGTGAAATGGATGAGCCGGAATCCCTGGGCTCCATCACCCTGGCTTCCCGCGAGCGTCTCGACAATCTGATCTTCGTGGTCAACTGCAACCTGCAACGCCTCGACGGTCCGGTGCGCGGCAACGGCAAGATCATCCAGGAACTGGAGGCCATTTTCCGCGGCGCCGGCTGGAACGTCATCAAAGTGATCTGGGGCGGCGACTGGGACAGCCTCATCCGCAGCGATCGTGATGGCCTGTTGGTCAAGCGCATGGGTGAGATCAGCGACGGTCAATATCAAAAATATTTCGTAGAGAGCGGCGCCTACTTCCGCCAAAACTTTTTCGGCACTGATCCCCGCCTGCTCAAAATGGTCGAGCATCTTTCCGACGAGCAACTCGCCCGCATGCGCCTCGGCGGCCACGATCCCATCAAAGTCTACGCCGCCTACAAGGCAGCCGTGGAGCACCAGGGCTCGCCAACCATCATTCTGGCCAAAACTATTAAAGGCTACGGCCTCGGCGAAGCGGGCGAAGGCAAGAACATCACCCATCAACAGAAAAAGCTGAACGACGACGAGCTCCAGATGTTCCGTTCACGTTTCGGAATTCCCATCCCTGACGACGAGCTCCACAACGCCCCGTTCTACCGCCCCGCCGACGACAGCCCCGAAATCAAATATATGAAGGAGCGGCGCAAGCAACTCGGAGGCTACCTCCCGGAACGTAAAGTCCGGGCCAAACCGATCAGCCCGGTTTCGGAGTCTCACTTCGAGGAATTTTACAAAGGCACCGAAGGCCGCGACGTTGCCACCACCATGGTCTTCGTCCGCCTGCTGGGAAAGTTGTTGCGCGATCCCGAGATCGGCAAGCTAATCGTACCCATCATTCCAGATGAGGCTCGCACCTTCGGTATGGAGGCTCTCTTCCGCCAAGTCGGGATCTACTCCAGTGTCGGCCAACTTTATGAGCCGGTCGATATGGACACGCTGCTCTACTACAAGGAAGCCAAGAACGGACAGATCCTCGAGGAAGGCATCACCGAAGCCGGATCGATGTGCTCGTTCATCGCAGCGGGCACCGCGTATGCGAATCACGGCATCAACACCATCCCGTTTTTTATTTATTACTCGATGTTCGGCTTCCAGCGCATCGGCGATCTGATCTGGGCCGCAGCCGATATGCGCACTCGCGGCTTCCTGGTTGGTGGCACCGCCGGCCGCACCACGCTCGCTGGCGAGGGCCTGCAGCACCAGGACGGCCACAGTCACGTACTGGCACTGTCCGTGCCAAACCTCCTCGCCTACGATCCCGCTTTCGCCTATGAAATTGCCGTCATCATTCAGGACGGCATCAAGCGCATGTACGTGGATCAGGAGTCCATCTTTTATTACTTGACCGTCACCAATGAACCGCTGCCCATGCCCGAAATGCCGCAGGGCTCAGAAGTCCGGGAAGGCATTCTCAAAGGTCTGTATCGCTTCAAAGCTTCTGAGAAAAAGGACGCAAAGCTGCGCGCCCAGCTCTTCGGCAGCGGAACCATCATGTTCGAAGTGCTCAAGGCGCAGCAGATTCTGGAAGAGAAGTACGGAGTGGCAGCGGATGTCTGGAGTGTGACCAGTTACAAAAGGCTTTATCGCGATGGCAACGACTGCGAGCGCTGGAACATGCTGCATCCCGGCGACACTCCCCGTGTGCCATTTGTTACGCAGTGTCTAAAAGACGCACCCGGGGTCTTTGTGGCCGCATCGGATTACATGAAGGTTCTTCCGGAATCGATCGCCCAGTGGGTGCCGCGTCCACTCGTGGCGCTGGGCACGGACGGTTTCGGCCGCAGCGAGAATCGGGCATCGCTTCGCGACTTCTTCGAAGTCGATGCGAAGCACATTGTGCTGGCCACATTGAACGCGCTGGCGCGCGATAAACAAATTCAGCCCGAGGTACTGCAGAAGGCAATCACAGACCTGGGCATTAATCCGGAGAAGCCGAACCCGGCCAACACTTAGTAGCGCCGGCATCCTGCCCTCGGCAGTGCGGGCGAGACGCCCGCAAGACAGCCGCCGGACAGCGGCGCTACAAGTAAGGGAGAAGAAGTTACAGTGACAGAATTCAAGCTACCGGAACTCGGCGAAAACATCGATCAGGGCGACCTCGTCCGCCTGATGATTTCGCCCGGAACCGCCATCACCGAAGGCCAGGCCGTGATGGAACTCGAAACCGACAAGGCCGTTGTCGAAGTACCCTCCACCGTGAGCGGTGTCGTGAAAGAGGTTCGCGTCAAAGAGGGCGAGAAGATCAAGGTTGGCCAGGTAATCTTCACCTTCGAGAACGGCGCAGGCGGTGTGGCGCGGGCGCCCTCGGCCGCGAAGGAACCAGTTGCCGCCTTAGCCGCAAAAGCAAGCCTAGCCGAGCCTCCAGCGCCAACGGTCCAAAGAGAGCGGCGCACGGCCCCGACTTCTCCATCGCCCGCCCAGGAGACAGCCGGTCCTACCGAATTCAAGCTGCCCGAGCTTGGAGAGAACATCTCGCAAGGCGACCTCGTCCGCCTCATGATTTCTCCGGGAGCCAAAGTCTCCGAAGGTCAGCCCGTGATGGAATTGGAAACCGACAAAGCAGTGATCGAAGTTCCTTCTTCGATCAGTGGAGTGGTCAAAGAGGTTCGCGTAAAGCAAGGCGAGAAGATTAAAGTCGGCGACGTCATTTTCACGCTCGAAGGCGCTGCCGCGCCGCAAGCGGAGCGACCCAAGCATGTTCCCGTCGAGCGTGTCACCGGACAGCAAGGAGCGCGTCTGGCTTTCCAAGCTGCCATCCAGGCCGAAGGCAAGACGGAAGAACAAGCGCTTCCACCTGATCAACCGCAGCCAATGCTCCCGACCTTCACCATGCCGGCGCAGCTTGAAAAAGTGGCCGGTAGCGAGCGTGGGGAACCGATCCCCGCGGCTCCGCACGTCCGCCGATTGGCACGGGAGATCGGTATCGATATTCACGACGTAAAGGGAACTGGACCTGGCGGTCGCATCAGTGAAGCGGATGTCAAGGCCTTTTCGAAGTCGTTGCTTGCGTCGGTTGCAGCAGCGGCGCAGGCGCCGCGCGGTCTTCAATTCGCCCAGCCGGAATTGCCTGATTTCACTAAGTGGGGAAAGGTCGAGCGCGTTTCCATCCGAGGTGTGCGCCGCAAAACCGCTGAACATCTGTGGCAGGCATGGACCACAGTCCCCCACGTCACGCAGAACGATAAGGCCGACATCACGGAACTGGAGCAGTTGCGCGCACGTTTCGCTCCGAAGGCGCAAGAAGCTGGCGGCAAGATGACCGTCACCGCCATAGCCTTGAAGGTGTGCTCGTCCGCGCTGAAAATCTTCCCCCAGTTCAACGCCAGCATCGACTTGGCAAAAGATGAGATCGTCTACAAGCAGTACATCAATATTGGCGTTGCCGTGGATACTGACCGAGGTCTGCTGGTGCCGGTGATTCGAGATGTTGATAAGAAAAATATCGTCGAACTCGCCACTGAACTTACCAGGCTTTCCAAGCAAGCCCGCGAAAAGAAGCTCACCCTCGCGGAAATGGAAGGCGGAACTTTCACCATCACCAACCTCGGCGGAATTGGGGGCACGGGATTCTCTCCCATCGTGAACTATCCCGAGGTCGCGATCCTGGGTCTCTCGCGGTCGAGCACGGAGCCCGTATTTCTCAACGGCAAGTTTGAACCGCGGCTGGTGCTCCCTCTGTCTTTGTCATATGACCACCGACTGATCGACGGCGCTGACGCCGCACGCTTCCTGCGCTGGATCGCGGAAGCTTTTGAGCAACCGTTCCTGCTGTCGGTTCAAGGATGAATGACATGCATCGGAACCCAATGTTCTAGTTGTCATCCCGAGCAGAGCGAGGGATCCAGGTTTTTGTGATGGCCGCGAAACCTAGATTCCTCATCGCTTCGCTCCTCGGAATGACATGAGAATAGGTTTTGTCAGCAATCCGCGTGTAAGGCTAAAAGCCGCGCCCGTTACAGCCGACGCAGAAACGATCTTGATCAGAATTGCCCAACGGTGAACGATTCCCAATGACAGAGACAACGAATTTACACATCGCGGTAGTCGGCGGAGGCCCAGGCGGTTATGCCGCCGCCTTCCTCGCCGCCGACCTCGGCATGAAAGTCACGCTGATCGATCCGGAACTGAATCCGGGCGGCGTGTGCCTGTACCGCGGATGCATCCCGTCTAAGGCACTCCTCCATGTCGCGAAGTTGATCGACGAATCCCGCCACGCGAAAAACTGGGGGATCGAGTACGGCGATCCGAAGATCGACCTGCCGCGTCTGCGTTCGTGGAAGGAAAGCGTCATCAAGAAGCTTACGGGCGGCTTGGGCCAGCTCTCCAAACAAAGAAAAGTAGAATACATCCAGGGCCGGGCCGCATTCGAAGACTCAAATACCCTTCGCGTCAGTCGAACCAACGGAGGCGAAGATTCCCTGACCTTCGACCGCATCGTAATCGCTACCGGCTCACGACCCGCAATCCTTCCCAGCCTCAAGCTCGACAGCCCACGCCTGATGGATTCGACTTCCGCGTTAGATCTGAGCGACGTTCCAAACACACTGCTCGTAGTGGGCGGCGGTTACATCGGCCTCGAACTCGGCACGGTATACGCCGCGCTCGGATGCAAAGTCTCGGTCGTCGAGATGCTGCCCGGACTCCTGCCCGGAGCGGATCGCGATCTTGTCCTACCCTTGCACAAGCGCATGGAGAAGATTCTTGACTCCATCCTGCTCAACACCACTGTCGCGGGGGTGAAGGAAGAATCCAACGGAATCCGCGTCACCTTCGACGGCCCCGAGGTGAAGGAACGCGAGAAGCTATTCGACAAAGTACTGGTTTCGGTAGGACGCAAGCCTAATTCGGAAATCCCGGGCCTGGCGAAGACTCAAGTCCAAGTCGGCCAGCGCGGATTCATCCAGGTAAACAAACAGCTGCAAACCGGCGACCCCGCCATCTACGCCATCGGCGACGTAGTCGGCGAGCCCATGCTCGCCCACAAAGCCATGCACGAAGGACGCACCGCCGCGGAATCCATCGCCGGACACAAAGTCGCCTTCGAGCCCAACGCCATCCCCGCCGTTGTCTTTACCGATCCAGAAATCGCCTGGTGCGGTCTAACCGAAACCCAGGCCCAAAAAGAAAATCGCGAGATCAAGGCAGCCAGGTTTCCCTGGGCCGCCTCCGGCCGCGCCATGACCATCGACCGCACCGAAGGCATGACCAAACAAATCATCGATCCCCAAACCGAGCGCGTGTTGGGCGTAGGGATTGTCGGCGCCGGTGCCGGCGAACTCATCGCCGAGGGAGTGCTCGCCATCGAAATGGGCGCGCTCGCCAAAGACATCGCACTCACCATCCACCCCCACCCCACGCTCTCGGAGACGCTAATGAATTCCGCCGAAGTTTTCTTTGGCACCAGCACCGACATCTACCGCCCCAAGCGGCCCTAGGATTGCGGTCACCGTAGACTTGGCTTCCCTTTCGGTACAATGAATTCTCGCTCCATGCAGGTACCATTCGCGACGCATGTTCGTCTGCAATCCGCGCCCTTGCTCTGGAGAAGAAAACCCATGTCTTCTTTCCTTAAACGAGCACACTGGATTCTCTTCTGTGTAGCCGTCTCCACCGTAGCCGTTGCGCAATTATTGCCCACGCAATTAACCACGCCCGCATCCGGGTCTGCGAACCAGACCGCCCCCGACCCTCTCGGCCGCGACACGCCCGGCGGAACCGTCTTCGGATTTCTGCAGGCGGCGCAGGCGGGTAATTACTCCACTGCTGCGCAATACTTGCAGATGTCCAACGCCAAGCGCCTGGCGCAAGGAGAAGAACTCGCCACCAAGCTAAAAGCGGTGATGGATCGCGCCTTTACCGGCAACCTGAGAGGGATCAGCTCTCAGCGAGAAGGCACTCCCCAGGAAGGAGTTCCGCTGGACCGGCAACGCATCGGGGTTTTGTCCGCGGGAGACATTGATGACGAACTGGATCTGGTGCACGTCTCCGATCCCGGCGGCAAACGAATTTGGCTAATCTCCTCGGAGACTCTAGCCAAGGTAGACGACCTTTACGAGCAGTTGCAGGTGCGCCAGGTCGAAACCCGGCTTCCCGGATTCCTGGTCCAGCACCAATTGGTGGGCATGCCGGTCTGGCAATGGCTCGCCATTCTCCTCGCCATCCCGCTCGCCGCATCCTTGGGATGGCTCGCTGTTCAGATGATGAAGTTCCCCCGATATCTTTGGCTGCGTAAACACAAACAGCCCCCGAGTCGGGCCTGGACCGTGATTTCCAGCCCTCTCTGGCTCGTGCTCGCGACCGTGATCCATGCCTTCTGCGTGAGGTATCTCCGTCTGCCTCTGCTGCAACGGCACTATTACCAGATCACCGTCGGGGTAATGCTCATTGTTGGCCTCAACTGGCTGCTCTGGCGGATTCTGCAGCAACTGACGCAGAGAGTTCGCGAGCGCGCCATCTACGCCGGACGAGCGGGCACGGGTTCGATCATGCTTTTGGGTGAGCGCATCCTGAAAGCACTGATTCTGATCCTCGCGCTCTTCCTGATACTCGGCACCCTCGGCTTCAACATGACGACCGCCCTCGCCGGACTCGGGATCGGCGGAATCGCCGTCGCCTTCGCCGCCCAGAAAACCCTGGAGAATCTTTTCGGAGGCATTTCCCTGCTGGGAGACGAAGTCATCCACGTCGGTGACGTCTGCCGCTTCGGTGACCGGACAGGCACGATCGAAGACATCAGCTTGCGCTCCACTCGCATTCGCACTCCGGAGAGAACCGAGCTTTCCATCCCCAACGGATCGCTGGCCACCATGAACGTGGAGAACCTGAGCCGCCGCGATAAACTTCTTTTCAATACCAAGCTGGGCCTGCGCTACGAAACCTCGGCGGACCAATTGCGCTACGTCCTCGCCCAGATTCGCCGCTTGCTCTATGAACATCCTAAGGTGGAAACCAACGGCGCCCGCATTCGATTTGTTGGATACGACAACAGCGCGCTAACCTTGGAGGTGTTTTGCTACATACTCACCAGGGATAACAACGAGTTTCTCGCGATTCAGGAAGATCTTCTGCTCAGAATCATGGACATCGTCGACGCGTCGGGCACCAGCTTCGCCCTTCCCTCACGCGTTGTTCATCTGGGCCGCGACCCCGGTCTGGACAAGGAGAAAACCGCAGCGGTCTCGCTCGAAGTGCAACAATGGCGCGAGAACCGCAAGCTGCCTTTTCCCGACTACGCACCTTCCGACATCTCCGAGTTCAGCAACTCTTTGCCTTATCCCCAGCCCGACTCGGCACTAAGGAGCAGGAAATGAAACAACGCTTCCGTTCGACGCTACTGCTTTCGATTCTGGTGTGCCTCACCGTATCACTTTACTCAGAGGAGATCTTGATGCAGAACGCTTCCACCCCCGCCAAGACATCCGCGGCATCACCCTCGTGGATGAATAACGCAACCGCCAAGCTGCAAAAGGAACTGATTGCCAAGTACGGTGACCAACAACGAGAACGGATCGAGCGTGGTCTCCATCAGGTAGCAGAGTTCTGGCGCGCAGATGATGGCGATGCCGCCACGTTCGAGGAATTCGTCCGCATCAATTTTGCCGGCGACCAGCCTACCCTCGACACCATGTTCAATCGCTTCCAGAGCCTGTTCGAACAGCTCGATGGCCACATGCACGAGATCACTCGCGAGTTCAATCAGCAATCCGATCTCGATCTCGGCCCTGTCCTTCCCTTCGACGAAGTATTCGCGGGATACGATCCCTCCGCGCATGTCCTCGATGACTTCTTCAACAACAAACTGGCGTTCACCGTTCTGCTGAACTTCTCCCTGACCACCCTCGACCAACGCTTGAAAGATGGTCCGGACTGGACCCGCCGCCAGTGGGCCGAAGCCCGCCTCGCGCAACGTTTTGACAAGCGCATCCCCGCCGACGTCAACCTCGCCATCTCCGAGGCCGGAGCCCAAGCGGACCAATACATTGCGCAATACAACATCTGGATGTACCACCTCCTCGATCCCCAGGGCCAGCGTCTTTTCCCGCCAAAAATGCGCCTGCTAAGCCACTGGAACCTGCGCGATGAACTCAAAGCCGACTACTCCGACCCGCAAACCGGCCCCGCAAAGCAACGCATGATCCAGCAGGTCATGGAGCGCATTGTCACCCAGACCATCCCTCAAGTCGCAATCAACAATCCCACAGTGGACTGGAATCCATACACCAACGAAGTCAAGCCCGCCGCCGTTAAAGATTCAGACGCCACAACCGACAACCATCCGATCACAAATGCGCCAGAACCAGACACGCGTTACGCCAGGCTGCTGAAAACCTTCAACGCCTCGAGGAAGGCCGATCCGTATTCTCCCACCGCACCCACGTTGATCGACCGCCGCTTCCAGGAAGATCGCGAGATTCCAGAAGCCCGCGTAAAAGCCATGCTGGAACAAGTGTTGAGTTCCCCGTTGGTGGCTCAAATCGCGCAACTGATTCAGGCCCGCCTCGGGCGCCCACTAGAGCCATTCGACATCTGGTACAACGGCTTTCGTCCCGGCAGCCAATACACCGGGGCACAGTTGGACGAGATAGTCGCGAAAAAATATCCAACCGCCGAAGCCTACCAGAAAGACATTCCTAACCTGCTCATGAAACTCGGTTTCGCTCCGGACCGCGCCCAGCACGTAGCCGAGAACATCATCGTCGACCCGGCCCGTGGTTCGGGCCACGCCATGGGAGCCGGCATGCGTGCCGAGAAAGCGCACCTGCGCACGCGCGTGGAAAAAACCGGCATGAACTACAAAGGCTTCAACATCGCGGTCCATGAAATGGGACACAACGTTGAGCAAACATTCTCGCTCAACGACAACGACTTCACCCTGCTGCAAGGCGTGCCCAACACAGCTTTCACCGAAGCCCTCGCCTTTGTCTTCCAGGGCCACGACCTCGAACTGCTCGGCCTGCCCGCACCCGATGCCAAAAGCCAAGCCGAAAAAACTTTAAACGACTTCTGGAGCACCTACGAAATCGCCGGCGTCGCGCTAGTCGATATGAGCGTCTGGCACTGGATGTACGACCATCCGCAAGCCAGCCCCAAGCAACTCGACCAGGCCACGGTCCAGATCTCGAAAGACATCTGGAACCGTTACTACGCCCCCGTCTTTCACAAAAACGATGTTGTGCTGCTCGGAGTCTACTCCCACATGATCGACTCCTTCCTCTATCTTCCCGACTACCCCATCGGCCACATGATCGCCTTTCAAATCGAAGAACAAATGAAGAAGGCCGGCAGCATCGGCCCAGAATTCGAGCGCATGGCCAAGATGGGCCGCATCACGCCAGACCTCTGGATGGAACGAGCCACCGGCCGTCCAGTAGGCCCAGAAGCTCTACTGGAAGCAACCCAAAGCGCGCTGGCAGCCGCACGCTAACCCGCGCCCAGCTCAATCGATGGAGGACGGGCGTCTCGCCCGTCCCCTGGGCTCACGAATTTGTCGGCCCACCACCGCAATACCAAATGCGTAGGCCAATAAACCAACAACGGCACCGCGACCAGATAAACCGCCAAATACACCATCCCCGGCACCAGATGTTGCTCCCGGAAAAACAACCCGCGCGCCCAGTTCACATCAAATTGCGGCCGCCATAAATAGTTGACCGGAACCACAACCCAAGCCGTAAGCGTCTGATACTTCCAGCCGCGCCGATCATAGCCCAACCGCCACATGGCCCAAAGCAAAAGCGGCGGCGTCACCACGTGAAATAAACTCAACAACCGCACCAACAACCGCACATGAGGATCAAACATATATTCCGTGCCGCCGATAATGTGCGCCCCGGTGAGGACCGCGCCGATCAGGTCGATGGTATAGAGGCTTTGAAACAGCAGCAGCCCGCAAGCCTGCCAAGAAAACAGCAACGGACTCTCCAACCACAGCGCCGCCGCAATAAACAAATTTCCCAGATCACAAAAATATAAGAAGTTCTGCAATCCATACTGATGCCAGTAAACCGGCATCCACACCAGCACCCACACACTCCAGCCAACCTTGAGCCAAAGGGGGATGCGCATGCCCGCCATTGTACCCGCGCGCAAAACCGCCAAGGGGTCCATCCCGATGGAGCCGAGCTTTGGTTGCGCTTTCCCAGATCCGGGAACAAACTGAGAACCGAGAACCAAGAACTGACAACTGCTTTTTCGTGATCTGTTTGTACTGTCGGCCGAAAGACTTTCCCTCCCTCCTGCCTCTAACCGGCCGCGAAAAAGACCCTGGTTTTGGGTGGCGCAGCGCTTACACCGTGTGCGTGAGAATTGGAATTGCGACGACACGGTGGAACAAGACACGAGTCTGCAGCCGCCAAGCGGCGCAAGAATCCAGCCCACGGCGCAAGCCGTGGGTGGACCGTGCAAACGAATAAGCCCCAGCCGGGCGAAAGACTAGTTCTCACGCACACCCTTTCAGCGCTGCGGTAAATGCTCTCCAATCGATGAAGGCTTTAGCGGCTGCGGTCAGGCCAGTTTTTGCGCGATCGACTCGTCGAGGATTTCGCGGACGGTGAGCGGGATGATGACCCGATGCTCGCGGCGGAAGAATGCGTCGATCTCGTGGAGGGCGTCGCTGCTGAAGTCGAAGCTCACGAAGAATCCCTTGGTGCGGTTCTCTCGCATGAGAACAGCCTCGAACATGTCTACATCGGGCCTGCCTGCTTTGTCTTTCTGCTTCACCTGCAGGGGAAACCAGACGTCCATGAAGTCGAGCTCGCCGGGTGGCCCAGTCTTTCGAGCGGTCGATAAATCAGACTTTGGGTGGCGCGTGGCCCAAACTTTCGCACGGCGGATAAATAAGATCCTGGGTGCCCCATCCTTTCGCGTTCTTTGCGAAAGGGTGGGAAGCAGTGGCCGAATGCTTTGGGCTGCCATGCCGACTAGTGGCCTGTCGCAGAGTAACCATTACTAGACTGTTAGCATCGAAGCTGTCATGGCTACTGGCAGCGAAATCTTACTCACCAAGCAACAGCAGTCCGATCTAAGTAGTATCGCCCAGTCCCGTG
>Ga0316363_10000297_pt1 | contig 74665 bp, 58 predicted proteins | sample Sb_taG_3_FD_200459 | JGI IMG/M metagenome (GOLD analysis project Ga0316363, IMG submission 200459) | Peat soil microbial communities from Weissenstadt, Germany - Sb_50d_a_PC metaG (v2) (version 2) | ecosystem: Environmental > Terrestrial > Soil > Wetlands > Peat | place: Germany: Weissenstadt...
AAGTCGGACCCTGGGAAGCGTATCTGTCCATTCTGGCACCGCCTTCGCCGCGCTGATGGTGCAGGCGAACTCGATTAGCTGGGCATTGAGCACTCCTCCTCGAAATGACGCGTGTCGATGCGGTTTTTGGTGCCGGATGGATACGTCGGTCGATGGGACCGGAGAAGATTGGCATAACTGAGTTACGCGCGGAGGTGGTCTCGACCGAAGCGTGAAAGGTTCAAACTGGCAGGGCCGGCGGCTTCACTGATGATAGAATAGTTCTCATTGCGCAGCGCTCTGCACCGATCAAAGCAACGCCCTGATCTACAGACTCGCCAAGCTACTTGAGGCCGATGTCGACGAGCTTCTTTTTTTGACAAAGCGTATCCCCGACCGGATGAAGCGGAGGATTCTGGCGCGCCCCAATGACTTCCGCAAGCTCACCGAGCTTGATGACAAGGTGATGAGGCGAGGAACTTTGCGGAGTATGGACTAAATTGGCGAGAGGTTCGGACATCACCAGCAAGTGTCAGCGGCCAGGGGTTCTTTTTCCATGAGCAAGCCACAAACAGGCCCTTGGCGACATTCTGAGGAGGCCGTCAAGAAAAGCACCGTTCCCGGAGATTTCATGGAGGCTCCTACCCTGCCTCCCATGAATCCGGTAGGACCGCCAGCACCACCTGGGCTGACGCCAGAGAGTCAAAGCTCAGAGGAACAAATCCCGCAGCGCATTGGTCGGTACAGGGTGGTGAAGCTCCTGGGCAAAGGTGGTTTCGGAGCAGTTTACCTAGCCCACGATGACGAACTGAAACGGCAGGTGGCCATCAAGGTGCCTCACCGTCATCTTATTGCCAAGCCGGAGGACGCCGAAGCGTATCTGGCCGAGGCCCGCATCCTCGCCGGCCTGGATCACCCGCATATCGTCCCGGTTCATGATGTAGGCCGCACCGAGGGCGGCCTGTGCTTCATCGTAACCAAGTTCATCGAAGGCACCGACCTCGCCCATCAATCCAAGGATGCCCGCCTGCCGTTGGCCCAAGCGATTGGACTCGTGGCTACCGTGGCCGAGGCACTCCACTACGCTCACAAGCGGGGGTTGGTTCACCGGGACGTGAAGCCGGGCAACATTCTGATTGACCAGTCCGGCACACCCTACCTGCTGGACTTCGGGTTGGCCCTCAAAGAAGAAGATTACGGCAGGGGCGGCGGTATCCTGGGCACGCCCGCCTACATGAGTCCTGAGCAGGCCAACGGCGAAGGACACCGGGTTGATGGCCGGTCAGACATTTTCAGCCTGGGGGTGCTGTTTTACGAACTGCTCACCGGGCGGCGTCCGTTCGTGGGGGACACGGTGCAAGTGGTGATGCAGATCGTCACCGACGAGCCACGCCCGCCACGCCAGATCGACGATGCCATTCCCAAGGAACTGGAGCGGATTTGCCTCAAGGCGTTGTCGAAACGTGCCTCAGAGCGATACACCACGGCCAAGGACATGGCCGATGACCTGCGGCACTTCCTGGCTGAGCAGACCCTCAGCCAGCAGACCGGAACAAGTCCCTTGCCGTCAACTTCGTTAACAACCCCCAGCTTATCCGGCTCCTCCAGCCCATCTTCGGCCACCTCCACGACACCGATTTCGCACCTTCAGCCTCTCAAGATCGTGCCGAAGGGCCTGCGGTCCTTCGATGCTCATGATGCCGATTTCTTCCTCGAACTACTCCCCGGCCCTCGTGACCGATACGGACTGCCGGACAGCATTCGCTTCTGGAAGACCCGCATCGAGGAGAGAGACGCTGACAACACCTTTGCCGTGGGCCTCATTTACGGGCCTTCGGGGTGCGGCAAGTCGTCGCTGGTCAAAGCGGGCTTGTTGCCCCGGTTGTCAGAGGACGTAATCGCCGTTTACATCGAGGCGACGGCGGCAGAGACGGAAACCCGCCTGCTGAACGGCTTACGTAAATGGTGTCCGGACTTGCCCGCCAACCTGGGCCTGAAGGAGACGCTGGCCGGATTGCGCCGGGGCCAGGGGATTCCGGTGGGCAAGAAGGTGCTCATTGTTCTCGATCAATTCGAGCAGTGGTTACACGCCAAGAAGGAAGAACAGAATACGGACCTCGTACAAGCCCTGCGGCAGTGCGATGGTGGTCGGGTCCAGTGCATCGTCATGGTGCGAGATGATTTCTGGCTGTCCGTCAGCCGGTTTCTGCGCGAACTGGAGATTCGGCTGCTCGAAGGGCAGAATAGTGCCTTGGTCGATCTCTTCGACTTGGACCACGCCCGAAGGGTGCTGGCCGCATTCGGGCGGGCCTTCGGCAAACTTCCGGAGAAACCCGGCGACACGGGCAGAGACCACAAGGAGTTCTTGACTCAGGCCGTCTCCGGCTTGGCGCAAGAAGGCAAGGTCATCTCGGTGCGGCTGGCCCTGTTTGCGGAGATGATGAAGGGCAAGGCATGGACTCCCGCCTCTCTGAAAGCAGTCGGCGGCACCGAGGGCGTCGGCGTCACGTTCCTCGAAGAAACCTTCAGCGCGGCCACGGCCCCCCCGGAACACCGCTACCACCAGAAAGCCGCCCGAGCCGATCTGAAAATCCTGCTGCCGGAAACCGGCAGCGACATCAAGGGCCACATGCGCTCGTATGCGGAACTGCTCGAAGCGTCGGGCTACGGCAGCCGCCCCAAAGACTTCGATGACCTGATCCGCATTCTCGACAATGAAATCCGTCTTATTACCCCGACCGACCCGGAAGGCAAGGACGCAAACAGCAATTCCGTTCTCCAGACCAGGCCGGGGCAAAAATACTACCAACTCACCCACGACTATCTGGTTCATTCGATTCGGGAGTGGCTGACGCGCAAGCAGAAGGAGACGCGCCGGGGTCGTGCCGAACTGCTGCTGGCGGAGCGGGCGGCGGTATGGAACGCCCGCCCGGAGAACCGGCAACTGCCGTCGCTGCTGCAATGGCTGCAAGTACGCTGGCATACCAGCAAAAAGAACTGGAAGCCGCCGCAGCGGAAGATGATGCAGAAGGCGTGGCGGTATCATGCGCTGCGGAGTGCGGTGGTAGCCGTGCTTCTGGCGATGGTGGCGCTTGCCGGGCTGACGATCCGAGATCAAGTCGAGGAGCGGCGCAACGCAACCTATGCGGACGGTCTGGTGCAAGGCCTGCTCAATGCCAATATTGCCCAGGTGCCTGCCATCGTCAGCGAGATGGCGGCGTATCGGAAATGTACTGATCCCCGTCTCAGAGAAGAAAACGACAAGGCGGCCGTCAAGTCCTCACAAAAACTGCATACCAGCCTCGCCCTGTTGCCGGTGGAAGCCACACAGGTCGAATACCTCTACGGTCGTTTGCTCGATGCCGAGCCGCCCGAAGTGCCAGTGATTCGTGACGCTCTGGCGCCGCACAAGAATGAACTGGTGGACCGGCTGTGGCGTGTTGTGGAGAAACCGGAAAGAGGCAAGGAACAGCAGCGTCTTCAGGCAGCGTGCGCCTTGGCGAGTTATGACGCGCCGGACAACGCCCCAGGGACCGCACGCTGGCAGCGGGTGTCCAAGAACATCGTAAACGAATTGCTCGCTGCCGTGCAGAAGAATCCCAGCCACTACGCCACACTCCTGGACCAGTTGCGCCCTGTGCGAGCTAGTTTGCTGCTGCCATTGATTGATGCTTATCGCACCAAAGAAAAGGCGGAGGCAGAGCGATCCTTTGCGACGACCATCCTGGCCGACTATGCCGCCGACAAGCCGGATGTCCTGGCTGATCTGCTCATGGACGCCGACGAGAAGCAGTTCGCCGTGGTCTTTGCGAAGTTGGGGGAGCATGGTGAGAAAGCTCTGGCGCTGTTGACGGGGGAAATCGACAGGAAACTGCCTGCGCAATTGCCCTCCTCGGATGCGAAGCGAGAAACGCTGGCGAAGCGGCAAGCAAATGCGGCGGTGGCGCTCCTCCGCATGGACCAGCCAGAAAAGGTCTGGCCTCTGCTCAAGCGTACTCCTCCCGACGATCCGAGGTTGCGCAGTTACTTGATTCATCGCTTGTCGCCGTTGGGGGCCGATGCTGCGGGGATCATCAAGCGGCTTGATGAGGAACCAGACATCACGATCAGGCGAGCGCTGGTCCTGAGCCTGGGGGAGTTCGGCGAGGAACAACTGCCGGCCGATGTCCGTGGCTCGCTGCTGCCGAGGCTGAAAGCCCTGTACAGCACCGAGACTGATCCGGGTCTTCATGCCGCCGTGGAATGGTTGCTGCGGCAATGGCACAAGGCGGATTGGCTGAAACAGATGAATGAGGAATGGGCCGCGAAGAAGGTGAAGGGTGAAGGGTGGTGGGTGGCGGGAAGGAAAGCGATGAATCCCGTCACCGGTCACCCTTCACCCGCCACCCCGCAGTGGTATGTCAACGGCCAGGGTCAGACGATGGTAGTCATTCTCGGCCCGGTCGAATTCATGATGGGTCAGAACCCCACGGAGGATACGTCGCCGTACAAGGCGCGGATCGGACGGACGTTTGCCCTGGCCGCCAAGCCCGTGACGGTGCGAGAGTTTCGACGGTTTCTCAAAGACAACAAACTAGAAAAGTGGTTCGAGGGCCGTGACGCAGCGCTCACGAGGAGGATGATGAAGAGGTGGAGTCCGGCTGAGGACGGCCCGATCATTTTCGTGGACTGGTACCGGGCGGCGACGTACTGCAACTGGTTGAGTCAGCAGGAGGGGATACCGGAAGATCAGTGGTGCTACGAGACGAATGCCCGGAAGCTGTCCCAGGAAAAAGTGGGTGTCCTGGTCAGCTTGCTTGCGCCGCAGCATGCGCTGGCGAGGGTGGCAAATGCACGCTATTTGTCTTTCGTGCTGGACCAGCAGCCGCAGGTAACGGCAATGAAGAAGGACTACCTTGGTTTGCGAGGGTATCGGTTGCCGACCGATGCGGAGAGGGAGTATGCCTGTCGTGCGGGGGCCGTGACGAGTTACTATTACGGTGTGACGGAGGAACTCCTGGCCGAGTACGGATGGTATCTGAAGAACAGCAAGGACCGTACCTGGCCGGTCGGTGGCAAGAAGCCAAACGACCTGGGGTTGTTCGACATGAACGGCAACGTGTGGAACTGGTCTCAGGGGGATTACTCTGTTGAAGGCGGCGGGACGTTAGAGGATAAAGAGGATACCTTACAAGCATTATCTACATACATCCGTGGGTTGCGTGGCGGCTCGTTCGAATCTGCGGCGTCGTCCGTCGGCTCTGGCAGCCGTATCAGGCAAGCGCCGACGAGCCGTCAGAACGACGTGGGTTTCCGTCCGGCGAGGACTTTCGCGCCTTAATTAGCTGCTTTACTGCGTTACCCCTTACCGCCCCGCAGGTCTGGTAGGCCACAAGGCCAATGGCCCCGCCGGGCTGTCTCAACACAGTGCCGTTAGCCCGCTTCGGTCTGATCGACATGCGCGCGCAAGCCGAAGCCCTCAGCGCGCGGAGACCGACACACCGAAGCGTTTGCAGGCCCAAGCCAGCGCGAATCGACGACTCCTCGGCCTATGCCCCATGATTTCGATTCTACGACGGCGTTGAGAAGGGAGCCATTTAGTGCGAATAGAGTCCCTTACCTGGCCCGCTAGCCCGATCCGGACCAACGTTGGGGCATCCATTATCACTACGTCGGCATCAGGATCGAAAGCACCAACGCACCCGCGCAGTCCGGCGACCGCCCCAACCGCTTGACAATGTCCTCTTTGGGCTCGATCTTGATCCCCTGCGTGGTCATGCTCCAGTGTGGTGCGGTTAAATCCGAGAGCAGCTCCTGATCCGGGGGCAGCATTATGCTTTGACCTCCGTCCGGATCGAGCAAATCGCGCATGGTCCAGTAGGCAAAGGCTCGCAGGTTGACGAAATACAGAACACCTGTTCGATCGGTGTTGGATACTTTGGCGCTGAAGTTGAAGGCCAACGCATGATAGATCCGGAGTTCTTTGCAGGCGTCGTAAGCCGACGCCCCCACACCCACCGAATCAATACACACCAAGGCCTGGGGATATTCCCGGATCGATTGCTGGATCAGTGCTGCCGCCTTCATCCCGGTGTCCGTGACCTTGCCGTCGTACTTTTCTAATGGCGCAAACCACGTGCCATAGCGTTTTGCCAGGACGGTCTTCGCCGGTCCGCCATGGGCTATATCGACGCCCACCGCGGAAAGCGCTATCTTCTTCCCTTCGGGTTTCCAGCGGTTCATCGCTGCTTTGATCCAAGCAGTCGGAATCGCCTGCCAGGCATCGTCTTCGCGCCCCACGCTGAAATCACCATACAGCAATTGCGAGCGCATCGGCTCGGGCAGGCCCTGCAGTGTGGTCACGTAGCCCGTGGCCATCAAGTACGGGTTGTCCTGCACAAACGCCGGCAAGAAGGTTCGAGACTTTGGCTGAATGATTTCCTTCTTCCAGAGGAAGGCCCTCCCATTCTCGAGTTCCACTTCCTTGCCGTCGACCATTGCATACCAGCGCAACTCGCCCGGCTTGGCCCTGCTCTTATGGGTCTCGTCCAGCCAAGGCGCCCAGCGCTTGATAACCCACTCGCCCTCGCATGTGCTGGGCGGATTGCCAGCGCCCACGATCCTGCAACGCTGACCTTCGACCGTGGTTCGATTCCAAGCGGTAACGAAGAGGTACTGCGATTCGGTGAAGTCGGATAGTTCGTCGAAGGCCTTGAGATCGTGTGCTCGGCCCTTCCACTTCTGTTTCGATTGTTCCTGTTTGCAGCCGGCCATCTCGATCATCCGGCCACCGGGAAGGCGCCAGGTTCCGGTAAGCCCGTTGTAACGGCCCCTCCCACCGAAGATCTCGTGAGAGCGAATAATGAGTTCCTGGAGTTGCGTGCTCTCGCGACGGAGAATCAGGCTTTTGCGGTGGGCAGTGCCGGCAAGGCCGAGCAACAGGTCGGATTTGCCGCCGCCGGCCGCGCCGCCGTAGAACAGCTCATCCGCCTGGCAATGGTAGGCCAGAGTCTGTGGACCCAGCAGCGGGGTCCACAGGGGCACTTGGATCGGCCTCAGCAACCTGTCCATCTCGGCGCGCTCGGGCTCGGTTAAGTATGTGAGCAACCCGGTGAGCTCGTTCTTCGTCAGTGAATCCATCGGTATTAGACTCCATGCCTTCCAGGCCAGCCAAATCCGCTGGGTCGTCCGTCAAGCCGGGCTCGCCCGGGCGGGACCTGCCCGGACCTAAACGCAGCCACGCCAAGGGGTTCTCTTTCGCCACTTGGACTTCCGCGGCAACGCGTTTCTGGGAGTGAGCCTTCACGACCTTCTCCCAGAATCCGACGTAGGGCTTTTTGCCCTGCTTGCCCAACTGCATCCACCGGAAAAAAGTGGTGGACGGTATCCCTTCGGCTGCGGCCGCGACATAGGGAAAGGCACCGCCCCGAATGAAGGACGTTATTCTGTCCATGGTTTCCTTGTCGGGTAGCTTGGCGTTCCGTGCCATAGAACCGCCTCGAATTTGCCTCCGGAGCTAGCACTCGGAGCGTTTTAGTGTCGCCTTCAGGCCAGTGAATCTTTCCCAGCGCTGCACGATGATGTCGCAATACAGCCCGTCAAGTTCCATCAGGTAAGCCCGCCGCCCGGTTTGCTGCGCGGCGATCAAGGTGCTCCCGCTTCCCCCGAACAAGTCGAGCACGTTCTCCCCTGGCCGCGACGAGTGCTGGATCGCACGCGTGGCCAGCTCGACGGGCTTCTCAGTGAGATGGATCATCGACTGCGGGTTGATCTTCTTCACCGCCCAGACGTCCGTGGCGTTGTTCGGTCCAAGGAACTGGTGCGCTGCGCCTTCGCGCCAGCAGTAAGAACACCACTCATGATTGCCCATGAAGTCCTTGCGGGTGAGCACCGGGTGCTCCTTCACCCAGATGATGGCTTGGGAGAAGTAGAGCCCGCAGGCCTTGAGCACCGGCGGATAGTTGCCACAGTTGGCATAGCCTCCCCAACAGTAAAGCGCCCGACCCGGAAGTAGGACTCGGGCGATGTTGCCGAACCAAGACTGCAGCAGGCGCTCGAACTCCTCATCGGACACAAAGTCATTGGCGAGCGGCCTGTCCTTCGCCCGAAGTTTCTTCGCTGTTGGCTTCGCCTTTTCCGGGTGCCGGGCGAGGTCTAGCTTCTGGTGATGTTTGGTCCCGGCGAACGAGCTGTTTCCAGCGGCGATGGCGTCGTTGCTGCGGGGCTGGACGCGCACTCCGTAAGGCGGATCGCTGTTAACCAAATGGATCCTTGCGCCATCCAGCAGCCGATCGACGTCTTCCTGTTTGCTCGAATCGCCGCATAGAAGACGGTGGTCCCCGAAGATATAGAGATCCCCCGGCTTGGTCGTTGCCTCGTCAGGCAACTCGGGAATCTCGTCCGGATCGGTCAACCCAGGGGTCTCTTCTGGTTCGAACAGCGGGACCAGTTCGCCGGCTGCCAAATCGTCCAGCAGTTCCCGCACGGCGTCGCTCTCGGTGTTCACCTGCTTCAGAAGAGCCGCCAATGCCCCGGCGTCTGCTTCAGCCATCGCTGCGAGGGGATCGAGTGTGGCGAGGATCTTTTTCTCTTGCTCCTCGGTCCAGGAGCCGATCAGGACGGGAACCTTCTCCTTTTTCTTGGTGATCTTCTTGCGGGCATGGCCATCAATTAGCCGCCCCGTCCGCTCGTTGTACAGCAGGGCTCCTGCCCAGCCGACTTCGCCCAGCACGTCCTTGAGTGCCGTGAGCTGTTTGGCCGGGTGCTTTCGCCAGTTCAGCGGGTTGTCGTTGAGGCTGTCGGGTTCCCAGTACTCTAGGCGCAGGGGAGGCTTGTTCTCGTGGGATGTCTGCTTCGGCTTCTTCGGCTTCCTTGCCATGTGGGAGTACCTCATGGAGCTGGACTAGGGGTTTGAATGCCGGAGGCGCGTATGGCGGCCATGTCCGGATTTCAAGCATTCCTTTTGAATTGTAAGTTTTCGCTTCGTAGACCTCTGATATTCCAAAGGCCCTTCCGCTCGGCAGCATTCCGATGGAAGTGCTCGCATGTATTTGCAATGCTCTGCAACGGTTGGCAAGTGTAATCGCGAGCCTCGGGCCACTGGCGCGCTGAAGGACACTTGGGTAGCAACTGTATGAGGTGGGAAACCCGAAGCGCGGATCATTCCCTGTTTCCGACGCTTCTCCTTCCCAAAGAAGAACAGCGCGTCGCGGGGAAGAACAGGCTTTAGCTCCCCGAGCTTTGATGATCCAGACCCTCACCTACGGCGAACAGCTCCCGCAACCGGTGCAGGTCGCTGGCCATGGTTCCCATCCGCGCCCGTGCCCCACAGGGGCCGCAGTTGATGTCTTGCAAGAGAGCGGCATACCATTTCGGGGGATCGACAATCTTTTGCCACGCATAAAGATCGAATGGTTGCACGGGTAAGTCTATGTGGGACTCGAGGAACCACTTCACCAACTCCTGCAATTCGGCTTCCCTGTTCGTGGATAAGTCAGCGAGCGATTGAGCTGCGCTGGTCTGCTCTTGGGGCTTTTTGAATGACTCGTCGTGCAGTTCGGGTCTGTTAGCTCGGAGAATGGCCAGGATCTCAGCCCGTTGGCCTTGGATCTGTTGCCGCAGGGCATCGGGCAGTGGTGCTCGGCAGCGCCACCGTACTCTGCCCTCCGCGGTGGCAATCAATTCCACCCCTTGGCGCTGGGCCTCGCAAATAATGGCGGCGGCGTTCAAATCTCTCCCTCCTGCAAACCCGGGCTCATATGGTTATCGGGGCTGGTCGGACTAGTCGAGTGAGGGTTGAGAGGGGCATCGGAGTTGGAAGAATCGTGCTGCGTCGGCTGATCCTTGTCGCTAAAACCCGACCAACCCGACCGTGGCGACGCAAATCCTGTTGCAGAGCCGTTTTGTGGTGGTCGGACATTTGAGCGCGGCTCCGACCCAGCGGTGCCGTTTCGGCCAGTTTGGTCGGGTTGGTCGGGTTGGTCGGACGAACATTGGGCTAGTACGATGGCAGATAAATGAAGCACCTCGCGCCGCCACCCACTCAAGGTGCGGCGGACGGTGACCACATCTCGGGCTGGGTCGGTACTTTTCAATAGTTTCTTCTCATTCAGGCGCCGTTTCAGCGTAGACAGGCTCACCCCGAGCACCTCGCCGCCATCACGGCCGAGCACCTGGACGACGGCATATGCGGCGTCGGGTTCAATGTACAAATCGGTGCCATCCACCCAGCCCACTAACTCCCCCTGCGGCCTCCACTCCTCGCGGGCGAATTCCCCGGTCCCGAGACTTACTTCCCTCCAGCCCCACGACTCCGGGCTATCCTTGGGAGTATCGCCCTCGGGGGCTGCGACATGGGCTCGCCCACTCGCGACAGCCGAAGATACTAACTCCAAGAAGCGCTGCGTTGGTTCGGCGGCTGCCTGGTGTTGCTGCTGCGCCGCAGCCGTTTTCCCCAACGCTGACCAGCAGTTCTTCTTTAAGACTGCCGCCTCAGCCTCGCTCACCGCACCCACTTCGATGGCATACCGGAGCCACAATTCCCAGCCGGCAAACAAATGCGCAACGATAAATGGGGTTCGCCGATGCATGCCGCTCCGCGCCGCCACGCATCGCAGCTCCTCGACTCGTTTGCGCAGCCAATCGCACATTTCCTCATAGCGCGGCGCTAGCCACTGGAGGAAACCAGCAACGGCCTTAGAGTACTCTCCGTTCGCTCCATCAGTCTGGGCCGCGGTCATTTGGGACCAGTCCACGTCGCCGGGACCTACTTCCAGGACCAGCATTCGACCGCGCAAGCTTTGCCCTCGAGGCAGATCTTCTCCCGTACCCACGATCAGGCCCCGAGGATATTTCTCCGGCCGAAGGGAAGAGTCCCGGCCCAGGCGTTGTCTTCCGGAACGGTTCCCTTGTCCGCGTAGCAACCGGTCCGCATCGCGGTGTTGACGGGCAGCATCTGTATGGCTGCCGCTCGGCACGAAGTCGTCCACCACCATTGCCGCATCCTTCGCAGTATGCGCCAAAACCTCCAGAGCGTTCGAGGTACTCGACCAACTGGCGGGCATACTCCTCGCGTCCATAGCCGAGCCCCAGTGTTGCTGGAGCCGGGCCGCCAGTTCCGTCTTGCCCTCGTGTGTAGGACCGACAAGGAATAACGAAAAATCAGCAGACTCCAGAATGGCGCGGGGAACAGCACAGCAGAGCGGAAAGGAAATCCGTGCCTTTGCCAAATCCAAGAGTCGGTGGCTGGCTCTTATGGCGGCTCTCAACTCATCGCCGGCGGGCGGTTCGGGTAACTCATAGCGAGATAAGGATTCCGGCAACGATACCTGTATATTTGAAACCCGACCAACCCGACCAACTGCACCGCCCGCATGTACGTAAATCCATTCTTGTCCTTGCTTTCGCCAGCCGAGGTGGGCAATAACCAGTCGCTCTGGAACATCTCTCGATAAGACTTGGATGGCGCAGCGAGCATGATCCCTCAGGCTCAGGCCGGGGAAGACAATGGCCGTCGCGCCGAGATTTTCGGTAGGCCAATTCATAACCGCGAAGCGATCTGCCGGAACCAGGAATCTTGTGGTCCGTCCTTTGAGCCGTGACGCGATCTCGAAGTACCTTTGAACTTCAGCACCATCGTCCTGTGCCACATCCGCTACGATTTTGGCGGTGAAGTTCGTCAGTTGTATTTCCGCCGAGCCAGCTTGGGTCGACCTCTCCCAGAAGATGCCGAGTGGCGTCTCGCGGTATGGGATGGCGTTTTCCTGATCAGGGGACGCTTGCCGCGCTGCCTCACGGATTTCCAGAGTCAAAGGGTGAAGCGCTTTATCGAGATCACGGACAGAGGCTTTTTTCTCCCTGAACATCTCGTGAATAGCTGCATAACCAATCGGGTTCTCGACCTGTAGTTTGGCCAATTCTCGAAGTAATTGCTCATTGGAGTAAATAGCTGCGGCCCCTTCATTTGCCAGCAGGTACTGGACTCGGTCGAAAACTGTGGACTCGTCCGTCGGAGATCGATCGGTTTCCTGAGTCCGGAGTTTGTCCACCAAAGCGGCCCAGGCTTGATCCAATTCCGGGGCCAATCCGCGCGTAGCCAGTTTTCGGTTTTGAAGATGGATGCGCACTCGTTTCACCAGCTCGCGCCGCTCTCGTATGGAAGTAAGATCGGCGCGATCCGTAACCAGAGTCTGGCCATTGTCATCCGTGATGATGACCGTGGCGCGCCGGGATCGGCTGTTAACGGGTGCATCAATCTGTAGCTTCCATGCCATCGGGGGCACTTTTTCCGTCATGGTTGGATCACTCGCTGAATCGAAGACACTTTAGGGAGTTTTTTCCATTGGGGGATTTGGAGTTTCTGGGAGTTCAGGCAGGTGGACAGACCGGACCCATAGGCGTTGCGGCCATACCGGTGGGCGCTGGCAATTATCTCGCGCAAACGATCTTCACCCTTGGGCGGGCTGTTTCCACTGTCCCAATGGCTTAGCCAACTGAGGGCTTGATCGTCGGGCAACTGAAGATCACGGACAAGAAACGCGGCGAAGTTAAACGCCACATCGTCTCTACCCTGGCCCTCGGATAGGTTTGGCAGTTTCGCCACATAGCCTGATATTCGCCGGGCAAGCCCCCCTGGTCGGATTGGATTGCCCCGCTGTAGAGGCCTCTCATTAGAAGCTGAACTTGCTGACGGCTGTTCGATGGCGAAGCAGCGGTTCGGGATCTTGCTGGGTGGATCACCGCGCAGAGAGAGCAGAAAGTCAATTGCTTCGGCGCCTTCGAGCCATCGCTGGCCGTCCCAAATTCTACTCCAATGATTCCTGGTGTGGTGCCTGCCTGGAAGTCGAAGCCAGTTGCCATAGCGCCCAGGGCTGATGCTTTCCTGCTTGGGAAAGATCTCGGGAGGCGAGGAGAGTCCGCAGTTCCTGTAATCGCCAACGAGCCAACGCAGGAACGCGAATGCAATGGAGGTAACAACAGGCTCACTAAAGATAACGCCAAGATGGAACCCACCGGCGCCATTGGAATCGATGAGTAGCGGCCTGAGCTGGAGATTGACGAGCTTTTGGTAGAAATATAGAGCCGCGAACCAATTCAGTTCCGGAGGAGGGCTGCTTTCGTTGTGCCAGTCTATGTCGACAAAGCACCACCGAGAAGTATTCTCCGGGCTTGTGCTATGCAGCCCGATGACTTGGCCCACATCGTATGCGAGGTAGTGGCGGGCAATGATCGCTGGCGTGAGAAGTTTGGAACCTCGATCACACCTTGCCGGCTTGGTCCAAATCTTTCCATTGGCAATTGTGCTGTCACGAAGATGAAGAGGTCGGTATCCTCCCCAGACTTCGGTCCGATTTACCAGGTACGTAAAGGTCCATTCGGCGAGTGCGTCCGCACGATCTCGCCAAGCCTGAAAAACGAGCTGAGGTTCGGGGGACGGCTCGGCATGTCGAGCGGGGAACGCTTCCTGGCTTGATTGGCTTAGATCCATAGTTCGACCCCTGCATCCTGGTCGCAAGGTGTGTGTAATTGGAAATTCGGGGACCAAGCCGCATCAGATGCCAAGCTCTTCTAGCTGTTGCTCAGCGCGTCTTGAGGCCCGTGCACGCGCGGCCGGACTGCGCGGAGTATCGCCCCGATGATCCAGTTGGGGTGTTTGGGCCTGGATGAATCGCGCGATCGCCTGAGGAGTGGTGATCCAGCGACCAGCTAAGCGGGCGGCCTCCAGGTGAACTCTTTGTCCATCAGCGTTCTGGACTCCGTGCAGGATCCATCGCACGAGGCATGAGAGCGTTACTGGGCGGCCTTTCCTCGAGGATGGAAGTAACCGTGCTGCCTGGGACAAGGCCTTCCCGTGTCCTTGGGAGATCTCTTCGGTAAGAAGGGAATACATGCTTGTGCTGCCTTTGCTTGTGAATGATGGTCCGTGTTCGACCGTCGTCGCAAAGACAGCATTGCAATTATGCGTTGGCACAGATACGGCTGGACTATGGACTAATTACGCCAGTCATATGCAGTAGCCTTTTTTTGTGTTTGATTTGATGAGGGACCTGATTTTCGCTGGGAGTTTGTTTCGAACTCGATCCCAACGGATTGCTGCTTTGTTGGGATATGCACCGCTAATTTCTGGGCTGCTAAGCCAGATTCCAGGCCTGTTGCTGAGCGTTCTCAGAAAAAACAAAGCATCGTCGAGCTTGTCGGATGTTAACCCCAGTGGCACAGGCTTGCCGTCAACAAAGACAGTCTTGCTCCTCACAGTAAGTCGGCACCGGTGTTTCAGCAGAGTCCTGCCTTTGCCCGGACCAAGCGGTGTGAAGGCGCCCGGAGACCCGCCCGCCCGAGCAACTTCCTTTTTGATCCGCGCATAGAGTCGAGAACTCTGTGAGCGTGGTGTCTTGATCGAGCGGAAATAGTCACGGACGATGATAAAGCTAGGAAGGACTTTCTTCACGTCGAGGCATTGGCAAGAGAATCGACGATCAGGAATCTGAGTCCATCCGACGGGATCGATCAACATCCAAACGTCGTTTAATGCCCACTCCGCCAAGGACAAGGCGGCCAAATGCGCGCTTGATTCGAACTGATTCAAGTTCGAAACAGAAGATTTTGCGCGTATCTTTAGCTCGGCCGAATCGATTCCTGCGAACCGTAGTTCCATTGTCCGCAAGAGTCGCGATGATTGAGCCACGTGGTCTCTGAGTTCTCTGACGCACCCTGCGGCCTGCTCGTCTGAAATCGAAACGATCCCTGGAAGCAGCTTGCAATAGTCGAACAACCAAAGGCATCTCCATGCCGCCTCGCTGGCTCGAATAAGACGAGATTTCTTGCTCTGGCTGGACCTTTTGGCCATCTCAAAGATTCCTTACCGCATCAGGCTTGCACATGGCTATCATAGTATCTGCTGCTTCTGGGTCACCGGCTAGGCCGGCGATTGAGACTCCCAATTCTTCTGTACATTGAATCATAAGGGCACTAACCAAGCCGGGCCATGACTTCCGCAGCCTTGTTCACATCGATCTCCGCATACACTTCGGTGACTTGCGGAGACCGGTGACCCAGAACCACACGGGCGGCGTCCAGGCCGGCTTCGCGGCGGATCTCTGTGGCCCTGCTGTGGCGAAGTTGGTTCGGATGCCAGTGCGGGATGAGGATTTCTTCCCTGGGGATTTCTGGATGGACCTCGTGCGTCTTCTTGTCGGCCCTCTTGCAGGCTCGGGTGATAGCATGCTCGTAAGACCCCACGGTATAACGCTCGCCGGGAAGTTTTTTGGGCCGGCGTCTCTTGCGGCACCGCTGGCTTGGCTGCACCTTGGTCCGCCGCCGGCGCCGCAACTCGACCCAATGTCCTTCCATCATTTCTCGCGGAGAAAAACAGTAGGCGCCAGGATCCCGGAAGAGGAACGGCTGCAGCAGCTCCTGTGCCCGCGGTCCCAGAAACACGAGGCGCTCGATTTCATGGTGCTCGGTCTTGTGGCTTCCGGGCCGGTAGGCCCAAGTCTTTGGGTTGCCGCGATCCACGTCGCATGGGCGCATGATGCATACCTCGCCCGGGCGCATCCCCGTAAGACGTTGCAGCTGTACCATCGCCCGCTGAGCGGAATTTAAGAACGGAAGAACAGCCTCGACGTGTTCGTCGGATACAGGGCGAATAGCCTGGGTTTCCCGAGCGTCGCTTCTTCCCTTCCTTAACCCTGCCACAGCTTGCAACCCATGGTAGGTCGATGGTGGAACCAGTTCCTGCTCGACGGCCCATTTGAACATGCGTTTAATGCACCCGATGGAGGAATTGACATAGCCGCGACTCCAGTCTTGCTGCACCATCCAATCCCGTACCGCTTTCAGCGCCAGGGGGCCAAATCTCTTGGCTGGCGTATGACCGTAAAGTTGTTTCACCGGTTTAAGAGCCAGGCGGATGCGATCCTGCTGCGAAGTTGGTACGTCATTCTTGCGATACTACTCCTTGGCAAAACCCCAGTACGCTGACATCAGCTCATTGACGCTCACATCTCGCAGGTTGGTTGGATGTGTCAGGCGCCGGCCATTTGCTTCCCACTCGCCAATGATTCGGGCATACTCTTGGCGGGTCTGAGCCGACCCGTACTTGCCCAGAAGAATGTCGCGCCTGTCGCCCAGACCATCGGGTAACGTAACGGTGGCCTGGCCGCTCTGGCGGTGTTTGCGATAAGTTGGAACGCTGGAATTCTTGATCATGCGAGCCTTACCCTTCCAGCGCGGAAATCTTCCGCGCGAATCGGGGTTTCTAGGCCGCACTATCAACCGCTGATAGGTACGCGTAACTCGCGTTCGGCTTGAGCGTTCTGAAGACTACGCCTGGAGGGATTCGAACCCCCAACCTATGGCTCCGTAGGCCATTGCTCTATCCAGTTGAGCTACAGGCGCTCGCGGCCGACGAAGGCGGGTTGCTTCCAGGCACACCAGGCTTCTAGGCCAAACGAGCCTTCAATATAGAGACGCCAGTTCATGGTGTCAACCTGGTCGAAATCTTGAGGAAATCCTGCGAAAATGTGAGCGTTTCCTGGCTGCTCGGGCCCGGTGCTAACCGGAACAAGACCTCTCCCATTTCGCACAATTCTTTCCGGTAATCGAAGCACAGCGATTGCCCCTTTCCTGACGGTTCCATTCCGCCGCGATTATCAAGAAGGTAAACCTAGCAAATTGACCGGCCCCACTCTGGCGGGAATAGTAGCGGTGTGGCCCTCTATGCGCAAACCGTCAGGAGGATGTTGCCGTGATCGTTCCTTCCCGTTACTTCATGGCCGCGGCGGCGGGGCTCTGGATGGCCCTCCCCCTGCCGGGGCAGGAGCCCGCTGGGCCCAAGATCAAGCCCAGTGAGGCCAGCGCTACGAATGTCGCGCCGTCCGCCAATCAGCGACTCGCCGACACGATAGTCGAGCGGCTCCAACAAGATGGACAACTGCACCATTACACCGTCACCGTGTTCGTGAAAGATGGCACGGCCAAGCTGGTTGGCAACGTCGCTGACCAGGCCCAGCACGAGGAAGTATTGCATCTCGTGCAGGGCGTTCCTGGTGTCGAGCGCGTGCTCGACGAGATCAAGCCGGCGCGAGCTGCCTCGATGCTCGCAGAAAACAGTGCAGCACCCGGCCAGCTCTTGCCTGTTGACCAGCTGATCAAGGTCGCTCAGACCGCGCCGGCTGAGCCATTGGCGGCTGCACAAGAGCAGTTCCCAATGCCGCAGAAACTTCAGCCTCCGCAGGTCCCATCGGCCGGGCCGGCCATTTCCACCGAGCCACAGCCGATCTATCAAACCCCAATGCCCGGGCCGTACGACCTGAATCCGCCGAGGATGCCGCCGTACGCCTGGCCGACGTATGCTCCGTATAACAATTACTCTCGGGTTGCTTACCCGACGGCCTACCCGGCGCAAGCCTTTCCGTTCATCGGCCCGTGCTATCCCTTCCCTAAAGTTCCGCTTGGCTGGCGCTCCGTCAAGCTGGAATGGCAGGATGGCCACTGGTGGTTCGGCAAGGTTGCAAATTCCCACGATTGGTGGCGGTTACGATACTGGTAACCACCAGGGAAAAGGCCAAGGAAAAAGAGAAAGGCAGCGGCGAACTCCGCTGCCTTTCTCATTGTGCATTCGACGCCTGATGTTTTGTCAACGACTGCTTCACTTTTGGATCAGCGCGCCGTTGTAGCTCAGAAGGGCGAGCTGCAAATCGCGTTGCTCCACCGGGGTGAGATAAGTGAAAGGGCCGGCGCTCTCGGCCTCGCGGAGTCGGCACGCCGCGGGATGTTGCTGCCCCAGGTGCGACCACACCTCGTACAAATACCAAGATGGCCTGGCCTCGTTTGGCCGCTGTTGAGTGGCGGCCGTGAGCTCGGCCGCCGCCTTGCAAAGCAAGCCCTCGGCCGGTAACTCCCCCTCGGGGTCTGACATGGCGCTGCGTTGGCGCGCCAGGAGATACAGGCCAATGCCGCGATGCAAATGCTCGTCGTACTCATCCTCGGATTGCATCGCCAGGGCGACAAGCCGGCCGTGACAACGAATGAGGTTGTGATTGGCCCAGGTTCCTTGCTCCTGCATGGCACAAATCGTGCATTCGAATTGCAAGCGGGCGTCGGCAAAGCGCTTCAAACGCGTGAGAACTTCGGCGTAATGTAGCCGGAACGTGAGCCGATCAGGGTTGGCCTCCACGTACTCGGCCAGATGCGGACATGCGTGGCCAAGATCATCCTTTTCCAAATACGCTGCTGCCAGGCTCAGGTGATTGCACGTCAGCTTGGGATCTTCGGCCAGGCTCTGCTCGTACAGGGCGATGGCCTCGTCGGTCTGGCCTCGTTTCATGGCCTCCTGGCCTTCATCCCAAAGATGACGTGCGGCAGCCACGGTTGGGTCGGGATTGATAGTCGGCAAGGCGACGCAGCCGAGTCCCAGGAAGCATATGCCGAGCCAACCGGAGCGCAAGACCATGGCGCGACCCCTGCGGGGGAGGATCCGAGACAAGTCCGTGCTTGTCTGGTTATCGCCAGGCCCAACATGCTTGATTCAATGAAAGAAGTGAATTAAAGGGTTGTGCCGAACGCGCCGGAAGGGCGCAGATTGCTATGCGGGGCAACCTTGAGGCATTATCCGCGTGCTATATCGCCGTGTTTGATTACGCCACACCAGCCCGAAGCGTTAGCGACGACCTCGCTGACGCTGCGGGCTGGTATGCTGCCGATTCGTTCACGGTGATTTAATTTACCTAGCTTGCATGCTCTCGCTAAGTTTATTGAGCGCTTCGCTTTCGATTTGGCGGACGCGTTCGCGCGTCAGGCCGAGACATTCGCCGATTTCTTTCAACGTCTTAGGCTCCTCGTCATCCAGACCAAATCGCATGCGCAGGACCGTTGCTTCCCGCTGATCCATTTTTTCAAGGAGGTCCAAGACATGGTGCAGGTCGTCTGCTTCCACCATTTCGGTGTCGGGCGTCTTGGTGTGCGAGTCCATCAGCATTTCATCGAGCGACCAGCCGGTTTCCGTCTGGTCGGTTTGCGGCGCGGAATTGTAGACGCGGATCGCCTTTTTGATGATTGCGAGTTTCTTGCGGGGTAAATCAAGGCTGCGGGCGATTTCCTCATGTGTCGGCGGCCGGCCAAGCTCATCTTGCAGCTTGGACGTGGCACGCCGCCATTTCGCCAGCAGCTCCACCATATAGGCTGGAATGCGGATCGTCTTCGCCGTGTTCACGAGAGCGCGCTTGATCGACTGCTTGATCCAGTAGCTCGCGTAGGTGCTGAAACGGGTGTTCATCGACGGGTCGAAGCCCTCAACCGCGCGCAGCAGCCCCAGGTTGCCTTCTTCGATGAGATCCTGAAGGCCCAGCCCCTTGCCGGTGTAACTGCGAGCGATGTTTACGACGAGCCGCAGATTCGCACGCACCATGCGATCTCGGGCCTCGCCATCGCCCGTTTCGATACGATAGGCAAGTTGTTTCTCTTCTTGTGCGCTAAGAAGAGCAGTTTCATTGATCTCCCGGAGATAGGTTTCCAGCGGTGATTGAACCGCGTCACTCCGAGACCGGCGAGGTCGTGGCATGGAGGGTATTCCCAGGAGAAGTAGTGTGCCAGTCTTGCTGCAAGTTTCGCACGTTACGAGGCGGCGTCCGTTTCAAGTCTGCGAAGCTAGTTGGACCGATTCATGCGCAGCGTTTTCGGCTATCCGGCCCCGTTGCCCAAGATAAGCTATCGGATGAATCGCGGAAGTGCCTAGAGTCAAGCGGGCGAAACTCTAACGGCATGGGAACACTAATGCCTGCACCAAACGATCTTAAGCTACCACCCGGTAACTGCACTCCTGCGGCGCGACAGCAAGCATTGGAACAACTTGCGCAGGCGGAACCAAACAATGCAATTGGCACCAAGATTGAAGCTTGGCGCTATGCTCTCGCCTGCATGGAGAGATCGGGCAGGGCGACAGTCTCTTCTTCCAGCGCAAACATTGAACTAGTCGGCCGTGCGGGATTCGGCTGGAGGTTAGGTTTCCAACTTGACCGGACAGATTGGAAATCTGTCCTACGCAGCTGCCGAATCAGACACGGTGATATAGTTGGCCGGCACGTGTTTCGAGCGGCGGAGAGCGCGCTTAAAGCTTCGCCATCCGCCGCCCCGCACTCATGCTATTCCTTGTCCGGAGTTGACTCCGGCATGCTGAATAGCTGGCCGCCACCCGAGCCGGTGCCGCCGCGGAGTTCGCGTTGCGGACGAGCGCTGCCATCCTCGGTCGGGGTTTCCGCCTCTGCCTCTTCTGGGCCGCCATAAAGATTCTTACGGCTGAGGCCGATCTTGCGATCCTTGGGTTCGACGCGCAAGACCTTTACCTCAATCTCGTCGCCAACTTTGACCACTTCCTCGGGGCTATCGATCTTATGGTCGGCCAGCTCGGAAATGTGCAAGAGTCCTTCAAGGCCGGGTTCCAGCTCGACGAATACGCCAAAGTTCGTGAGCTTGGTGACCTTGCCCTTCTTGACCTCGCCGGGATGGTATCGGCCGGGAATATCTCCTTCCCAGGGATCGCTGGCCATTTGCTTCAAGCCCAGGGCCACGCGCTTGCGCTCCTGGTCGACGTTGAGAACGACGCACTGCACCTGATCTCCCTTGCTGACGACCTCGCTGGGATGGCTCACCTTGCGCACCCAACTCATATCGCTCACGTGCAGAAGCCCGTCGATACCTTCCTCAATCTCGATGAACGCACCATAGTTGGTCAGATTGCGGACCACACCGCTGATAACTGTCCCGGTTGGGTAACGCTCGGCCACCTTGTCCCAAGGATTGGGCTGGACCTGCTTCATCCCAAGGGAAATTTCCTGCTTTTCCTTGTTAATGTTCAGAACTTGCACTTCGATCTGGTCGCCGATGGCCACCAATTCGCTGGGGTGGTTGATGCGCTTGGTCCAGCTCATTTCACTGATGTGCACCAGGCCTTCGATGCCCGGCTCAAGTTTGACGAAGGCGCCGTAACTCATCACATTGACGACTTCGCCGGTATGCCGGCTGCTAACCGGGTACTTGGCCTCGACGTTCGCCCAGGGGCTGGGAGACTTCTGCTTGAGGCCAAGGGCGATCTTTTCTCGCTCCTTGTCCACGGAGATGATGTACACCTCGAGTTGCTGATCGATGTGCACCACTTCATGGGGGTTGGAAATTCGCCCCCAACTCATATCGGTGATGTGCAGCAGGCCGTCGATCCCACCTAGGTCTACGAAGGCACCAAACTCGGCGATGTTCTTGACAACACCCTTGCGAACCTGGCCGGGCTGGATCTCCGAAAGGAGATTCTTCTTCATCTCCTCGCGCTGGTCTTCGATAAGCTTGCGACGGCTGACGACGATATTGCGCCGGGCCTCGTCAATCTTTAGGATCTTGCATTCGATGGTTTTGCCGATGTAGTCGCCGATGTCCGGCGGCCTACGGATGTCCACCTGGCTGGCCGGCAAGAAGACGTTGACCCCGATGTTGACCAGCAAGCCGCCCTTGATTTTCCGCGTTACGACACCGGAAACGACATCACCCTCCTTGTGCTTCTCGATGATGTGTTCCCATTCCTTTTGCCGCTTCGCTTTGCGGTAGCTCAGGACGATGGCACCGCTCTCGTCTTCCACCGAGTCGAGTAGGACTTGAATTTCGTCGCCGGGCTGGGGAGGAACGATCTTGTCGAGGCCTTCGTCGTACCACTCCTCGAGCTTGATCACGCCTTCGCTTTTGTACCCCACGTCGACGACGACATCATCGCCCAAGACGTTGAGCACTCGTCCCTTGACGATTTTGTTGACCTCGAATTCTTGCTCCTCATGCGGCAGCCAATCCTCCAGGTCCCTGCCGACTTCTTCTTGAAAGAACGCGGCCTGAAGTTGTTTCTGAAGTTCTGCATCGGGAAGGTCGAACTGGCGGAGGAGATTGCGATTCACCATAGAGATAAGGATTCCCTCGGAAGCATCCCACGCTTTCAGGACGTGGGCCGCACCCGGTAATAATGACCATTTCCCCTGACCCTGCCCACCAACACGGCAGACAAGAAATAGGCTGGGGGTGAAAAGACAATTCTAACAAAGTTGTGGTGCCTAGACCAGGGTAGGATGACGGAAATGCCGATCCGAGCACGATTTCGGGATGCCTACTCTTCGGGCCGCGCAAGTAGAAAGACCGTGGTGCGCGTGAATTCGCGTTGGTCCGCGATGCGCCAGCTGTGCGGACGTACCGCATTGAGGACCTCCAGCCGGTCTTTATACGTCGCGGCAGTGGTAACCATCCACAGTCGAGTTTGAGTAGGACCGAGCGGATGGGCCTGCAATGAAAAGTCGCTTCCAAGGTGCCTGAAGTAGTAGGCGTATTCCCAATGATTGCTGACGACCTCGTCACCTGCCTGGCGGTTCGCCAGTACATAGCTGGCAGCCGCGGAGCAATCTGCCCGTGACCATGGGAAAACAATCCGCTGGGCCGCCCGGCCGACCGGGATCAGCAACAAGGTTACAACACAGGCCAGCAAGACTCGACGTGCGGGCAATGATTGGATGACATGAGAAAGCCGGCCTGAGTGGAGAGCTGCCCAGTCTCGTGCCTGCACCGCCATGACCGCCCCGGCCGACAATCCTTCGCCAATCAGCAGCGCCAATGCCGGCGTCACATAAACCATCACGCGCGAGCCGCCGTATGGATAAGCCTTCACATAGCCTGCGCCAAGGGCGAGGACGATGGGAGTCGCCAGCAAGCAGACAAGTGTTCTCTCTTTGCGCCGCCAGAAGCCAACCACGCCAACCATTGCCGGGAAAAGGAAAACCTGCCCGATTGGTTCGAAGCAATAGCGGAACATCTCGAAGGTCGAAAGAGCGGTCCAGGTGGGCACCGACCACGGGTGCTTCCAATTTGGAAAGGCATCAGCCCAGCAGGCGTCCATTGCCGGACAGCGCTGCGCGTGAATGGGACCAGCCAATAAAATCGCAAAAGATGCAAAGATCACCGCGGACAAGAGCCCAAAGGCGGCCCAGACCATAAGCCGCCTGCTGCTCCAAACGGCTGGGAGCAGAGCCAGAAAGAGTCCTCCATACAAGAAACATCCTGGGTAACTCAGAAAGATCAAGAAAGGCGCCATTACGCAATGAATGCCGATCTGCTTTTCCACGACCCAGGATCGCGTGAATACATAAATAGCCAGCAGCAAAGTGGCCACCAGAACATCCACAGAATAAGGCTTGGCTTCGCAAGCATGCCACAAGAGATGGTCCGAACACGCGAATAAAAGGACGGCCCATGGAACCACCTGAGGACGAAGGGTTCTGCGGGCAATAGAAGCCATCAGCAGCAAGGCAGCGCAGCTAGCCAGAAACGGCACGAGCCGCAACACGTAAATGCCGTCGCCGAACAGCTCGACTACTCCTCGTTCGATCCAGAGAAACAGCGGTGGTGCTGCCTCGCCGAAAAAGAGTGGGCCCAGCAAATCGTGGAGATTCTTGCCTAAGACATTCAAGACGAGGGCAGCTTCGTCGTGCCACATCGAGGGATTGCGGGCATAGTGGTAAAGTCGAAGGCTCAGGCCCAGAGCAACGCACACGCGCGTCCAGTTCACGTACCGGTCGCTAACAGGCGGAGCCCCCTCCATCATTCTTCCTCCAGGCCGAGCATGGCAGGCGCAAGTCATGCCCGGCAGAGGGAATAGCACGCTGGTGCGGCTGAAGCAATACAGAATGACATCGAAGATCCACCGCAAATCGTGCCTCGCCATCGTGAACCGAATCATCGTGTAGGCAGCCCGCAAGCGTCCGTTGTTGACCGCAAAAGCCCCCGCTGGCTCTTGTTTCTCGCGCCAAAAGCACGGCGCGAGTAGGGAGAAAGTACGCTAAAGGTACGCCGAAAGTGCGCCAAAAACAGGCCTTTCAGGAGCCAAAGATTTGGCGTCCATATTCCGCTCCACCACGGGCTCTACCACGATTCCCAGGCACGCCCAGCCCAACGCGTAAGCGAGATCCACCCAGCCATCCCAAGTTATTGGCTTTACGACCGCTTCGGATCCGCACATTAAGCCACCGTAACGAACGGGGCCATGAATCCCCAGGCCATCGCGCGGGCCTGATTCCGGGCCCGCCGAAGGAACTATTATAGATCCATCAAGGCGCATGTGAAACCGCAGACGAGGAGATTTACACCGCCACCCTCGACCCATCGGTAGGATAAACGCGGACGACGGGAAAGCCTTCTAGAAAGGTGGTTCCGGCATGTGCGATGGCCCTGGTATCACCGCAAGATGACTCGCAGATTGGCCATTCGGTGGCCCCCAATTGAACCGCGATAAATCTCGAATGCGCCAACGACACCCACAAAGCCGGAATCGATCTCTTTTTCACTGCCTTCGGGGAGCAACATCTCGGAGGTCAGCTCGCGCCGAGGCAGGCAGCCCTTGAGGGCTTCGCACACCATGTCCGCGTGGCGGCGCAGAGCCCGGCCACGGTCCTGGCGCCGGCGCACCACAGCATCAAGGTCTTGATTCCAGAAAAGAGCGAACTCGCCGAAGCTGTCCAGCCCGCGCTTGACCAGTCCCCGGATGAGATCGAAATCGACTTGCGCACTGCGATTGCCGAACTCGCCGTATTCATCCAGGTTGAGGATGCCGACGTTGGCCAGCTCGGGCGCCTCCAACCGTTCGTACAGGTTGCCGGCGACCCATTTCAGGTCAGGCCTGCCTTGCCGGAAGCCATCGATCCGGGCCGGGTCCAGGTCGATGCCGACAAAACCACCGGGGGCCAGGACTCCTTGGCGTTCGAGAAGGTCGAGGGTCAGCAGACCTGTGGCGCCCATCAATTCGCACCAGTCGCAGCGCAGCCGGCTTCGGTCACCGTCGTGCCAGAGCAGAAAGGCGGCCGCGCGCAGGACGCGGAGGTTGCCTTCCCGGCAGGCCATTTTGGCGGGGTTGTCGAAGACGTCGGACTGCCGGTTGGAAAGAGAAGTCATCCTCTTGGGCCTTTCACGGTTTCAGCAAGTCATCCAGAATCACCAGAGGCAGACCTGGAACGGCACGGAAGCCGACATCGTTGCTGACGAACAACACACAGCCCATGTGTTTGGCCGTGGCCGCGTGCAGCGCATCGGGCGTTTTCAGCTTGGTTGTCGCACGCAAGCGGGCAGCTTCGCGCAAAATGGGTTGTGTAATGGGGAAAAGGCGAGTTTGGGCCTGTTGAAAAAGCTGTTCATAGGCGTAGACAAGGCCCGTGTCCCCGGACTTCAGAGGAGCGACCAAGGTTTCCATTAGCACCAGGTCACTGCTGACGAGTTCGATCGTTTTTCCCTTTGCTGCTTGCCAGAGCGGCTCCAGGAGCGGCCAGTAGACAGGATGTTTTTCCACGCTGTAGATAACCGAGTTCGCGTCGAAGTACACCAGGCCAGAGGAGGGCGCGGTCAGCGATCCCACGAGTCTTTTTCCTCCCGCAGGTGCTGTTCGTACTCTTCCCAGGTCTTGAAGGCGCGGGGGCCAGGTGGCAACGATTCCAGGAACTCTAGTGCCGAACCGAACTGCGGTTCCGGTTTTTCCGGCAAAACGACCGTCAATTCTACTTTGGCGCCTTCAGGCAACTCCGGGGCGGTCACTTCAATGCGATGGCCCGGCAGGACCGTTGTTTCCATGCGTAGTGTTGTTTGCATGAGGAATACCTCCGCGCTGGATCTTACTCGTTCGGTGCCGCCAACGGTAGGCTGCCTCGCGCAGGACGCGGAGGTTGCCTTCCCGGTGGGCCATCTTGGCGGGGTTGTCGAAGGCGTCGGACTGGCGGTCGGAGAGAGAAGCGATTTTCCAGGTACTTTCGAAGGCGCAGCGTATCTTGACGATTATACCCTGCGAGTCGCTTTGTCGCCCTCAGCCGGTATCTTGACGATCAGGGCGAAGGTGGACGGTTGACGCGCAGACACCAGTGGCCTGGAGACAACCCCGCGAGGATAAGATGGATGCGGGCAGCCAAACGCGGGGAGTCGCTGTCGTGGGTGGCGGACAGGATGCCGCTATGGGCTGCGCCTTGCCGATGCAAGCGCTCGAAGTGCCGGCGGTTGTAGGTCAGCAAGACCCGGCCAAGAGTGTGGGCACGGGCCAGAATGTCGGGATCGGGGGTCGATGTCCGCCCGTCCTCCTGCGCGGTCACCACGTCATGGCCGAGCCGGCGCAGCTCCAATGCGACTGGAAGGGAGAAGTCTTCATCGGCGTAGAGCAGCATCCGCCCTTACTCCACAAATCCTTCATCGCCGTCTTCGTTTGCGCGGATGGCCTCGTCGATTTCCTCCGGATGCGCGGCGGCGTACTCCCAGGCGGTCTCCAGGTCGACGGGGGTCAACCCCTGGACGGCCGGGATGATCTCGGCATCGGACATGCCCAAACGGCGGTATGCGACCAGCCCCCAGACGGTGATCCGCGTATCGCGTACGCAGGCGTCTCCCCCACAGCGGTCGGGCTTCTTGGAAATCCAGCTGGCGGTCACAGTCATTGATTGGTCTCCTGAAAGACTCACGCTCACCTTACTACGCCGCCTCAATGCGAACAATCCGTTTTGGCAAGCGCGGGCCATGAGGTCTGAGGCCGGCCTGACCTGGTGGCGCTCGCCGAGAAGGTCGGCATCCGGCAGGAAGTGTTCGCCAACCCGGAAGCTGGGAAGATCGAACCGCAAACCGACCTGATCGAGCACATCGCTATCGCTGTGGGAAGACGCCTCCGGGACCTTGCCGAGGAATGACGATGAATGAGCCGGTCCGGAGGGCCCTGTCGTCACCGCAAGATGACTCGCAGATTAGCCATTCGGTGTCCGTGGACGGACCCGCGATAAATCTCGAATGCGCCAACGACACCCACAAAGCCGGAATCGATCTCCTCTTCACTACCTTCAGGGAGCAACATCCCTGATGTCAGCTCGCGCCGCGGCAGGCAGCCCTTGAGGGCTTCGCACACCATGTCCGCGTGGCGGCGCAGAGCCTGGCCACGGTCCTGGCGGCGGCGCACCACCGCATCAAGGTCTTGATTCCAGAAAAGGGCGAACTCACCGAAGTTATTCAGCCCGCGCTTGACCAATCCCCGGACGAGATCGAAATCGACCTGGGCGCTGCGATTGCCGACCTCGCCGTATTCGTCCAGATTGAGGATGCCGACGTTGGTCAGTTCGGGCGCCTCCAACCGTTCATACAGGTTGCCGGCGACCCATTTCAGGTCAGGCCGACCTTGCCGGAAACCATCGATCCGGGTCGGGTCGAGGTCAATGCCGACAAAACCACCGGGGGCCAGGACTCCCTGGCGTTCGAGAAGATCGAGGGTCAGCAGACCTGTGGCGCCCATTAACTCGCACCAGTCGCAGCGCAGCCGGGTTCGGTCCCCGTCTTGCCAGAGCAGAAAGGCGGCCTCGCGTAGGACGCGGAGGTTGCCTTCCCGGCAGGCCATTTTGGCGGGGTTGTCGAAGGCGTCGTGTGCGCGGTCGGAGAGAGGAGTCATCCTCTTGGTCCATTCACGGTTTCAGCAAGTCATCCAGGATCACAAGGGGGAGACTCGGAACGGCTCGGAAACCGACATCGTTGGTGACAAATTGGACGCAGGCCAGGTGTAGACCGGTGGCTGCGTGAAGCGCGTCGGGTGTTCTAAGCTTAGTCGTTGCCCGCAATTGAGCGGCTTCCCGCAAAATAGGTTGCGTGATGGGAAAAAGCCGCACTTCTGTCCCTAAAAGTGCCTGCTCAAAGGCGTTCTCCAACTTGTTGGTGTCCCTGCTTTTGAGGGGGCCAACCAGTTTTTCCATGAGAGTGAGCTCGCTGCTGACAATTTCGATGGTTCCGCTTTGTGCCGCTTGCCACAAAGGTTCGAGAAGCGGCCAATAAGCCGGATACCGCTCCACGGTGTAAATGACGGTCATGGTGTCGACGTAAACAATGCCGGAAGTCGGCACGCTCAGCGCTCCCATGAGTCGCGTTCCTCCTGGATATAGCGGTTGGTATCTTCCGGAGTCTTGAACAGAAGTGGCCCAGGTGGCAACGTGGCCAGGAATTCCAGCATGGACCGGCGTGGGGGAGCAGGTTTTTCCGGCAAAACGACCGTTAATTCTACTTTGGCGCCTTCAGGCAACTCCGGGGCGGTCACTTCAATGCGATGACCCGGCAGGACCGTTGTTTCCATCGCGTAGTGTTGTTTGCATGAGGAATACCTCCGCGCTGGATCTTACTCGTTCGGTGCCGCCAACGGTAGGCGGCCTCGCGCAGGACGCGGAGGTTGCTGTCTCGGCACAGCGCTTTGGCGGGGTTGTCGATGGCGTCGGACTGGCGGTCGGAGCAGACGATCCTGGGTGCCTGTTGTCAGGGAGCGCCGACGCAAATCGCGATGGCATTGGCGATGCCGTCCAGTTCGCATGGCGTGGTTTCGCCGAGACGGTCGAGGAAGCGGGTTTCAGAAACCGACTTCACCTGAAAGGCGTTGGCGCCGGAATCCTTCGTCAAACCGTTGGTGGGCGACGGAGGGAGGTGGACAAACCAAGGATAGCTCGCATACCTCGGTTTTCATTCCGTCATCGGATCCACGATCTTCAGCCGTAACCTGCCGACGGCGTTCTCGTTGACGACCACGGCCGTGCGGACCTTCTTGCTCTCGTCGCCTTCGGCAGGGTCAAACCTGATCCGCCATACCTCTCCCCTAAGGAGATTCGTCGTCATCGACTTCTTCCTCAGTGAACGCGTCAAAGCCGGTAAGTTCCTTGTCGTCGCGGTAGTCCTCTTCCGCCAACGCCGCCGCCGCCGCCAGGACCGCCTGCCGCTCTGCGCGCGGCATCTTCCGCAACTCTCCGGCCGTGAGGCGAGCCGCTGCCCCTGGTGCTACCTCGGGTCGACCCGTTCTCAGATGAATCTCAACGGGTGCACCTTCCGGCAATGGCGAACTGGGAATGACGACGCCGTTGGTCACGACGCCAGTGATGATGGTGGACATGAATCATCCCTCCCTTCCTTCACTCATTTTAACGAACGGTAGTCGGCAACGGCAGGCGGCCTCGCGCAAAACGCGGAGGTTGCCTTCCGGGCAGGCCATTTTGGCGGGGTTGTCGAAGGTGTCAGACTGGCGGTCGGAAAGGGCCATAGCCCTATGCGGGTCGTCTTTTTTTGTTGATGAGCTTGACGAACTCCGGCACCAACTCGGTAGGGACGACCATGACGGTCTGGTTTTCCTCGCGGAGGCCAGCTTCGATTTCCGCAGCCTGCTCGGCTTCGGTGAGGTTGTCGTGGTGCTCCGCCAGCTTGCGGATTTTCTCTTGCGTCCAACCTTTTGGAAGTCGCTGTTTTTTCATCTTTTCTTTCTCCTTGTGGCACGCCGATAAGCTCGCAAGCCCTTTCCCCGCAATTCATAAGCGGTGACGACGAACCCACTGGCACCATCGGAATCGGGCACAAACACCACCTTGAGGTGACGCCCGGCCGACGTTTGTCCCATGATCGATCGCGAGTTGCCCTCCCCTCGCAGATGAAGCCGTGGACGACTCAAGACTTGCCGCACTTCCTCCTCCGTCACGCCGTGCTCATAGATGTGCGCCAATCCGGTCTCTGGATCCTTCCAGAATCGTAGCTCCATTCCTCATCCCCCTTCGGAAATTTATTGTAACGAGCCGATCGCGGCGACGGGAGGCGGCCTCGTGCAAAACCTGGAGGTTGCCTTCCCGGCAGGCCATTTTGGCGGGGTTGTCGAAGGCGTCGGACTCGCGGTCGGAAAGAGAAGTCATTCTCCGGGGCCTTTCAAAGGCACAGCGGATGTTGACGATTATACCTTGTGAGTCGCTTTGTTATCTTCGCTTGCGAGCGGTATCATGTTCGTGGGGGCGCGGGCAAGGCCAGCAGTCCATTTTTCCAACGAAGGAAACAGCCAATGCCGACGCTCTCATTTGAGCTGCCCGAAGATCATTTGCGCGACTTGGGGACCAATCCGGCCGAGGCTGCGAGGAATCTGCGCCTGGCTGCGGCTTTTCACCTATGCGGCCGAGGCCAGATTTCCACCGGCAAAGCGGCGCGGCTCGCAGGCCTGAGCTACGCAGAGTTCTTGGAGGAGGCGACCCGACAGAAGGTAGACCTGTACCACTACGACATCGAAGAGATCAAAGAAGAAATCACCCGCCCCTTGCCAAGCGGCGTAGGCCTCGACGCGATGAAGCAGAGTATTGCCTAGGGAGAAGCAGCGATGCCATCACCGTTTCCGGGAATGGACCCTTACCTCGAACATCCGGGCATCTTCCCCGACCTTCATGACAGCCTGATTTTCTGCATAAGGGATGCCTTGAGTGCGCAGTTGCCGGAGCCTTATTTCGCGGCTATCCGCTCGCGGGTGTGGGTGGAGGTGTCGCAGAGGGCTATCGGTCCGGATGTCGATGTCCTGCGATCGCAAAATGGAAGTGCAGAACAAGAATCCTTGAGCGGCCGCGGCGTTGCCCTGGCTCCGGCTGTGGCTGCCAGGCCTGTTGTGGTCACCGTACCTCACGACGAAACGCGGGAGAACTATATCGAGATCTATACACGGCCCGGCGGCGAACGGTTGGTCACCACGATAGAAGCCCTGAGCTTGAGTAACAAGACTGCGGGCGATCAAGGTCGAGATCTTTACAAACGCAAGCAGCGCGAGGTGCTAAAGAGCAAGAGCCATCTAGTAGAAATTGACCTCCTTCGCGCAGGCGAGCACACGACGGCTGTGCCGCTGGATTGGGCCCTGGCAAAAACGGGGCCTTTTGACTACCACGTCTGCACGCACCATTTCGATAATCTGGAGGACTATTACGTTTATCCGATTCGTTTGGAAATGCGCCTGCCGACGATCTCGATCCCGCTCTTGCCGGGCGAAGGGGCGGTGGCCATAGATCTGCAAGCGGCTCTCGATCGCTGCTACATGAGCGGCCAATACCAGCGCCGCGTGCACTACCGCGAGTCCAGGCCGGAACCACCGTTGAGCGCCGAGCAGGCCGAGTGGGCAACCAGGTTGCTCAGGGAGAAGGGTATGCTGACATGATTGCCAGCGCAGTGAACCTCGGTTCGGCCCGCGCATGGCATGGCGGCCTACTTGTCCGTTGTGCGTCCAGTCGGGACCTTGTTTATCCACAATCAGGCCGAAATCAAAGGGCTCGGTAGTCTTAATCAGGATAAGACTCCCGACCCCTGGCCCCTCACAGAAACTTAGATGCCAATTCGCGATCATAGGATTCATTGGCCGCGCAGCTGGCAATAAGTTATTGGAACGTCCGTTCCTTTGCGTTCGATGTGAAAGCGAGAAGATCGGAAGACCACAATCCCCAACATTCAGCCTGCCGTCGATTGATTGTCATCCTTTCGGCCGTCAGATGCTACACCTTTGCGATGAGCTGAGGCCGCACGACCTCCGTCCTTGTGTCGGTCTCTACCAGGGCGCAATGCAGCGGGGTCCTTCGACTGCCAGAAGCCGGCCATCCGGTGAGAAATAGCCCCAAGGCCTAACAATCTTGGGCTCTTCGGCCCAGGTTGCGACCCGCCACAGCCGGTAACCGCCCGCGTTGGTCGGATGTGCGAAACTGAAAACTTTCATGGCCCCGTTTAGAGAGCTTCGGTCATATACCCTCTTGAGCGCAGACCGGGTAGCCGGCGCAGCGAAGCTGGCCGGATGTATTTGAACCGCCCCCAGCAACGGTTAGAATCACATCGCTTTCCGCAACGGCAGGCAATCCGAAGAGGGACCAGCGCAGATGGCACCTGAAGGGTCAATCACCCGCTGGCTCGGTCCCCTCCAAGCTGGCGACGCGGCCGCGGTGCAAGAGCTTTGGGAGCGCTACTTTCGGCGCCTGGTCGGCCTTGCGCGCAGCAAGCTGCAAGGTTTGGCGCGCCGGGCCGCTGACGAGCAAGATGTGGCCCTCAGCGTTTTCGATACCTTTTGCCGCAATGTGCAAGAGGGCCGATTTCCACAGCTGGCTGACGGCGAGGATTTATGGCGGCTGCTGGTGTTCCTGACTGCGCGAAAGGCGGCGCGCCTGCGCCGCGACGAGGGGCGCTTGAAGCGGGGCGGTGGAAAGCAGGCGTTAGCGGACGGCAGCGCTGCGGCTTGCCTTGAAGAACTCTTGAGCCGGGAGCCCACGCCGGAATTCGCGGCCGAGGTGGCCGAGTCCTGTCAGCGCTTGCTGGCCGCCCTGGCCGACGCTCAACTTGAAGAGGTCGCCCGCTGCAAGATGGAGGGGTACACGACCGCGGAAATCGCCCAGCGGCTCAAGTGCTCTTCGCGCTCGATCAAGCGCAAAGTTCGGTTGATTCGGAATCTTTGGGAGAAGGAGGGCCTCCCGTGAGCGACGAACAGCCTTCTGAAGGCAGCTCCTTGTCGCCCGAGTTGGCCCGCGGATTGGAGCCAATTTGTGACCGGTTCGAGGCCGCCTGGCAGGCCGGCACTGAGCCGCGCCTGGAGGATTTCCTGGCCGAGGCGCCGCACGTACTTCGTTCGGCGCTGTTGCGCGAACTAATCTTGCTGGACATCGAGTATCGGCAAGCGCGCGGCCAGTCGTATTCGACAGCCACGTATCGGCAACGCTTTCCGGAACTCAGCGAAGAGTGGCTGGCCAGCGCTCTACAGGCAGGGCAAAGAGCAACGGCCGACCAAGCCTTTGTCTCCCGGGAGCAATCTCAAGAGGCCGGTAGGCGTCGCGAGCCTGGCACGGCTTCCACCGAAGCGCAGCCATCCGAGAGAGTAGGCAGCTGGATCGGGCCGTACAAGCTCTTGCAGCGGCTGGGCGAGGGCGGCATGGGCACCGTCTATGTCGCCGAGCAAGAACGTCCCGTCGCACGCCGCGTTGCCCTCAAGATCATCAAGGCCGGCATGGATTCGGCACGGGTAATCGCCCGCTTTGAGCAGGAACGGCAAGCGCTGGCGATGATGGACCACCCGAATATCGCCAAGGTACTGGATGCCGGCGCCACGGGGGAAGTGGCGAGTGGCGAGTGGCAAGTGGCGAGCCAAACGCCCTCGACTGCTCACGCCACTCACCACTCGCCACTCGCCACTCCGCCCGGTCGCCCCTACTTCGTCATGGAGCTGGTCAAAGGCATCCCGATCACCACGTATTGCGACCAGGAGCACCTGACGCCCAGGGAACGCCTCGATCTGTTCATCCCGGTCTGCCAGGCCGTGCAGCACGCGCACCAGAAGGGCATTATCCACCGCGATCTCAAGCCGTCCAACGTGCTCATCGCTCTGTACGACGGCCGCCCGCTGCCCAAGGTAATCGACTTCGGCGTCGCCAAGGCCACGGGCCAGAAGTTGACCGAGCGAACGATGTTCACCGAGGTCGGTCAAATCATCGGCACATTGGAGTACATGGCCCCCGAGCAGGCGGAGCTGAACAACCTGGATATCGACACGCGCGCCGACATTTATTCGCTGGGCGTGTTGCTTTACGAGCTTCTAACTGGAAGTCCGCCGTTCACCGCGAAGCAGTTACGAACAGCGGCCTTCACCGAGATGCTACGGATGATTCGCGAAGTCGAGCCGCTCAAGCCGAGCACCAGGGTGAGCACGGCGGAGAACCTCCCGAGTTTGGCGGCGCTGCGGAAGCTAGAGCCGAAGAAGTTAGCCTTGTTGATACGGGGCGACCTGGATTGGATCGTGATGAAATGCCTGGAAAAGGAGCGGTCGCGGCGTTACGAGACGGCCAGCGGGCTGGCCTTGGAGCTTCAGCGTTACCTGGCCGACGAACCGGTGCTGGCGGGCCCGCCATCGGCAGGCTACAAGGTGCGGAAGTTTGTGAAGCGGAACCGCGGTCCGGTGCTGGCGGGAATGCTGGTGCTGGTGGCGCTGCTGGCGGGCATCGTAGGGACTGCGCTGGGATTGATCCGGGCCGAGCGGGCGCGGGCGGCCGAGGCGGAGCAGCGGGGCATCGCGCAGGCCAACGAGAAGGAGGCACAGTCCCAGAAGCAGCGGGCCATCGAGTTCCAGAATAAGGCGCTGGATGCGTTGCGGGCGACAACGGACGCGGACGTGGAGAAGCTGATTGCCGGGAGAAAGGAGCTGGGAGCAAATGAGCAGGCCTACTTGGAGGCAATTGTCAAGCGCTGGCAAGCATTTGCCGCGCAGGAGGGCAGCGACGAGCAGACCCAGGCTCTCCGCGGCGAAGGGCATTTTCGCGTGGCACAATTGTGGAGAAGACTGGGCCGCCCCGACGAGGCCCGAATGGAGTTCGCGCAAGCCCTGGAGACCAGGCTGAAGCTGGCCGCGCAATTCCCTGCCGTGCCCGACTACCAGAATGACCTGGCCCACACCTACAACAACCTCGGGACCGTCCTGGCCGGCCTTGGCAAGCGGGACGAGGCCCGCGCGGAGCACGAGCAGGCGCGGGACATCTGGCAGATATTGGCCGCGCAGTCGCCTGCCCTACCCGAGTACCAACGCAACTTGGCCGCCACCCACTACAATCTGGGGAACTTATTCCTCAGCCTCGCCAAGCTCAACGAGGCTCGGGGCGAGTATCAACGGTCGCGGGAGATCTGGCAGGAGCTGGCCGCGCGTTTTCCCGCTGAGCCCGACTACCGGAACGCTCTGGCCAAAATTCACATGAATGTGGGGGCCCTCCTGTTCAACCTCGGCAAGCGGGACGAGGCCCGGGGTGAGTTCGAGCAGGCGCGGGACGTTCAGCAGAAGCTGGTCGACCAGTACCCCGGCGTGCCCGACTACCAGCGGATCCTGGCCGGCACGCACAACAACCTGGCGATGGTGTTAGCCGGCCTGGGCAAGCTGGGCGAGGCCCGCAATGAGTACGAGCGGGCGCGCGACCTCCAGCAGAAGCTGGTCGCGCAGCTCCCCGCCATTCCCGATCACCAGCAGGAGCTGGCTCGCACGCACAACAACCTGGGTAACCAACTCGCCGAGCTCGGCAAGCCGGACGAGGCCCGCAGCGAGTACGAGCAATCGCGCGAGCTCCAGCAGAAGCTGGCCACGCAATTCCCCGGCGTGCCGGGATACCGAGTCGATTTGGGCAACGCCTATAGCAACTTCGGCTTCTTCATCCTTCGCCAAGGGAAGCCGGCCGAAGCCCTGCAATGGTTTGCCAAAGCCATTACCACTCTGACTGCGGTCCACGATCAAGAGCCACGCGATCCTACGGCCAGGACCTTTTTGCGGAACAGCTACCAAAACAGGGCTATCGCCCTCGATCAACTCCACAGGCACGCCGAGGCCATAAAGGACTGGGACATGGCGATCATGTTCAGCTCCAAGTCGGAACAGGTGGAATTGCGCACGGCGCGCGCCTGTTCGCGTGCTAAAGCCGGCCAGGTGGCAGAAGCCATCGCTGAGGTGGCCGACTTGATCAGTTCAGGAGGGGAGAACCACGGCTGGTACGATTTTGCCTGTGTGTACGCCGTTGCCAGTGGCAAGAGCCCCGACAAAAAGCAACAGTACGCCGACCGTGCCATGGAGTTGCTGCGCAAAGCTGTGCAAGCCGGCTTCAAGGATGGTCCCCACATGGCCAAGGACCCTGACCTCGACCTGCTTCGCAATCGCGAGGACTTTAAGAAGCTGCTGGAAGAGCTGAAAGCGGGCAAGCCTACCGAGAAAAAGTAACCGGTCCGCAATCGAGTACACCTCGTGGCCCCGTTTGGGCGCAGATGGTCATTACCCTCTTGAGTGCAGTTCGCGTGGCGGTTTTTAAAGCCTCACCGCTCGTGGGCGAACGTGTGAATTCGCAAAAGGCACCAGGGGACAAACGACCATGTACTTCCAAGGTCTATACCACAATGTGCGGCGCTTCTTTCACCAGGATCGCCCCAGCCGGGCACTCCGCGGCAGCCCTCGGCGCAGGCTCTTCATCGAAGAATTGGAGGGACGAATCGTACCAAGCGCTGCGCCCCCAGTACCCACAGGACTGGTTGATGTGATATCGAACAACCAATCCGATACCACTCCGATAACCGATAAGGCATTTCAGCAGGATCTCCAGGCATTCTCCAATACGACCATTGCCGGCCAGAGCATTAGCGGCGTCGCCTTCCAAATCGATTGGAAGGACATCGAGCCGTATAATCCCAACAACCCGCTCGTGGCAACACCAGGACCGGATTGGTCCCGGCTAGATGCGTTGTTTAAGGCCGCAAACGCGTCAGGTAAGTGGGTGCAGTTGCTCATCTTCCCCGGCTTCTGGTCTCCTGAATGGATAACGGGTACCCTCACAGAAAAGTCTCCCGTGGGCGTTGCGACCGTTCCCTTCAACGTTCAATACGGGCAACAGGACCACGGGAAATTGTTGCCACTGCCGTTGCCGTGGGATGCGACGTACCTCGCTGATTGGTCTGCCTTCTTGCATTTAGTAAGCCAACGGTACGAAAGTAACCCCGCGTTCAGGATGATCGCCGCTGCCGGGCCGACCTCGGTATCGGACGAGTTCACGGAGCCTGATCAAGACAGCAGTACGGTGCATGACACCGCCAAGTGGGAAAGTGCCGGTTACCTGCCGGCTACGTATGATGCTGCCTGGCAAACGATGTTTGGCGTCTATGCCACAGACTTTCCAAATCAGTATGTTTCTCTTTCAGTTGGGCAGGGAGTATCCACGATCAACGCTGACGGGAGTGCGGTCATGGGGACTCCTAAAGAGAAAGCCCAAGAAAGCAATGCAAATGCTGCAGCCACGAGAACCGCGCTCATCGCGGAGGCGTCCAATAAGTTAATCGATTTCACGGGGCAGTTTGTGTATCAGAGCAGCTCCCTGACTGGAAACCCAGCCGCCCAACCTTCACCCACCCAATCATCCCAAACGTCGCTGATTAGTGAAAACGGAGACTTGGTCACCGGTTTTCAATTGGGGAGTTCTGCCGAACAGGCGCCCGCAAAACAGGGCGCCACGGGAAACCCAGCGCTGGCGATGGCGCTATCAATCGAATCTGGCATGCGGCTAAACCCAATGAACGGTCAGCATGTCGATTATATCGAGGTCCATTCGGAGGATGTAGAGGCTGCTGACGGCACCGACCCCGACGTCACCCCCGATCCCGCCATGCAGACCGTACTCCATTGGGCTGCGTCTCTGTTCGATCCCGGCACACTTTCCCTGTTCGACCAGACAGCCACCGACCCTGACTATAACATCACGGTCGGCACCGATGCCAAAGGGGACCCTGTAGTGACGATGAATGGGGAATCTATCTCTTTCCCGCCAGGCCAGATCACCAGCATCGATATCTATCCGGAAATCTATGTGGAAGGTAGCCCCACGACGACGGCCGATGCTGACAACACCATTTACAGCACCAACGTCCCGGTCACTATAACCAATATTCCGGGCACCACTTACGACGCTCTTCCGGGCGTTAACCTTGGTATCATTGGTTTCAACCCCAGCAATGATGCCGTTCTCGTTGGCAATAGTTCCGGCCCTCAGGGCATGAGTATCAATGATGGCGTTCAGGGCATCGATGCTCCGGTTACCGTGGCTAATTCGTCCCCCGCGACAACTCTGACCATCGATGACGCGGCCGATCCTGCTGACCACGCCGTCAAACTCTTCGCTGCTGAGCTTGAGGACCTGTCCCCCGCTCCGATCTACTGGAACAACAGCAATATCAACGGGCTGACCATTGACGGCGGCAGCGGCGACTCCACGTATCAAATCGACAGCACTTCGGCCCCGACAAAGGTCAACACAGGCAACGGCAGTGACAGCGTGTTCGTCGTTAACTCGATCCAGGGCAACCTTTCCGTGACCAAAGGCAACGGGCTAAACGACATCGTGCACTGTGGGGCCGCCTCTGGGACGACAACCATCAACGGCAACCTGTCCATCACACAGGGCGACGGCAACATCGACGCGGTCGTCATTGGACTATCGGTCACCGTGGGCGGCCACCTGTCCGTGACCCAGGGCAACGGCGGCGGCGTGGCCGGGTCGTACTCTGGCGACGTGGTGGAGGTTGATTCAGCTACGGTGGGCGGCAACCTGTCCATCACCCAGGGCAACGGCGGTGCCGGGGCCGGGGGAGGCTATGGCGACTTTGTGGACCTTCTGTCGGTCACCGTGGGCGGCAACCTGTCCATCAACCAGGGTAATGGCGGCGGCGAGGCCGGGGGGGTCTATGGCGACTATGTGGGAATTACGTCGGCCAGTGTGGCCGGCAACCTGTCCATCACCCAGGGCAACGGCGGCGGCGGGGCCGGGTCGGACTATGGCGACGTGGTGGGAATCTGGTCGACAACCGTGGGCGGGAAGCTGTCCGTCACCCAGGGTAACGGCCTGGCAGGGTCAGTGGCTGGCGACGTCGTGGAAATTGTCGAGTCCACGGTGGACGGCCACATGTCCGTGAGCCAGGGCAACAGCGGCGGCGTGGCTGGGCCAGAGTCTGGCGATGTGGCGTTCTTCAGCGGACTCATCGTGCAAGGCAACCTTTCCGTGACCCAGGGCAACGGCGCAGGCGACTTTGTGGAAGTCGTTGGCAGCTATGGGCCGAACACCTTTGGCGGGAACCTGTCCATCACCCAGGGCAACGGCAGTAGCGACGACATTAATTTTGATGACGCCACCGTCGGCGGCAACGCGTCGTTCCAGGTGGGCAACGGCACCGGCGACACGATCAACATCGAGGGCGTCTCCAGCGGCGGCAGCGGTGTAACATTCAACAGCAATGTATCAATCTCGTTCGGCAACGGCGGGGACGCCACGCTCAACATCGGCACCGACGGCGAGCCGGTGAGCTTCGGCGCCAACGCCAGCTTCTCGGCCGGCGGCTCGGGCAACACCTACACCGTGGGACCTTTCGTCACTTTCCGGCCCCATCAACCGACCCGGCACGGTATTTAGTCTGTAGTGTGCGTCAAGCGTACTCGCGCCGACGCACCATCCGAAACTCAAAGGGGACGCATCTATTTTGCTCGTCCCGGCCCGCGGGAAAGCAAAAGGTCTAGAATCTGGCTGTAGCCGCCGGCATGCTTGACCAGGGTTCATGCAAGTACTTCAACCATGATGTCGGGAAAACTGCTCAAGCGGTGGTCGTTAGTCAGAAACAAATCGCAGCCGCCTGCGACCGCCGCGCCAGATGGAGCGCGTCGGCCAGTTTGTAACTGTGGACGGCCCGAATGCGGCAAGCAAGCTCGTATACTGCTGTGGGCATGGGCACGCGCACGACGTCAGAGCCGGTCAAGAAGGCCTCCATGTCTGCCAGCCCCAGCGCATCGCCCAGACGGATCGGTTTCACCCGGCACTCCAGCCAGGTCGGGTCCCTGATGGCGGGCTAGTTGCCAGCGGCGTGTATGGTCGCCAATCTCGCTCTGGCCCTGCCCTGGAAGGACAGTGCACCCTCAACTGCATAGATACAGATGACGGAGTCGAGGTAGATGAGCATCAGGGCTTGTCCGTCTTGTCGGGCCCGGCGCCGGTCCGCGACCAGATTTCCCGCCAACGCTCCTCGTACGGGTCGTCTTCCGAGTGCACCTGGGCGATCTCGGCAGCCATCTCTACCTCAGTCATCGGCTTGCGGCCCCGCTGCTGTTGGTCCCGGTGGATGCGATCCAGAACCTCCAGCATGGTTGGGCCGGTTTTCGTCACCGTCGGCTGCACCGTCACCGTCACCCGTCCAGGCGGCAGGGGGAGCTTCTTCTCGAGGTGCACCGTCAGGCCGTCTGGCTGAAGCGTGCCCTGAACAGTGATCGTCGTAGTCGTCATGGTTTAGCGCCGCTAGTTCAGCTTGGGGCAATGCTTGTCCTGGTATTTGGATGCTATCCCATCGGTCCAGACTCTGCTATAGAAGAGGGGAAGTTGAAGGCGAGAGGCCAGACCCTTTTGGGCTCAGGGACACCCGCATGAACTCTTCTACAGAGATCTCTTGGTCCGGCACTGAACAACCCGACCGCCGCACTGTGCTGCGCATTGGCGGGCTGGGGCTGTTCGGGCTCGCCTTGCCCCATTTGCTATGCGGCCGGGCCAGGGCGGCTGCCAGGCAGTCTAGGCCTCGATCATTCGGCCAAGCAAAGTCCTGTGTGCTAATTTTCCTGAAAGGCGGTCCCTCGCAGATCGATACGTTTGACATGAAACCTGCAGCGCCGCTGGAGATCCGGGGCCAGTTCAGGCCTATTGCTACGAGCGTTCCCGGTATCCAGGTATGCGAGCACCTTCCCTTTCTTGCCCAACAGGCACAGCGCTTCACGGTGCTGCGCTCCCTCTGTCACCAGGATAACAATCACGCGAGCGCGGCCTACGAGATGAGTACGGGGCACGTCTATCCCCGTTCCGTCAATCTGAGCGGTATTGGCACGCGCGAAGACCATCCTCACATCGGTGCCGCGGCGGCCGCCGTGGAGGGGAAGCGCCGGCCCGTGCCGCCCTTCTTCATGGTGCCGCAGTACTTGGTAGTGAACGGGGAGTTCCGCTCTGGGCAGAACGCCGGCTTCCTTGGCGCTCGCCACGATCCCGTGGTGCCTGGGGGAGATCCTTCCAGCTTGGATTTTCGAACGGTCGATCTTGGTCTTGGACCTTCAGTCGAATCGTCGCGACTTCAAGCGCGGCGAAATCTCCTGAAAACGGTTGAGGCACAACTCCGAGGCATGGAGAAAAGCCTGGCCGGACGGACTTTTGAGGAGCATCAAGAAAAAGCCTTCTCTCTGCTCGATGCCGGCCTGACCGGGGAGGCATTGGACCTGGCGCGCGAGCCGGCGAGCGTGCGTGACCGCTATGGTCGCAACTTCTTTGGCCAATCTCTCTTGCTGGCGCGGCGCCTGGTGCAGGCGGGCGTACAGCTTGTGCATGTGAATTGCATGTCGAGCATCTTCGGCGGTCTCAAGAACTGGGATACGCACAAGGACAATTTCAAAATGCTCAAGGACCCTCTCTTGCCGCGCATGGACCAGGGCGTGGCAGCATTCCTGGAAGACCTCGCCGTCCGTGGACTGTTGGACGAAACGCTCGTGATTGTGGTGGGCGAGTTTGGCCGGACCCCGAAGGTGAACGCCGGGGCAGGACGAGACCACTGGGCCGCCGCCTTCACAGCCTTGCTCGCGGGAGCAGGCCTTCCGGGCGGCCGTCTATTTGGCGCAACAGACAAGTACGGAGCCTATCCCGTGGAGCACCCCGTTCCCGCGGGTCGTCTATCGGCGACCATTTTCCACGCACTCGGCATCGATCCGGCGCTGCAGGTCCCGACACTCCTCGGCAGGCCCTGGCGGATATCCGATGTGGAACCGGTACTTGAGCTGTGGGGCTAGCAGGTTTGCGTCAGGGACGCTTGGGTTCTGGCACATCCGACCATGAAATCTTGCCTGTTGCCAGCGAATAGACTCCCGCCACCACCTGGACGCGTTTGTGGTCCATCAATTCCTTCAGCTCCGGACTTTTTCGAGTCAGAGCTTCGGCCTGGTGAATGGCATTGGCCCGAATTGCCGCGGCGACAGCCTCTGGCTTGCCGGCGGGGAGATTGTCGCCCGTAAATACTTGTTTGACAAGCCAGCCCAGGTGGCCGGGCAGCGGTTTGCCATCGACCGCCGCTTGCACAGCGCCGCAGCGGTCGTGTCCCAGAACCACGATGAGTGGGACGTGGAAGTGTTCAACCGCGTATTCGGTCGAAGCCAGCATTCCTTGCTCGGCGACGTTGCCGGCGATGCGTAGTACAAACAAATCGCCCAGACCCTGATCGAAAAGCCATTCCGGAACGATACGCGAATCCGCGCACGACAAGATTACTGCGAAGGGATGTTGCCCGCGCGCAAGCTCGGTTCGGCGTTTATTGCCTATGTCCTTGGCGGCTTGCGTGTCCGCAGCAAAGCGAGCATTGCCGTCCTTTAGCCTTTCCAGAGCAACCGCAGGTGTTAGCCGCAGCTCCTGGGCCAACAGGCAAGGGCTGGCAACCAGCAGCAGGCACACACACGTCACCGCACGGTAGAGATGTCGCACCACAGGTATACCCTCCAACTTGGGATTCGCTAACGCGTCCGGAGTCGTAGCACGCATGCGTCATGATGGGACGCTGCCGACCGAAGTGCAATTGGATTCCACTAGAATGAGAAAACTGTCTCAGGGACGTGTCAATCCGTTTTCGAGATCCCAATGACTCCCGAAGAATTTCGTTCTCTCGGCCATCAATTGATTGATTGGATCGCGGATTACCGAACCCGCGTTTCCGAGCTGCCTGTCATGGCACGAACGACTCCGGGCGAGATCAAAGCCCAGTTGCCCGCTTCCCCCCCGCAGTCACCGGATGGACTCCAAGGCCTATTCCGCGACCTGGAGCAGATACTTCAGCCGGGTCTTTCCCACTGGCAGCACCCAAGGTTTTTCGGCTACTTTCCATCGAATGCCAACCTCGCGAGCGTCCTCGGGGACTATCTCAGCACCGGCCTCGGTGTCCTGGGACTTTCCTGGCAGTCCAGCCCAGCGCTAACCGAATTGGAAGAACTTGTTCTCGACTGGGTCCGGCAAATGGTGGACCTCTCGCCGGATTGGAGCGGAGTGATCCAGGATACAGCCTCCACGAGTACGCTCATCGCTCTCTTATGCGCTCGCGAGAAGACAACCCGTTATTCCCTTAGCCGCGGTGGCATGCAGGCCGAAGAGCAGCCGTTGATCGTCTACACATCAGACCAAAGTCACAGCTCTGTCGAAAAAGCTTCCCTCCTGGCCGGGTTCGGCCGTGCCAACGTGCGCGCCCTTGCTCATGACAAGGCCTACGCACTGCGCCCGGACGCACTCGAAGAGGCTGTACAACGAGACATCCACGAGGGCAAGAAGCCCTGCGCGATCGTCGCCACGACCGGCACGACGATTTCGACAGCGCTTGATCCCATAGAAGCGCTTGCCGGCGTGGCCCGCAAGCACGGCTTGTGGCTGCACGTGGACGCCGCAATGGCGGGATCGGCCATGATTTTGCCGGAGTGCCGCTGGATGTGGCAGGGGATTGAAGGCGCCGACTCGCTGGTGATCAACAGTCACAAGTGGCTTGGCGCGGTTTTCGATTGTTCCCTCTATTACGTGAAGGACCCCGAACACCTTGTCCGGGTGATGTCCACGAACCCTAGCTATTTACAATCGTCCGCAGATGGTCGCGTCCGAAACTTCCGCGACTGGGGTATTCCGCTGGGGCGACGCTTTCGCGCGCTGAAGCTTTGGTGTTTGCTTCGGGCAGAAGGGGTTGAGGGTTTGCAAGCGCGTTTGCGCCGCGACCTTGCCAATGCGCGCTGGCTTACCGAGCAATTGCAGGCAGCGCCCAACTGGCGCGTGCTGGCACCCGTGCCCTTGCAAACGCTTTGTGTACGCTACGAACCGCCGTCTCTCAAGGGCGATGCTTTGGACACGCACACGCTCGGCTGGGTGGAGCGTCTCAACCGCTCCGGGGATGTGTATCTCACACCGGCAATTCTGGACGGAAGGTGGATGGTGCGCATCTCGATCGGAGCCGAGCAGACGGAACGAGAACACGTCGAGGCCCTCTGGCAAGCGCTGCGCCGGGAAGCCGAACGATTGCATTGACGAAAGGAGCACACCGATGGCTCGAGTTCAGCCCGTGACGATGGAAAATGCCACGCCCGACGCCCGAAGACTGCTCGATGAGCAGATAGCCGCGCACGGCCGCACCACCAACATGAAACGCACGCTGGCACATTCGCCCAAGGCACTCGAAGCTTTCATGAAGTGGTACGACCTTCACGCGGAGGTAGTTGCTTTCCTCGGCCAGCGTTTGACAACGCTGTTCTCACACGCGATTTCCAGTCAGACCGATTGCTTGATTTGCTCCACGTTCTTCCGCCGCTGGCTCACCGAGACGGGCGAAAACCCGGACGATCTCCGGCTGGATGACCGCGACCGAGCGGTAGTCGAGTATGGCCGACAACTGGCACGTGATGCCAATCAGGTTTCGGACGCGCTTTACGCTGCGCTGGCCAAACACCTGGAACCGGAGCAGATCGTCGCGCTCACAGCCTTTGGCGGGTTGATGATCGCAACCAATGTATTCAACAATGCCCTGCGCGTGGACCTGGACGAGTATCTTTTTCCCTTCCGCAAAGGAGCGCCGCAATGAGCGAGTTGTCCGGCAGGGTAGCGCTCATCACCGGCGCGGCCGGCGGCCAAGGCCGGGCGTCCGCGCTGGCCCTGGCACGGGAAGGCGTTCACATTGCGGCTGTCGATGTGGCCAGGCCGTTGCCATACCCCGGATACGCACTGGGCACGCCACAAGGGCTCGCTTCTCTCGAGGAGGAGTGCCGACGCGTGGGCGTGACCTGCTTGTCGTTTGCGGCCGACGTGCGCGACGACCAGGCAGTGATTCAGGCAGTGGAAGAGACGGCGAGTCGACTTGGGCACATCGATATCCTCTTCAACAATGCCGGCATCTGTGCCTATGGTCTGGCCCACGAGCTGACCGAGGAAGCCTGGGACGCCATGCTCGACATCAACCTCAAGGGAGCGTGGATCGTGGCGCGGCGTGTGATTCCGCACATGATCGCTCGCAAGGCCGGCGTCATCATCAACAATTCATCAGTGGCCGGCTTGCGCGGCATGGCCCGGCTGAGCCATTATGCCGCGTCGAAGTGGGGCCTTGTTGGCTTGACAAAGTCATGGGCTCTGGAGCTGGCGCCGCACGGTATTCGCGTCGTGTCGATTCACCCAACGGGCGTCAACACACCCATGAACGTCGGTCTCGCGGCCCTGGAAGGACTCACACCCCAGCAGATTGCCGAGCGCTCGGCGGGCAATTTGTTACCTGTGCCGTGGATTGAACCGGAAGACGTGGCAGCCGCGGTTGTGTTTCTTGCCTCCGACCGGGCTCGGTACATCACTGGTTCGCAATTTGTGCTGGATGCCGGATTGCTCTGCCGTTAAGGCGCGGACACCAGGCTGCACCGAAGCAGTGGAAAGGATCAATGTCATGTTTTGTCATGTAAAAGGGGGGTATGCAGACTACTTGTCTGACAAGAAAGCCAATTCTGCAAGTGACTATTCTACAAAGGTTTACATCGCAACTCGAATCTTGAGCCCATGGCAGTTCGCCCTGACATATGTCATATGTACAGATGTACCCATTTCAGGGATTCTGAATCGATGTTCACACCCCAAAATCAAGGCTTGAACACGCATTAGGTGTTTTCCAGGCTAGCCGGCTCTGCGCTGGTTTTTTCGTGCCTGCGTGGGCAAATCTCGCACAGGTCCGGGCCAAGAATGCGATAGGCTCTTAGAACTGCGTACTGCGTGCTCATGCCTGTGCCACCTGTCTCGGGAATGATGTACTGCTCGCCAATCTCCGCATCGAGCCGGGTATTGTGGAGCGCCTTCGCCAGGTCTGCACGTACGCCGCACAGAATCAGCGTAACCTTGCGCGCTTGCAAGCGGCGCTGGAAGTCGGCTAGCAAGTTCAGGCAAACAGCATCTGGATTGCGCGCTCGCTTCAAAAAGAGCACAACTACCCGGATGTTTTCCTTCGCGCGCTGCTCGATGCTGGCCAGATGGGCTTCCAACTCCGGAGCCGCGCCGAAAGATAGCTCTCCCTCCAAATCGTAAAGCAGCATTCGCCCGCAACGCAGATCACTGGGGGCCCGTTCGCGTACCTGCCCGTCGCCGGTCAGGGTCAGCTCGGAGAGCTGTACCTGGGCTGCCCGCGGGACGTAGAGCACGAAAGATAAAAACACGCCGACCAGCACGCAAAACTCCACGGAGATGAATACGGCCGCCATTGCCGTGGCGATGACAATCAACGCGTCGAAGCGGGTGGCGCGTAAATGGAAAATAAGCTGGCGGTGATCGATCATGCGGTACGACGCCAGCATCAGCAGGCCCGCCAGCGACGCCCTCGGAATATGACCGGCGAACGAAGCAAGGAGCAGAATGGTGGCCGCAACCGCAACGGCGGAAAATACGCCCGACCACTGGCTGACGGCACCAGCTTGCTGGTTCACGGCTGAGCGTGTGAGCGAGCCGGAGCCGGGCATGCAATGAAAAAAGCTGCCCGTGACATTGGCCATACCTTCACTCAGACACTGCTGGTTGATATCGAGTTTTTGACCGGTGTTTACCGCAATCGCCTTTGCCATGGCGATCGCTTCCAGGAGCCCCAGTACGGCGACGCCGAAGGCATTGCCCATCAACAGTTGGACTTGCTCCCACTTCAGGTCGGGCAAGGCGAACCCAGGCAATGATGCTGGAATATCACCGACGATCTTGACACCGTTTTGATCGAGATGAAAGACCCACGCCACCGCTGCCATGATGGCGACGGCCAGCAGGTGCTGCGGAATCGGGAAACGTACTCCTATTTTCCGCAGCCAATTGTTGATCGACCTGCCCATGAGCACCAGGGCGATGGTGCCGACGCCAATGGCGACGGTCGGCCCGTGCCAGGGTTCCCCCGAAGTCATGGTCAGCCAGAAGCGCTTAAGGAAGTGATCGCCAGGGTCACCGCGGGAGGGGAGCCCGACAAAATTCTTCAGTTGATCCAGCACCAGGAGAGCCCCAGCACCAAGCGTGAAGCCGACAATCACGGCGTGCGAGACATAGCGGGTCAGGTCTCCCAGGCGCAGGAGCGTGATGCCCAATTGCACGAGGCCGACCAGCAGGGCAAACACCACCGCAACGGATGTCTTGTCTTCTCCCGGAATCACCGTCAGGGCACTGAGCAACGCGATCGAGATGGCATTGGTGGGGCCATTGATCAACTGGCGGGACGAATCGAACAAGGCTCCCACGGCGGTCATGACGACGGCTGTGTAAAGGCCGTACTGCGGCGGCAGGCCCGCGAGCATGGCGTACGCCATGGCCTGCGGCACCGCCACCGTGGCCACCGTCAATCCCGCGACCATGTCCGCACCAAGGGACCGTAAAGAGTAAGTGCGGAGAGAATCAACCGCGGGTACGTACCTACACAACCAGCCAAAAAGACCTCGGGGCGGTGGGAGAGGTAGCGTACCCGCCGCAGGCTCTAGTTCCCCGGTTCGTTTCAACGCTTGCAGTGTGCGCCTCATGTGCCTGCCAACACCGTCTTTGCTTGCGGTTGCCCAATCCGTGGGGTCCTGCCACACTTCCGCGAAGGCTGTGACGTCGGTGCCTCAGCCTGGCTACGGGGGACAATTATAGCTAGAGTGCGACTGTCTGGGGCGCGGGGCTTCGACCTTGAGGTACGTGGAAGGAGTGACTCCCTCACTTGTGAGAAGACTGTTCCGGATCGCGTTTCTTCAGACGCAGCTTCAGCTCCTTGTCCTCTTCATCCGGGGAGATATTGGTCTCGGGATGATCTGGATCAGGGTCGACGCGGAGCCATTGCGTTTGTTCCACGCCGTCCACGGTTAGGACCAGACGGTACATGCCGGGATTGACCTGCGAAGATCCTCCGCCCAGGAAGCCCAAGACCTCGGGAGCAGGCTCCTCCGCGGGCTCCGCTGGCGGCTCGGATTTCTTTTCCGCGCCGGCTGCCTTGCTTTCCGGAGCACCCGACTTCTTTTCCGGTGCGGACGCAGTTTTTTCGACCGGCTTGGTTGCGGGCTTTTGCCGGCGCGGAGGCTGCTTCATCAGATTCCACGTGACATCATGCAATCCCGGCTCCGGCTTTGGCTGCAGCTCGCTTACGGTCTCCCCCTTGTAATCAAGGATCTTCAGGGAGATCGAACCTGCTTTTTTGCCCAAGGAATAGAAAATCTGCGCGCCGGCAGGCGGGTTTTGGCCAACGAACCGGCGTACGCTTGCGCTAAACCAATCTTCGCGCCCGGGCTCACTGTGCCAGCGTATAACGCGGTTGGGCTCGTACAGGTGTGCGTTTGCCTTCAGGTTCTCGGCGGTCATCTGGCGAAGTGCGGTGACGTCCAACACCCACAAGCTGCGCCCGTGAGTGGCCACGACGATTTCACCGGCAGTCGGATGCTGTGCGAACTCGTGCACAGCCACCGTGGGCAGATTGCTGTTCAGCTTCGTCCACGATGCGCCACGGTTGGCCGAGACGTAGGCGGCAAACTCCGTACCGACATAGAGGATGTTCTGGTTCTGGATATCCTCGCGGCAAACCCGGCTGGAGCCGCGCGGTAAGTTGGAACGGATTGGCTTCCACGTTTGACCGAAGTCCTCGGTCACATAGACGTAGGGCTCATCGTCGTTCGAGCGATGAGTGTCGAAAGCCGCGTAGGCGCGCCCTTCGACGTAGCGCGACGGCTCGATGCTTGCCACCCAGCGTGGTCCCGGCAGACCGACTTTGTCGGCAAGGTTCGTCCAGTGGGCGCCGCCGTCGCGGGTGATCCACAATGCCCCGTCGTCCGTGCCGACATAGAGCACTTCCGGATTCCTTGGGGATTCCGCCAGCGCCGTTGCGCTCCCGTGCTTTGTGCGGGTGATCTCCGGCGAGATCACCCGTAAATTATCGCCGCGTTTCACCGAGCGCCAGACGTACTCGCCGGCAACATAGAAGATGTTCGAATCGTGGCTGGAGAGAATGTACGGCGTGTTCCAGTTGAAGCGGTGCTCTGGCTTGCCGGCGATGCGCAACGGGTGGATGGTGGTCTGATCCCCCTTTTTGAGGTGCTTGCGCTGGATACCGCCATGCTGGCTCTCCGAATAGATCAAGTCGGGATCATTGGGATCGATCCGGCACACGAAGCCGTCGCCGTCGCTGAGAAAGAGCCAGTCGTCGTTCACCGGTCCGGTGCCGCGCAGCGAGTGGGCAGGGCCAGCCCAGCTACCGTTGTCCTGCAGGCCACCGGCGGCGCGATACAAGGGCCGGGGGTCCACTGCGACGTGGTAGAACTGTCCCAAAGCTAGATGGTTCAAATGGTCCCAGTGCTCGGCCCGGTCGTACGTTTGGTAGAAACCGCCGTCGGTGCCGATCAGCATGTGCCGGCCGTCCTTGGGATCGATCCACATGGCGTGCTGGTCCGAGTGCACGCCGGCGTTACCGCTCGCCTGAAACGATTTGCCGCCGTCCTTTGACGCATACACCGCGAAGCCGATGACATAGACTCTCTCGTCGTCCGTGGGATCGACGCGAATCTGCGAGAAGTACATGGGCCGAGGATTGAAGCTGTTCACACGCTTCCACGTTTCGCCGCCGTCGGTCGACTTGTAGACACCGCCCGTTTGCACGCCGTCAGGACCTTGCTGATCCTGTACGTTTTCGCGTTGGCCGCCTAACCCGCCGCCGTTGGACCGCTTCAACCTGCCGGGCGAGGGCTTTTCCGCCATGGGGCCGAAGCCCGTGCGCTCCAGCGTGATCGCGATCTCCTTCTTTTCCGTGCCACGAGTGATTTGCAAGGTTACTTTGTCGCCGGCCTTGTGCTCGGTCGCTATCTTGCGCAGAGTAGGGAAGAATTTCTCCACGGGTTTGCCGTCGATGGCTGTCACCACATCGTCAAACTTCAGCCCTGCCTTGATCGCCGGACCGCCCTCGATCATCTCGCTCACTACAACGCCTCCCTCGGCGTCGTCGCCAAAGAAGCCGGGACTCACGAGTCGTGGTCCGCCCGGCCCTGAAGATCCAACCAGGCTCAGCTCGATCTCTTTCTTTTCGGCCCCGCGCTGGTAAGCGATCTTCACCTTATCGCCGACCTTGTGCGGGCGGAGAAGCTCGACGAGTGCGGTAGGGCTGCTCGCCGGCTTCCCATCGATAGACACAAGGACGTCATTTTCCTTCAGGCCCGCTTTGCCGGCCGCGCTCTCCGGTTTGACTTCGGCGAGCTTGACTCCGCCGGCTGCCTCCGCCCACTGTGCGCCCAGTGAAATCTCCAGGGGAGGAAGACCGGTGCCGCTCTTCTCCGTGTCGATAATTGCGTAAACAATGTTCGGGCTCTTGCGTGCGTAACTCAGGCCGATTCGGCCCATCGTCGCGGCAGGCAGGCCCTGCGTAAGCCGGTGGAACGTTTTGCCGCCGTCCGTGGTCTTGTAGATGCCCGCGCCTTTGCCGTACTTGCGTACCGGGTCATAGTGGTCGCTGCCTTCAGGCGGAGGATCTCCAAGAAAGTCGTCGAACTCATCCCGCTGACGGTCCCACATCGCGACCAGGAGTGTTTCCGGATCGGTCGGATGCATTTGCACGTCGATGACGCCAGTCTTGTCATCCACGTACAGGATCTTTTCCCAGGTCTCGCCGCCGTTGGCGCTCTTGAACAGCCCGCGTTCCTCGTTGGCGCCATAGAGCCGGCCGAGGGCGCCGATGTAGACCGTATTTGGGTTCTTGGGGTGCACAGCGATATGGCCGATTTGGAACGATTTTTTCAGACCCATGTTCTTCCAGGTCTTGCCGCCGTCGGCGGACTTGTAGACGCCGTCGCCGAAGGAAACGGAATTGCGCGGATTTGCTTCTCCCGTGCCGACCCAAACGATATTGCGATCCGAAGGCGCGACGCAGACGTCGCCAATGGAGACGGTGGCTTCGTGGTCGAATTGATGGTCGAACGTGATTCCGTTGTTTACAGTTTTCACCAGGCCGCCTGAGGCGGTTGCAACCCAGTAGGTGGAAGGATCCTGCTCGAAGACGGAAAGCGCAGTGATGCGGCCGCCCATGTTCGCCGGGCCGATGCACCGCCATTGGAGGGACTTGACCCAGTCCGCGGGTATCGTGCCAGCGATGCCCTCGGAAGCGGTCGAGGCACCGGCAGCACGCAGCTCGTCCAACTTGCGGTGCAGTGCTTGAATTTCTTTTTCAAGGTCATCCAGCCGCTGCTCCCGAGTCTTCTCCTGTCCGTAAACCCGGCCAGTGCCATGACTCGTGATAGTTCCTACGGCTAACGTAAGGACGACCGCCAATCCCCGAAACGCTGTGCGATGAAACAACATAAGTGACGTCATTCGTTGCAGATTCCTCGGTGCGGGTCCATGAGAAGGTGAAGGTACGGTTCCAATCAGTTTAATGGCCGTGAATATGTTTTCTATGCTAATTTGGGAAGCATTGGCGATCTTTAGCGAATATTCGGGTCTGTTGGTTGCTTGGTGAGGATTATCGCGCGCACGCGAGCTCGACCAGACATTGGGGTGTGTCGCTCGTCCCAGGGAGATTTGTTAAACTGCTCTCGATCGCTCAAACCACCCACCCAAGGAGTTGCCGTGCGAAGCACTTACCCGGTTCACTGCCTAGCGGCTGCCGTTTTCTGTTTGTTTGCTGCCGGGTTCGTTCGAGCTGACGCCCTGGAAAAACTTAAACCCGAGAAGCTGGAAGCTACGCACAAGGCTGTGCAGGCCTTGCGGGTCGAATGGCAAAAGATCCCGCGCTTGGGTCCATACGTCGATTATCGGGCAAACCTTCACGTCCACTCTGCCCTTTCGCACGATAGCCGCGGCACCATCGAAGAAATAGTTGCAGCGGCAAAGGCTGCCGGCACGCAGGTGTTGATGTTTACGGAACATCCCTCGGAGCGCTACGATTTTTATCGAGATGGACACCGCGGCATGAAGGATGGCGTGCTCCTCATCCCGGGTGCTGAAAACAAGGGATTCCTGATCTTCCCCACGCAGAGCCTGCGCGGCGTAGAGGCTTCGTCCAGCCAGGAGTATTCCGACCTGGTCCGCAGCCGCGGCGGGCTGGTCTTCCTTTCCCACCTCGAAGAACGCATGGACTGGGAAATCCGGGGTATGACCGGAACGGAAATCTATAACACTCACGCGGACTTCAAGGACGAAAAAAAACTGATTGCAGCGATGCGTAACCCGCTCTGGATTTTCAAAAGCGCCGAACTCTTCATGAAGTATCCGCAGGAATCGTTTTCGGCGCTGCAGGACTACCCGGCGGACTACCTGAAACGATGGGATGAACTTTGCACCAGGGCACCGCACACCGGCGTGGCGGCCAACGATTCTCATCAGAATGTCGGCCTGGTAGTCCGCCTGGTTCAAGGTGACAAAGCTCGACTGGAGGACGCCCTTGGTGAAAAGCTTTTCGAACTGGACGTGGGGGCTCTACCGATCCTGCAATCGATGGCCAAGGGCAAGCGCGTGGGCGACGTTCTCTTCCAAATTCGCCTCGACCCATACCCGATCAGCTTGCGCCACGTAGGCACTCACCTGCTACTGCCGGAACTGACTGAAAAGGCGGTGTGGGAGGCGCTCGAGGCCGGCAGGGCTTACGTGTCCTTCGACTGGCTGGCCGACGCGACGGGCTTCGACTTCGCGGCGGTGTCTGGTAAAGACCGCCACGAGATGGGTAGCCGGACGGCCTATGAAAATGGCTTACGCTTGCGTGCCCAGGCTCCACTCCCGGTGCGCTGGAAAGTCATTCGCAACGGCAAGGTAGTCTCCCAATCGAACGGCAGGGCGCTCGATAGCGCGGTCAGCGAACCTGGCAACTACCGCGTGGAGGCCTGGCTCAAAATTGCAGGCGAAGAAATGATTTGGGTGCTTTCCAACCCGATCTACATCCGGGCTGCAGCGCGCGGCTGATCCCCCATGGATGCAACGCCTGTCGGGCGTGACAGAACAGGAGCCCAAAGCGCGTTTAGCAGCGACGCCAGCCGAGAGGTATGCGGGCCAAAGGCCGAGGTGCGGCCTTTTGGCTCTGATAGCAACGCGGGCAAAGAGCGAGGCTTTTTTCGCCTTTCTGTACCCAGTAGAGCGTGTTGGTCGCCCGGGTACAGCCCTCGCAACGGAATGAGCAGACAGTGCGATCGATGGTTGCAGCCACTTCTCTTTCCTTTCCAATACCCAAAATCATGTAGCTCGCATGAAGGAACCGGCGGCCGTGCGAGAGCGGACGTGTGTCGTCGGTATGGGTAGGTAACTTACTTCTATACGGCGGGCTGGCAGTCTGGTCAAGCCAAGAAAGGGGGGCCCAGTTTAGCGAAACTGCCAGCCAGAACACATGACCGTAAGTATCGCGAAATTCGTTAAACTCGACTGGCCGCTCTTCGAGAGGCCGCCCAAAAATGCGACAAATCACTCATCTTAGGACCTGGGATCGTATTCCTCTCATGAAGAGCGAGAATGGCTGGAAGGAAGCGATGCCTTTCTTAGACTTCTTCGAATTTCGCACTGAAATGGCGCAGTACTTTGGGGGCTTCGACGATTCGCAGCCCACGGATTTGCCGGCGATCCTGAAAAACCTCGATCGTTGCTTCCACCACATAATCGATGTGGCTTTGCGTGTAGACACGGCGCGGAATGGCCAGGCGCACCAATTCCATGGGTGGAAAGACAGTCTCACCCGTGTCGGGATTGGTGTGGGCAAACATGACGCTGCCGATTTCTACGGCCCGAATTCCCGCAAAACGATAGAGCGCACAGACCAGAGCCTGGCCAGGGAACCGCGCCGCGGGAATGTGCGAACAAAAGGCGGCCGCGTCGATATAGATCGCATGGCCGCCGGGCGGCTCGACGATCTGAATACCCGCTGCTAACAAATGTTCGCCAAGGTATTCGACGCTGCGCAAGCGGTAGTGGAGATAATCTTCGTCCAGCACTTCGGTGAAGCCCTGGGCCATCGCCTCCAGGTCCCGCCCCGCCAGGCCGCCGTAGGTTACAAAGCCTTCCGTAAGGATGAGCAGGTTGTTGGCACGCTCCGCAAGTGCATCGTCGCGCATCGCCAGGACGCCGCCGATATTCACCAGGCCGTCTTTCTTGGCGCTTATGGTGGTCCCGTCGGCCAGATCGAACATCTCGCGGGCGATTTCGCGGGCGCTTCGTCGGCCCTGGCCCGGCTCGCGCTGCTTGATCAAGTAGGCGTTTTCAGCGAAACGGCAGGCATCGAGGAACACGGGAATGTGATGCCGGGAGCAAATGGCGCGGATTTCCCGAAGGTTTGCCAGGCTGACCGGCTGGCCCCCGCCGCTATTGTTTGTAACCGTCACCATGCAAACGGGAATGCGCTCGGCGCCGACCTGGGAGATCAATGCTTCCAATTTGTGCGGGTCCAGATTGCCCTTGAACGGATGCCGGCTGCGTGGCTGCGTACCTTCGTCGATGACGAGATCGACCGCCTGCGCACCGGAGTGTTCAATATTGGCTCTGGTCGTATCGAAGTGGTTATTGCTCGGAATGACCTTGCCTGGCCCACCGACCAGCTCGAAGAGCAGCCGCTCGCTTGCCCGCCCCTGGTGGGTTGGCAAAATATGCTGCATACCAAGCAAATCGTGGAGGACCTTTTCGAAACGGTACCAGCTGCGCCCGCCAGCGTAGGATTCATCTCCGCGCAACATGCTGGCCCATTGCTCGCTACTCATCGCCGAAGTGCCGCTATCTGTCAGCAGGTCGATGACGACGTCTTCGGCTGGGATTTGAAACGGGTTGAAATGCGCCTTTTTCAAGATGTTCTCGCGCTCCGCGCGCGTGGTGAGCTTGATCGGCTCGACCATCTTGATCTTGAAAGGCTCTATGATGGTTTTCATGGATCTGCCGTTAACGCGGACGACTACGTAACCAAGCCGTTCAGCGTGCAGGTGCTGCTCCAACGTATCAAGGCCTTGCAGCGGCGCGTGCAAGCTCGGCCGGATGCCAACGAAGTCGTCGAGCACCTGGGCGCGCGCATTGATCGGGTTCGGCGCCGGGCCCTGTTCGATAGGGCGGAGATGGATTTGACGCCCACCGAGTTTCGGTTGCTCGAATGAGCGCTGCGGCAGCCCGGCAGGGGGTCACATCGCCATCAGCTCATGGATGCGGCTGTCGGAGACGGCGCCATCGTGTTGGAACGAACGATCGTACACGTCAAGACATTCCGACGCAAGCTTGCTTCAGCCGACCTCATCAAAACGGTGCACGGTATCGGTTACCGCTTCCGTGAGAAAAGGGCCCGAGTGAATTCTGCGGTCGAGGCCGAACCAATCCCACATGATCCGTGGCCCGTTCTCGGATGTCTAATCGAGCACGAGATCGAACGTATTGTCGCCTTCACCGACCGTTCGTGTCAACGGCGTAGAACCTTGGGAGCGATATTTCTGAGGTATCCGTTTCGAATTGGCATTTTTTAACTCATTGTAATCAAGGGGCTCGATCCGCACCTTGTACTCTCCGGTGGGCGCTCCGCTCTTATCGTTATTGAATCCAATGACATAGTTGCCATGGGCATCCACGAGCCCGGCCGCTTCGTAGCGCCAGCCATGTGGGCCTTCTATCTCCAGAGGCGTAAAGTAGACGATGCCACCTTTCAATTCCGTCCCATCGGCGAATTTGATCTTGCCGTGCACGGTCTGAGGGTCGGCGGTTGGAGGGCCGGCCGGCTGCCCGCCCCCGCAACCCGTCAAGGTCATCACCAAAGCGAATCCGACCAGAAGTCCGCCAAGTCGCGCGCGCATCAAAGCCTCCCGAGAGCAAGCAAGGGCCGAGCGTCTTGATGACCGCCCGGCCCAGATGTTTGATGAAACAATCCACCGGGTTAGTAGGAGGACGCGTCGATGACTTCGCCGCCGGAACGGGAGACAAGAGAAGCCATCGTCACTGGATTGATGCCCTCCGCCACGAACGCCACGTGTCCGTCGGCAAACGAGATATTGGCGCCGCCGTTGTGGAAGCTGAAGATCTCGTCGTTGGATCCGCAGTTGTTGGTCAGCTTCCAGTTGCACGTGACTGGGCCATCCGTTCCCGGGGAAACGTTGTTGTTGTTGATGATCTTGAAGCCTGTGGAGACGACATTCAGCGGGCCGGTCGCGGTAGGAGTCGGATCGCCAGATACACCGAAACCACTGTCCTGCTCGGCCCACCGCCAGAATCGCCGCGTGGTGAAAGCCGTGCCCTCATCGATCGAAATACCCAGGACGGTCGCCGGATCGAGATAGTTCGGGTTCGTAATGTAGTTTTCGCGACGGGCGGCATCTTCGGCGATGAGAACCGTGTTGCTTGTGCCGTCACTGATGGCCGAAATCCGGTTCGACATGTTATCCAGCGCGCCGCGTTGACGGGCATGCGTCTTGTCGCGGGTGCCGACGGCCTGAGTGGAGCCACCTTGCCCGGCATAGACGACGATGTCCGTATAGACGGTCGCCCCGTAGCCGACGTAACCGTAACCGAGAGAATCGACGGATTCGAACGGGTAGGACGGGCAGAGGTACGTCTTGATGGTATGCTGAAATGCGGCGACGTGCGTGGGGACCGTCGCCGAAACGGCGTTGTAATACTGATTAGGATCGATTTGCGTGTAAATATTACCCTGTTCGATATAGGGCAGCAGGTAGGTGAAGAGCGAGTGGAACTGCGTCCCGGCAGGAGGAGCCGCGCCGCCGACGAGATCGTTGGCAAAGGCCGTGCCATTGACGGCGGCGTTGGAGCCTTCACCGGCGGTCGGCAACTTGCTATAGCTGGATTCGTAGTTTAGAACGGCCAGGGCCATCTGTTTCAAGTTGTTCTGGCACGACATGCGGGCGGCAGCCTCGCGAACTTTCTGAACCGCTGGCAGCAACAGTCCAACCAGGACTGCGATGATCGCGATGACCACCAGCAACTCGATCAATGTAAACCCCTGTCGATTCGGCTTCACGGTTGAACTCCTCACGTAAGTACCTCCATGCTTGAGACCAAGCAGACGCTTACTTCGATGCAGGCAACGATGCCCGCGCCAGACAACTCACTCAGAAGCAGCGCGTGTGACTAAAGAGACGTATGCTACGTGTCTTACAAGTGGATTGCGTGAAAGTTAAGGAAAGTATCCTTTAAGAGCGCCACAGCTGACCTCCAGCTGAGATCTGGCAGACGACGGATTGTCCATTTCGAGCCTTCACGGGCCCATTTGCCCACACGAGGACGCGCTCCACAGCTGCGGGCAATTCGTGATCGATTCACATCCGAGCTTTGTACGTGTATTGGCGGATCGGTCCGAACTTATCGGCTGTTTCGCCATCCGCGCATCAGCCGAGAGCTTGGCCGGTCAACAACGAATCGTGCATATCCACCAAAACTCTGGAAATGGCGAAATAAGTAGGCCGACGAGCGCTGTGACGAGGGCGCAAAGCACGAGTGCTTCCGGCACGCATTTGCATGGTGTCGAAACAGCAATCCGTCCATTCAACCCTACGCCCGGCGGAGCAATGGATTTGGCGCGGCGCAGTGAGATTCGATCCAGACGTGAGAAATTGAAAGGAAGCCAGGGGAGTATTACTTCCCTGGCCCCTGCAGCTGGCTACTGATCACTCGGCCTGTTCAGAATTCCGTGGCCTTTTTCGGAGATACTCCGCAGCTTCATCTTCAATACCGGACAGTACGGTGGCGGCCTCTTTTGCGAAGATTTGTTCAATCGTTAGGCGATGCTGGACGTGAACGCCAGACAAAAGAGTGCCAAGTCGATGGCCAAGCTGCTTCGCCTCCAATAATACGGTTTTGTTAATTGTCCCCTCAGCGAGAGGCGGAGGTCTGAATAGCGGTAAGAGGCCATTCAGATCAATTGCAATGCGAAGAATCTCCCTTTTAAGGATCTGCTGGATAAACATGACTTCTTAATCTCCTGTTCTCAAGACATGTCTTGAAAAAGGGGAGACAGGAGTCTAATCTTCCTTCGTCAGATTTCGAAGTAGCCGACTCCTGTGTCCCGACGACGCTCGAATCGGCGCAACTCACGGCCAGGCAAACTGTTTACCTCAGTTTCCTGGCCGTTCTCATTACACTGCCATGCAAATCCCACCACCTCCTTCATCTTGAAACAAGCAGACGCTCACTTCGATGCAGGCAACGATGCCCGCGCCCAACAACTCTTTCCGAAGCAACGTGCATGACTGAGGGAGAGATACTAGGAGCCTAAAAAGTGGATTGCGTGAAAGTTGGGGGAAGGAGGCTTTAAGATCGCTACAGCTGAAGGCCAGCTGACAACTGGCGCCGCGGATCGTCCATTTCGACGCTTCACCGGCCTATTTGCCCACCCGAGGACACGCTCTACAGCTCCGGGCAATTCCTGATCGGTCCGCATGCGAGCTTTGTGGGTGTATTGGCGGATCGGTCCGAAGTTATCGGCCGTTTCCGCATCCGCACATCAGCCGAGAGCCTCACCGTTCAGCAGCGAAATGTTACGAATTGCCCGAACGGACGCGAGCGTTTATCGACAAGGTGCTGACCCATCAAGGACATCCCATTGGGTGTACACAGCTTGCCCTGTTGGGAATTGGTGCGACGGCAGTATATTCGATCCAGGCCGCACGATGGCAGCGTTGCATTCTCCCTCCTGATCCGCATATAACAGGGAACGACGACTTACAACTGCGAGAAGCATTCGAGGGTCAGCAGTATGTTCGCTAGAAGTTGGTCTCGCCTCTTGGCACGCCGCCTCCTCTTGACATCAGCACTTGGGATCTGTCTCAATCATTGCGCCCTAGCTGCGCATGCAGCCCCCGAGATCGCCAGCCTTTCCCTCCGCGGGCTCCAATCCGGGGCGACGACCACTTTGACGATCGACGGCAGCGATCTGCTACCCGCGCCCCACATTGTCATGCCAGTGTCGATCTCCTCTCAGACCCTTCGACCGGGCGCGACGCCGAATCGCATCCAGATCGATGTCACGCTTCCTAAAACCATAGCGCCCGGAATGTATCAACTTCGTGTGGCCAACTCGAAAGGCATCTCCAATCCTGTCGTGATCGCCATTGACGAGCTAGCCCAGATACCATTTGCTTCACAGCTCTCTAAACTACCGGCGGCACTGCATGGTACGCTGGCCGGTAACGCGGTTCTGCAGACGGCCTTTACGGGGAAAAAGGGTGAACGCATCGTCGTGGACCTTGAGGCGCGCAGGCTAGGGGCCGCGCTGGATCCTGTGCTGGAGCTATCTGATGCCCGCCACGTCCAACTTGCCTGGTCATCGGGGCAAGCGGCCCTTTCCGGAGATGCCCGGCTCCAGGTCGTACTTCCCGCGGACGGTTCCTACACGGTCGATCTCCGTGATATGCTCTACCGTGCCGGCTACCCTAACCAGTTTCGTCTGAAAATCGGTACGTTGCAGGTGGCCGACCTCCTGTTCCCCATGGGCGCAAGACGCGGCACGGCGGCGTCGTTTGAATTGATTGGGCCGTTCCTCAGACAGAACCTGCGCGTAAACGTCAATCTGCGTGGTGCCGTGGGCGACCTTCCTGTTCCACTGCCCTCGTCGGCTGGTTTCACGGGCCCGGCGCCGCGCATCCTAGTAGGCGATTTCCCCGAAGTGCCCAAAATGGAATCGCCACAGGGCAAACTGCAAGAAGTCACGGCTCCCGCAGTTATCGAGGGCCGGCTCACCCGGTCTCAGGCGGAGGACCGCTACCGTTTGCTAGTCAAGCCGGGCATGCGCTTGCGTTTTGATGTCCAGGCCAATCGCTTTGGCTCCCCGCTCGACGGCGTACTGTCGGTACGCAACGAGGCGGGCGCCACACTGGCGGAGAGCGACGACCAGCCGGATACGATCGACCCTGCGCTCGATTTCACCGTGCCGGCAGGCGTCAACGCGCTGATCGTGGTACTACGGGACCTTCAGGGACGTGGCGGCCCCAACTTCGTCTATCGTTTGAGCGCCACACCCGTCGACCATCCTGACTTCACCCTGACTCTCTTCGCCGACCGTCACCTTGTGCCGCGAGCGGGGGCGGCGGTCGTGCGTGTGCGTGCAAACCGGCTGAATTACAATGGCCAAATCAAGCTCTCGCTGTCAGGTTTGCCGAAGGGGCTCGTGGTGTCGGGCGACAATATCCCCCAGGGCGCAACCGACACGCTGCTTTCGCTCTCAGCCCCCGCAGATGCACACCTGTCCCAATTCTTGACACAAATTGTGGGCGCGAGCACCGACGCCGGCGCGCGCATTCAGCGAACCGCATTATTCCCCGCGGTGACCGCCACTCAATCGGAACCCTGGCTGCGCAGTGAATTGGGGATCGCGGTGACCGACCCTCAGCCCATCCGCATTGCCTGGGACAACCAGGACGCGACCATCCCCATCGGCGCCTCCTACCCTGCCACGCTGGCGCTCACACGCGCCAAGGGGGTCACCGGCCCAGTCCGGCTCGTGCTCGAGACCAGCCAACCGATTCCCAAGACACCCGACGGCAAGCAAGATGACTTGAATCGCGCCCTGCGTCTCGAGGGCATGCCTGTGATTGCCGCCAACCAGTCCTCCGTTGTCGCATCTGTTCTCGTGCCGGCTGATCTGCCTGTCCTACCGTACGATCTGGCCATTCGTGCCGAGCTGCTCGGAGCTGATGGGAGAACCGTCCTTGCTTCAGCCGTCACCCCAAGCCGGCGCTTCATGGCAACTCAAGCGCTTGCCTTGAAATTGACCGGATCCACCACTGTCGAGGCGAAGAGCGGCTCCGGAACAACCGGCAAACTCATGGGAAAATTGGTACGCGCCGCGGGATTCAGCAAACCTGTAACCGTGAGCTTGGCCGGGCTTCCTGCCGAGCTGCCGGCACCGACTGTGACCGTGCCGGGCAATCGGAGCGATTTCGAGTTGCCTGTTGCATTTCCCTACGAGACGAAGCTCGGCCTTCTTCCCAACATCAAACTCGTGGCCGTTAGCCAGATTTCTCCTCAACAAGCGATCCGCTCGAATGAAGTACCAGTCACCGTCCAGGTTGTCCAAGGCGCGCCACCCCCGCCGCCAGCGGCTCTTTACCAGGTCTTCGAAGACGAACCCAATTTCCTGGCACTGCTCCACGAGGGCGATGGACAAGCTTCGCTCGAAACGGTCGATCGTTATGCAGGGTCGGCCGCCTTGAAAGTGAGCGCGGGCCAACGATTCCGCATGAAGATGCCAGGTTGGGGCTACAAGATCAAGGAGATGCCAGCTAAGGCGGAATTCCGCTACCTCCGCTTTGCGTGGAAAAAACAGGGAGGCAGCAACATCATGCTGCAGCTCAGTGCCAACGGCGGCTGGGGGCCATTGCGGGGCAGGTCGGGCCCCAGCTATCGCTATGAGGCGGGGCCTGCGGACAACCCGTTCCATGTCGCAGCGCTCAAGCTAGATTCTCGACTCCCCACAGACTGGGTCGTGGTCACCCGCGATCTATACGCTGATTTTGGCGAATTCGCGCTGACTGGAATCGGCTTCACCCCCGGCCCCGGAGAGTATGGGCTCTTCGATCACATCTATCTGGCCCGCACGCTGGAAGACCTTCATGGCTGTCCGTTGCCTATCCCTCCCATGCGACCCCGGCTTGTATTCGAGGACCAGGCGAACTTCGTGGCAAACCTCCTCGAGGGGGCAGGGACCGCGCGTCTCGATCCGACGGAGAGATTCTCGGGTAAGAGCAGCGTGCGCGTAACACCCGATCAGCGGTTCAACGAACGCATGCCCGGCCTGGGAATCCGCATCCGGCAGAACCCTGGTCGCGACGAGTACCGCTTTTTGCGCTTCGCATGGAAGAAGAAGGGAGGCCAAACCATCTGCCTGCAGCTGAATCATGATGGTCAATGGGGGCCATCCGAGGGAAATGCCGCCAAGTTTCGCTATCACGCGGGCACGGGGCCGGAGCCCTATGGCGCATCCATTGCGCTCGATGCCAAACTCCCCACGGACTGGGTCGTCGTCACCCGTGACCTTTACGCCGATTTCGGCGAGTTCACGTGGACTGGCATCGCGCTCAGTCCCGTTGATGGCGAGGCAGGCTGGTTCGATCACATATATCTTGGTAAGACGCCGCGTGACTTTGAATTGGCCAGGGGTAAGTAGGGTGGGCGACTTTTGACTGCCAGCAAGAGAGCGAGGTGCTTAGCCGACCTTTCTCGCGGCAGGTGAAACGGGCAGGCGGACGTGAAAGGTAGTGCCCTCGCCCTCTTTGCTCTCTACAGTAATGCTGCCAGCCATCAAATCCAAATAGCCCTTGACGATCGCCAGTCCCAGGCCGGCGTGGAGTCCGTCGGCATGGCGGGAGGGATCCGCTCGATAAAAGCGTTCGAACAGATGAGGGAACGCGCCAGGAGCAATGCCGATGCCGGTGTCCCGTACTTCCAGATCGAGTTCGCCGTTCTCCTGCTTCACCGAAACTTCAACTCGGCCCTGGGGCCGATTGTACTCGATTGCGTTGTGGAGCAGGTTCGTCACCACCTCACGTAGTTTGTTGGGGTCGGTCCTGCACAGAATCGAGCCGTTCCGTTTGACCTGAATTTCCAGGCCACGCGCGTCCGCCAGCGGCCGCACCAGCGAGGCGCACTGCTCGACCAAATGGGAAGCGTCGAGATTTTGTGGCCGGAGTGTATCGACGCCCGCATCCAGCCGGGCCAGCGCGAGCAATCGTTCCACCAACTGACTCATCTGCCGCCCAGCCGCGTGGCACTCAGCGAGCATTTCGCGATATTCCTCGGGGGAACGATTCTTGCGCAGGCCCACCTCAAGGGTCATGAGCAGCGCCGCCAAAGGCGTGCGCAGCTCATGGGAAATGTCAGCCGCGGCCTGCTTCTCGCGGTCGAAGGCCCGCTCCAGCAGCTTCAAGGTTTCGGTCAAGCGCTCAACGATGGGGCGTAATTCGCGGGGCAGACGTCTCTCATCCAGCGGCAATATGAAGTCCTTCGCCGAAACCTGACTCACGGCCTCAGAGAGCCGCCGCAGAGGGGATAGCCCGAAGCGCACGAGTCCAATGCCCCCAACGACTGTCGCCACGAAGGTCGCCAGGCTAATGAGCAGCAGCCTATTGCGCAGCTCACTTAGGTTTGCCGCCGAATTAACTTGCAGTTCGGCGAGATCCGTCTCTAACTTTTCATTCAAATCCGCAAGGATGGCCTCTCGATGTTTGATGTCCGCGGCGCATTGGATCAGGAGAGCGGGAGTGGTGCGAACGCCGGAGTCTCCATTCGCTTGTCGGTTCGAACCGGCCCCCTCAGGCGGCATCTGGCCTCGTGCAGGTCGGTTACCGGCGGCGTCCCCGTTGCCAAGTCTTCCGGCTGGCGGTTGGTCGCGCGGCGAGCCTGGTCGAAACTGCGAGCGCGGAAGGAACTTGACTTGCGATACAGGCACTTTCCATGTAACGCGCCGGGTTCGAATGCCAGGCTCTAACTCCAGATTGTCAAATTTTGCCTCTAACAGTGGGATACCGTCGAGGACCTCCTGGGAAACATCAAAGGTGTGGCTTCCCATCGATCGCGAGCGCCAGACGCTGCCCAGACTGGTATTGATCTGGAAATACTCCGTAACGCTTGGATCGGCGGCCAATCCCTGTTCGTCAAACCGAACCTGGCTACTCAAAATCCTGCGCAAGCGCCAGGCCAAAGGGATCGGGGGCCGTTCGCCGACGCCATACCAGAGCGGAGCAAGGAACGGGTACAGGCTTGGATTGAGGCCGGCGTTTAACATGCCCACCGAAGCCAGAACGTCGATTTGAGTCCGCGACTCCTTGTACTGAAATTCTGCGTGACCAGCTAGGTACTTGGCCTGGCCCTCAAGCAAATTGTCGATCTTCTTCAATTCACTTTCACGCGCCGCAGCGTGCTCCACCTGCAGCAGATTGCCGCGCGCCTTGACCAGTTCCTTCTGTAGTTGTTGCGTCCTCGCGTAAAAGGCTAGAGAGACTGCCCCGAGCCCCAGAGCCAGCAGTATGAGAAAATACACCATCAGCGACAGGCGAATCGATCTCATGTTTCATCACCCCGGAGCATGTACCCCTCTCCCCAGCGCGTCAAAATCAGCTTAGGCTCGAAATCTTTATCGATCTTGTTACGCAAGTAACGAATATAGACGTCGACGACGTTGGACGTGTTTTCGTCCTGCTCGTCGTAAAGATGTTCCCAGATCATGGACCGCGTGACAACCTTCCCGCGATGAAATGCCAGGAATTGCAGAAGGGCAAACTCGCGCGGGGTAAGGTGGATTACCTTGCCGGAACGCTTAACCGTGCGTGTGGTGGTATCGATTTCCAGATCGTAGATGCGCAAGACCGGGTCCTTGACCTGGTGGCCGCGCCGCACCAGGGCGCGCATGCGTGCGAGCAATTCCTTCAGTTCGAATGGCTTGGCCAGGTAATCGTCCGCGCCAAGATCTAAGCCGCGAACCTTGTCCTCAATGCCGCCTCGCGCCGTCAGGACCAGGACGTGGGTCATCATGCCCGCCCGCCGCCAGCGCTGCAACAGGGACAGGCCGTCTTCCTTGGGCAGCATCAGGTCGAGGATGATCACATCATACTTCGCCGTCTCCGCTTTGTAGGCCCCTTCCTCACCATCGAATGCAACATCTACCGCGAACTGCTCCTCCTCCAGCCCTTGTTTAAGGGCACGCACCAACGGCTTGTGGTCCTCGATGAGAAGTACGCGCACGAATCAATACCTCCCTTTATCCCACTTCTATTTTAACCAACTCTTGCGGACATGGTGGGCCCGTTTTGCAGATTGAAGAAGCTTGGTGCCCTTACGAGCGATAGCAACAACTACTAGTGCGGTGCGGGCGTGAGGCCATGCGTTCGGGCTCGGCAGCGCAACCCGACATTATCCGTGAAGATAACACATTAAAGATTAAGGAATTGTGAACGGTGTGAAGGGGGCGACTCGACAGGACGGCTCTGTTTTCAACTCGCATCCCCGGCCCAGGCATTACCTCCGCCGATGTCCATGCGTGCCTGTTTGCTCGACCTTCTCCTTGCGATAAGATAACACCTGAGATCGGAGTGAGCGGCCGTTACCCGGTGAGCGATCGATCGTAAGATGCGCGAGTTTCTCAAGGAATTGTTGGCGGCCCTGGAGCAAGGTCGAGAGTGCGCCTACTGCGCCGTGGTCGAGACGCGCGGCTCCACCCCTCAAAAAGCCGGCGCCGTGATGCTGGTCTTTCCGGACGGCAGCCAGCGCGGCACACTCGGCGGCGGTTGCGTGGAAGCCGAGGTGAAGCAGCGCGCCCTCGGCATGATGACGGCCGAGGGTCCCGAGGAAGTGCTCACCTTTTGTCTGGATGATAACTACGGCTGGGACGATGGCCTGATCTGCGGCGGACGAATGAGCATGCTTTTGGATCCGGTGCCGAGCGTGCACCACGACCAATCCGAGCGCCGCCAGCCCCTGAGCGAATACTATCGTCGCTTCCAGGACCTGATTGAAAAAGGCCAGGGCTGTACGGAAGCTGTCGTCATCCGCGAGGAGATCGGCGTGCCCGTCGGGCACCGCTTTCTCTTCAGTCCGGAAGGCCGGCTGGCAGCCCGCACTCGAAATGGGCCACTTCCCTCTGAGATCTTCCACAACCTCGCGCCGCTCTCGAATCGCCCTTGCCCAGCAAGCCATCATGGCATTGCTTATCTCCCGATCCTGCCGCGCATCACGCTGTTGATCGTGGGCGGTGGACACGTGGGACAAGCGGTGGCGCGCCTGGCAGCCGAGGTTGATTTTGACGTATGGGTGCTGGACGATCGCGAACGCTATGCGAGTCGAGAGCGATTCCCGACTGCAGAACGAATCCTTGTCGGCGACATTTCCACTCACTTGAGGGAACTTCTGCTGCGCGACATCAATTCCTCAACCTATTGCCTGGTCGTCACGCGTGGTCACGCGCATGACGAGGAGGCGCTCTATCATTTAGCCCCCACGGCAGCAGGCTACGTCGGCATGATCGGCAGCAAGAGGAAGATCAAGCTGATTTACGAGGACCTGATTGCCAAGGGCATTGCTCCGGAAGTTCTGGAAAAGGTTCACGCGCCGCTCGGTTTCGAGATTGGCTCGCAGACTGTTCCCGAAATTGCAATCAGCATCGTCGCCGAGTTGATCGCCTGCCGCAACCTCGGGACCACGCGTCTCCCCGGGCGTACGCCCGTCAAGGCGGGCAACGTGCGCACATGAACTTCGCGCTGATACCGGCCGGCGGTCAGAGCCTGCGCATGGGCAGACCGAAGCTTTCCTTGCCACTGGGCGACCGCACAGTCCTGGAACATGTCATCGGCGCGCTGAAGCAAGCTTCCGTTGATCGCGTCCTTGTTGTCGTCGGGGCACACGTTCCGGAATTGGTTCCCCTGGCGCAGGCCGCGGGCGCCTTCGCCCTGCTCCTGTCCGGGCAAACGCCGGACATGCGGGCGACCATTGAGGAGGGCTTGAACTGGCTGGAGAATCACCTCCATCCCAAGCCAGAGGATAACTGGCTGCTAGTACCTGCTGATCATCCGACGCTTGATGCGATCATCGTGCAGCAACTGCTCCGGGCTCAGGCCGCACAGCCAGAATCCCAGATCATCGTTCCCACTTATCGAGGGAGGCGAGGACATCCTGCGCTATTAAGCTGGGGAGCGGTGGCCGGTATTCGCGCGCTTCCCTCGCATCAGGGGATCAATGTTTACCTGCGACACCACGCTGTCGAGTTGCCCGTGGCATCGGAGAGCATTCTGGTCGATCTGGATACGCCCGAGGAATACGAAAAACTGCGGCTGGGATGGAATCGCTAATGGGCTGGTGGCGTTGCCACGCCGTGCGCGTCTCTCCGGCAAGATCTGTGATCGCTGCCTGTTTCAGCAACTGGCGAACTGGGGCAAGTGGCGGGATTTCCATGTTCAAGGACCTCCTGCGCGGGAACCCTCAAGTGCGGCGAGTTCGGTATTCTAAGTAAACCAGGCCAATTCTTCTCGCCCCGTTTGTTGCTGGCTTCGGCAAGTTGCGTCCGACAGTGAGGAGGTGGAGTTCGCCGGCCGAGGTATCAAAGCTCCATTCCGTCGCTTCCCTAAGCATTGGCTCCGAAAGCTCTTAGTGTTCCATCGCCCCCTTGCTCAGGGAAGAGGGATTGGCGATGAGAGAGTCGGTCGCACCAAAGAACGCCTCCCTCCCTGGCTCCAAGCTTCCCCCGTTAAGGGGAGAAGCGAAAAGGACTCGCCCCCTCCCACGTCGGCACTCCGCGGGCGGCTTCACCTCCGGTGGGAATCCACAATTGACCGTATTTACGCTTTGCCGTAGTATCCCGCCGCGCCGTAGGGCAAAAACGGCCAAACCTGAGGGGAGTCATGGTCTTGCGGAAATGGTTGGTCCGGAGCGTGGTATTCACGATCGCCGGGGCAATTGCCGCCGCCGCGCTCGCCTATCAGCACTGGACGAATCCAGCCAAAATTCGCCAGCTCGTCATCGACGGACTCTCTGAACACCTCTCCGGCAAGGTTGGTGCGACGGTCAGCCTTGAATCCGCTCAGTTGAACTTGCTGTGGGGCATCTCCTTCAAAGAACTTCGCCTGGCGCGGCGCGACGATCCCAACCACGTCGATTTCGCCTATGTCCCATCGGGCACGATCTATCACGATAAAGAACAGCTCGTCGCCGGAAAGCCCGTCATTCGCAAGATCGAGTGGTATCGGCCGACGCTGCGCGTCATTCGTCGGCGCGATGGCACCTGGAATCTCGGGAATATCCTCTCGACGCCGGATCTCAGCATGCATGTCCCGACCATTGAACTGCAAAATGCCACTTTCCTGGTAGAGGATGAGCGTGGCGGTCCAGAGTACCCGCCGCTGAAGGTCAAGGATGTCAACCTTACCATCATCAATAATCCTGCACCGATCTGGCTCCAGTTCAAGGGAACAGGCAAAACGGAATTGGCCGGGGAGATGGAGATCAGTGGGTCCTTGAGTCGCGAGACCGACGAAATAGAGTTTGCCATTCAAGTACCGAACTTTGCCGTCGAGGGAAACCTCCTTCAACGTCTAGCGGCCTACTATCCGGAAGGGGTCGCGCACGCGCGCCAGCTTACCGGCAACGGCGCTCTCGATGTGCGCTTTCGTCACGGCCCATCGGAAACGGATACCTGGAGCCACGACGTCTTGCTTCAATTGCATGAAGGGAAGTGGACGCATGCCCAACTGCCGATGCCGCTCGAGCATATCGAAGCAAGACTTCGGTGCCTGGACGATCAAATCCGCCTCGAGCAATTCAAGGCACAAGCCGGTACCGCTGAGGTGCAGCTGATCGGCAACGCGCTGAGCCTGAGCGGCGATGGCGATCTCGAGGGCAACCTGAAGATAAACCATCTTCACGTAAGCCCGAAGTTACTCTCCCGCTTACCTGCTAGTCTGCACGAGATCCTTGATTACGACCCGTGCGGCGACTTCAGCATGACGCTTGAAATGCGCCGGCACTCGGGACGCTGGTACCGGCACTGCATTATCCATCCCGAAGGCATGACGTGTGTATGTCAACGATTCCCCTATAAGCTCGAGAACGTTACCGGATTCATCGATCATGAGGATAATCCGTTCAGCACACGCAAAGTGATAGATCGCTATGCAATCAAGCTCGTAGGATACACTGGCAGCCGGCAGGTCTTTGTCGAAGGCACCATCGAGGGCGAGAGGCCGGCGGGCGTGCATATCAAGATCTGCGGGGACGACATCCCGCTCGACAAGAAGCTGTGCGACGCGCTGGAGCCGCGGTTTCAGGATATCGTTCGCTCCTTCAGCCCCACCGGATTTGCCGACATCGAGGCCCAGATCGATAGGGTCCAGGGCAGCAGCGAATTTGCCAACCGCTACATCGCACGATTTCACGACACGACGCTGCATTACAACATCTTTCCGTATCCCATCGAAGGCGTTACGGGCACCCTGGACATCGAGCCTGATCACTGGGAGTATCGCGACTTCCATGGTAGCCACAAGGGAGCCGAATTCTTCAGCTACGGACGCTCGGTGCCGGACGGGAAACACGGAGACCACCTGCACCTGGAAATCAACGGCAAGCGCATTCTGCTCGACTCCGAGTTAGAGGGCGCCCTCACCAAGCAGCCCACCTTGAAGCTCGCATGGAAGAAATTGGCGCCGTCGGGCCGCATGGATTTTTCCGCGCATGTAGACATTCCGCCTGGGGAGAGAGAGAAGCCGGACATCGGCGTCGATCTGACGCCCCTCGGCGCCACCATCCATCCGGAATTCTTCCCCTGCGACCTCACCGATTTGCGCGGAGCCATTGAGTACCGCAACCAAGAAGTCAAGCTGAAGAACCTGAGCACCCGGCACGGGCTGACCACGCTCACTCTGAAAGAAGGAAAGATTTGTCTGAACCGGAACGGGGACGTCTCGGTGGACCTCACCAGGCTGCTCGGCAATTACGTCGTGCTGGACACGGAGATGCGACAAGCCTTGCCGCCGACTCTGGGCAAGGCATGTGCGACCTTGCAATTGAAGGATCCAATCTGGCTGGCCACTGACATGACGATCAACATCCCTGCCGATCACAGCCCTCCGTACATCTATTGGGATGGGGGTTTACGCCTGCAAAATGCCACGATTCACGCCGGACTCAAGCTTGAACACGTCAATGGGCTGGTGTTCTGCCGCGGTCAGCACCAGGGGACCTTCGGCAAGGTTCTAGGCAACATTCAGCTCGATGATGCAACCATCTTGCATCAGCCATTCCAGGGAATCGAAAGCCAGATCATTGTCGGTGAAAAAGAGCCTGATTTGTTGCAGCTACCCAACTTGCGCGCGCGCCTGTTCGGCGGCGACGTGGGCGGGGCCGTACGCATGCAGTTCGGCACGACCCCGCGCTATGAAGTGTATCTCCAGGCCTCGCAGATCCGCCTTGAAGAGTTCGGCCGAAACAACCACCTGGGTGCCGACGCTAGATTGGAAGGCCAGGCCTCGGCTCGAGTTTACCTCCGCGGCCAGGGGACAGACCTGGACGGCCTGGATGGAGAGGGAAGCTTCGACGTGCCGAGCGGCAAAATGTATCGCCTGCCGTTGCTGCTGGACCTGATGAAGTTTCTGAACCTGCGCTTGCCTGACGGGACGGCTTTTGATGAAGCTCACGCCCGGTTTACCGTCCACGGACCGCGCGTCGAGATCACGCGCCTCGATCTGCTCGGCAGCGCGATCAGTTTTGGCGGCAAGGGGACGGTGAACCTCGAATCCAACGACATCAACATGGATTTGTACGCGGTCTGGGCAAGGGCTGTGCAAATATCGCCACGCATCATCAAGGAGTTCTGGCCCGAGCTCGGAAAGTTTTTGCTCAAGATCAAGATGAGCGGCCGCATCGGCGAAGCGCCGCGCTTCGAGAAAGAACCTGTGCCTGTCTTGGTGGAACCGATCAAAGTTCTGCTGCAACATATGTCCCGTCCTGGGCAAGGAGGTTAACCCTTGTTCGGCATCCTGCACCGGACCATCTTTTGGGAACTGGCGAAAGTGTTCGTGTTGTCATTGATTGGGATCACGGGCATCATCGTCATGGCGGCGATTGTGGTCGAGGCTTCACAGCGCGGACTGGGCCCGATGCAAATCCTGCAGGCCATACCGCTCCTCGTGCCCAGCATGATGCCCTTTATCATCCCGCCGACAACACTCTTCGCAAGCTGTGTCGTCTACGGCAGGTTGTCGCATGACAACGAGATCACCGCGATCAAGGCGGCAGGAATCAACGTTCTCCATGTCATATGGCCGGGTGTTTTTCTGGGCGCTGCAATGAGTGTCTCCACCCTGGGGCTCTATGTTCATTTGATTCCCTACACGCACCTCTTGCTCCGGACGGCTGTCACCAACGACTTGGAGGATTTCCTCTATGCCATGCTCAAGCGCGACCGGCAGATTCGCCGGCGTCCCGACTTCAAAATCAACTATGAAATGTGGGTCGAACAGGTGCAGGGCAGGCAGCTCAAGAACGCCATTTTCAAAAGGCGCGACGATTACGGCCGTTACGACGTGGTTGCCAGGGCTCGCGACGCCGACCTGCACGTCGACATGGCCAAACACTTGATCACCGTCAACATGCGCCATGGCGTTCTGCTTGACGAATCTGGAAATCGCGTTCATTTCGAGGGCAAAGAGTTTGAGATGCCCTTGCCGGTTCTCGAAAAACAGAAGCCCGGCCCGCGCGACATGACCTGGTGGGAGCTGGAGGCAGAACGCCGTGAATGCGTTTCCGAGCGCGATCGACTCGTCGTCAAGATTGCTCAGCTCCCGGACAAGTACAAGGGGACGGTACCTCCGGATCTGCGCGAAGCTCAGCAGAAAGTCCGTAGCGTTGAAACGGAACTAAACGTGCGGCCCGCATTGTCCTTTGGCTGCCTGTTCTTCGTGCTGGTCGGATGCCCCGTGGGGATCTGGTTTAGCCGCAGTGACTACTTGAGCGCATTCATCACTTGCTTTCTGCCGATTGTCTTCCTCTACTACCCGTTGCAGCTTTGCAGCACGAACCTGGCCAAGGACGGTAAATTGCAGCCCACGATTGCGCTGTGGCTGGCGAACGCCGCCATAGGTTTGATCGCCCTGGGGCTCTTCAGGCGCTTGCTCAAGAATTGAGTCGCCGTAAGAAATGCGGCGGCACCGGGTGTCGGATGGCATATCTTCGGGGCGCGGAAATGCGCGCCAAGTCCGGCGCCCATGGTCGGCTCAAGAAAGCCCGTCATCTTTCTGCGGTTCCGTCGAAGAACCGGACCGGTCGTAAAGGCCAAGTTTCTTGCGGACCGTGGCGCGATTCAGCCCCAGCCACTGCGCGGCGGCCCAGCGATTTCCTTGGACACGGCGCATCACTTCCTCCATGAGCGCCGGCTCCACGCAGCGCAACAACTCGGCGTAAAGATTTGCCGGGGGGGCAGGTCTGCATTCTTGTATCCTGTCGACGAGCCATTGCCTGATCATTTCCGCCAGCCGCTCAGCTTTTTGAACTGGCGATCCTCCGGTTGCAAAGCTGGGGAAGTGAGCCGGCAGCAGGGGGCCGCCGCGCGCCAGGATCGCTGCGTGCTCCAGCGCGTTGCGTAGCTCGCGCACGTTTCCCAGCCATGGGAGCGCGGTTAGAAGGTGGGCAGTTTCCTCCAGCAGCGGCAGGGCTCGCGGTTCGAATCGCCGCAGGAAGTGCTCCGCCAGAAGCAGGATGTCTTCGCGACGTTCGCGCAGCGGCGGCAGATGAACCTGGAACACGTTCAGACGGAAGAACAGGTCGTGTCGGAATCGATTCTCGGCGACAAGGTGCGGCAGATCCTGATGCGTGGCCGCCAGAATGCGAATGTTGAGCTGATCGGGCCGGTCGCCGCCCACCGGCAGAATCTCATTGTGCTCCAGCACGCGCAGCAGCTTGACCTGGACAGAAAGGGGAATATCGCCCAATTCATCCAGGAAAACGGTCCCTCCTTGAGCCAGGGCCAGCAGACCGGGCCTGGACTGCGCTGCCCCGGTGAATGCCCCTTTCACATGCCCGAACAGCTCGCTCTCCACCAAGCCGGGATTCAAGGCAGCCACGTGCACGGGTAGGAAAGTTCGATCGCGACGCTGGCTATGGCGGTGGATCGCCCGGGCGACCAACTCCTTGCCCGTGCCGCTCTCGCCGGTGATGAGCACGCAGGCATCGCGTGGGGCGACCAGGGCGATGCGTTTGAACACCAGTTGCATGGCAGGGCTGTGGCCGATAATCTCGTCCTGGCCGGCTGCAGATTCGGGAATCTCTGCGGGTGTCTGCTCCCGAGGCTCGCGCTGCTTGAGGGCCCGATCGACGGCGTCGAGCGCCTGCTCCAGGTCGAACGGTTTGGCCAAATAATCGAAGGCGCCGCCCTCGACGGCACGCACAGCGGTGCTCAGATTGCCAAAGGCGGTCACGACAATGATTGGGACGCCAGGCCGAAGTTCACGCAGCTGGTTGAGAGCTGTCAGGCCATCCATACCAGGCAGACGGACGTCGAGGATAATGGCATCCGGTCGCTGCTCGGCGGCCAGCGACAAGCCTTCCTCTGCGGAGGCAGCCACTTCGGCCTGAAGGCCAGCACGCGTAAGGGCGCGCTGGAGCGCCCAGCAAACAGCCTGTTCATCGTCGATGATGAGAATGCGTTTCATGGAGAAAAAGTCGAATGGTTCACGACCTGGTGCCTGGGGGCTCCGGCCAGGATAGATGCCTTGGTCTCGTGCGCTGGGACAGCAACCTCGGCTTGCGGGCAGAGCGGCAACTCGATTCGGAAGATCGTTTTGTTTGATTCACGCCGCCACTCGATCCGTCCTCCATGCGATTCTGCCACCTGGCGCGCGACCGCAAGACCGAGCCCCACGCCTCCCTGCTTGTTCGTGGCAAAGGGTTGAAATAGCCGGCTGGCGATCTCTGGCGCTGGTCCGTTACCGGAATCGGACACTTCGAGAATGCATTTCTCTTTACGCTGGAGGCTGATTTCAACCCAACCTCCTGGCCCGGCGGCTTCCACCGCATTGGTGATCATGTTCAGGACGAGATGCCCAAGCTGACCGCCATCGCCCTGTGCCAGGATGGTTTCAGCGGGAGATTTCCAACGCAATTCTGTCCGGGTGTGCCGGCATTGTGGGCTGAGCAGTGCAACAACGTCATTGACCAGGTTCGCCACCACGCATGGCTCGAAACGCCGGCTTTCCGTCTTGCCGAGATCCAGGAAGCGCTTGAGGTTCGATTCCAACAGAACAAGTTGCCGCAACGCCACGTCAAGTGCCTCCGGTTCGGCTCCGCAGGTGCATTCGCGCGCGTGCAACTGGACAGCGAGCATGGCTCCTGTCACGCCGTTGCGCAACTGATGCGCTAGACCTCCACTCACCTGGCCGAGGAGCCGCAGGCGTTCATTTTGCTGCACCGCCTCTTGGAGCTGAGCCAGCCGTTCTGCCATTTCGTTGACTGCCGTGCCTAGATCGTGCAGTTCGTCGTTGCACCCTGATAGGGGCATGGGTGTGAAATCACCCCTGGAAATACGGCGCGTGAGGCGGTCCAATGCCTGTAAACGCCGGCCCAGACCGCGCGTGGCGCCCAGTGTCAAGGCGACCGCCACCAGGCCGGCAAATCCGCCAAGGATCAGCGGGGGGCGGATTGCTTCCCAGAGAGCGTCGCGCCAGAGCGCTTCGGGATAAAGGATGTACAAATCCCCTGTTGTGTCGGAATGTTGCGAGTGAAGCTGCACGCCGCTGCAGAAATATGTACGGCTGTCAATCGTGACTTTCGGACCCAGGTGCAAACCTTGCCAATCCACCTGGGCAGGCGGCAGTTCAACCTCACCCTCCTGAAGCGTCGCGCTGCGCCGCCCGTCACTGCTTACTAGGAGGTATTCGGCCCCCGAGAGCCCCTTCACTATTTCCAGGACGTTCGCCTTGAGTGGATAATGCGCATCGCTTAACGTGCGCGCCACGCTGCGGACCTGCGTTTCGATTTTCCCTCGTGCCAGCCGGACGCCCGCGATTGCCGTCCACGTGCTAATCCCGACAATGCCGAGGAGCAGCAAGAAGAGAGGAATAAGCAATTGATACCGGATGCTCAAGCGCATGTGGACGTCCATAGAGACCTGTCGAGCGCATCACTCATGTCAGCGTAGCGGTGGCAGCGAAAACACGCAAGGACGCCGCTAGTCAGGCCAGCAGGCACTTACGCTGGGATTCAAAAAATCTTGTTCCAGCCAAACCGCGACCTATTCTGCTTATACCAGCATTTTGTGGAGCAAAAATATGCTACGGTTGGGATGTTTGCCCAGGATGTCGTCCAGCCTTCGCAGCAGAGAGGCAATGCCATGAGCCGCCAGAATGAAACACCCTTCCAATGGTTTCAAGAGGCCGCCCGCTGGTACGTGGAGAAACATCAAGGTTGCCCCTGGTGCGGGGGTGCCAACCGGGTCTATCGCTCAATTCGTCGACGTTTGGTCCAATATCACTGTGGTGCTTGCGATTTCCTAGTCTGTCACGAACAGGACTCGGACCGCTACTTCATGGGTCCCGGACACGACACGAGAGCCCCAGCGACCATGCACGCCCTTTAGCCAGGTTAGTGGATGATGCTGACCAGGTCTTGCAGGATTTCGTTGCTCACCGTGATCGTGCGGGCGTTGGCCTGGTAGCTTCTCTGGGCGATGATCATGTTCGTGAATTCTTGGGCTATATCGACGTTGGACGACTCCAGCGCGCCCTGCTGTACGGTGCCGTTCGCCCCGGAGAGCCCTGTCGAGATGAAGGGATCTCCGGAACTGGCACTTTGGGCATAGTAGTTATTGCCTTCGCGCGTCAAGCCATTGGCGTTGGCGAAGGAAGCGATCGCCATCTGGGCGATCGGCA